>Ga0070704_100002743_pt1 | contig 9949 bp, 9 predicted proteins | sample KBSK5252metaG_FD_65467 | JGI IMG/M metagenome (GOLD analysis project Ga0070704, IMG submission 65467) | Corn, switchgrass and miscanthus rhizosphere microbial communities from Kellogg Biological Station, Michigan, USA - KBS K5-25-2 metaG | ecosystem: Host-associated > Plants > Roots >... | reverse complement strand
GGGCCAGGTACTCGTCGATCTGGTGCGGGCGCTCCTCCGGCATCGGCACCGCGTCGGTCAGCAGGGTCGAGCGGCCGCCGCTGGCAAACCCCACGCGCCGGCGGGCGCCCCAGTACCACGCGGCCAGCGCCGACTCGAACGAGTTGGGCAGCAGGATCGCCAGCTCGGGCCCGAAGGCGGAGACGGTGTCGGCGGCGCGCAAGCGGCCGCGCCAGGCGCGCGAGTAGTCGACGAGCACGTCGGCCAGGCCCTGCTGCGCGAGGAGCGACGCCCACGGGCCGGCCGCCAGCACGCGCGCCTGGGGCCACGCCGCGCGGACCGCCGCCAGCGCGGGCACCGCCATCACGGTGTCGCCGAGCCAGTTCGGAAGGCGCACGGCGATCCTCGCGGGCGCGCCTGCGAGTGCCATCACTTCGCCACGCGCTCGAATGCCGCGCGCCAGTGGGACTCGCCGGAGGTCAGCCGAAGGCGGACGCTCAGCACGTAGACGGGGCGCTTGAGCGGCGGCAGGGGGCGCAGCCGCACCCAGTCCTTCTCCGTGGTGACGAATCCGTCGGCGCGGATCTCGGCGGCACGACGCTCGAGCCGGGTCAGGTCCTCACGCGTGTACCAGTGATGATCGGCAAACTCCTGGAAGTCGACCACCGTCGCCGCGGCCTCGCGCAGCGTCCGCCGGAAGCCGGCCGGCGCCCCGATGCCGGCGAACGCCAGCAGCCGGGCGCCGCCGAGGGTGCCGAGCGCGACGAAGCGCATCGAGCTGGATTCGAAGCACTCGGTCGGAACGTGGATCGCCGTGAGCACCGGCACCGACGGCACCAGGCGCGAGGCCGTCTCGGTGACCTCGGCGGCCTCGTCGAGACGCTGGGCGCCGGTGGCGACGATCAGATGCGCGCGGCCCAGGCCGTCGAGCGGCTCGCGCAGCGGGCCGCCGGGCAGCAGACGTCCATTGCCCCACGGCCGCCCGGCGCGCGCCATCACGATCTCGAGGTCCTTGCGCAGCGTGTGGTGCTGAAAGCCGTCGTCCAGGACGATCGCCGTCACCCCGAACCGCGCACGGGCCACGCGGCCCGCCTCGTAGCGGTTGGGTCCGACGACGACCGGCACGCCGGGAAGGCGCCGGGCCAGCAGGAACGGCTCGTCACCGGCCTCCTCGGCGTCGAGGCGGATCGAGGCCGCGTCGGCGACGATCTGGACCCCGCCGCCCCGCCGCCCGTAGCCGCGACTGAGCACGCCCGGGCGATGCCCGAGATCCAGGAGCGTCCGCACCGCCAGCTCGACGGCCGGAGTCTTGCCGGTGCCGCCGACGGTGAGATTGCCGATCGACACCACCGGACAGTCGAGCGCGCGCGAGTGCAGCACGCCGCGCGCGTAGAGCCACGCGCGCGCGCCGAGCAGGCCCCGATAGCTGCCGGCCATGGCCGCCAGCAGACCGCCGGTGCCGGCGGTGAAGCCACGCTCCCACCCGTGCACGAACCGGTCGCGCCCGCTCACGGGGCCCCGCCCGTATAGAGATAGCGGGCCAGGAGATCCAGCGTCGTCCGGGAGGCCCCGTGGCGTGAGGCCGCCGCCTCGCGGGCCGCCGCGCCGCGCCGCGCGCGCAGGACGGGATCCGCCAGGAGCTGCTGCAGCTCGACGGCGAGCTCGGTGGCGTCGTGCACCACGGCGCCGCCGCCGGCGCCGAGCAGCATGGTGGCGGCCTCGCGGAAGTTCGACGTGTGCGGTCCGAACAGCACCGGCTTGCCGCGCAGGGCGGGCTCGAGCATGTTGTGGCCGCCCAGCGCGATGAGGCTGCCGCCCACGAAGACGACGTCGGCGATCGAGTAGAGCTGCGCCAGCTCGCCGACGGTGTCCAGCACGATGATGGGCGTGCGCGCGGCGCGCCCGCCCGGCAGCTCGCTCCGGCGGACACCGGTGAAGCCGCTCGCCGACACCAGCTTCATCACCTCGCCGACGCGCTCGGGATGCCGGGGCGCCAGCACCAGCACGAGGTCAGGCCGCACGGCCAGCGCACGGCGATGCGCGTCCAGCACCGCCTCGTCCTCGCCGCGGTGGGTGCTGCCGGCGATCCATACCGGCTGGCCGGCCGCCAGTCCCAGGAGCCGATGCCAGAGGTCGGCGGCGCCGGCCGGATCCGGCAGCGGCTCGTGCTTGAGGTTGCCGGTCACGACCACGCGCTCGGGCAGCGCGCCGAGCGCGATCACCCGGCGCGCGTCCTCGTCCGATTGCATGGCGAAGACGGTGACGTCGCCGAGCACGCGCCGCATGGCGCCGCGCACGAGTCGATAGCGGCGGAACGAGCGGTCGGACAGGCGGCCGTTGGCGATCATCGTCGGCACGCCGCGGGCCGCCAGCATGCGCAGGAGATTCGGCCACAGCTCCGTCTCCATGCACACGAAGAAGGCCGGCTCGATCGACGCGATCACGCGCCGGGCGGAGCCGGGAAAGTCCAGCGGGAAGTAGCGGTGCTGTGCGAGCCCGGCGAACCGCTCGCGGACGACCCGCGCGCCCGTCTCCGTCACCGTCGAGACCACGAGCGGCAGCGCGGGCCACGTGCGCCGCAGGCCCTCCACGAGCGGCGCGGCCGCGATCGCCTCGCCGACCGACACCGCGTGAATCCAGCCCACCGGCGTCGGCGGCCGCTCGTGACGCGTCAGCCCCAGGCGCTCGCGCAGGTTGACGGGCACGCCTCGGGTGACCCGACGCACCAGCGCCACCGGCGCGTAGCCGGTCACCGCGGCCGCGAACGCCGCCGTGTACACGGTGTACATCACGCGCCGACCAGCCGATCGGCCGTCTCGGTGGCTTCCCGGAGGGCCCGCTCCAGGTCCGCTCGCGCCGGCTCGCGCTCGGCGCCGCGCGGCACGGTGGCGGCCTTGCCGAACACGACCGCCGCCCGTGCGAACGGCAGCGGCATCAGGAAGCGGTCCCACGAGGCGAACCGCTTGGCCGGATGAGCGGCGAAGCCGAGGGGGATGACGGGCGCGCCGGTCGCGGCCGCGAGCACGACCAGGCCGGCCTGCAGCCGCTCGCGCGGCCCGCGCGGACCATCCGGGACGACGGCGACGTCCTGCCCGGCGCGCACGGCCGCCGTCAGCGCGCGCAGGGCCTCGGCCCCTCCACGCGACGACGAGCCACGCACGACCGACATGCCGAAGCGCGACACCCAGCGCGCGACCAACTCGCCGTCGCGCGAGCGACTGGCCAGCACGCTGACGGTGCGGGCGCCTCGCCGGCGCTCGAAGCGGCCGCTGAGCCACGGGATCATCAGGATGCGGCCGTGCCACGCCGCGTAGATCAGCGGCTGGCGCGCCGCCCACAGCGGCTCCATCGCCTCGACGCCCTCCTCGGTGATTCGCAGCGTGGCGCCGAGCACCCGGACGGCGGCGGCGGCGACCGGCGGCGCCAGCGTGGCCAGCACGTTCACGAGGCGCCCATCGGATGCGCCTCGACCCCGCGGGAGAGAACGGAGCCCTGGGCCTCGACGAGCGACAGGACGTGGCGGGCGGCGCGGAGGCCGACGCCGGGCTCGCCCAGCGTGCCGCCGAGCTCGCGAAAGGCCTCACGCTGGGCGGCGAGCGCGTCCGGAGAGCCGAGCAGGCGCAGGGCTTCGGCGGCGACGCGCTCGGCCGTGAACGTCCGCTGATAGAGCTCCGGCACGACGGCTCGCCCGAGGGTGATGTTGGCCAGGCTGATCCAGGGCACCCGGACGAGCAAGCGCGCCCACGCCTCGGTGAGCCGCGACAGGCGATAGCAGACGACCATCGGCGAGCCGAGCAGCGCCGCCTCCAGCGTGGCCGTCCCGGAGTTCACGAGCAGCAGATCGGCGGCGCGCATCACCGCGTATGTGTCGCCGGTGACGACCTGCACCGGCGGCACCGCGCCCCGCAGGGCCGCCGCCGGATCGGCCCCGGTGCCGGTCCGCTCCATCGCGGCCAGGACGAATCGCGTGTCGGGCCGCGCCGCGGCGATGCGCGCGGCGGCCGCGTGCAAGACCGGCAGCGTCCCGCCGATCTCCTGGGCCCGGCTGCCCGGGAGCAGCCCGACCACCGGCACGTCAGGATCGAGGCCGAGTCGCCGGCGGGCCTCGCCGCGCTCCGGCGCGTCGGCGAGCGCGTCGAGTACCGGATGCCCGACGAACTCGACCCGCGCCCCCGCCCGCCGATAGAGCGCGACCTCGAACGGAAACACCGCGAGGACGAGCGAGATCCGCCGGGCGATGGCGCGCACGCGCCACGGCCGCCACGCCCACACCTGGGGCGGGATGAAGTAGGCGACCGGAATGCCGGCGCGCCGGGCCACGCGCGCCAGTCGCAGATTGAACTCGGGAAAGTCGATGAGCACCAGCGCAGCGGGCGGCCGCGGCCCCTCGAGCGTCGCCCGCAGCCGCCGCCACGCCGCGATGAGCGTCGGGATGGGACCGAACGCCTCGGTGCCGCCGATCACCGCCGCGCCCGTCACGTCGGCCAGCCGGTCGAGCCCCGCCCCGGCCATGCGCTCGCCGCCCATGCCGAGCAGGGGTCGCGTCGGCGCGAGGGTCTGCAGGGCTCGGCACAGTGTGGCGCCGTGCAGATCGCCGGAGGCCTCGCCGGCCACGATCATGATCGGCGCGGCCTCAGTCGCCGGCATCGGCGCTCACCAGGGCGATCCCCGCCGCGTCGGCGCGCCGGATCGTCGCCTCGGACTCGAGGATCAGCACGCAGCCGGCCTGCACGGCGATCGCCGTGGCCCCGCCGGCCGCCGCGACCTCGAGCGTGTCGGGGCCGATGGCCGGGATGTCGAAGCGGAAGTCGTGCGCGCGGGCGACCGCCTTGACGACGACGGCGCCGGGCCCGCCGAGCGTGGTGCCCCGCCGGATGGTCTCGGTGGTGCCCTCGATCGCCTCCACGGCGCTGACGGCGCCCCGCTTGACGACCACGGTCTGGCCGACGCTGGCGTCGGCCGCCAGGTGCGCCACCACGAAGCCGCGACGGATGTCGCTCCACTCCGCCTCGCTCGGCTCCCGCGCCGACCACACCCGGGCGCCGCCGAGCCAGTCGCCGAGGAACGGCCGCTGGTCGAGCAGGTCGATGCCGAGGCCGCGCAGCGTCCCGACGATCGCCTCGGCGATGTTGCCGTCCAGGAGCGCGCCCGCCCGTGTGGCCATGCCGGCGTGCACGTCATCGGTCTCGCGCGCGGCGAGGAGGTCACCCATCCAGAACTTCCCGGAGAAGACGACGCCCGACACCTGCTCGCGGCTCAGCGCCGCCACCACCGGCGCCATGGCGTCGATGCGGGAGGGAATCACGATGTCGGCGTCGGCGCCGAGGTCGGTGGAACCCGGAAACGCGAAGGCCACGACCCGCCATCCCCGCCGTCGCGCCTGGGCTGCCATCCGCGCCGGCAGCGAGCCGGCGCCACACATCAGCCCCAGCGAGCGCATCACGTCGCTAGCACGGCTCGCGCCAGGCGACCTCGGGCACGCCGTCGCGGATCATCCGCTCGATCTCCAGCGCCATGGCCAGGGAGCGGAGATCGTCGTGCTGCGCCGGCGGCACGGGCTCTCCGGCTCGGCGCCGCCGGGTGGCGCCGAGCAGGTGCTGGATCTCGAGCTTGAGCGGGTTGTCGCGGTGGACCTTCAGGTGCTCGACGAAGGACGCGCGGCGATAACGGATGGAGCCGCGGTTCATCGTGTACTCCTGGGCCGCCCGCTTGTAGATGTGGATGTCCTGCTCGGTGTAGTCGAGCACGATGTAGGCGTCGGGCTGGGTGATGGCCAGCGTGCGGATCTTCTCCTCGGTCGCCCGGCTGGCCGAGATGGTGGCGATGGTGCCGGAGGCGAAGCGGATCTGCACGGTCGCCACGTCGGCCACCTCGCTGTGCACGGAGGCGCCCTGGGCGGCCAGCCGCTCCGGCGACGAGTTCACGAGGTTCAGCACGATGTCGATGTCATGGATCATGAGGTCCATCACCACGGTGTCCTTCTGCACGCGCGGCACGAACGGTCCCAGGCGTCGCGACTCGATCAGGATCGGCGCGGTCACCAGGTGCCGCAGCTCGTCCACGGCGCCGTTGAATCGCTCGACGTGACCCACGTGCAGGATGGCGCCGGTGCGGCGGGCCACCGCGAACAGCTCGCGCGCCTCCTCGATCGTCGGCGTCATCGGCTTCTCGACGAGGACGCTGATGCCGGCCTCGAGCAGATCGCGGGCGACGTGGAAGTGCTGCTCGGTGGGCACCGCCACGCTGGCCACGTCGACGAGGCCGATCAGCTCGCGGTGATCGCCGAACGCGCGCGTCTCGTAGCCGGCCGCCACCGTCTTGGCGCGGTCGGCGTCGATGTCGGCGACGCCGACCAGCTCCACGTCGGGCAGCTCGGCGTAGACGAGCACGTGGTACTGCCCCATGTGACCGGTGCCCACGACGCCAGCCCGGATGCGTCCATTCACGGCCATCAGGACGTGACCTCCTCGGTGTCGTCGGGGGAGTCGCTCGATGCGCGCGGCCCCTTGCAGATGCCGTGGCGGGTGGCCCCCGCGATGAAGTCGAGCAGCGTGCTGATCGGAGGGCCGCCCGGCAGCTCCTCGCGGATGCGCTCGACCGCGCGCTTGGGCGTGAGCCCGCTGCGGAAGAGCAGCCGGTAGGCGTCCTGCAAGACGCGGCGCTCGGCCGCCCCCATCCCGGCCCGGCGAAGCCCGATGACGTTCACGCCCCGGGCCGTCGCCGGCTGGCCGTCCACGATCATGTAGGGCGGCACGTCCGCGTTGATCTTGGCCATCCCGCCGACGTAGGCGCCGGTTCCGATCCGCGTGAACGGCACCATCCCGACCATCCCGCCGACCGTCACGCGGTCGCCGATCTGGCAGTGGCCCGTGATGCCTGCGTAGTTGATCACGATCACCCCGTCGCCGAGCCGGCTGTCGTGGGCCACGTGCGACAACCCCATGATGAGGCAATCGCGGCCGATTTCCGTCCATGCTTCGGGGGTGGTCGCCCGATGGATCGTCACGTACTCCCGGAGCACGGTGCCGGCCCCGATCCGCACGCCCGACGGCGTGCCCTCCTTGAACTTGAGGTCCTGGGGCACGCCGCCCAGCACACCGCCGTGCCCGACCCGGACCCGATCGGCCAGCTCGACGCGGCCCTCCAGCACGACGTGGTGGCCGAGCTCCACGTCATCGCCGAGCACCACGTCGGCGCCGACGACGGAGTAGGCGCCGATCCGCACGCGAGCCCCGAGCCGCGCCCCGGGATCCACGAGGGCGCTCGGGTGGATCGCGTCACTCACGCGCGTGGCCCGTCGGATCGGCGTCGCCGAGTCGCGCGGTCAATCGCTCCAGCCGCTGCTCGAGCGCGCGCACCCGCTGCAACAGCTCCGGTAGCCGGCTCTCGGCGACCATGATCCGCCTGGCCTGTCCGATCGGCCGCGCCGGCGTGCCGAGCACCCGGGTCCCGGCCTCGATACTGCTCGGAATCCCCGCCTGGGCCCCGGCGATGACGCCGTCGCCGAGCGTGACGTGATCGGCGACGCCGACCTGTCCGGCCAGCACGACCCCCCGCCCCAGCCGTGAGGAGCCCGAGACGCCGACCTGCGCGATCAGCAGCGAGTGCTCGCCCACTTCCACGTTGTGGCCGATCTGCACGAGGTTGTCGATCTTGGTGCCGCGCCGCACGATGGTGTCACCGAACGTCCCACGGTCGATCGTGGTGTTGGCGCCGATCTCCACGTCGTCCTCGATCAGCACGCCGCCGACCTGCGGGATCTTGCGATGGGCGCCGCCGTCGAAGGCGAAGCCGAAGCCGTCGGCTCCCAGCACGGCCCCGGGGTGAATCACGACCCGCCGGCCGATCCGCACGCCCTCCCGCACGCTCACGTGCGGGTAGACGAGCGTCCCCTCGCCGATCTCGACGCCGGATCCCACGTAGACGAGCGCGTGCAGGCGCACGCCGGGGCCGATCACGGCCCGGCTCTCGATCACGCTCAGGGGACCCACGGCCGCGGTGGGATCGACGCGGGCGTCCGCCGCCACCACGGCGGTGCGATCGATCCCGGGCGGGGTCGCCACCGGCGGGTGGAAGAGCCGGACGAGATCGATCAGCGCCTGCTGGGGCGCCGCGCAGCGCAGCGTCGGCCCCGGCAGGTCAGCGGCGTCGGGGGCGACGAGGAAGGCGCCGGCCCGGGACGCCCGGGCCGCGTCGTGGTAGCGGGCGTCGGTCAGGAACGAGATCTGCTCGGGGCCGGCACTCTCCAGCGGCGCCACGCCGGTGACGACCCGGGCCGGATCACCATCGAGTCGTGCCTGCAACGCCTCCGCGAGCTCGCCGAGCGTGAACCCGGCCTTGGTCATTGCTCCCTACGGTTTCTTCGCTGGACCAGTGGCCGGCGGCGCGGCCGCCGGTCCTTTGGGTGCCTGCTGATCGTACGCACGAATGACCTCGTCGGTCAGGTCGGCGTCAGCAGCCGCGTAGATGACACCCGCCCCTCGCTTCTCGACGATCATGTAGTAGTTCTTTTCCTTGCCGACGCGCTCGATGATACCCGAGACCTCCTGCAGGACCTTCTGGAGCAGCACGGACTCCTTCTTCTCCAGCTCCTTCTGGAAGTCGTCGGCGAGCCGGGCGGCGTCGCGGCGCTTGCGCTCGAACTGCTCCTGGCGCTCGCGCCGGGCGTCGGGCGTCAGCAGCGCGCCCTTCTTCTCGATCTCCTCGCGAAGCTTCTCGAGCTCGACGCGGCGACCGTCCATCTCCTTCTGCATCGTCGCCTTCTCGCGCTCGAGCGCCTCGCGGGCCGCCACGCCGGCGGCCGAGCGGGCCAGGACACGCTGCACGTCGATGTAGGCGATGCGGTTCAAGGCACCGCCGCCGGCGGGCGCGGCCGGGGCCGGCGCCTGCGCCCGCGCCACGACCACCGTCACCGTCAGCGAGGCGATCAGGACCACGAGGAATCTCAACACACCCTTCATCCACTCCTCCTCAGAACGGCGAGCCGACCGAAAACTGGACGGCGCCAAAATCCTCGCCCTTGCGCCGGTCGAGGTTGATGCCATAGTCGACGCGGATGGGACCGAACGGCGACTGCCAGCGGATCCCGGCGCCGGCCGCTTCTCGCGTGTTGGTCAGGTCGAACTTCGTCTTGAAGCCGTACGCGTTGCCGATGTCGAAGAAGCCGGCCGCCCGGAAGTTGAACGGCAGCGGCACGATGTATTCCAGGTTCCCCAGCACCTCGGAGGTGCCGCCGATGCGGACCCCGGCGTCGTCGATCGGTGAGATCTTGCGGGCCTTGAAGCTGCGGATCGAGTTCGGGCCGCCCAGATAGAAGCGCTCGAACACCGGCAGCTCCGCGTTCCCCGTCAGGCCGTCCTCCGCCCAGGCGAACCCATGGCCGACCTCGGCCCGGCCCGACAGGATGTGGCCGAACCAGATCGGCTTGAAGTACGTCGTCGACGCGATCCCCTTGACGAAGCGCGAGTCGCCCCCCAGACCGGCGAAGTCCAGCGTGAGGACCGTGAAGCCACCCTTGGTCGGAGCCTGGATCGTGTCCCGGCTGTCCCGATTGACGCCGAACGTGATCGCCGAGGTGATACGCCGACCCACCTCGTCCTGCAGCAAGGGGTCGGTGGTGTCTCGAACGTCGCTGATCTCGTCGCTGGTCAGCCGGTACGCCACCTGCCAGCGCCAGTACTCCGCGAAGGGATGGCTGAGGCGCAGGGTTCCGCCGAGCGAGTCGTAGTCGTACTCGGTGTACTGCCGCTTGACGTTGAAGAGATCGAAGCCGGCCGAGAGCGGCCGGTCGAACAGCCAGGGCTCCGTGAAGCTGATGATGCCCTGCTGGGTGTTGGCGCCGGCACGGATCCGCAGGGAGAGCTGCCAGCCGCGACCGAGGAAGTTGTTCTGGGAGACGTCCAGGGTGCCGACGAAGCTGTCGACCGAGGAGAAGCCACCGCCGATGGAGAAGATGCCGGTCGGCCGCTCG
>Ga0070704_100002736_pt1 | contig 9967 bp, 8 predicted proteins | sample KBSK5252metaG_FD_65467 | JGI IMG/M metagenome (GOLD analysis project Ga0070704, IMG submission 65467) | Corn, switchgrass and miscanthus rhizosphere microbial communities from Kellogg Biological Station, Michigan, USA - KBS K5-25-2 metaG | ecosystem: Host-associated > Plants > Roots >... | reverse complement strand
GGCGCGGACCTCGTGGGGATGAGCACGGTGCCGGAAGTGATCACCGCCGTGCACCAGGGCCTACGCGTCCTGGGATTCTCGATCATCACCGACATGTGCCTCCCGGACGCACTCGAGCCCACGTCGGTCGACAAGATCATCGCCATCGCGCGCGAAGCCGAGCCGCGGCTCGCGGCGGTGGTGCGCGGCGTTTTGGAGCGCATGCCGTGAAGCCGCCCTCCCCGCTCCCCATCGACGCCACCCAACCGGTCGACGCGCTGGAGAAGCAGCTGCTCGCCGCGTGGAAGCACGAGCGTCTGTTTTCGCAGGTGAGCGAGGCGACGCGCTACGGCCCGCCCTTCGTGTTCTTCGAAGGGCCGCCGACGGCCAACGGACGCCCGGGCATCCACCATGTCTTCTCGCGCACCATCAAGGATCTGGTGTGCCGCTACCACACGATGCTGGGGCAGGGGGTGACCCGCATCGCGGGGTGGGACACGCACGGCCTGCCGGTCGAGATCGAAGTCGAGAAACAGCTCAAGATCAACGGCAAGCGCGAGATCGAAGCCTACGGGATCGACAAGTTCAACCGGTTGTGCCGGGAGAGCGTCTTCACCTACAAAACCGACTGGGAAGCGCTCTCCGACCGCATCGGCTACTGGCTCGACTACGAGCACCCGTACATCACGTACTCCAATGAGTACATCGAGACGGTGTGGTGGTTGCTCAAGCGGCTGCACGACAAGGCGCTCCTCTACCGCGGCCACAAAGTGCTGCCGTACTGCCCGCGCTGCGGCACCGCGCTGTCGTCGCACGAGCTGGCGCAGGGCTACGAGACCGTCCAAGCGAACTCCGTCTTCGTCACCTTCCCGCTGCAGAGCGACCCCAAACGACAGCTCGTCGTGTGGACGACCACGCCCTGGACGCTGCTCTCGAACGTGGCCGTGGCCGTGCACCCCGACTTGGAGTACGGGGAGTGGGCGGTGGAGGGCGTGCGCTACATCGCCGCGGTCGAGCGCGCCGGCGATGTGCATGTGCACGGCAAACCGCTGTCGCAGGGCGAGCGCGTCGCGGGGTACGCCGGGCGCGACCTGGTCGGGCAGAAATACATTCGTCCCCTGGAGCTGGTGCCGCTGCCGCAGGAGGGCCAGCGCGCGGTCGTCGTCGCGGGCACGTTCGTGTCGGCGGACGAAGGGACGGGCCTGGTCCACATGGCGCCCGCGTTCGGCGCCGACGACTACGCCGCGGCTCAACAGTACGGTCTCGCATTCGTGAATCCGGTCGCGCCCGACGGGACCTTCCAGGGCACGCGGTGGCCGGAGATCGAAGGCAAGCTCGTCACCGAGAAGGAAACCAACCGGCTCATCATCGAGCGGTTGAAGGACGAGGGGCGCTGGCTCGAGACGCGTCCCCACAGTCACTCGTATCCGTTCTGCTGGCGTTGCGACTCCGCCCTCATCTATTACGCGCGCAGCTCGTGGTTCGTCCGCACCACGGCGATCAAGGTGCGGATGCTCGAAGTGAATCGCGAGGTGGACTGGCACTCGCCCGAAATGGGGACGGGTCGCTTCGGCGAGTGGCTCGAGAACAACGTGGACTGGGCCCTGTCGCGCGACCGCTACTGGGGTACGCCGCTCAACGTGTGGGAATGCGATCGCGACCGCGAGCATCGCGAGGTGATCGGTTCATACGAGGAGCTGTCGCAGCGCTGGGGTCAGCCGCTCCCCAAGGACTTCGACCCGCACAAGCCGGGGATCGACGGCTACGACTGGCCCTGCCGCCAGTGCGCCGGCACGATGCGCCGTGTCCCCGAGGTGATCGACGCCTGGTTCGACTCGGGAGCGATGCCGTATGCGCAGTGGCACTATCCCTTCGAGCATCAGGCGGACTTCAAGGCGCACTTCCCAGCGGATTACATCTGCGAGGGTGTCGATCAGACGCGCGGGTGGTTCTACTCACTGCTGGCGATCGCCGTGGCGGCGTTCGACGCGCCGGCCTACAAACACGTGATCGTCAACGACCTGTTGCTCGATGCCCAGGGCAAGAAGATGTCGAAGAGCCGCGGGAACGTGGTCAATCCCTGGACGGTGATCGAAGAGCACGGGGCCGACGCGGTGCGGCTCTATCTGGTGGGCCAGAGCGCGGTGTGGCTGCCGAAGCGATTCGAGCCGCGCCAGATCCCCGAGGTGGCGGGGGGGTTTCTCAACACGTTGCGCGCCACGCACGACTTCTTCAAACGCTATGCCCAGGACTGGCGGCCTCCCGCCGAGACGGCCGCGACTCCGCCGGCCGCGCGACCGTCGGCCGATCGCTGGCTGCTGGCGCGCCTCGACGAGGTCGTCACCGCCGTGCGGCAGTCGTGGTCCGCCTACGACGTCACCGCGGGCGTCCGCGCCATCATGGACTTCGTCGGCGAGGATCTGTCGCGCTGGTACGTGCGCCGCAACCGGCCGCGCTTCTGGGCGCCCGACCGGGCCACCGACCCCGTGGCGCTCGAGACCCTGCACGAAGCGCTGGTCAGCGCGACGCGCCTCTTGGCGCCGGCCGCGCCGTTCATCGCCGACTGGGTGCACCGCGCCCTCACGGGGACGTCGGTGCACCTCGCCCCCTTCCCGGTGGACCGGGGCCGGCGCGAGCCCGAGCTGCTCCAGGCCATGGACACCGTGCGCCGCCTGGCGTCCCTGGCCCGCGCCGCCCGGGAGGGCAAGAATCTCCGCGTCCGCCAACCCCTGGCCCGCATGCAGATGGCCGTCCCCCCTGCCGCTCAGGGCCCGGCCTTGTCCGACCTGTTAGATATTCTGGCTGCCGAAGTCAACGTGAAGGCGGTCCAGGTCGTCGAATCGGACCACGATCTGGTGCGGCTCGGCGGCAAAGCGAACTTTCGCACGCTCGGCAAGCGATACGGGAAGGACACGCCGCTCGTCGCCGCCGCGGTGTCGCAGCTCACCGCGGACGATCTGCGGACGCTTGAACGTGGTGAGCCCGTCCGGGTGGGGGCGTCGGGGCAGTGGCAGGTCCTCCCGGAGGACGTGACGGTGACCCGCGAGGTCACGGGCGACTGGTTGGTGCAGGCCGACGGCCCGTACGTCGTCGCGCTCGACCCGCAGCTCACCGAGGACTTGGTCCAGGAAGGCCTGGCGCGGGAGGTCGTGAACCGCGTGCAGCGCCTCCGCAAGGAGGCGGGGTATGAGTATACGACGCGAATTGAATTGAGCGTCGCTGGCGCGGACGACGTCGTCGCCGCGACCGGCGCGTTCCAGGCGTTCGTCGAAGGCGAGACACTCGCGCGGCGAACGCAGCTGGGGACCGTGCTCGACGACGCGGACTTGACCCGGGAAATGGACATCGAGGGCTACCGCGTGACCATCGCGCTGCGACGCCACGACGGACGAAAGGGCGGAACCAGATAATGCCGACGAAATCCACAAAGGTGAAAGTGAAGGCGAAGGTCAAAGGCGGGCTCAGCAAGAAACAGCTGAGCCATCTCGAGAAGCGACTGCTCGAGGAGCGTGCCCGCGTGATGAAGGAGCTGGGGCACTATGGCGAGTCGTTCAACTCGAGCTTGCAGGCCTCCGACGGCGACCTCTCGAGCTACTCGTTTCACATGGCGGACCAGGGGACCGACGCGATGGAGCGCGAGAAAGCGTTCCTGTTCGCGTCCCAGGAGGGCCGCTACCTCTGGCACGTGAACGAAGCGCTGCGCCGGTTGTACGGGACGCCCGAGCGCTTCGGCAAGTGCGAGCAGTGCGGCGAGGAAATCGGCTTCGACCGGCTCGACGCGCTCCCGCACGCCCGGCTGTGCATCAAATGCAAAGCGAAGGAGGAAGATGGAAAGCGCCGCTGAGCGGAGGTTGTTCTGGGGCACGGCCGCCCTGGTCGTCGTCTCGGACGTCGTCACCAAGCTGATCGCCGAATCGATGCTCGCCCGGCGCACGCCGCTCGCCGTGATCGGCGACTTCGTGCAGCTGCGCCTCGTCTACAATCAGGGCGCGGCGTTCGGTCTGGATGTGGGTGAGAACTCGCGCTGGGTGTTCTTTGGACTGGCCATCATCGCCCTGATCGTGCTCGGCTCGATGGTGCGCTCGACGCGCGCCGGCGACCGATTCCGCCTCCTCGCGCTGGCGCTCGTGTGCGGCGGCGCGGCGGGCAACCTCATCGACCGGGTCCGCAGCGCGCAGGGCGTGGTGGACTTCGTCGACATCGGCGTCGGCGGCTGGCGCTGGCCGACGTTCAACGTCGCCGATTCCGCCATCACGATCGGCGCCATCGCGCTCGCGCTCTCGCTGTGGCAGGAGGGCCGCGCCCACCAGCGGGCCAAGGAGGCGCAGGCGGCTGAGCCTTGACCGTCGTCTTCTGCGTCTCGGCCAGCACCACTGAGCGCCTAGACCGCTTCCTCGCCGATCAGCTCGCGATCTCCCGCACCCAGGCCGCCCGCCTCATCGCCGACAAACTCGTGACCAGCGCCGGACGCGCGCTGCGCGCGTCCGCGCTGCTGGAGCGGGGCGCCGAGGTCACGGTGGAGCTGGTCCCCGACGCGCCGCCCCGCACCTACGCCCCCGCCCACGCCGAGCTCCGCTTCGTGTACGAAGACGAGCACCTCGCGGTGCTCGACAAGCCGGCCGGTCTCGTGGTGCACCCGGGGCCCGGGCACTGGGGCGACAGTCTCGTGAACGTCCTCGTCGGACGGGGGACGCCGCTCTCGGAGGGCTCGACTGAGGGGCGGCCGGGCATCGTACACCGCCTCGACCGCGACACGTCGGGATTGCTCGTCGTGGCGAAGACCGATGCGGCGCACCGGCGGCTCGCCGGCGCGATCGAGCGGCGCGAGGTGTCGCGCGTGTACGCCGCGCTCGTGTGGGGACATCTGCGCAAGAGCCCGGTCGACATCGAGGCGCCGATTGCGCGGAATCCCAAGGACCGCAAGCGCATGACCGTGGCCGAGGGCGGTCGCCATGCCACGACGCACGCCGCCCGCGTGGCGCGCTTCGCCAGCAACGATCTCCTGCGCGTGCGCCTCGGCACCGGGCGCACGCACCAGATCCGCGTGCATCTCGCGCACATCGGCCATCCGGTCGTGGGCGACCGGGATTACGCGTTGGGTGGCAGCCGCCGCGTCGCACCCTCGGAGCGCCGCGCCGCGGAGCGGCTCGAGGCGCTCGCGCCGCGCCAGCTGCTGCACGCCGCGGCGCTCGCGTTCGCGCATCCGGTGAGCGGCGCGCCGCTCACGCTCGTCTCCGAATGGCCCGCCGATCTGCGCCCCGCGCTCGCCGACGCGGCGGGCGATGCGAACTTGCTTGCCGAGCGCAACCCCTTGCAGTATCTTGGCTTCTTCGCATCCGATGAGTGAAGCAACCCTCGTCCGACTGCTCGTTTTCCGAGTGGGAAACTTGATTTGCGCGGCCGAGGTGGATGCGGTGCGGGAGATCCTTCCGCGCCTCCCAACGACGCGCATTCCGGGCGCGCCCCCGGTGGTCGCGGGGCTGGTGAACGTCCGCGGGACGCTTGTGACCGTGGTGGAAGGGTGGCGCGCGCTCGGCCAGCCCGAGCCTCCCGCCCCGACGGCGGAGGGCGTTGCGGGAAGCACCGTGCTGCTGGAGGTGGGCGAGAGCCGGCGGCTCACGGGCTTCACCGTGGATGAAGTGATGGACATGCTCGCGGTCGACCCCGCGACGTTGGAGGAGCGCACCGGGGGTGGGCTCGCCGGTGTCGATCCGAGGCTGGTGCGAGCCGTGGGCCGGCGGGCCGACCAGCTCTTTGTGGTGCTGGACGTCGCCGCGCTGCTGGGCCCGGTTCTGACTACTCAGGGGAGGGAGCAGTGAGCCACACCGTTCTCGTCTGCGACGACGCCATCTTCATGCGGACGATGATCAGCGACATCCTGGCGCAAGCCGGATTCGAGATCGTCGGCGAAGCCGAGACGGGGTCTCAGGCGGTGGAGAAGTACAGGCAGCTGAAGCCCGACCTCGTCACGATGGACATCGTGATGCCCGACATGGGCGGCATCGACGCCGTGCGGGAGATCGTCAAGAACGATCCCGACGCCAAGATCCTGATGTGCAGCGCCATGGGGCAGCAGGCGCTCGTCGTCGAGGCCATCCAGGCGGGCGCCAAAGACTTCGTCGTGAAGCCGTTCCAGCCGTCGCGCGTGCTCGAAGCCGTCCAGCGCGTGCTGGGGTAGCGATGGATCTGTCGCAGTACGCCGAGCTGTTTCTGGCGGAGAGCCGGGAACACTTGAGCGCCTGCAACCAGTTGTTGCTCGAGTGGGAGCGTCGCCCGGCGGCCCCGGAACCCGTCGGCGGGATCTTCCGGGCGGTGCATACGGTGAAGGGGATGGCGGCGACGATGGGCTACGCCCGGGTCGCCGACCTCGCCCACCGGATGGAGAACCTCCTCGATCACTTGCGGCGCGGCGGGCAGCCGCCGGCCGACGAGACCCTCCAGTTGCTGTTCCGCGCCACGGATGCGCTCGAAAAAGCCGTCGACCTCGCGGTCGCGGGCCGCGAGCGCGACGCCGATGTCGCGGGCGTGGCGGCGGAGTTGGACCGCGCGATGGCGCGGTTCGCGCCCGACAAAGCCCGCGCGGCGCCCGAGTTCGTCCCGCCGCCTTCCCCCCCTGGCGACGTCGGGGGGACCGGCCGGTTGATTCAGGTCGTCCTGCGGCCGGAGGCGCAGATCAAGGGCGGCCGGGCGATGCTGATCATCCGCAAGGCGCAGAGCCTCGGCGCCGTCCAGGGCATCGCGCCGTCGCCCGCGGCGTTCGAAGCCGAGGAGTTCGACGGGCGCTTCGCCTTCAGGCTCGAGACCGCGCACTCGGCGGCCGACATCGAGACCGCGATTCGGTCGGTTGGGGACGTTGAGCGCGTGATGGTAGGCGGTGACGACGAGCATGTGACCCCCGTCGAGAGTGCGGGCGGACGCAGCCGCCACATCCGCGTGGACCTGAAACGGCTCGACTCCCTCATGGACCTGATCGGGGAGCTGGTGACGACGCGGGGCCGGCTGAACGAGCTGGCTGCGGAGCGGAAGGACCCCGCCGTCGACGACGTGGCGATCCAGGTGTCGCGCCTCTCCGCCGACCTGCAGGCGGAGATCATCCAAGCCCGGATGACGCCGGTGTGGCAGGTGTTCGACCGGTTCCCGCGCCTGGTGCGCGACGTCGCGCGCCAGCTCGACAAGCAGGTGGCGTTCAAGGTCGAGGGGAAAGAGATCGAGCTCGACCGCGCCATCCTGGACGAGCTGGGCGATCCGTTGGTGCACCTGCTGCGCAACGCGGTGGACCACGGCATCGAGTCGCCGGCCGAACGGAAGAAGCGCGGCAAGAAGCCGGAGGGCGAGATCGTGCTCGCCGCGGTGCGCGAGCGCTCGAGTGTCGCGATCAGCATCACCGATGACGGCCGCGGGATCGACCGCGCCCAGGTGCTCGCCAAGGCGCTGCGGGAAGGGCTGGTGGACGCGCACACGGAGACCCTGTCGGACGACCAGCTGTTGCGCGTGCTGGCGCGCCCCGGGTTCTCGACGGCGGCGGAGGTGACGAGCGTGTCGGGTCGCGGGGTCGGCATCGACGTGGCGATGACGAAGATCCGCGCGCTCGGCGGGTCGATCGAGATCCGCACGGAGCCGGGGAAGGGCACGAGCTTCGTGATGCGACTGCCCGTGACCCTCGCCATCGTGCGGGCGCTGATCGCGGCGGTGGGAACGGAGCGCTACGCGTTGCCCCTCACGTACGTCGCCGAGACGGCCGAGTTCGGGGCGATCGCGATGACGACGATGGAAGGACGCGAAGCGATGGTGTTGCGCGATCGGGTCGTCCCCTTGGTGCATCTGCGGCATCTGCTGAGTGTCGGGGGCGACGCCCCGCCGGCCCGGCGGCCGGTGATCGTGCTCGAGATGGGGGAGCGCCGGACGGGGGTGGTGGTGGACGGGATGCTGGGCCAGCAGGAGATCGTCGTGAAGGGGTTCGAGGCACCCCAGGGCACGCTGCCGGTCTTCAGCGGCGCGACGATCATGGGCGATGGAGTCCCGGCGCTGATTCTCGACGCCGCCGGACTCGTGTAGGGAGGAGGAGGCATGGAGGACGTCCGGGATCTAAAAGCGCTGCAGATCGACGCACTGCGGGAGGTGGCCAACATCGGCGCCGGCCACGCGGCGACGGCGCTCTCGCAGATGACGAACCGCCGGATCATGATCTCCGTGCCCGAGATCAACATCGCGCGGCTCGAGGAAGTACCGAACATCCTCGGCGATCCGCAGGCGGTCGTCGCCGCCGTGCTGATGCACATGCTCGGCGACCTGACGGGCCGCACGCTCCTGCTGTTCCCGGAGCCGGTGGGCCGCAAGCTGTGCGACATGCTGCTGCGCCGCCCGCTCGGGACGACGGGCGCGTTCGAAACGATCGAGCAGTCCTGCCTCAAGGAAGCGGGCAACATCCTCTCGGGCGCCTACATGAATGCGCTGTCGGACTTCATGGGGATGCTGCTCCTGCCCTCGGTGCCGAGCCTCGTCGTGGACGTGTCCGCGGCGGTGCTCACGACGACGTACTTGAACTTCGGACACGACAGGGACTTCGTGTTCTGCGTCGAAACGGAGTTCAGCATCGATGCGGAGGATGGCCTGCGCGGCCATTTCCTGCTGCTCCCCGACTTGGCGTCCCTCAAGGCCATTTTCGACGCCATCCGCCTGACTTGACGCTGTCCGAGCGCGACGCCGCAGTCCTGCGGTCGTTCGCCCGCCGGATCGATCCTTCGGACGCGGGCGCCCACAACAATCTCGGCGTCCTCTATTTCCAGAAGGGCCTCATTCCCGAGGCCATCGGCGAATTCACGCGCGCGCTCGAGCTCGACTCGAAGATGCAGGTCGCGCAGCGCAACCTCGAGATCGCCTACCACAATACCGGCTACTACGATCGTCGCGTCGCCGAGCTGCAGGAGCGCCTGCGCCAGGCCCCCGACGACCGCGACGCGCGCTGGGAGCTGGGCCGGACCTACGCGATTCTCGCCGCCTACGAGGAAGCCGCCGCGGAGTTCGAGCAGCTGTTGGCGCACCGTCCTAAGGACGTGGCGGCGATGATCCAGCTGGGGCTCACCGAGAAGAGCCGCGGCCGCCTGGAAATGGCCACCGACTGGTTCCTGCGCGCCGCCGAGCTCGAGCCCGAGTCGAGCGTCGTGCAGTTCTACCTGGGCGAGGTCTACTACAACCGCGGGCTGAATGAGCCGGCGCTCGCCGCGTTGGAGCAGGCGATCACACGCAACCCGGATAACGCGAACGCGCACTACCTGATGGCGTTCGTGCTGGGGGACATGGGGCGGCACCAGGACGCGCGCGCGGCGTCGAAGCGGGCGATTCAGCTCAATCCGCCGCTGGCGCGCGCCCAGACCAACCTGTCGCTGGAGCGCTACCGGGCCGAGCGGTCGAGCGCCGAGCAGCGCGTGCGCGAGGCCCCCCAGCCGGAGGTCGCCGAGGGGAGCGAGCTGGCGCACTACAACCTGGGCCTCGCGTTCCGGCAGAAGGGCTACTACACGGAGGCCCTCCGCGAATTCCGCCTCGCGCTCGAGCGGGGCGAAGACCGCCACCTGGTGCTCCAGGCGATGGCGGAGGTGCACCTGCTGAAGCGCGACTTCGCGGATGCGCTCGACCTGTACGAGACGCTGATCCACGAGGTGCCCGACTCGCCCAAGCTGTGGAACGAACGCGGCGTGGTGCTGCACCAGGCCGGGCGCACGGCCGACGCGCTCACGTCGTACCGGCAGTCCACCGAGGTGGACCCGCGCTACGCGCTCGCCTGGAACAACGTGGGCGTCGTCCTGGCGCATCAAAGCGACACCGAGGATGCGATCGAGGCGTTCCGCCGGGCCCTACAGCTCCAGAACGGATTCATCCTGGCGCGCTTGAACCTCGCGCTGCTGCTCACGCACCTGCGGCGCTTCCAATTGGCGCTCGAAGCGTACCGGCAGGTCCTGGCCGATAAGCCGGACACCGCGGCGGCTTGGAA
>Ga0070704_100002734_pt1 | contig 9975 bp, 11 predicted proteins | sample KBSK5252metaG_FD_65467 | JGI IMG/M metagenome (GOLD analysis project Ga0070704, IMG submission 65467) | Corn, switchgrass and miscanthus rhizosphere microbial communities from Kellogg Biological Station, Michigan, USA - KBS K5-25-2 metaG | ecosystem: Host-associated > Plants > Roots >... | reverse complement strand
GTGCTGCCGCACCTCAACGGCAAGCTCGACGGCTACTCGATCCGCGTGCCGACCATCAATGTGTCGATCGTCGACCTCACCTTCGTGGCGAAAAAGCCGACCACGGTCGACGAGGTGAACAACGCCGTCAGAGAGGCGTGCAACTCCGACCTCAAGGGCATCCTCGAGTACAACTCGGAGCCGCTCGTGTCCTCGGACTTCAACCACAACCCGGCGAGCTCGATCTTCGACTCGAGCCTGACGCGCGTGTCCGACGGCACGCTGGTGAAAGTCTCCTCGTGGTACGACAACGAGTGGGGCTTCTCGAACCGCATGCTCGACGTGGCGGTCGCGTTCGCGAACGTGCGCTGAAATGAAGTTCCGGCGCATGTCCGACGTGGACCTGCGCGGCAAGCGGGTCTTCATCCGCGCCGATCTCAACGTCCCGATCGAGGACGGCCGCATCACGGACGACACCCGCATCCGCGCCTCGGTGCCCGCGATCGAGATGGCCATCGAAGGCGGCGCTGAATCGGTGCTGGTCACTTCGCATCTAGGTCGACCAAAAGAGGGTCAGTTCGACGATAAGGAGTCCCTTGCGCCGGTCGCGAAGCGTCTTTCGGAACTGCTCGGCTTTGAGGCACCCCTTCTGAGGGATTGGCTCGGCGCTCCGATGATCGTCGGTCCATTGTCCGACGCAAGGAAAAAGGAACTCGCGGACTATTTAAGAGCGCATCACGGTGTAGGCCATCCGGCTGCCTTACAGCGAGGCGGGCCACTTCCTCCGAGTCCTTGGCGCGTTTTTCTCTTGGAAAACTGCCGTTTCAACAAGGGGGAAAAGGCCGACGACGAAGGACTGGCCCGAAAAATCGCGGCCCTGTGCGACGTCTACGTGAACGATGCCTTCGGCACCGCCCACCGCGCCGAGGCCACGACGCACGGCGCGGCGCGCTTTGCGCCGGTCGCGGTGGCCGGCCCGCTCATGGCGGCGGAGCTCGACGCGCTCGGCAAGGCGCTCGCCAACCCGGCGCGGCCGCTCGTCGCCATCGTCGGCGGCTCGAAGGTGTCGACCAAGCTTTCGGTGCTGGAGGAGCTGGCGAAGAAGGTGGATCGCCTGATCGTCGGCGGCGGCATCGCCAACACGTTTCTCCTCGCCGCAGGCAAGCCGATCGGAAAATCGCTTGCGGAGGCCGACCTCGTCGGCGACGCGAAGCGAATTCTCTCGATGGGGAAGGTTCCTCTTCCCACCGACGTTGTAGTAGGCAAAAGTCTCGACGACCCCGCGCCAAAGGCCAAGTCCGTGGATTCCGTGTCGGCGGACGACATGATCCTCGACATCGGGCCGGAGACCGCGCAGGCCTACGCGGCGGAGCTCGCGAAGGCCGGGACCATCGTGTGGAACGGCCCGGTCGGCGTGTTCGAAAAGGAGCCGTACGCCCAGGGGACGCAGACGCTGGCGCGCGCCGTCGCCGGCGCGAAGGGGTTTTCCATCGCGGGCGGTGGCGACACCGTGGCCGCGATCAACAAGTATGGCATCGCGGACAAAGTCGACTACGTTTCGACCGCGGGCGGCGCGTTTCTGGAGTTCCTGGAAGGCAAGACACTTCCCGCGGTGGCGGCCCTCGAAGCCCGCGCGAATGGTTAGGCAGCTCAGCGTCGAGACGCGCGGCCAGGGGCTGTACGACATCACCTCGAAGGTTCAATCCTTCGTCACCGACTCAAGCGTCAGCGAGGGCCTGTGCACCGTCTTCGTGCGCCACACCTCGGCGAGCCTGGTGATCCAGGAGAATGCGGACACGTCGGCGAAACACGACCTGGAGCGCTGGATCGCCCGGCTCGTGCCGGAGGGCGATCCGTTCTACACGCACGACACCGAGGGTCCGGACGACATGCCCGCGCATATCCGTGCCGCGCTTACGGCGACGTCGCTCTCGATTCCCGTGGCCGATCGCACCCTTGCGCTGGGCACGTGGCAGGGGATATATCTGTGGGAGCACCGGCGGCGCGGCTCCGCGCGCGAGCTGGTGCTGCACATCGGCGACTAGCTGTGGACTTTATCGAGATCTACGACAACGCGCTCGAGCCCGAGGCTTGCCGTGCGCTCATCCAGCGCTTTGAGGCGAGCGGTCTTGCGCGGCGCGGCTTCACGGGCGGCGGCGTCGATGTCTCCGTAAAGGACAGCTGGGATATTCACTTGAACGAGCACCCGGGCTGGGCGGACGCGCAGCAGCTGTTGATCAATGCCGTGCTCCCAGGCTTCAAACGCTATCTGAGGCGCTACGCGCATGTGGCGCTCGCGACCTCGCGCTTCCAGCTCGCGCCTCCCGGCGGGGGCGCGCCGGTCACGCTCGACGCGGAAGCCTTCGCGCAGCTCGACGACGGGCTGCTCGACGCCGTGGTGATGAACCTCTTCCGCCCCGGGACCATCAACCTGCAGAAGTACTTCGCAGACAGCGGCGCCTATCCGTACTGGCATTGCGAGCTGCATCCGGACCCTGAGGATCAGGCGGAGTCGCTGCACCGCGTCGTGCTGTGGACGATTTACCTCAACGACAGCTTCAGCGAAGGGGAAACCGAGTTTCTGTACCAGCGCCGCAAGATCGTGCCCAGGACCGGCTCGCTTCTCATCGCTCCGACCGCCTTCACCCACACGCACCGCGGCAACATGCCGAAGGGCGGCGACAAGTACATCGCCACGAGCTGGGTGCTGTTTCAGCGCCGCGCCGCGGCGCGAAAAAACGACGCATAGGAAAGTCGTCTCGACGCGGCAGTCACAGCGATTCGGAAGCTTGAGGCATTGTATTTGCTACACTGGCTAGGTCATGTTCCGTTCTACTAAGATCGTGGCGACGCTCGGTCCAGCGTCGTCGGAGCCCGCAATTCTCGAAAGAATGGTGCGCGCCGGGGTCGACGTGGTGCGCCTCAATTTCTCGCACGGCACCGCCGACGATCATCTGAAGCGCGCTGCGCTGGTCAAGGAGATCGGGAGCAAGGTCGGGCGCACCGTCGCCATCCTGTGCGACCTGCAGGGACCGAAGATCCGCGTCGGCAAGTTCAAGGAAGGCAGGATCAGCCTGGAGAAGGGCCAGCGCTTCGTGCTCGACGCCGGCATCGAGATCGGCGACCACGACCGCGCCGGCCTCGACTACAAGGAGCTGCCGCGCGACGTCGAGGCGGGCGCGGTGCTGCTGCTCGACGACGGCAAGATCGTGCTAGACGTCACCGACGTGCGCGGCGAGGAGGTGCACACCGTGGTGCGCCACGGCGGCGTGCTCTCCAACAACAAGGGCATCAACCGCCAGGGCGGCGGGCTGACCGCGCCGGCGCTCACCTCGAAGGACATGGAGGACATCAGGACCGCGACCAAGATCCAGGCCGATTACCTCGCGGTCTCGTTTCCCAAGAGCGGCGCCGACATGTACATGGCGCGTGAGCTGATGCGCGCCGCGGGCGGCAAGGCGTTCCTGATCGCCAAGATCGAGCGTGCCGAAGCGGTGGGCGAGGCGGCGCTGCTCGACATCATGCGCGGCTCCGACGGCATCATGGTGGCGCGCGGCGACCTCGCGGTGGAAGTCGGCGACGCTTCGGTGCCGGCGCTGCAGAAGAAGATGATTCGCCTGGCGCGCGAGCAGAACAAGCTCACCATCACCGCCACGCAGATGATGGAGTCGATGATCTCGAGCCCGGTGCCGACGCGCGCCGAGGTCTCGGACGTGGCCAACGCGGTGCTCGACGGCACCGACGCGGTGATGCTCTCGGCGGAGTCGGCGAGCGGGCGCTACCCGGTCGAGACCATCGAGGCGATGGCGCGCATCTGCGTCGAGGCCGAGCAGACGCAGCCGCTCAACCTCGAGCAGGACTTCCTGAACCGCGTGTTCTCGCGCGTCGACCAGTCGATCGCCATGGCGGCGCTGTTCACGGCGTTCCACCTCAAGGTGAAGTGCATCGCCTCGCTCACCGAGTCGGGCTCGACCGCGCTGTGGATGAGCCGCCTCAACTGCGGCGTGCCGATCTACGCGCTCACCTCGCAGACCACCACGCGCTACCGCTGCGCGCTGTTCCGCGACGTGTTCCCGCTGATGGTGAAGTACGTCGGCCACGATCGCGAGGAGCTGCTGCACGAGGCCGAGAAGGCGCTGGTGCAGAGCAAGGTGGTCAAGGAAGGCGACCTGATCGTGCTTACCATCGGCGAGCCGATCGGCAAGGCCGGCGGCACCAACACCATGAAGATCGTCAAGGTCGGGGAGCACCGCAAGTCATGAACCGCCGCACCGAGCTGGCTTCCAGGTTTGTCGACGTCGAGAACCTGCCGTGGGAAAAGACCGCCTACGCCGGCATCGAGCAGAAGACACTGCTCGTCGACAAGCAGACCGGCCTGATCACCGCGCTGATGCGCATGGCGCCGGGCGCGCGCCTGCCCGACCACGAGCATGTGAAGATCGAGCAGACCTACGTCCTTGAGGGCAGCCTCGAGTGCCAGGAAGGCACCTGCCGCGCCGGGCAGTTCGTATGGCGTCCGGCGGGCAGCCGCCACGAGGCCTGGGCCGGGCCGCAGGGGGGCCTGTTCCTCGCCATGTTCCAGGTCCCGAACAAGTTCTTCCAGCGCGACGGCCGCGTCACCGACTTCCTCGGCAACGACTGGGAAACCGCCTGGGGTGGACGTCAGGCTCGATGACCTGAGCGGTGCGCAGATCGCCCGGCTGCTGCATGAGCACCTGCGGGGAATGCGGCAGAATTCCCCGCCCGAAAGCGTGCATGCCCTGGACCTCGCGGAGCTGCGCAAGCCCGAGATCGCCTTTTGGACCGTCTGGGAAGGCGACGAGCTGCTCGGCTGCGGCGCCCTCAAGGAGCTCGATCCGCGGCATGGCGAGATCAAGTCAATGCGCACCGCCGCCGCGCACCTGCGAAAGGGCGTCGCCACCCGGCTCCTGGAACACATTCTGCAGGAGGCGAGGCGGCGCGCCTACCGGCGCGTGAGCCTCGAAACCGGCTCGGGGCCGGCGTTTGCGCCCGCGCTTAGCCTGTACACTCGTTTCGGATTCCGCCACTGCGGCCCGTTCGCGGACTACGCTGAGGATCCCTTCAGCGTGTTCATGACAAGGGATCTGTGAGGCAGGCCATGCCCCGGACAGTCGTCATTTTCCTGTTGTCGCTGATCGCAATGCCCGTGATTGCGCAGGGCAACTATCCGGAGCAGCCGGTGCGCATCCTCGTCGGTTTCACCGCCGGCGTCGCGCCGGATGTGACCGGGCGCCTGCTGGCGGAGAAGCTCGGCGTTGCCTGGGGCAGGCCGGTCGTGGTCGAGAACATCACCGGGGCCGGCGGCAACATCGCCGCCGATCGTCTCGCCAAGTCGCCGCCGAATGGATACACGCTCGGCATGATCGGCAACGGCTCGCTCGTTTTCAGCCCCAGCCTGTACGACAAGCTGAGCTTCGATCCGGTCAAGGACTTCTCGCCGATCGCGCAGATCTTCGTCGCCGCCAACGTGCTGGTCGTGCCGAGCGGCGTTCCGGCGAAGACCCTGCCGGAGCTGGTCGCGCTCGCGCGCGCGCAGCCGGGTGTGCTCACCTACGCGCACGCCGGCGCGGGAACCTCGCAGCACCTCGCCGCGGAGCTCTTCAAGTCCATGGCCGGCGTCGATATCCGGCCGGTTGCCTACCGCGGCACGACGGCGCTGCTGCCCGATCTCCTCGCCGGCCGCGTCAGCCTCTCGTTCGCCAACGTGGTGAACGTCGTGCCGCTCGTGCGCGAAGGGAAGCTCCGCGCGTTCGCCGTCACCTCCGCCAGCCGCTCGGCGGTCGCGCCCGAGCTGCCGACGATGGCCGAATCCGGCTATCCGGGGTTCGAGGCGGTGCCCTGGTTCGGCCTGATGGCGCCGGCCGGAACGCCGGCCGCGATCGTCGAGCGCCTGCATCGCGATACGGTGAAGGTGCTCGCGCAGCCGGACGTGCGCAGGAAAATGAACGACCTCGGCCTCGACGTGATCGGCGGCACGCCCGCCGAGTTCGCTGCCGCGATCGAGCGCGAAACACCGCGCTGGGCGAGAGTCATCAGGCAGGCAGGCATCAAGGCAAACGACTAGGAGGAACGACGCATGAAGCGGATCGGTGGCGCGCTTTTTTTCTTTTTCGCGGTGGGCACGGCCCTTGCGCAGGACTATCCCGCCAAGCCGGTGGTGATCATCGTACCGGCGGCCGCCGGCGGGCCGACCGATACGCTCACTCGCGTGCTGGCGTCTTCGATGGGCGAAGCGCTGAAGCAGCAGATGATCGTCGAGAACGCCGGCGGCGCAGGCGGCACGATCGGCGTCACCAAGGCGGCGAAGTCGCGGCCCGACGGCTACACGCTGCTCCTCTACCACATCGGCATGGCGACGGCGCCCACGCTCTATAGGAAGCTCCAGTACGACACGCTCAACGACTTCGACTACGTCGGCCAGGTCGCCGACGTGCCGATGATGCTGATCGCGAAGAAGGCCACGCCGGCGGCGAACTTCGCCGAGTTCCTCGCCTACGCCAAGGCGAACAAGGACAAGGTGAGCTACGCGAACGCCGGCGTCGGCTCGGCCTCGTATCTGTGCGGGCTGCTCTTCATGAGCGCGGCGCAGGCGGAGTTCACCCAGGTGCCTTACAAGGGCACGGGGCCCGCGATGAACGACCTCGTCGGCGGGCAGGTCGATTTCATGTGCGACCAGACCACCAACACCGTGCCGCAGATCAAGTCGGGGAACGTGAAGGCGTACGGCGTCACGACGGCGTCGCGCCTCGCGTCGTTTCCCAATCTGCCCACGCTCGACGAGCAGGGCCTGAAAGGCTTCGACCTGGTGGTGTGGAACGGTCTCTTCGCGCCCAAGGGCACGCCGAAGCCGGCGCTCGACAAGCTCGTCGCCGCGCTGCAGGCCGCGGTGCAGGCGCCGGCGTTCCGCTCGCGCCTCGCCGATCTCGGCGCCGAGCCGGTGCCGCCTTCCAAGGCGACGCCCGCCTCGCTCGGCACGCTGCTCAAGGCCGAGGTCGAGAAGTGGGCGCCGATCATCCGGAAGAGCGGCGTGTACGCCGATTGAGCGAGTGCGGGGTAGGGCGTGCGCATCGCGCTGTGCAATGAGGTAATCGCGCCGATGCCGTTTCCGCGGCAATGCGAATACGCGGCAAAGCTCGGCTACGACGGGCTTGAAATCGCGCCCTACACGCTGTCCGAGGACCCGCACCGCATCGGTTCCGCGCAGATCGCGGCCGCGCGCAGCGCCGCCGAGGACTGCGGCATCGCGGTCACCGGGCTGCACTGGCTTCTGGTCAAGCCGGCCGGCCTTTCGATCAGCAGCAAGGACGAGGCGGCTCGGAAGAAGACCGTGGAGGTCATGCTGTCGCTCATCGACCTGTGCGCGGCATTGGGCGGGAAATACCTGGTGCACGGCTCGCCGCAGCAGCGGCGCGTCGAGGCCGGCGAAACGCGCGCCGCGGCCCTGGCGCGAGCGAAGGAATGCTTTGCCGCGGTCGCCGAGCGCGCCCGCAAGGCGGGCGTGGTGTACTGCGTCGAGCCGCTGTCGTCCGAGCAGACGCCGCTCATCAACACCCTCGAGGAGGCGGCGCAGATCGTGGCCGAGATCTCGAATCCCGCCCTGAAGACGATGCTCGACTGCAGCTCGGCGGGCCGCATGGAGAAGGAGCCCCTCGGGACGCTGCTCGAGCGCTGGCTCCCCAAAGGCCTCATCGCCCACGTTCAGGTCAACGACCGCAACCGCCGCGGCCCTGGCCAGGGCGAGCAGCGCTTCGCCCCGGTGTTCGCTTCATTGAAGAAACACGGCTATGCGGGCGACGTGGCAGTCGAGCCGTTCGACTACGTGCCCGACGGTCCCGGTGCCGCGGCGCGCGCCATCGGCTACATTCGGGGGATCCTGGAAGCGCTGGACGCCTGAGGAGGGGCGTCGGACGTGAGCGAGAAGCGCATCGGCGTCATCATGCACGGCGTGACCGGCCGCATGGGCATGAACCAGCACCTCATCCGCTCCATCCTCGAGATCCGCCGGCAGGGCGGGTTGGCCTTGAAGGACGGTACGCGGCTCATGCCCGATCCGCTCCTTGTCGGGCGCAACGCGGCGAAGGTGGAGGCGCTCGCGAGACAGCACGGCGTCTCGCGCTGGACCACCGACCTGGATGGCGCACTGAAAAGCAAAGACGACGCGGTGTTCTTCGACGCCGCGTCGACGCAGCTTCGCCCAAAGCTCGTCCGGCGCGCGATCGCGGCGGGCAAGCACGTCTACTGCGAGAAGCCAGTCGCCACTACGCTCGCCAGCGCAAAGGCCCTATACGCCGCAGCGAAAAAGGCGCGCGTGAAGCACGGCGTGGTGCAGGACAAGCTGTGGCTGCCGGGGCTCTTGAAGCTGCAGAAACTCAAGGAGCAGGGGTTCTTCGGCCGCATCCTCTCGGTGCGCGGGGAGTTTGGCTACTGGGTCTTCGAGGGAGATCGTGTCCCGGCGCAGCGACCCTCCTGGAACTACCGCAAGCGGGACGGCGGCGGCATCATCCTCGACATGCTGTGCCACTGGCGCTACGTGCTCGATAACCTGTTCGGCGAAGTGCAGGCGGTGAGCTGCCTCGGCGCCACCCACATCCCGTATCGCTGGGATGAAAGCGGCAGGAAGTACAAGGCCACAGCCGACGATGCCGCTTATGCGACGTTCCGGCTCGCCGGCGGCGTCGTGGCGCACTTCAATTCGTCCTGGGACGTGCGCGTCCGGCGCGACGATCTGCTCACGCTCCAGGTCGACGGCACGCAGGGAAGCGCCGTCGCCGGCCTGCGCAAGTGTCTTTTTCAAAGCTATGAAGCCACACCAAAGCCGGTGTGGAATCCGGACATCCCGCAGCCGATCGACTTCTTCGCCGGCTGGAAGGAAGTGGCGGATGAAAGCTACGACAACGCCTTCAAGGCGCAGTGGGAGCTCTTTCTGAAGCACGTGGCCGGCGAAGGCGCGTTCCGCTGGAACCTCCTCGAGGGCGCGAAGGGCGTACAGCTCGCCGAGCTCGGGCTGAAGAGCTGGAAGCAGAGAAAGTGGCTCGACGTGCCAAAACTCAAGTCATGATCCACGGATGCAGCTGAGGAAGCTCGGCGCCTTCGGCGCAGAAGCCGACGAGATCAGCCCGGACTTCAGGCAGGTCTGGGATGCGTTCTTCGCTTCCCAGGTCTTGGTTTTCCGGAACCAACGCTTCACCGCTTCCGGCTATCTTGGGTTCGCGAGCCAGTTCGGGAAACCGGAGCCTCATGTCATCGACCAGTTCCACCACCCCGAGCATGCCGACATCCTCATCCTCTCCAACGTGCAGAAGGACGGCAAGCCGACCGGCCTCGCCGACGCCGGCACCTACTTCCACACCGACTATTCGTACCTCGACGTGCCGGCGCGCTGCACGCTGCTCTATTCGATCCAGGTGCCGAAGCAGGGTGGCGACACGCTGTTCGCCGACCAGTACGCGGCCTATGACGGCTTGTCTTCCTCTCTCAAAACCCAGATCCGGGACCTTGTTGCGTTGCATCACTATGGCAATCGTGACGACCTCGACACGAGCTCGCGCACCGTGGCTTCGGTGCTGAGCGAGGAGCAAGAGAACAAGATGGCCTGGGTGCGGCACAAGGTGGCGCGCAAGCACCCGATTACGGGGCGCACCGCCCTCTATTCGGTCTCGGGCAGCTCGTTCCGCATCGAGGGTATGCCCGACGACGAGGCGGTGAGCCTCCTTGACGAGCTCAAGCGCCACGCCACTCAGGGGAAGTATCAGCTGCGTCTCAAGTACGGCGTCGGAGACGTGGTGGTGTGGGACAACGCCTCGCTGCTGCACTCCGCTACGCTCACCGATCCAGCCGACCCGCGTACACTCTGGCGTATCACCATCAAGGAGGAGGGGAGATCATGAAGAAGGGGATGCTTTTTGCCGCGGTCGGCTTGGCTGTCTCGCTGAACGCGAATGCGCAGCTCACGATGCACGGCGCGGTGCAGTTTCC
>Ga0070704_100002731_pt1 | contig 9979 bp, 9 predicted proteins | sample KBSK5252metaG_FD_65467 | JGI IMG/M metagenome (GOLD analysis project Ga0070704, IMG submission 65467) | Corn, switchgrass and miscanthus rhizosphere microbial communities from Kellogg Biological Station, Michigan, USA - KBS K5-25-2 metaG | ecosystem: Host-associated > Plants > Roots >... | reverse complement strand
GATGACCGCGACGTCGTTCCCGAGCGTCCGGAAGCTCGGCTTGATCTCGGGGTACTGATCCAGCTTGATGGTCCGGATCGCCTCGGCTTTCGTGCGGCCGGCCTTGACGGATTTCTCGACCTCGCCGACCAGATCGGACATGAACGAGCGGAAGCGCCGCAGGGTGGCGACGTCGGTCACCGGGCCGTGCCCCGGGATCACCCTGGTGTCCGGCGGCACCAGGGCGAGAGCCTGATCGATGTTGCGCACGTAGCCCCGGCCCGACCCTCCCGCGAGCGCGTCGATGAACGGGACCATGCCGTTGAAGAACAGGTCCCCCATGTGCAGGACCTTCTCCTTCCTGAAGAAGACGAACGAGTCGCCGTCCGTGTGGCCGGGCGCCGCGTGCAGGATGTCGACCTCCTGGTCGGCCAGCCAGACGCGCATCTCCCCTTCGTAGGTCAGCACCGGCGGGCCCGCCTCGGCGAGCACGAACGACTGCGCCGACTTCAGCAGGAAGCCGAGCAGGTCGCGGTCCTTCTCGAGGGCGAGGCGGTACGGATCGGCGGGGTCCTTCAGGCCGGCGATCTCCGCCTCGATCGACTGCAGCCGGGCCGGAAAGGTCTTCTGGATGGTCGCCGGATACTCGAGAAGGCGGGGCCGCACGCTGTGGTGCGCGATGATCTCGGCGAACTTCATGAACACCGGGTTGCCCCCCGTGTGATCGCCGTGATAGTGCGTGTTGACCAGGAAGCGGATCGGCTTGTCGGTGACGTTCCGGATCTGGGCGACGATCCCGTCCGCCACCTCGCGGTACTGGTCGTCGACCACCAGGACCCCTGTGTCGGTGACCAGGAAGCCGACGTTGCCTCCGCGTCCGTACAGGCAATAGACGTGATCGGACACCTTGTCGAGCTTGAACTCGGGGCTCTTCGGGGCCGGCTTGTCGGCCGCGGGTGGCGCGCCCGAATGCGCCCGGGCCGGTCCGGGACTCAGGGCGCACAGAAACACCGCGGCGATCGCGGCGGCGACAGGACAAGGCTGGACGCGCGGCGGGGATGGGGGCATCGACTCCTCCGGGAGAAAGGGATCGCCGAACGTCGCCACTCTACCATGGCCGGGTTATCATGCCGGCCCATGGAGGCCACCCGGGTCCTTGCGAAATCCGATCCGCGCCTCGGGCGCCTGATCGCCAGGGTCGGCCCCTGCCGCCTCACGATCGAGACGCTGCAGAGCCCGTTCGAGGCGCTGGCCGAGGCGATCGTCTATCAGCAGCTCACCGGCAGGGTCGCCGCCGTCATCCTCGGACGGGTCGTCGGCCTGTACCGGCCGAAGCGCTTCCCATCGCCGCAGGACATCCTGAACACGCCGGACGACAGGCTGCGCGCCGCCGGCCTGTCGCGCGCCAAGGTCGCCGCCTTCAAGGATCTGGCCAGGGCCGCGCTCGACGGCACGGTGCCGCGGCTGGCCGCGCTGCGGAAGATGGACGAGGAGGAGATCGTCGCCCGGCTGACCGCGATCAGGGGCATCGGACGCTGGACGGCGGAGATGCTCCTGATCTTCCGCCTTGGCCGGCCCGACGTCCTGCCGGCCGGCGACTACGGCATCCGCAAGGGGTTCGCGCGCACGTTCGACACGCGCGCCCTCCCGACGCCGCGCCAGGTCCTGCGGCGCGGCGAGCGCTGGCGTCCGTACCGCACCGTCGCGAGCTGGTACCTGTGGCGGGCGCTCGAGGTCGCGCCCAAGGACACGCGGCGACGGTCCCGCTAGGTGCGCGGGATTTCGAATCCACTCAAGTCCTGGTGGGGACGCTCCATCCTGTCGCTCGTGGCGCTGGGCGGCGCGTGCGTCGCCTACGGCCATTGGATCGAGCCCTTCTGGCCGGCGGTCATCCACGTGCGGATCCCCTCGTCCAGGCTGGCCGCCGGATCCAGGCCGCTCCGAATCGTCCACATCTCGGACGTGCACAGCGATCCCGGGCCGCGCCTCGAGGAGCGCCTGCCGGGGTTGATCGCCGCCGAGAGGCCGGACGTCATCGTCTACTCCGGCGACTCGATCAACGAGCCGGCGGCCCTGCCGGTCTTCAGGCGCCTCATGAGCGGTCTCGCCGGCATCGCCCCGACGTTCGCGGTGCGGGGCAACTGGGACGTCTGGTACTGGCGCGACCTGGACCTGTTCGGCGGGACGGGCGTGCACGAGCTGGACGGCCGGGCCGAGAGCGTCAGTGTCGGTGACCGGCAGGTATGGCTCGCGGGGGTGGCCGTGGGCCACGAGAGCCTCGCGGGGGCGGCGCTGGGCGAGGTGCCGGCGGGGAACCTGACAATCTTCCTGTATCACTACCCTTATCCGGACGTCGTTCCCGCGGACCGCGCCGCCGATGTGGATCTCCTCTGTGCGGGGCATACGCATGGCGGCCAGGTCGCCCTGCCGCTGTACGGAGCGATCCTCACGCTGTCGAAATACGGCAAGAAGTACGAGTCGGGGCTCTACCGGGCCGGCGGGATGTGGATGTACGTCAACCGCGGCATCGGGCTGGAAGGGGGCGACGCGCCGCGGGTCCGGTTCTGGGCCAGGCCGGAGATCACGGTCATCGATCTCGTTCCGGGTCCGGTGCCCTAGGAGCCTGTCCGAGTATTCGGCCGGGCCGTCACTCGACGATCGCCTCCGCGTCGAGCAGCAGGTAGGGCTCGCCGAACGGCGCGCGGCCGTCGCACGGATCGAGGCGCAGGCCCCAGTCCCCCCCGTACACCAGGGTCGCCACGCCGGCCCCGGAGTCCTCGACGCTGACCGCGCGGGCGGGGCAGGGGGTGCCGTCCCTCTGGCTCGACCAGCCGGCCACGTGGCACAGGATCGTGTCGTCCCCGCCGGTCGAGTAGCGGATCAATGTCACCGGCCGGGATTCGGAGGTCGCCTGGAAGCGCTGCGAGCACCCTTCCGGGCAGTTCGGATTCGGCTCGATGAACACGCTGACGATCCGACCGGCGCCCATGTCGATGCGATGCCCTCCGCGATGCGGCTGGAATGACGGCGCCGCAGCATACAGGCGCGTCGAGGCGTCGATCAAGGCGAACCGGGAGATACTGGGGTCCTCATGGCCTTGACGGCGACAATCTACAGCTTCGATACCGAGCTCTCCGACGTCGATCGCGGCACCTACGTCACTTTCTCCGTGCGCATGGCGCGGCAGCCGTCCGAGACGGTCGAGTTCATGCTGACCCGATACCTGGCCTTCTGCCTGGAGTACAGCCAGGGGATCGAGCTGACGGAGGGGATCGCGGCGGGGGAGAGTCCGGCCATCCTGGTGCGCGACCTGACAGGACGGATCACCGCCTGGATCGAAGTCGGCCTGCCCGATGCGCAACGGCTGCACCGGGGAAGCAAGCTCGCCGGCCGGGCGGCGGTGTACACGCATCGGAACGTCTCGCTGGTGCTGGCGGAGCTGAACGGGAAGAACATCCATCGCGCGGAACAGATTCCCGTCTATTCCTTCGGCCGCGGCTTCGTCGAGTCGCTGGCCTCCGCGGTGAAGCGTCGGGCCCGGATCACGCTGTCGATCACGGAGCGTCATCTCTACATGGACATCGACGGCCAGGCCTTCAGCTCCCTGGTGGAAGCCCACCGAATTGTTTGACAGGCCCATCCCGCGGGCGTAGCCTCTGTGCGCAGTGAAACCCACACTCACGCTGTGCGCGGTCGGCCTGCTCATCGGCCTCTGGGGCTGCGTCTCCCATCCGGAGATCGACCTTCAAGGGGCGTGGTCGGGAGACTGGTCGAGCGGCCAGACGACCGGCACGCTCGACATCACCTTCGACGGCCGGTCGCCGTTCGGCGACATGAAGATCTACGACGTGGTCCTGGTGATCCACGGTCCGACCTGCCCCGCGGGAGACGACCGCGCGACGGGGGACAGGTCGGCGGCCTTCAAGGACGACGACGTGCACATCGCCGTCCGCTTCGCCGGCGCGGCGCCGGGCACGGACGAGAACATCTACCGGTTCGACGGATCGCTGTCCGGCAGCCACGCGATCATCGGCTCGTACACCATGACCAGCGACTCCTGCCCTTCCTGCACCTGTGCCATCGGCGCCTCGGGGACCTGGAGGGCCTTCCGGTGAAGGTTGTCGTGGGGAAGTCCCGGATCGTCCGGGGCGGCGTGCTCTGCGCCCTGGTGCTGGCCGCGGAGATGCCGGTCACGGCGAGTCACGCCGCCACGCCGGCTGGTCCCGTGTTCACGGCGGGCTCCGGAGAGATCGGGGCCGATTACTCCGTGGCCCGCTTCGATTCCGACCTGACGGACGACCGCGGCGATCGGTACGCGCTGCGCGGGGGAAGGTTCCTGGGCCCCAGGATCCAGTGGGAGGCGGAGCTGACGCGCGCCACGGTCCGGGAGGAGCTCTTCCCCGGGGCGGAGAAGCGGGTCACGCTGGACATCGCCGTGGCCAACGTCGTCGTCAACTTCGACGCGGGGGGGCGCACCGTTCCGTATCTCCTGGCGGGGATTGGCGTGGGTCAGATGAAGCTCGAGGCGATCGGCCTGTCGTCGCGCGAGACGGCCACCGCCTACCAGATCGCGGGCGGCAGCCGGTTCTTCTTCGGAGGGCGCGGCCGCGTGGCGGCGCGGATCGAGCTGGCTCTCCTGGCGAACGAGGGGTTCGAGGAACGCTTCGTCCACGCCGCGCTGGGGGCGGGACTGACCTTCCGCATCGGGACGTAGCGGGGCCCCGCCGGCCAGGAGCCGGTCGGGTTCAGTGCGAGCGCGGCCTCTGCGGCACCTGCACCAGGCACTGCGGCAGGCGGCGCAGCGACTCCAGCCCGAAGACCAGGCGCTGCCCGTCCTGGAAGCCGCTGTTGTAGCGGTTGGCCGCCTCGCCGGCGAACCCGGCGACGGCGACGCGCGCCGGGGCGAGGCTGGAGAAATCGCGGCTCATCAGATCGCCGCAGCGCCCCAGATCGACGGCGCGCATCGCCTCGATGCCGGCGGCGAACCCCTTCAGATAGTCGGGATCGGCGGAGACACGGTCCGTCAGGCGCGAGGTCTCGGTCATCGCCTTGTCGATCCGGGCCTGGACCGCGGCGTTCGCCTGCTCCGCCTTCCAGGCGGCGTGCTCGGCGATCGTCTCATCGTAGTCGGCCGGGTAGGCGTCGCGCTTCCTGTGGTTCCACGCCTTGGCCTGCATCGCCTCGTCCTGGCTGGTGTGGCGCTTCAGGATCGGGCGGAGCGCCGTGTCGACCCCGTCCAGGTTGGACTTGGACACGACCTCGCGCGGCAGCTCGACCTCCAGCTCCATGAGGCAGCGCGCCTCGTTGTAGAGGGTGAACGGGCCGTCCTGCGACGACACCAGGACCGGCTCCGGCAGGCTGAGGAGCAGATCGAGGCGCGCGCGCTTGAGGTCCACCTTCACCACCTGCGCCAGCTCGCCCGGGCGAAATCGCATCCGGCCCCGGCTCGTGACCAGGGTCTCGTTGACCCGGTTGTTGGTGTGGGTCCCCGCGCAGTCGGAGTAGGTGTCCACGTTGGTCAGGATCCATGCCCCGCGCCAGCGCGCCTCGAGCGTACGCTCCATCTCGGAGGCCCCGGCCGGACGCGGCGCCTGCACGGCCACCACCGCCGACACCGCCGCTGCGATGGCAATGACCCACCCCCATGTCGTTCGTGTCATCGGATCTCCTCCCTGGTCGTCACCGGCCTAAACCTAGGGTTCGGGGCGGCGTGAGTCAACGGAACGGGAGGGGGGATGCGAAAAAAAGGGCGGCGACCGCTCGAGGCGATCGCCGCCCTTCGGTTCAATCGGGCCGGGGCCCGCTGCTACGGCAGGGGCTCCCCGCCGCCGTTGCGGTCGATGGTGATGACCGGCGAGTTCCAGGTCTCCCAGTCACCCGGGGCGTCGCCGCCCAGGGCCTTCTGGACCGACAGGCGCACGGAGTAGGTGCCGTTCGCCAGGAAGCCGTTGCTGCGCGGGTCGGCGCCGTCCCAGGCGAGCGTGAAGTACTCGTCCTGGGTGGAGTTGCGCCCGACGTAGTTGATCTCGGCCAGCCGGCCCGCCGCGCGCCCGCCGGTCGCGAACACTTCCAGCCGCAGGCGACGGACCTGGTGATCGAGATGGACCAGGATGAACGCCGCGTTGGTGTTGGTGATCGTCGCCGGACCGCTCGCCCCCAGCGTGTTCGTGCCGCGCAGCAGGGGATTGCCGAACGTCGAGGCGGCCGGATTGAGGACCAGGACCGTCTGGTAGTCTCCCTTCAGACCGGCGTACGGAACGCGCTCGACCTGCCCGCCTCCCTGCGGCGTGACGACGATGAACCCGCCGTACTGGGAGCGCTGCTGCAGGCCGGCCGGCTCAGTGAAGGTTATGTCGACGTCGGCGCTCGAGCCGGCGGCGACCGCGACGGGGTTGGCGCTGAAGACGACACCGGCCGCGCCCTGGAAGAACTGCGGCGCGAAGGTCCGGTTGCCGGTGGCGAGCGCCGCGACGGTCGACAGGTCATAGGTGACGTCGGCCGCTCCGTTGTTCTGGATGGTGAGGGTCCGGGTCACCGGCCCCGCGCCGGTCTCGCCGAGCGACAGCTTGCCCGGTGTGACCTTGGTCGTCGCGTTGATGGCGGCGAGGCTGTTGACCATTCCAGCCCCCTGGCGATGCGTGACCTCGAGCAGGCCGAGACCGGGATTGCCGAACCACACCCGCGGCGACGCGCTGTTCTGCAGGATGTCGCGCACCACCTGGCCGGGCGTGTTCGGGTGCGCTTGCAGGAGAAGCGCCGCCGAGCCGGCGACGTGCGGCGAGGCCATCGACGTGCCGCTGTTGACGCCGTATCCGCCCTGCGCCAGCGGGACGGTCGAGAAGATGAGGCCGCCCGGGGCCGCGATGTCCGGCTTGAGCGTCAGGTCGGGGCTCATGCCGTAGGAGCTGAACGACGACACCAGGCCGCCGGTCGGCACCGCCGAGTCGGCGAACAGCGTCGTGTATTCCCCGGTGGTCGGAAGCTGCGACACGATCAGCTGGCCGTCCGCCTGGGAGATGCCGGAGACCGGCCGGGTCAGGTTCGGAGCGCCGGCCAGGGCCACCGTGCCGAAGAAGATCCCCGCAGCATTGTTGTAGATCACCACCGACGACGCGCCGGCGTTGATCGCGTTGATCGCCTTCTCGCGGAACGAGCAGGTGCCGCGGACGGCGAGCGCGATGTTCCCCGGGACGCCGGCGGGGATGGCGTCGCCGTTGCAGGCCCGCCCGATGTTCACGATGCCGAAGGTGCCGGAGGTCGGCGCGACCGGGGCGCCCGCCATGGCGGCATACCCCACGAGGCTGCCGGCGCCGGTCCGCAGGGCCGGCAGGTGCACCTGGTTGTTGTCGATGGAGGCGCTGCCGATCGCCTTCTGGCCGACGCCCGGAGCGCTCATCGAGTAGAGGCCGTTGGCGCCGGAGTTTCCGGCCGAGCAGACCACCACGACGCCGCGGTTGACCAGATTGTCGGAGCCGCGCGCCGTCGGATAGTTCGGCCAGGAGAACGCCGAGCCGATGCTCATGTTGAGGATCTGGTTGCCGTCGGCCAGCACGCGCTCCATGGCCGCGAGCATGATGTCGCTCGTGGTCGAGCCGGCGCAGCCGAACACCCGGTAGGCGTTGAACGTCACGCCCGGTGCGACCCCCACGACGCCACCGTTCGCCCCGAGGATGCCGGCCACGTGCGTGCCGTGGCCGTTGCAGTCCATCGGATCGTTGTCGGGCTGCGGGGTGTTGGAGCCGGAAAAGGCGTCCCCGACGAAGTCATAGCCGCCGACAACGCGGTAGCCCGGGCCGAAACCGCCCCCGAGATCGGGGTGGTTGTAGTCGATGCCGGTGTCCATGACGGCCACCTTGACGCCGGCACCGGTGTATCCGGCGGCGTGCGCCTGGTCGGCGCCGGTCATGCCGATGGCGGTGAACAGCTCGGGGGCGCTCCCGTCGATCGGGATCGCCACGGCCGGATCAGGGGCGTCGACGATGGCGACCGGCCAGATGTTGGCGACACCCGCGACCGTCGACAGCTTCAGCAGATCGGTCGGCTTCACCTCCACCGACAGGCCGTTCCACAGATTCTCGTAGGTGAAGCGTTCCTTGAACTTCACGCCGGCCTGCGCGGCGGCGTTTCTGAAGTCCTGCCGCTCCTTCTGCAGATCAGCGCGGTAGGCGTTGATATCGATGGCGGATGCCGAGGAGGAGAGCCCCTCGGACAGGGGAGGACTGGTCAGCTCGACGAACCACAGGTTCGAGGCGGGGGCGAGGACTCCCTGGCTCCCCTGGCCGACCGGCCCGGTGGTCCCCGGGTCGTCTATTCTCCTGGGTGGGGCGGCCCCCAGAAACCCTGATACGGCGAGGCAGGATACGACGACAAGCAGGAAGCGTACGGCGTGTCTCATGGCTCTCCCTCCAGAGGTAGAGGTTAAGGACGCCAGAACGGACCAGTGGCCTGAGCAGGGCTGTCGGCAGATTGACAGCCGCATATATGCCACGATTCTCGAAAAAGTCAATGACCGATCGGCGCGGACGGGGATGCTAGGATGCCGGCGTGACCGACAGGGTCGTCCTCTACACGGCCGCCTTCGTGCGGGCCCTGGCCACCGGCATGATCGGCGTCCTGATGGGCGTCTACCTGGCCAGGATGGACTTCGATCCGGCGCGGATCGGCTACGTGGTCGGGGCCGGTCTGCTCGGGTGCGCTGCCGCCGCGCTCCTCGTGACCCTGTTCGCCGATCGGGCCGGCCGCCGGCGGTCGCTGATCGCCGTGTCGCTGCTGTCGTTCGTGGGCGGCTGTGCCTTCGCCCTCACCGGGCATCCGTTCGCCGCCGGGGCGGCTGCCTTCCTGGGGATGGTGAACGGCATGGGGCGCGACCGCGGCGCCTCGCTCATCCTCGACCAGGTGATCCTGCCGGCCACCGTCGGCGGCGCGGACCGCACGCGCGCCTTCGCCTGGTACAACGTTCTGCAGGACATCGGACACGCCGTCGGGGGGCTGCTGGCGGGCCTGCCGGCCCTGCTCCGCGGGCTGGGGGCGCCGGGGCTCGGGTCGTACCGCGTGAGCGTCGGGTTCTACGCCGTCCTGATGCTGGCCTGCGCCGCGCTCTACCTTCGCCTGTCGCCGCGCGTCGAGCCGGTGCTCGATCAGGCGCGCAAGCGGCGCGTCTCGCCGGCGACCCGGCGCGTCCTGTGGCGCATCTCGTCCCTGTTCGCGCTGGACAGCCTGGCGGGCGGGTTCCTGACCACGGCGCTCCTGAGCTTCTTCTTCTACGAGCGTTTCGGCGTGGCGGAGGGGGTCCTCGGCCCGCTGTTCTTCGGCGCGCGGCTCCTGAACGCCCTGTCCCACCTCGGGGCGGCGTGGCTGGCCCGCCGCATCGGCCTGGTCAACACCATGGTCTTCACCCATATCCCTTCCAGCCTCCTGATGATCACCGTGGCGTACGCCCCGAGCTTCCCGGTGGCCGCCCTGCTGTTCCTGCTGCGCGAGGGGCTGGTCGAGATGGACGTGCCGACCCGCCAGTCGTACGTCATGGCGGTCGTGCAGCCCGAGGAGCGCACCCTGGCCTCGGGTGTCACCCATCTCGTCCGGGTCGGGGCCTGGGCCGTCGCTCCGGCCTTCGCCGGCTGGTTCATGGGCGGGCTGTCGCTCATGACCCCCCTGGTGATCGGCTCGAGCATGAAGGTGGTCTACGACATCCTGCTCTACGCCGCCTTCCGTGGGACGCGCCCGCCCGAGGAGGTTTGACAGGGCCGACCGACCGGTTCATAATTGAGACTGAGTTGCAACTAGAACCGGGGGTGCGGTGAAGGCGATCGATCGGTTCGCCAGGTTCCTGTCCGAACATCGCCTCAAGATGACCAAGGAGAGGCGCGCCATCCTGGCCGACGTGCTGTCGGTGCGCGGCCACTTCGACGTGGACGATCTGCTCGCCCGCCTGCGCCGGTCGGGGCACCACGTGTCGCGCGCCACCCTGTACCGCACCCTGCCGCGGCTGGTCGAGTCGGGG
>Ga0070704_100002729_pt1 | contig 9980 bp, 12 predicted proteins | sample KBSK5252metaG_FD_65467 | JGI IMG/M metagenome (GOLD analysis project Ga0070704, IMG submission 65467) | Corn, switchgrass and miscanthus rhizosphere microbial communities from Kellogg Biological Station, Michigan, USA - KBS K5-25-2 metaG | ecosystem: Host-associated > Plants > Roots >... | reverse complement strand
GCGGTAAATCCCCAGATGCCGGCGACGCCGAGCAGGACCAGGAGGGCGACGATCCAGCCCTTGCGGGATTTCTTCATAGCCACGTGAAGTTCTACGAACCGGGGCACTAAAGGGTTTCAGTCCAGCATATGTGGATTCTCAAGACCGTCAACGAGGGAGAGCCCGAAAAAACGTTCCGGATCCTGCCCGGCGGCATCCGCACGCTCGGGCGTGCGACAGGCGCCGACTTCGGCGTGGACGGCGCGCTCGTGTCACGGGTGCATTGCCGGCTCACCGTGCTGCCGGAAGGCGGCCTGGAGGTCCGGGACCTGGACAGCACCAATGGCACCTTCGTGAACGGAAAACGCGTGCAGACCGCGCAGCTCGCATCGGGTGACCGCATCCAGATTGGACGCGTCGAGCTGGTCGCCGTCCGCGACAAAGACGCGACGTAGGGGCTAGCGTCGCGCCGCCAGATACTCCAGGACGAACGGGTTCGTCTTCCTCTCCCGCCCGATCGTCGTATCCGGCCCGTGGCCCGAGTGCACCACCGAATCGTCCCCGAGCGGAAACAGCACCTCCGTGATCGATCGCAGCAGCGTGTCGTAGTCGCCGCCGGGCAGGTCCGTTCGGCCGATCGAGCCGGCGAACAGCGTGTCGCCGACGAACAGATCCTTCCCGGGGGTGCCCTTCTTGCCGATCTGCAGGCAGACGCCGCCGGGACAGTGGCCGGGCGTGTGGTACAGCCGCACCTCGTAGTCGCCGAAGTGAATCGGCGTCATGTCGTAGAAGACGTCGATTGGCGGCTGCGGCCGCACCTTGAAGCCGAACATCGCGCCCTGCTGCGGCGCCGCATCGTAGAGGAACAGGTCGTCCTTGTGCAGGTAGACCGGCGCGTCGAGCGCGTCCTTCGCCGTCCCCACGCCGGTGATGTGGTCGAGGTGCGCGTGCGTCAGCAGGATGTGCTGAATGACCAGGTCGTGATCGCGGACGGCGGCGAGCAGGCCATCCACCTCGTCACCCGGATCGATGATGACGCCCTCGCGCGTCCGCTCGCAGCCGACGACGAAGCCGTTCTTGTAGAAGGGCGCCTCCGCGCGAACCTCCAGAATCATTCATTACAATCGTACACATGATCGTCTGCGTTCTCGATGACCTCCTGTTCTCCGTCAAGATCTCGACCGCCGCGAAGCAGATCGGGGCCGACGTCTACTTCGAGCGGACGCCGGGCATGGCCGTGGAGCGCATCAGGGAGAAGCAGCCGTCGCTGGCGATCTTCGACCTCAACAGCGCGAGGCTCGATCCGCTCGGGGCCGTCGCCAGGCTGAAGGCGGACCCGCAGACGCGCGGCATCAGGACGCTCGGGTTCGTGTCGCACGTCCACGCGGAGACGATCGAGGCGGCGCGTCAGGCTGGAATCGACGAAGTGCTCGCGCGCTCCGCGTTCGCGGAGCGTCTCGGCGAGATCTTGAAAGAGTAGCTATCTCAGGAACCACCACGCGATCGCGGCGATCACCAGCAGCATCACGATCGTCAGGGCGAACGCTCGGGTGACGGTGTGCGATGGCGCCTCGGGCTCCTCGTCTTCGTCGTCGCCGATCGTGCCGCGTAAGTCCAGCATCGCTCCCGTGCTTCTCAGTTCCGCCGCAAACGTCGCGGAGCTCTGGTAGCGGCTGTCAGGGTTCGGCGCCACCGCCCTCAGGACGATGTCGTCCACCTCGCGCGGCACGTGCGGGTTGCTCGCGCTCGGCGCCGAGGCGCCGCGGTGCAGCGGGCGGCGTCCGGTCAGCATCTCGTAGAGCACGGCGCCAACGGAATAGATGTCCGAGCGTTCGTCGGACGGCAGCCCGCGCGCCTCTTCGGGCGAATCGTAGTCGTGCAGGTGTTCGGCGTCCGGGCCGGCGAAGCCTTCGCGTGACGCGAGCGCGAAGGCGGGGATCTTGGCGTGCCCCTTGGCGGTGATGACCACCGACTCCGGGCTCAAGCCACCGTGCACGTAGCCGCACGCATGCGCATCGGCAACGGCGTCGGCCATCTGGACCGCCAGGTCCATCGCGCGGCGGACGTTGATGGCCCGTCCACCCATCTCCGAGCGAAGCGACTGCCCCTTGAGGAACTCGAAGACGACGTAGATGCGGCCTTCGTGTTCGCCGACGTCGAACACCGTCGTCACGTTGGGATGCGAGAGCGCGGAGAGGCCGCGCGCCCGCTCCATGAAGCCCGGCAGCTCCGACGCGTCGACGAACCGTTCGGGAAGCACGCGAACCGCGACGGTCCGTCCCTTCTTCGTGTCGCGCGCGCGGAACAGCTCGCCGGGTCCGGCAGGGTCCAGCCGCTCGAGCAGGTTGTAGTGCGCGATGACGGCGATGGGAGCCGGAACGCGTGTCGTCATTCGTTCTTCTGTTCGATCACCGTCTGCACGAGCTCTTTCGCGTCGCCGATCTGCTCGATCACGAACGCGATGTCGAGCGTCGGACGCCCGGGCATCCGCGTGCTCTGGCAGTAGACGCTGTGCTGTCCGATCATCGCGAGCGCGTCCGTGAGGAGATCCATCGCGACCGCCAGGCGTCCCCGTCCCTGTCCCATCATCGTCTCGTGGACTTCGAGTGCGTCGCGGTGCTTCTCGAGCGCGTCCATGGTCAACCTTTCTTCGGCGGCCTGGCCGGCCGAATCTCGACGCGGCTCGGCAGGCTCCGCGCGGGATGCTCGAGGAGATCGACCACGACGCCGGCGACGTCGTCGGGCGACAGCTTCCAGTCGGCGCCCGACGTCTCGTGACCGCCGAACGAGGTGTTGACCGAGCCCGGCGCCACGGTCGCGACGCGAATGCCGTCGTGCCGGACCTCCTGCATGAGCGATTCGCTGAACGCGTTCAGCGCCGCCTTCGACGCGCAGTACGCGCCGCCGTTGGCGAACGGGTTGCTGCCCGACAGGCTGCTGATGCTGACGATCCAGCCGCCGCCGCGCCGGCGCATGTGCGGCAGCACCGCGCGGCAGCAGTGGAAGACGCCCGTCAGGTTCGTGTCGATCACGTCGTTCCACTGCTCGATCGACATGTGTGCCACGGGCGTGAAGACGCCGACGCCCGCGTTGTTGACGAGGATGTCGATGCCGCCGAAGTGCGAGGCCGCGGCCTCGAACGCCCGCTCGACCTCGTCGTATCGGCGAACGTTCGCGGTCTGCGCCATCGCCAGCGGGCCGAGCTGCCCGAGGGCGTCCTGCAGCGCCTCGTGATTCGTGCCCGTGATCGTGACGTTGGCGTCGCTCGTGACGAGCGCGCGCGCGATCGCGAACCCGATGCCGCGCGATCCGCCGGTGACAATGGCGGTCTTCCCGCTGAGTGAAGCCATTACTACCGGTAGAATACCCCACCGGATCATGGCGACCGTTGCGATCGTCGGCGCGGGTGATATCGGTGGCGCGTGCGCGCAGGCGCTGGCTGCACACGATCTCGTCGGACACATCCTGATGATCGATGCCGCGGTGAACGGTGCCGCCGGCAAGGCGCTCGACATTCAGCAGGCCGGCGCCATCAGCGGCGTCCACGCGCGGCTCGAGGCGACCGACGACCACTCGCGTGCGATTGGGTGCGCGGCGTACGTCGTCGCCGATCGGTTCGCGGCGGACTCGCCGGAGTGGCAGGGCGAAGACGGACTTGCGCTGATCAAGCGGCTGGCGGCAGCGTCACCCGATTCGCCCATCGTCTTTGCGGGGGCGAAGCAGACCGGCCTGATCGAGGCTTCGTCGCGGGAAGCTCGGATTCCCGGCCGCCGCCTGATCGGGTCGGCAGCCGAGGCGCTCGCGTCGGCTGTCGCGGCGATCATCGCGATGGAAGCGCGCTGTTCGCCGAACGAGGTCGCGGTCGCGGTGCTGGGCACGCCGCCGGCCTCGTTCGTGGTCCCGTGGAGCGATGCATCGATCGGCGGTTACGCGCTGGAGCGGGTCATCTCGCAGGTGCAGCTGCGCCGCATCGAGGCACGGGTTGCGCGGCTCTGGCCGCCGGGTCCGTACGCCCTTGGCGCCGCCGCCGCGCGGATCGTCGAAGCGATGCTGCAGGATTCCCGAAGGTCGTATAACGTGGAGACGCCGCTCGGGGGCGAGTTCGGCGTGCGCGACCGCGTTGGAGTGGTGCCGGCGCTGCTGGCGTCGCATGGCATCGCGCACACGCGCGTGCCCGCACTCAACACGCGCGAGCGCGTTCAGCTCGATATTGCGCTTGGTGCCTGATGCGTAGAGCTCTGCTTGCGTTTCTCCTTCTCGTCGCGACCGTCCGCGCGGACACGCCGCCGATCGACGCGGACCGCCTGCTCGGTCACATCCGGTTTCTCGCGTCGGACGAGTTGAAAGGGCGCGCCGCCGGCAGTCCCGAGCTCGATCGGGCCGCCGACTACATCGCGCAGCAGTTCAAGGACATCGGGCTCCGCCCCGGCGGAGACGAGGGGACCTGGTTCCAGCCGTTTCAGCTGCTTGCCGGCGTGACGCCGGGCGCCGGCAATGCGCTCGTGATCTCCGACAAGTCGAGATCCGTCCGGCTCACGCTCGGTTCGACCTACTACCCGCTGTCCACGGTGCCGAACGAATCGCCCGAGGTTCCCTCGGATCGCGAGCAGAAGCTGCCGCTCGTCTTCGCGGGCTACGGGCTGTCGGCGCCGGAGGTGAGCTACGACGATTACGCCGGCCAGGACGTCAACGGCAAGGCGGTCATCATCTTCTCGCACGAGCCGCAGGAGAACAATCCGAACAGCCCGTTGAACGGCAACCGGCCGATGGCGCAGACGACCCTCTATATGAAGGCCGGGGCTGCGCATCGCCTTGGCGCACGCCTGCTGATCGTGGTGTCGGATCCGTCGCATTCGACGGACCAGGCGAAGGACCTGTTCAGGACGTTCGACGTCGTGCCCGACCTCGACGAGGCCGGCATGCCCGTGCTGCGCGCACGGCGCGACGAGATGCAGCCGTTGCTCGACGCGTGGGGCCTCGATGCGCTCGCGCTGCAGATCGATCGCGACCTCCGGCCGCGGTCGCGCCCGATCAAGGATGCGACCGTCGATTACACGGAGTTCATCGCGCACAACCGGAAGACCGTGCGCAACGTCGTCGGCGTGATCCCGGGGTCGGACCCGGCGCGGGCGCATGAAGCGATCGTGATCGGCGCGCACTACGATCACGTCGGCCTTGGCGGCCGGCTGTCGATGACGCCGGAGCGGGCGGGCGAGGTTCACAACGGCGCCGACGACAACGCATCGGGCACGGCGTCGGTGATCGAGATTGCGCGCGCCGCGATGGCCGATCGGGGCCGCTTTCCGCGCACGTTGATCTTCGTCACGTTTGCCGGCGAGGAGCGCGGGCTGCTCGGCTCCGCGCATTATGTGGCGTCGCCCCCGGTGTCAATGGGCGAGACGGTCGCGATGCTGAACCTCGACATGGTCGGGCGCTCCCGCGGCGCCGTCGACGTCAGCGGGCTGGACAACATGACGCTGAAAGACGACCTGATGGCGGCCGCGCGGGCGACCGGCGGCATCGACGTCAAGCAGGAGGGGCCTGGGGCGGGCCGCAGCGACGACTCGTCGTTCCTGTCCGCGCGCGTTCCCGCGGTGAACTTCTTCACCGGGTTCCACGCCGACTATCACCGTCCGACCGACGATTGGCAGAAGATCGACAAGGCCGGCACGGCGCGGGTGGCGACGCTCGCGCTCGAGTTCGCCGCCCGGCTCGCGGCAGACACAACCATCACACGGTAACGTCGAACCTGTTCCTGATCCCTGATCCCTGATCCCTTTCGGATCCCGGATCCCGGATCCCGGATCCCTCCGTTACGCCGAGAACGCCGGCGTCTGCCGATGGAGCGTCAGTCCGCTCGTGAACGCCTGGAGCCGCGCACGCAGCATCAAGCGCCCGCGGTGCAGCCGCGACTTCAGCGTCTGGTCCTTCACGTGCAGCCGGGTGCTCGCCTCCTCGGTGCTGAGTCCTTCGATGTCGCGCAGCACGACCGGCACGCGGTAGATCTCCGGGAGGTCCTGGATCGCCGCCACGACGGCACGGCGAAGCTGCGTGCGAAGCAGTTCCTCGTCAGGCATGTTCGACCAGTCCGCCGCCTGGCGGGCCGCCCGCAGGGTCTCGTCCTCGCCGTCGCGGTTGCGCTCGTGCTGCTGAGCTGCCCTGGCCAGCTTCGAGGTCCGGAGCCGTGACATGGCGGTGTTGAACGTAATGCGGTAAATCCACGACGAAAGCGCCGAGTCGCCGCGGAACGCGCCGATCTTCCGGTAAACCTTCATCAGGACGTCCTGGGTGACTTCCTCGGCGTCCTCGCGGTTCTTCATCTGGCGAAGCGCCAGCTGGTAAATCCTTGATCCATAACGCTCTGCCAGCTCATGCACGGCGGTTTCGTCCCGTGCCTTGAGCCTCGCTACGAGCTGGCGATCCTGGGTCCTGTCCATATCTGTCCTCGTCGACAGGTAGAACACCGACCTATTCGGTCTTATTCCCAGGCGGGTAAGGCGAGTCAGAGTCGGATACGGCCCGTATCCGACTCTGACTCGGATACGCGGCATCCGCGACTCTGACTCGGATACAGGCTGTATCTGACTCCGACTCGACTTGGCAGCCGACTCAGCGGTGCAATACGTGCAAAATACTCAAGCCGTTGGTTCTCGCAGCCATCTTCGTCGTCGCGGCGCTGATCTTCGTCAACGCCGTGTACGTGGCCGCCGAATTCGCCGCCGTCAGCGCCCGCCGCAGCCGGATTCGCCAGCTCGCGGAGGAGGGCAACCGCCTCGCCGGCTGGCTGATGCCCGTCCTCGAACAGCCCTCCCTGCTCGACCGGTACATCGCCGCCTGCCAGATCGGCATCACCGTGTCGGGCCTGGTCCTCGGCGCCTACGCCGAAGCCAGCATCGCCAGCTCCCTGGCGCCGCTGGTCGCGCGCGCGGGCCTGCAGCCGGGCACCGCGGAGACAACGTCGACCGCCATCGTCCTGCTCCTCCTGACGAGCGCGCAGGTGATCTTCGCGGAGCTGGTCCCGAAGGCGCTCGCCCTCCAATACCCGACGCAGTCCGCGCTCTACGCCGTCATCCCGATGGCGCCGTCGATGTGGCTGTATCGCCCCGTCATCACGTGGCTCAACGGCGCGGGCCTCGTGCTGCGACGCCTCCTCGGGGCGCCGCCGAAGGCGCATCGCCACATCCACTCGCCCGAAGAAATCGAGCTGCTGATCGCGGAGAGCCGCGACGGCGGCCTCCTCGAGCCCGACGAGCATCGACGCCTCCGCCGCGCGCTCCGCCTGAACCTGCGCCAGGCGAAGCAGCTGATGGTGCCGCGACCAGAGATCTCCGCGATCGCCATCACCACGCCGCTCCCCGAGGTCATCCGCATCGTCGCGCAGAGTCCGTATTCCCGGCTGCCCGTCTTCCGCGACTCGATCGACAACATCGTCGGCATGCTGCACACGAAGGATCTCGTGCGCTGGCTCGTGAGCGATCAGCCGAGCGGATCGCTCGAAGCCGTCATCCGGCCCATCGCGAGCGTGCACGAGAGCGTCACCGTCGATCGCGTGCTGCGGCACCTTCGCGAACGGCGCACGCACCAGGCGCTGGTCGTCGACGAGTTCGGCGGAACCTCCGGCCTCATCACGCTCGAGGACGTGCTCTCGGAACTGCTCGGCGACGTCGGCGACGAATTCAAGGCGGGCGAGCCGGTCGCGGAAACACTTGCCGATGGACGCGTCAGGCTCCCCGGCCAGATGCCCGTCGAGGATGCCGCGACGTTTCTCGGAACGAAGTGGGACACCGAAGCGGCGACCGTCAACGGCTTCGTCACGGAAGCGCTCGGCCATCTCCCGACACCGCGCGAACGCGTCGTCATCGGCGACTTCGAGTTCGAGGTCGAGGACGTCAGGCGCCGGGCGCTGGTCACGACCGTGGCCAGGCGGGTGAAGGACGAAGAATCGCCTGACGAGGACGAGTCATGACCGGCGTCCTCTTTACCATCGCCCTCATCCTGCTGTTCGTGCTGGCGAACGGCCTGTTCGTCGCGGCGGAATTCGCCATCGTCGGCGCCCCGCGCGCCAGCCTCGAGCACCTGGCCGAGAAAGGCAGCCATCGCGCGCGCCGCGTCGTCGCCATCCTCGACAACGTCCGCCGGCGCGATCGGTTCATCGCGACGACGCAGATCGGCGTGTCGCTCGCGAGCCTCGGGCTCGGGATGTACGGCGAGCACACCGTCGCCCAGTGGATCGAGGCGGGGTTCGGTCCCTTCACCATCGCCGGGTGGATCTCCGCGCACACGATCGCCAGCATCATCGCTGTCGCGGTGCTGACCTACGTCCACATCGTCCTCGGCGAAATGGTCCCGAAAACGCTCGCCCTGCAGGCGGCGACGCGGACGGCGCTCTACGTGTCGCCCGTCATCGAGACGCTGCAGATACCTGTGCTTCCGCTCGTCAAGGGGCTCAACGGCGTCCGCAACGCGGTGCTGCGGGCGGCCGGCGTCGCGGGCGACGTCGCGGAGCAGGAGAAGTACCACAGCACCGAGGAACTGCAGCTCATCATCCAGGAGAGCCAGGAGCGCGGACTGCTTCGCGGCGAATCGGGGCAGATCCTCAGGGAGCTCTTCGAGTTCGGCGACCTGACCGCCGGCCAGGTGATGGTGCCGCGCGTGTCCCTCGTGTCCATCCGTGTTGGAACGACCGCGGACGAACTTCGCGAGATCGTCCGCGCGCGGCCGCACACGCGCTTCCCCGTCCACGACGGCGATCCCGACAACATCGTCGGCAGCATTCACATCAAGGACGTGCTCCGGCATATCGTCGCCAGCCAACCGGTCTTCGCTGCCGATGCGCGGCGCGTCCCGTTCATCCCGACGACGATGGCGCTCGACGAGGTCCTCAGCGCCATGCGCCGCACCCGCGCCCAGATGGCCGTCGTGATGGACGAACATGGCGGCACCGCAGGCATCGTCACGATCGAGGACCTGTTCGAGGAGGTCGTTGGCGAAATCGACGAGGGGCGCGGGCGCACGCCGATCTGGCGCGAGCAGTCGGGCAGACTGCTGGCCCGCGGCACGGTGAGGTTGAAGGATGCGGGCGATGCCATCGGCCGATCGCTCGAGCATCCGGAGGTGCAGACGATCAGCGGGCTCGTGCTCGCGCTGCTCGGACGTCCGGCGGTCGTCGGCGACGTCGTGAACTGGAACAACGTGCGGATCGAGGTGACGACAGTGGCGGGCCGCGGCGTCCAGGACACCGCGCTCAGTTACGTCCGAACACCTCCGCGAAGCGACGAATGATGCGGTCTTCGACTTCCTCGATTGAGCGCGCGTGGCCCGTCAGCTTCTCGAGCGACGTGACGCCGCGGTCGGCAATCCCGCACGGCACGATCAGCTGAAAATCCTCGAGCCTGGTGTTCACGTTGAACGCGAAGCCATGGCTCGTGATCCACCGCGAGATGCGGACACCGATCGCGCCGATCTTCTCGGAACCGACCCACGCGCCCGACATCCCGTCGACCCGGCCGGCCGCGACGCCGTAGTCCGCGCACACGCGGATCATCACGTCCTCGAGATCCCTGACGTAGCGATGCACGTCGCAGCGATCGGGGCGCAGATCGAGAATCGGGTAGCCGACAATCTGCCCCGGCCCGTGATACGTGACGTCGCCGCCGCGTCCCGCGTCGTGCACTTCGATACCGCGGCTCGCGAGGACCCCGTCGCTCGCGGTCACGTTCGCCCGGCTGCTACGGCGCACGCCAAGCGTGATCACGGGCGGATGCTGAAGAAGAAGGAGGAGGTCTCCAATACGGCCGGCGCGGCGCTCCTCGACGAGCGCCTTCTGCATCCGCAAGGCCTCGCCGTAGGGAACAACCCCGAGGCGGCGGACTTCCAGCGCGTCGGCGTTCGCCGTCAGTTCGGGCCGGAGGCTCTCAGCAGTCGTTGGCGTCAAAGCACTCCAGCTGTTCCTTCACGTCGGCCATGAACTGGTCCGCGACCGCGCCGTCAACGAGCCGGTG
>Ga0070704_100002727_pt1 | contig 9983 bp, 6 predicted proteins | sample KBSK5252metaG_FD_65467 | JGI IMG/M metagenome (GOLD analysis project Ga0070704, IMG submission 65467) | Corn, switchgrass and miscanthus rhizosphere microbial communities from Kellogg Biological Station, Michigan, USA - KBS K5-25-2 metaG | ecosystem: Host-associated > Plants > Roots >... | reverse complement strand
ATTAATAAGCAAAAGCTGGCTTTCAAAACCAGCTTTTGCCTTTAATCATAACTTTAATCAGACAAGCTATCGGCTGTGTCTAAGCAGAACCTACATCAATACTGCAAATTCTTCCCGCGTCAGGGTCTCACGTTCGAGCAAGGAATACGTCACCCGCTCGACAGCCTCACGCTTTTCGGTGAGGATGCGCTTGGCTTCACTATATCCTTCAGCCAGAATCTGGCTGATCGCCTGGTCCATGGCTTCAAACGTTTTCTGACCCATATGCGGCGATGCTAGAGCCTCGTAGCCTTCCGGTCGGTTGAGGACTCTCAGCCCCGTAACGCTCATACCCAGCCGCATGACCATTTCCTCAGCCAGATGCGTGGCAACCTTCAGATCGTTGGCTGCGCCGCTGGTAATATCGTCACAGAACAATTCTTCTGCCACCCGGCCGCCCATCAGGCTGGTAATGCGTGCGAGGATCTGGTTGCGGGACATGAGCATACTATCCTCCTGTGGGAGTGACATGGTAAAGCCGCCCATCTGGCCTCTTGGGATGATCGTAATCTTGTAGACCGGATCAGAGTGCGGCGTTTCGTTCATAACGACCGCGTGACCGGCTTCATGGTAGGCAATTGTGCGGCGCTCGACCACACTCATCACCCGGCTCTTCTGCTGGACACCGCCAGTCAGGTTTTTCTCCACTGCTTCCTGAAAATCCTGCACGGTGATTTCATTGTGCCCGCTACGTACAGCCTGGATGGCGGCTTCGTTGACGATGCTGGCAAGATCAGCTCCAACCAATCCCGGCGTAGACTTGGCAATATCCATCAGGTTCACGTCCGGCGCCAGGCGGCGATCCTTGACGTGCACTTCCAGGATGGCCAGGCGTCCTTTCACATCTGGACGCGGAACGTTTACATGGCGGTCAAAGCGACCGGAGCGGATCAGGGCCGGGTCGAGCACATCCACCCGGTTGGTGGCAGCCAATACTATAATCCCTTCTGCCTCGGCAAAGCCATCCATTTCGACCAGCAGCTGGTTGAGGGTCTGATCCTGCTCCATTTCACCGCCACCCCCACTGGAGTGGCGTTTCCGTCCTGCGGCGTCGATCTCATCGATGAAAATAATGCATGGGGCTTTAGAGCGCGCTTTTTTAAACAGGGAGCGCACCCGGCTGGCGCCCATACCCACAAATAATTCCACGAACTCGGAACCGGAGGTAGTAAAGAAGGGAACACCTGCCTCCCCGGCGATGGCCCTGGCCAGCAAAGTCTTGCCTGTTCCCGGGTCTCCTACCAGCAGCACGCCGCGTGGCATGCGCGCCCCCATACGCTGGTACACCGAATTGTCTTTTAGAAAAGTGACAATATCGCCCAATTCCTCGCGGCATTCATCCACCCCCGCAACATCCCGAAATCTAGTGGCTGGAACTTCACCTTCTGTATATTTTTTGCGGAAGGCCATCAAGCCGCCGCCCGTGACTCTGGTCAGGGCGAAAGCCATGAGGCCAAGCATCGCAATGCTGACTAGAGTATTGATCGCTTTCTCGCCGGTCAACTTGCTTGTCTCCACGACCTCATACCGCAGTTTTGACATCTGGTCGTTACTCACCCCCAGGTACTCCATTTGTTCAAGGAAGGAAGCTCCCTTATCCCGCCGGGTTGTGTGCTGTGAGCCATCCTTATAGTAGATGGTTAAGCTACCTCTATCCTGAGCGTCTTCAATTTTCACCACTTTTCCAGAGGAAATAGCCGCCGCCACCTCACTCAGCGCAATTGGCTCTTCCTGCTGTTTCGACTGAACAAGCAGGGTGCTTGAGAGAACCAGCCCAACCAATAAGAGAGCCAGCCCCATTCTTCCATATTTATGTTTTTTGAAGAAATCAAATAATTGTGTTACAGATTGTTTCATGTTGCCTCGCTAGTCCATTTGTGGACACGTTGAAATTCTCCCAATATTACCGCGTTAACAGCAATCTAACACTTTCAATTCCGTTATTAATACCTAAGAAAAAATTAAGTTTTTTTTCGGAAAAATTGCTTTACAGAACCTGCTTTTCCTGGCCCATCAATATTGTGTTTAAAAGTGAAGTTTTGCTCGACGCAGCAGTCGTAGCAGTAGGCGTAGTTTCATTAAGTGCCACACAAGGCGCATTACCCGCGTCGGTGAATGTCTGCCCTGCCTCAGGAATGAACTCCCAACTGTAGCTGGTAGAGTGCAACGTCAGCTTGAGCACTCCGTAGGTATCGTCATTCCGTACTTCACTATTGGCGATCGGAGGCCCAAATGAATAATGGCTGCGACCTCCACTGCCGATCACGAATTCGCGAATGCCTCGTGCTGGGTCTGCGAGGCCTTGTGGATCTTGTAGCGCGAATCGCTCGTAATTATGTTCGTGTCCCGCCAGTACTACGTCGGCACCAAAATCGTACAATGCTTGCCAGAGCGGCTGCATGCCAGGCGAACTACCATGTACGGTACCAGAACTAAAGCGTGGAAAGTGCCAGTATGCCAGGGTACAAGTAGCCTGATGAGTGGCAAGATCTGTTCGCAGCCACTGTTCCTGTGGTGATCCGGCTTCGACCGGGATATTGCTGTTTAATACAATAATATGCCAGGTACCCAGATCATAGCTGTAATAACCTTTTCCGGCTTCACCTGCTACTGATCCGAAATAATCAAAATAACCTGCTGCGTCCGGAGTGTGATAATCGTGGTTTCCTGCCGATGGATAAGTGCGTGCTTTGTGACGGCCCCAGGTTGGCTCATAACAGTTCATAAACTGATCAATCGTTCCATCCGGGTACGCATTGTCACCAGTGGTAAAGACAGTTCCGGGAATGCTATCGAGTAAATTAGCCGTGGCCTCATCGCCGTCGCTGGAACAATGCGCAATATCGCCTGAGCCAACCAGAACGGGATCCCCATCCGGTAACGGCGTCTCGGATGAAATGCTAGTCGCTGTGGAGGCGGGGGAAGGTGTGAGAATGGGTGTCGGAGTATGGGTGGCTGTTAAAGTTGGCGCGCCGCTGGTGGCTGTCGCGGTCATCTCCTCAACAGAAGGGGTACAGCCTGCCAACAAGAGACTGATCATGATGATATGCAAAAATTTCACGGAGTTCTCCTTGCCTATGGCGAAAGTGTGTGAAGCCTTGGAATGAGCTTGATTTTTGCGCAAATTCTCAATGTGGAGAATTACAAATTTTTAAATAAAGATCCCAAAATGTGGAGTTTTATCGGAGATAGAAGAAGACCCGCTCGCCAGTAAAAAGCCATTGCTCAGGATCCCATGGAAATAGGATTGTTACAGTGAACTCAATTGGCTGATCGGTGGGAGGCGGCATGTCCAGCCATTGTGACCGATATGTAGCCGTGACATGTGCCTCCTCAAAGACTCCTTGCGGGCCAACAACAATATTTTGTAGGTCGAAATGTATATCTGGAAATGCAGTGAGTAGCTGCTGATAGAACTGGGTCGCGCCCGCCTTTCCATGCCAGCTGACGTCATTGTTTCCGATAGTGTAGATACAATCATCGGTAAGGGTTGCCATCAAGCCGGGAATATCACGCGCATCTTCGGCGATGGAGTGAGCCATCCATAATTGCCGGATGGCGCGGTATTCGTCAGAATCCATTCTTCGGCGCAGAGATCTGACGACAGCAGTGCGCAGATTAGGTTTCATGTGATGTTCCTTTAACAAGAAAAGACTATTTTCCTTGTCCTCATTCGGTGAGGATGATCGACCCACTTTCGATTGCTTATCATAAGTTTGCTAATGATAATCAATAAACTGCAATACTGCAATTGGACGTCTAAGTCAACGGACGCATTTCTTTTTCAGCCAATAATATACAGCAACCGATTTGCAAAAGCAATAGACACTTTGAGATTTGTTAAAATGAATTCATTTTCCCCGGAAAATCTATCGAACTTTTAACGTAAGCATACTATAATTTTGTATATGAATCTTTATGTTGGCTGCCCAATCTGGTCTTTTAAGGGCTGGGTTGGCAACTTTTATCCCCAGGGTACGAAACCCGCAGATTTTCTATACGAGTATGCCCGGCGCCTGACGACCGTCGAAGGCAACACAACTTTCTATGCTGTTCCAGCACAGAAGACCGTCGAGGTATGGGCTGAATCATTACCTGAAACATTTCGCTTCTGCCCGAAAGTCCCGAAGGCTATCAGCCACGAAGGCAAGTTAATGGATAACATTGAGCGGGCGCGGGAATTCATCCATGTAATGAGTCCGCTCGGAACGCGACTCGGCCCCATGTTCCTGCAATTACCGCCTCGTTACAGTCCGAACCTGCTCTCTGATCTACAGTCATTTCTCGCCGTTTGGCCGCCTGAGGTACGACTGGCTGTTGAGGTACGACATTTGGATTGGTTTGAGTCACCGGATCGCGAAGCGCTAAATCAGCTCTTATCCAAATACAATATGGCGCGCGTCGTAATTGATACGCGCCCGATCCGCAGCCTGGATGGGAATAAGATTTTGGAAGGGAGTGTGTACCAGACCCTGCTTGCCGCGCGCGAGCGTAAGCCGAACGTCCCGATTCTGCCGGAGCGCACTGCTGACTTCATCTTCCTGCGTTATATCGGCCACCCGCAAATGGAGCAGAACAAATCTCTTCTGGAGGAATGGGCCGATTATGTTTCCTCGCAGTTATCGGCTGGGGCGGACGCGTATGTCTTCTGTCATTCCCCCGAAAATTTAACTGCACCATATCTGTGTCGTGAGTTCTACCACCGCCTGGCGGAGAGAATTAACATTCCACTGTTGCTGTGGGATGAAGTGGATGCCAAGAATTTTGAACAGGGGCAATTATTCTAGATCTCTGTTACCTGCCAATCAACCTTCGGCTTATTCTCGCGCTGTACTGGAAATGTGTCTCAAGAATACTTCCACGATCTTAGGGTCAAAATAGATGCCGCTCTGATTGCGGATGTATTCGATAGCCTTCGAGTGTGGCCACGCTTCGCGATACGGACGGTCGTTGGTCAGTGCGTCCCATACATCTGCTACTGCGAAGATGCGCGCTGCCAGTGGAATGAGTTCACCCTTTAGGCCATGGGGGTAGCCAGTACCATCCCATTTTTCGTGATGGTAATATGGAATTTCCAGCGCGTATTTAAGATAGGGTATTGCGACAAGCCAATTATAGGCTAGCTGTGGGTGCTGGCGCATGATCTCCCACTCTTCGTCTGTAAGCGGTTCGGGCTTAAGCAGGATATGGTCTGGTACTGCCATTTTGCCGATGTCATGCAACAATCCGCCTCGTCGCATATGAACGAGTTGATCCTCCCCCACACCCAGGGCGCGCGCAAGCTTCAATGCCATTTCAGTTACACGGAGTGTATGACCCTCTGTATCTTTATCCCGCAAATCCAGTGCATGTGACCAGCCCTCGATGGTGGCATCGTAAGCCATAGCGAGATCGAAATTGGAGCGTTGCAGGTCTTGGAATAAAATGGCATTTTCGATGGCAAGTGTGGTCTGTCCACCGAGAGTCTCAAGAAATGAAAGCCACTCTTGATCTGGGTTCAATTCCGAACGATGGAAGATTTCCAGAACGCCCTTTACTTCGCCTTTTCCAACCAATGGAACCCCAAAATACGAGACGAATTCTTCATCAGCCAGCAGCTCGCTGCGCATAAATTTTTCGTGTTCATTCTTCAGATCTTTGATCCGGACCGTACGCCGTTCCAGCACAGCCTGCCCTGCATAACCCTCACCTATACGTGTGTTGCTGGCTTCAATATTGCGAGAGTAAAAACCTTCTCCTGCCACAAATTCAAGCCGTGCACTGCCAGGCCTTGTCAGAAGAATAGAAGCAGCGTCCACTTCAAGCTGTTTAACGATCTGACTGAGCATAATGTTAAGCGTCACTTGCAAATCACGTGTGCTGCTGATAACAAGATCAATCGCGCGCAATGCGTCCAACCGTTGCAGTTGTTTGACTGTTTGTTCGTGCAGGCGCATTCGTTGGATTGTGTTTCCGCCAATCTCTGCCAAAGCGTTCAAAATCCGCACTTCATCCATGGTAATTTCACGCGGCAGTGTCACGTTGACACATAGAGCGCCTATGACGTTTTCGTTTGAATTAAGCGGAATGCAAACTCCGCCGATATCTTTGGGTATATGCTCCCGGTTATATTCGGGCAAGCGTACATCGCTGTGGAACTCGCGGCTGATCATTGCTTCGCCAGATTTCACCACCAGCCCTGTGATACCCTCACCCGGATTGACAGAAGAGATCAGATTCTCTTCCCCACTCCGTTGGATGACAAGGTTAATACTATCATTGGCGGGGTCGTACAACCAGATGCTTCCTGATTCTGTTCCAATCAATTCCAACGTCTGGTCCAACAGGCGGGGCAGCATTTCATCGAGTGTATTTGCCGAGCGCATCGCTACACTGACCAGTGCAATTGCCTCCAATTCGCGCTCGCGTTGCCGCCGTTCGTGACGTACGCTTGCATCTTTCATTTCGCGTTGAATGGCAGGGATTAGTCGGGCCATGCTGCCTTTTACGATGAAATCGTGTGCGCCCGCCTTAAGCGCACCCACCGCGCTTTCCTCTCCGATCGTGCCGGATACAATGATGAATGGCAGGTCATGTCCGCTCTCTTTCAACACAGCCAATGCCTGCGGTGCGCCAAATTGTGGCAGGGAATAATCGCAGATAATCACATCCCACATTTGGTGTGACAATGCAGCTTTCATGGCATTGGCGGTTTCTGCACGCTTAAACTCCACGTCGTAGCCGCTACGCTTGATCTCGCGCAGTAACAACTGGGCATCATCTTCGGAGTCTTCGACCAAAAGAACCCGTAAGAGTGTATTCACTGCGTTTCATTACCTGGGTGAGATCTCATTTAACACTAGCCAGTATAAACCAAGCTGGCGGATAGCCTCCACGAATTGAATAAAGTCTACTGGCTTGCGGACGTAGGAGTTGACGCCGATGAGATAACTATTGACTACGTCTTGCTCCTCTTTGGAGGAGGTAAGGATTACGACAGGTAATGTACGTGTGCTCGGGTCGGCACGGATGCGGCGCAAGACCTCCAAGCCGTCGACCTTGGGCAACTTCAAATCCAGCAGGATGACCTGGGGCTTATCACGCGGGTCTCGGTCTGCATAAATGCCGCTACAAAACAGAAAATCCAAAGCTGCGGCTCCATCGCGCACGACCACCACTGTATTTCCTATATTGTTCTTTTTGAGCGCGCGCAAAGTTAAGGCTTCATCATCCGCGTTGTCTTCTACCAGTAAAATCATTTTCTCCTCCATAGCGCTACTCCTCCAATCCCAATGTGAAGTAAAATGTTGCACCTTTGTTTACGGCACCTTCAGCCCACACATGTCCTCTATGCCGGTGGATAATGCGCTGGACGATTGCCAGTCCAATTCCAATACCGGGGAATTCCGCGTTTGCGTGCAGTCGCTGAAAAGTTCCAAATAGCTTATTAGCGTAAATCATATCAAAGCCTGCGCCATTGTCTGTTACGAAATAGGTTCGTTGATGGTCTGTATCTTGTAGGCCAAACTCGATGCGCGCGTATTCCTGTTTGGAGGTAAATTTCCAGGCGTTACTAAGCAAGTTTTCCAGCACGATCCGCATTAGACGCTGATCACCTCTGGCAACCAAATCTGGAGTGATGGCAATCTCAACAATGCGCTCCCGATATGCCTGCTGTAAATCACGAACTACATTGTTGGCAAGTGAGCTTAAGTTGATTGTCTCAGGTTCTATTGGAGCCCGACTGACTCGCGAAAGGTTGAGTAAATCGTCAATCAACTGTGCCATACGCTGGGCGGCTGTTCGGATGCGCATCAAATAATTCTGGCCCTCGTCGGGTATCTGCTCGGCATAATCCTCCAGCAAAGCCAGGCTAAAGCCGTCAATTGTGCGCAGCGGGGCGCGCAGATCGTGCGAAACAGAATATGCGAACGCTTCCAATTCTTTGTTTGCGCTCTCCAGTTGAGCCGCGCGCTGTTTAAGATCCTCATTCAGCTTTTGAATATCCTCTTCGATGAGTTTGCGTTGCGTTACATCTCGAATCGCCGCACTGACCAGCAGGCCATCCTCAGTTTCTAGAGGGCTGAGGCTAATCTCAATCGGGAATTCACTTCCGTCCTTACGCAGACCGAACAGATCCAATCCCATACCCATTGGGCGCACTGGATGCTCGACGTAATAGCCTTCACGATGGAGTCCATGTTTCATTCGGAAGCGTTCTGGCACCAATACATCAACGGTCAGGCCCACGATCTCGGATCGATCGTAGCCAAACACTTTCTCCGTTTGCGAATTAACCAGCTGGATGATCCCTTTTTTATCAACAACGACTACTGCATCTGGGGCAGATTCCAAAAGACCGCGGAACTTTTCTTCTGCAAGCATGTGCTCGGTGATATTCCTGGAAATGCCAACAATACTGGTTACCCGCCCACTCCTATCCAGAATAGGCACCTTGGTTGCCGAAAACCAGCGTGGTTTTCCATCCGCAGTAGGATTATATTCAACCCGGTCAATCAGCGGTATTCCTGTCTTAACGATTCCCTGCTCTTCGGCATAAAATTCTTTGGCCAGCTCTTGTGGTTGAAAGTCAAGATCAGTCTTCCCGATGGCATCCTCAGAGTTGGCAACTCCCAGAACCAAAGCCTGGGCTTTGTTTATACGAGTAAATCGGGATAAAGTGTCTTTGAAGTAAATCGTATCCGGGATGCTGTCCATGAGGGTCTTCAATATATCACGTTCTTGGATTAGCGCATCTCTATTCTGTTTGCGCTCCGTGATATCACGAATGGCGGCGCTTACCAGAATCCCTTCGTCTGTTTGCAGTGGACTCGAGCTGATCTCAATGGGAAATTCACTTCCATCCTGGCGGTGGCCGTAAAGGTCAAGACTCTCTCCCATTGAGCGCACGCGTGGCTCGATAAAATAACCAATCCGGTGAGCAGGGTGCTTATCATGAAAGCGTTCGGGTATCAGGATTTCCACTGAGTGTCCTAGAATTTGGGAGCGTTCGTAGCCAAAAAGTTTTTCCACTTGTGAGTTGACCAGTACAATCTCTCCGGCCGCGTTCACAATCACAACTGCATCCGGCGCGGATTCGAGCAGTTCACGAAATCTCTTTTCTGCGCGCTGACGTTCCGCGATTTCTTCCTGGAGTCCTTGGTTGGCTGCCTCGAGCTGAGCGGTTCTGAGCTGTAAGGATTCTTCCGCCTGCTTCAGCTCTGATATATCTCTTGCCTCCGCCAGAATATACTCGACACGGCCATCAGTTTCAAGCATGGGGGTGAGACTGAAACTGATCGTTAGTACCTGGCCAAAGGCAAAAATCTTCTCATCATAACTGATCGTTGTTCCGGCACTGGCCTTGGCAAACGCATCCTTTACCCGGCTCTGGACCTGCGGATCAAATGCCCACCATTGACCCTCCAAAAAGTTTGTTCCCATCAATTCCCTGATCGGAAGACCTGAGGCTTGCGCTGCGATCTTATTGACAAACAGCAAGGTACCGTCGAGATCTACCTTCGCATTCAATGTTGACATGCTATCAAGGATTTTCTGGATCTCCTTCCTGCTATCCTCTAATTGTTGATTTGCATTTTCGAGGCGATGCGTACGCTCGACGACACGTTGTTCCAATTCTTCGTTCAGCTTACGTAGGTCCTCTTCTGCCCGCTTGCGCTCGATGCGGATCAATTGCTCTTTGGTCTCCAGGTAACTATCGCCAATGATGCCCATCGTAATATCGATCAAAATATCCATGCCATTTATGGCCGATAGCAAACGTTGTGGTGATTCGCCGCAGGACTCTAACAAGTGGGGCATCATATATTTCCGAAGAGCACGGACGAGTTCAAACCAGGCATGAAAGCTAAGGCCAGCCTTTGCGTAGCCCATCCCCTGGAATTGCAGGTTCTCTAAATAAGGTTCCCAATCATTATGGAGGATTGCATTACGCTGTAGTTCAC
>Ga0070704_100002726_pt1 | contig 9983 bp, 9 predicted proteins | sample KBSK5252metaG_FD_65467 | JGI IMG/M metagenome (GOLD analysis project Ga0070704, IMG submission 65467) | Corn, switchgrass and miscanthus rhizosphere microbial communities from Kellogg Biological Station, Michigan, USA - KBS K5-25-2 metaG | ecosystem: Host-associated > Plants > Roots >... | reverse complement strand
GGCCACCGCATCCCGTCCATCGCCGAGAGCCGCGAGAACTTCCGGATCTCGGCGCGCAAGGTCTACGAGATCCGCGACGGCCGGCTGGGCCGGCTCTACCGCGACGGTGGCATCATGGCCGACACGCGCGAGTACCTCATGAACGTCGACGCGGTCGGCTCGGACTTCGCGCTCTACCCGATCCCGAACTGTGGCAAGGGGCAACCGATGCAGACGAAGAAGCTCGGCAACGGCGGACCGACGATGCGCAGCCGGGCCCGCCTGGCGGGGGGCTGAGCCGTGCGCCGCCTCGCGATGACGCTCGTCGCCGCCAGTGTGCTGCTGGGCAGCGCCGCCCCGGCCGCGCCGCCGGACGCGCCCGTGAACTTCATCACGGTCGACGAGCTCAAGGCGCTGGTGGACCGCGGCACGCGCGCCGACATCATCGACGTCCGGGCCTGGGACGCCTACCAGGAGATGCACATCACGAACGCGCGCTCGATACCGATCCGGGCCGTCGAGGCCCGCGCGAAGGAGATCTCCAAGACGGGCCTGGTCGTCTTCTACTGAACCTGCCCCCACGCCCTGGCCCGGGGGGCCAGCAACATCCTCTACACACTCGGCTGGCGCAACCACCGCGTTCTCGACGAAGGGCTGCCCGGCTGGCACGCCAAGGGCTACCCCGTGCAGGGCACCGCCGTCTCGAACAACCCGCGCCACTGAGCCATGCGGAGCGCGGCCGAGCTCGCCCGCGCGGTCCAGGCCGCGTTCGACCTCGCGCGGGCCCAGCCGGATATCTCCGAGGTCGAGGTCTTCGCGGCGGCGAACGGCAGCCTGCTGACCCGGCTCAACTACACCTCCCACATCCCCTGCAACGGCGTCGAGGAGCCGAAGTCCGTCGACTCCTACGGCCTCGGCATCCAGGCGGTGTTCGAGGCGGCGGATGGCCGTCGCCTCGGCTTCGGGAGCGAGCCGAGCGATCTCGGCGTGGCCGGCGCCGAGCGTGCGCTGGCCAAGGCGCGTCGCGCGGCCGTGGTCGATCCCGAGTTCGTCTCGCTCCCGCACCCGTCGGCGGAGACGCGGACGCTGGCGGACTATCACGATCCCGACCTGATGGCGGTCTCCGACGACCGCCTGGTGGAGTCCGGCTGGACGATCGTGAACGGCGCGCTGCGGACCTTCGTGAATTCCTCGCGCCTGGCGGAGCTGGCCGGCAGCGACGAGGGCCTGCGACGGCTCGGTCTCATCCTGGGTGGTGACGTGACGATCTTGCAGGAGCGGATGGCGATCGTGTCCACCCACCTGCCGCGCGTGCAGACCGACGAGTCCACGCTGATCAGCGCGTTCGTGACCGGCATGGTCGAGGCGCCGGGCGCCAAGGGCTCGGGCTGGTCGGCGGCGACGCGGCTGGGCCACTTCACCGACGAGGCGGGCGTGAGCGCCGCCCAGGCCGCCATCGACGCCGTGGGCGGCGAGCGCGTCGCGTCCGGACGCTACACCGTCGTCTTCGGCTACCAGCCGGTGGCCGACATCATGAACAACCTGATCGTCCCGGCGTGCAACGCCGAGGCGTTCTACGCCTCGGCGACGCCGTTCCTGGGCAAGCTCGGCCGCCGCGTCGCCTCGCCGCTGCTGTCCATCTGCGATCACGGCGCGATGCCCGGGCTCGTCGGCTCCAAGGGCATCACCTGCGAGGGGCTGCCGACCGGTCGCACCGATCTGATCCGCGGCGGTGAGCTCGCCGGCTGCCTCACGAACTGGTACAGCACGCAGCGACTGCTACGCGATCCCGCGCTCGCCGAGAAGCTCGGCGCCACCGGCCTCGCCGCCGCGGCGGCGCTGGCCCCACGCAACGGCTTTCGCTTCGGCGCCGGCGGCGGCCGCCAGTTCGATAGTCCGCCGGGCATCGCCGCGTCCAACGTGGTCGTGGAAGGCAATGAGCCCGTGTCGCACGACGAGCTGTTGCGGCGGGTCGGCGACGGGCTCTACATCGGACGCATCTGGTACACGTACCCGATCAACGGGCCGCGCGCCGGGGATTTCACCTGTACCGTCGTCGCCGATTCCTATATCATCCGCAACGGCCGGATCGCCGCCCCACTCAAGCCGAACGTGATCCGGATCAACGACAACATCGCCACGTTCCTGAACAACGTCGTCGGCGTGACCAAGGACGCCAAGGGCACGATCGTGTGGGCGGCGGACGAGGTCGTCTACGCCCCCGAGGTGGCCGTCTCCGGTGTTCGTGTGGACGCGATCGCCAACGACCAGCAGGAGGAGCTTCCTTGACAGCTGACGGCAAACTCGACGCCATCGCCCGTGCGTGCCGTGTGCAGATCATCCGCATGCTGACCCACGCCGGCTCCGGACATCCCGGCGGCTCGCTGTCGGTGATCGACCTGCTGGTGACCATCGCCTTCGGGCGCCTGCGCCACGATCCCAAGCGCCCCGACTGGCCCGACCGCGATCGGCTCGTGCTCTCCAAGGGTCACGCGGTGCCGGCGCTCTACACGGTCATGGCGCGCGCCGGCTACTTCCCGGAAGCGCAGCTCATCACGCTGCGCAAGCTCGGCAGCCCGCTGCAGGGCCATCCCGATCGTGTCGCGCTGCCCGGCATCGAGGCCGCCACCGGCTCGCTCGGTCAGGGGCTCTCGATCGCCTGCGGACTGGCGCTCGGGCTCAAGCTCGCGAGCTCGCCGGCGCGTGTGTACTGCATCCTCGGCGACGGGGAGATCCAGGAGGGCCAGGTCTGGGAGGCCGCGATGACGGCGCCCAAGCTCGGGCAGCCCGATCACCCGCTCGACAACCTCACCGTGATCGTCGACTACAACAGGATCCAGCTCGACGATTTCACCGCGAGGATCTGCGACCTCGAGCCGCTGGTGGCCAAGTGGCAGGCGTTCGGCTGGCCGGTGATCGAGATCGACGGCCACGATCTCGCCCAGATCGACAAGGCGCTGGACCAGGCCGAGGCCACCCACGGCGGCCCGACGCTGATCGTCGCCCACACCGTCAAGGGCAAGGGCGTGTCGTTCATGGAGAACAATCCGGAGTGGCACGGGAAATCGCCCAAGCCCGAGGAAGCCGTCGCCGCCATCCGCGAGATCCTCGGCGTCACCGAGGCCGCCTGGCCCGACTACCTCGCCACCGACACGGCCACCCGCGCGATCGTCGACGAGCTGCGCGCGCTCGGCAAGAAGTAGGAGGAGCGAGCGATGCCAGCCAAGGCCAGCCGGGCGGCGTTCGGCGAAGCCCTCATCGAGCTCGGCGCCCGCGACGAGCGCGTCGTGACGCTCGACGCCGATCTCTCGAAGTCGACGATGACCATGAACTTCGCCAAGAAGTATCCCGGGCGGGCGTTCAACCTGGGCATCGCCGAGTCCCACATGATCGGCGTCGGGGCCGGCCTCGCGCTCACCGGTCGCATCCCGTTCGTCTGCTCGTTCGCCTGCTTCGTGGTGGGTCGCTTCGAGACGATCCGCATCTCGGTCGCCTACACCAACGCCAACGTGAAGATCGTCGGCACCCACTCCGGCATCGCGATCGGCGAGGACGGCTACAGCCAGATGGGGCTGGAGGACATCGCGTGCCTGCGCGCGCTGCCCAACGTCACCATCGTGCAGCCGGCCGACGAGATGGAGACGAAGCAGGTCATCGCCTGGGCCGTCGAGCACCCGGGGCCCGTCTACCTGCGGCTCACGCGCCAAAATCTGGAAGAGGTCTCACCGGACGGCTACCGGTTCCAGCTCGGCCGCTGGGTCACGCTGCGCCCGGGCACCGACGTCACGGTGATCGCCAGCGGCGGCACCGTGTTCAACGCGCTCGAGGCGGCGAAGCGACTGCAGACCGAAGGCGTGTCGGCCGAGGTCATCAACGCCGCCTCGATCAAGCCGCTGGACGAGGAGATGCTGGTGCGCTCGGCCACGCGGACCCGCCACGTCGTCACCGTCGAGGACCACTCGATCGCCGGCGGGCTCGGCGGCGCCGTGGCCGAGGCGCTGGGCGAGATGCTGCCGACGCCGGTCAAGCGGCTCGGCGTGATCGGCTTCGGCGAGTCCGGCGATCCCAAGGGCCTCTACGCCAAGCACGGCCTCGACGTCGAGGGCATCGCCCGCAGCATCAAGAAGTTCCTGAATCGCTAGCAACCCGTCGTTCCAGAGCCGTGCCGGGAAAGGACTCACCGTGGACACCGTGCTGATCACCAACGTGAGGATCCTGGACGGCACCGGCCGGGAGCCGTTCGCCGGCTCCGTGCGCATCGAGGGCGACCGGATCGCCGAGGTCGCCGCGGGGGTCGCGCCCCCCGCCGGGCCCGCGAGGGTGATCGACGGCGACGGCGGCACGCTCATGCCGGGGCTGATCGAGTCGCACGCGCACATCGGCCTGGCCGACATGCCCTCCTACGAGCTGACGCGACTGCCGCCCGAGGAGCACATGCTCGTGACCGTGCGCAACGCCCGGACGATGCTCGACTGCGGCTACACGAGCGCGTTCTCGGCGGCGGCGCCGAAGCCGCGCCTGGACGTGGTCCTCAAGCGCGAGATCGACACCGGCCGCGTGCCGGGACCGCGCCTGCTGGCCAACGGCCCGGAGATCACCGTCACCGGCGGGCTGGGCGACAGCAACCTGCTCCACCTGCCGCAGTACGACACACCGACGTTTGCCTGGGTGACCGACGGCCCCGACGCCGTCCGCCGCGTCTGCCGGCTCCTCGCGCGCGAGGGCGTCGACCTCCTCAAGCTGAATCTCTCGGGCGATCTCGGGACCTCCAGCTACTCCTCGGAGGCGACGCCGATGACGGACGGCGAGGTGGCGGCGGCGATGGAGGTCGCGCGCGCGGCCAGGCTCCGCGTGGCCGCCCACTGCCGGAGCGCGGAGTCGGTCATGATCGCGCTCCGCCACGGCGTCGAGGTGATCTACCACGCCAACTACGCCGACGAGCGCGCGCTGGACGCCCTGGAGGCCGCGCGCGACCGGATCTTCGTCGGTCCTGCGCTCGGCCTCACCTACAACCTGAGCCAGGCGGCCGGCCAGGGTGGCGTCACCGCCGAGAGGGCGCAGGCCTTCGAGCACGAGCTGGCGGCATCGGTCGACGTGGTCGCCCGCCTGCGCAAGCGCGGCGTTCGCGTCCTCCCCGGCGGCGACTACGGCTTCCCGGCCACGCCGCACGGCACCTACGCGCGCGACCTCTGGCTCTTCGTCAAGATCCTCGGCTTCTCGGCGATGGAGACGATCGTCGCCGCGACCCGGCTGGGCGGCGAGCTGATGGGCCGGCCGGGCGAGCTCGGCGTCGTGAAGCCCGGCGCGCTGGCCGACCTCCTGCTGGTCGACGGCGATCCGCTGGCCGACATCGCCATTCTTCAAGACAGGGCGGCGCTGCGAATGATCATGAAGGACGGCGTGCTCCACAAGGCTCTGCTAGAATCCGGAACTCAACCACGGTCGCCCCGGAGGAGTCATCCATGAAGCGCTCGAGCCGGACCATGGCGCTGTCGCTGTCGTTGTCGCTGGCCCTCGCCCTGTGCGCGATCGCCGGCCCCGCCTGGGCCCAGGCGAAGACCGAGCTGACGGTCGTCCTGTCGAGCTTCGCGGGGGAGACGCTCGACCCGGTTCTGCAGGGTCACCTCGTGAAGTACTACCTCTCGCCGATGTTCGACTACCTCGTGGGCACCACGCCCGACGGCACCCCCTCGCCGGCGGGCGGCATCGCGATCAAGTGGGAGAACTCGGCGGATCACAAGCGGTGGACGTTCCACCTGCGCAAGGGCGTGAAGTTCCACAACGGCGACGAGCTGACCTCGGAGGACGTGAAGTTCAGCCTGCAGCGGGCGATGAGCAAGCGCTCCACCACCGGCTACGCCGGGCCGCTGCGCACGCTGATCCAGGACATCGAGACCCCCGCGCCGGACCGCGTCGTCATCGTGACCAAGGAATCGACGCTGATCATCCCGACCTACCTGTCGCGCTCGCTCTCGACCGAGGGCATGGTGCTGCCGAAGAAGTACATCGAGGCCAACGGCGACGACGTCTTCGCGCGCAAGCCGGTCGGCAGCGGTCCTTACCGATTCGTCGAGCAGGTCACCGGCGCCCACATCAAGCTGACCGCCATGGACACGCACTGGCGGACGGGTACGCCGAAGTACAAGAACCTCACGTTCAAGGTCGTGCCCGAGGAGACCACCCGCATCGCGCTCCTGCGCCGCGGGGAGGGCGACATCGTCGAGATCAGCCGCGAGCGCGTCAAGGAGCTGCAGAAGGAAGGCTACCCGATCCACTTCCGCAAGGAAGAAGCGATCCTCCACGCCTACTGGGTCCTCGGCCCCGACGGTCGCGTCGGGCCGACGAAGGACAAGCGCGTCCGCGAGGCCCTGAACCTCGCCATCGATCGCAACGAGATCGCGCAGGCGATCTTCGGCGGCCACGCCGACCCGGCCGCCATCCCGATGGGGCTGTCGTGGTCCTTCAAGGACATCGGCTTCAAGGTGACGCCGGACATGCAGTACGCCTACGACGTCCCCCGCGCCAAGAAGCTCCTGGCCGAGGCCGGCCACGCCACCGGCTTCCCGCTCGACATCTATGCCTTCCAGCTCCCCGGCCTGCCCGAGGGCAAGGCGTTCGCCGAGGCGCTCGCCGGCTACTGGGAGAAGGTCGGCATCAAGCCGAGGCTCATCCCGGTCGACTACCCCGCCTACCGCAAGCTGTGGGTGGATCGCAAGGCGCCGGAGGCGGTCGGCTACTACAACATCGCCAACCGCGACTGGATCGGCACCTATGCGCTGCTCGAGAAGATGGCCTACGGCCCGTCGAAGCCGAACGACACCGCCAACGATCCCGAGGCCGACGCGATGATCGCGCAGGTCATGCGCCAGACCGATCGCGAGAAGATCAACACGCTGATGCGCAATATCTACACCCGGCTGCGCAGCGAGCACGTCGGCGTGCCGGTGGTCTACCTTCACTCGCCCTACGCCACCGCCAAGACGCTCGGCAAGTGGACCCCGGGGACCGTGATGTACGACCTGTTCCTGGAACAGCTCGCGGCGGGCAAGTAGCCGGCGCGTGGTGACGGCGGCGGCGGGAGCGACGACTCCCCCCGCCGCCGACAACGTATGATCCGCTTCGTCTGCTTCCGGCTCCTGCAGTCGCTGATCGCGCTGGCCATCCTCTCCGTCGTCGTGTTCGTGCTGGCCCGCGCCACCGGCGACCCACTGCACATGATCCTGCCGATGTCGGCGACCGAAGAGGACTACGCCAACGCCCGCCAGTATCTCGGCCTGGACCGGCCCTACGTCGAGCAGTACCTCACCTTCGTCGGCCGGGCGGCGACGGGCGATTTCGGCAACTCGATCCGGGCGCGGCGGCCGGTGAGCGAGATCCTGCGCGAGCGGCTGCCGAACTCGCTCCGGCTGGCGCTCTTCGCCATGACCGTCTCGCTCGCCATGGCGTTCCCGCTCGGCGTCCTGGCGGCCGTGAAGAAGGGCACCGGCCTCGATCGGGCGGCCCAGGTGATCTCCGTGCTGGGCCAGTCGCTGCCGTCGTTCTGGGTCGCCATCATCCTGGTCGAGTTCGTGGCTGGGCGGTGGCAGTGGCTGCCGGCCGGCGGCAACGAGGGGTTCACCAGCTACATCCTGCCCGGCTTCACCCTCGGCTGGTTCGTCGTGGCGGGGCTGATGCGGCTGCTCCGCTCCGGCATGCTCGAGGTGCTCGACTCCGAGTACGTGAAGCTCGCCCGCCTCAAGGGCGTGGCCGAGAGCCGCGTCGTCTGGATGCACGCGCTGAAGAACGCGCTCATCCCCGTCGTCACGTTCGCGGGAATCTACTTCTCGATCCTGGTGACGACGGCGATCGTGGTGGAGACGGTCTTCGCGTGGCCCGGTCTGGGCCGGCTGGCCTACGAGGGCATCAGCTCGCGCGACTTCCCGGTGATCCAGGCCGTCGTCCTCACCACCGCCGCCATCGTCACCGTCGTCAACCTCGCGGTCGATCTCCTCTACGCGGTCATCGACCCGCGCATCCGGTACGCGCGGTGAGCGGTCATGGCCGCTGATCCCGCCGGCGGCACGCTCACCCTGCCCGAGGCGCCGACCCGCCCGGCGGCCGGGGCGCGCGGGCGACGGCTGCCGCTCCTGCCGATCGGGATCATCGCGACCTTCATCGTGGTGGCGGCGCTGGCGCCGCTGCTGAGCCCGGCCAGCCCCTACGAGCAGTCGCTGCGCCATCGCTTCACGCCGCCCGCGTGGGAGGACGGCGGCGCCTGGGCGCACCCGCTCGGCACCGACCGGCTCGGGCGTGACATGCTCGCCCGCATCATGTACGGCGCGCGGGTGTCGCTGGCGGCTGGCGTGCTCACCGTCCTGCTCGCCAGCGCCTTCGGCGCCGCCGTCGGGCTCGTGGCCGGCTACTACGGCGGCCGGGTGGACGCCGTCCTCATGCGGATGACCGACGCGACGATGTCGTTCCCGGTGATCCTGCTCGCGCTGATCCTGGCGGTGACGGTCGGGCCGAGCTTCTTCAACGTGGTGCTGGCGATCGCCGTGATCCTGTGGGCCCGCTACGCTCGGGTGATCCGCGGCGAGGTGCTGACGCTGATGGAGCTCGACTTCATCGCGCAGGCACGCATCGCCGGCGCCGGCGCCGGGCGGATCATCACGCGGCACCTGGCCCCGAACACACTCAACACGCTGGTCGTGCTGGTCACGCTGCAGATCGGCTACGTCATCATCGTCGAGGCCTCCCTGTCGTTCCTCGGGGCCGGCATCCCGCCGCCGACGCCGGCGTGGGGCTCGATGATCGCCGAGGGGCGCGACTTCGTGACGTCGGCCTGGTGGGTCTCGCTGCTGCCGGGCCTGGCGATCCTGCTGGTCGTGCTCGCGTTCAACCTGCTCGGCGACTGGCTGCGCGACACCCTGGATCCCAAGCTCCGGCAGCTCTGACGGTCCGTGGCCTCGCCCGTCGTCGACGTCCAGGACCTCCGCACCCACATCGTCACCCGGTGGGGAACGATCAAGGCCGTCGACGGCGTGTCGTTCTCGGTGGCCGCGGGGGAGACGCTGGGGCTGGTCGGCGAGTCCGGCTCCGGCAAGAGCATGACGTGTCTCAGCCTCGTGAGGCTGGTGCCCCGGCCGGCGGCGCGCATCGTCGGCGGCCGGGTCCTGCTCGACGGCGAGGATCTGCTCGCCAAGAGCGAGGACGAGATGCAGCAGATCCGCGGCCGCAAGGTCGGCATGATCCTGCAGGATCCGATGAGCTCGCTCAACCCCGTGTTCTCGGTCGGCATGCAGCTGCGCGAGCCGGTGGCGATGTACCACCACCTGCGCGGCCGGGCGCTCACCGTGCGCGCCGCCGAGCTGCTCGCCGCCGTGCGCATCCCCTCGCCGGCCGCGCGGCTGCGCGCCTTCCCGCACCAGCTCTCCGGCGGCATGCGCCAGCGCGTCGTCGGCGCCATGGCCATCGCCGCACCGCCGCGCCTGCTGATCGCCGACGAGCCCACGACCAGCCTGGACCTCACCATCCAGGCCCAGTACCTCGGCCTGCTGAAGGAGTTGCAGGAGCGCCACCGGCTGGCGATGATCTTCGTCACCCACGACCTCGGCATCGTCGCGCGCATCTGCGACCGCGTCGCCGTGATGTACGGCGGCCGCATCGTCGAGATCGGGCCCGTGCGAGCCATCTTCAAGTCGCCCGCCCATCCCTACACCAGGGCCCTGCTGGAGGCGATTCCGCGCCTCGGCGCCCGGCGGGAGCGGCTCACGACGATCGAGGGGCAGCCGCCCGACCTGGCGAAGTTGCCGGCCGGCTGTGCCTTCGCGCCGCGCTGCGCGCACGCCGTGGATCGCTGCCGCGTGGAGGCGCCCGGCGACACGATGCTCGGCCCCGGCCACGCGACCCGGTGCTGGCTGCATGTCCCCGCCTGATCCGCTGCTCGAGGTCGAGAACCTCACCAAGCACTTCCCGGTGCGGCGGGGACTGCTGGGCTGGACGCCCCAGCTCGTGCGTGCGGTGGA
>Ga0070704_100002722_pt1 | contig 9991 bp, 6 predicted proteins | sample KBSK5252metaG_FD_65467 | JGI IMG/M metagenome (GOLD analysis project Ga0070704, IMG submission 65467) | Corn, switchgrass and miscanthus rhizosphere microbial communities from Kellogg Biological Station, Michigan, USA - KBS K5-25-2 metaG | ecosystem: Host-associated > Plants > Roots >... | reverse complement strand
GCTCCTTCACCGAGGGGACGACCTTCAGGCACTCGTTGCTGGTGAGCGCGACGTCGCAGCAGATCCCGCGCTCCGCCAGCAGGCGCAGCACCTCCGGGTCCTCGGCCGCGCGCACGCCGTGCTGCACGCGACGCACCCCGAGATCCAGCACCGCCTGCCGGACGTGCTCGGCCCCGGCGGTCTCCCCGGCGTGGGCCACCGCCGGATAGCCGGCGCGCCTTGCCCGCTCGAACCACGGGCGGAAGCGGGCGCGGGGATGGCCGGCCTCCGGACCCCCCAGGCCGAGGGCCACCACCAGCGGGTTCGCCTCCTGCTCGAGGAGGCCTACCGTGAAGGGCCCGCTCGCGTCGGCCGACTCGCTAGGGATGTCGGTGATGAGCCGGACCACCGGTCCCCCCGCGGCCTCGGACGCGAGCAGTCGCCGGGTCACCGCCGAGAGGGCGCGTCCCCCCCCGATCCCGAATTTCTCGTGGTTGTAGGGAGTGAAGTGCACCTCGGCGTAGCGGATGTTCTGGCGGCCGCACTCGGCCAGGAAGGCGTCCACCATGCGCTCGTAGTCGGCCTCCGTGCGGAAGCACGAGCACATGGCGAGCCAGAGGTCGATGAACTTGTCGAAGCTCTCGAAGGCGTAGAGGCGCCTTAGCTCCTCGAGCGAGCCCGCGGGCAGGGCCACGTGGTTGGCCCGTGCCATGGACCAGAGGGTCTCCGGCGAGATCGTTCCCTCGAGGTGCACGTGCACCTCGGCCTTGGGCAGCCGGGCGAGGAGATCGTTCATCGACCCCCCACGCATGGCTCCGCCATTCACTCGAAGGCCTTGCGCACCTCGTCGAGGGAGCGCTCGAAGGACTGATAGATGGCCAGCTTGCCGTGGCGATCCCGCCACCCGGCGCGCGCCATCACCCGGAGGGGCTGGCGCTGGACGCCGGCGACCACCACGAACACCTCGGCGTGGTTCAGACGCTCGATGGCGGACTCCAGGGCCACCAGCCCGGTCACGTCCATGGCGGGGACCGCGCGCACGTCCAGGACCACGACCCGGACGCCCTTGTTCGTGCGCGCCAGGGCGGCCATGGCCTGCCGGGCGGCCCCGAAGAACAGGGGGCCCGCCACCTCGTACATGAGGACCCCCGCGGGCAGCGGCCGATCGAGGCCGAAGGGATGCTCGTCCACGAGGCGCACCCCGGAGACCTCGCTCATCTGGCGCAGGAAGAGCAGCGAAGCGAGCACTACCCCCACCGAGACCGAAACCACCATGTCGAAGAGCACGGTCAGGCCGAAGCAGGTGAGGAGCACCAGCACGTCGGGGCGGGGAGCCACGCGGAGCACGTGGGCGAAGTGCTCGCGCTCGCTCATGTTCCAGGCCACGAGGAGGAGCAGCGCGGCCAGGGAGGCCATGGGCAGGTACCCGAGGAGGGGCGCCAGGAGCAGCACGGCCAGCAGCACGAACAGGGAGTGGAAGACCGCGGCCAGGGGCGAGCGGGCCCCTGCCCGGATGTTGGTGGCGGTGCGGGCGATGGCCCCGGTGGCGGCGATCCCCCCGAAGAAGGGGACGATCAGGTTGCCCGTCCCCTGGGCGAGCAGCTCCGCGTCCGGGTCGTGCTTGTGGCCGCTCATCCCGTCGGCCACGACCGCCGAGAGCAGCGACTCGATCGCCCCCAGCATGGCGATCGCGAAGGCGGAGGGGGCGAGGCTCCGGATCAGCTCGAAGGTGAGCCGCAGGGGCTGGCCGTCCGGCCCGGGCATGCGCCAGGGAATGACGGGCAGGGGTGGGAGCTGGGGGATTCCGTGCCGTGTCACGCCGTCGATGACGTAATGGAAGCGGCTGCCGATGGTGGCCACCTCGAAGCCCGGGATGAAGCGGGCCATGAGGGCCGCCACCGCGCCCGCCACGAGAAGCGCGGCGAGCGCGGCCGGCACCTTCTGCGTCACCTTGCGCCAGACGAAGAGCACGGTGAGGGTCAAGAGGCCGATCAGCAGGTCGGCCAGCTGGGCGGTGGGCAGGGCCCGGCCGATGGCCAGGACCTTGTCCGTGAAGTGCTCGGGCATCTCGGGCACGGTCAAGCCGAGCAGGTCCTTGATCTGGAGGGCGCCGATCACGACCGCGATCCCCGAGGTGAAGCCGGTGGTGACCGGGTGGGGGACGAACTCGATGAGCCGGCCCATGCGGGCCAGGCCCATGGCCGCGAGCAGCAGGCCGGCCATCAGGGCCGCCAGCAGGAGACCGCCCAGCCCGAAGCGGTTCGAGATGGGGGCCAGGATCACCACGAACGCGGCCGTGGGTCCCGAGACCTGCACCCGGGACCCGCCGAGGATGGCGATGATCCCGCCCCCCACGATCGCGGTGTAGAGGCCGTGCTGGGGCGGCACCCCGGAAGCGATGGCCAGGGCCATGGAGAGGGGCAGCGCCACCACCCCCACCACGAGGCCCGCCAGGAGGTCGCTCCGAAGGTCCGCCGCCCGGTAGCCCTCGGCGAGGCACGCGCGCAGCGCCTGGGCGGGGCGCGGGAGGGCGGTTTCGGCCGGCTGCTCGTGGCGATGGGTCACCGGGCCGTGCCCCCCGCCGCCATCCGCACCCGCTCGGGGAGGAGCGGGAGCTCGTGGAGGGGAGCGCCGATCGCGTGCGCCACCGCGTTCGCGATCGCGAGCACGGCGCCCGTCGCCGCGGCCTCGCCCAGGGGACGTGTGCCGAAGGACGTGGCGGGGGCGTCCAGCGGAACGAAGAGCGTCCGGACCTCGGGGGCGTCGACCGCCGTGGGCAGCGGGGAGTCACGCAGCGAGCGGGAGATGGCGCGGCCGGCGGGGTCGAGGACGATCCCCGCCGCGAGCACGTCGCTCACCGCGCGGAGGGCGTCGCCCTCGGTGCGAGCCTCCGCCAGGTGGGGGTCGAGCCAGGGGCCCCCGTCGAGGGCGGAGACGACTCTCAGGACGCGCACCTCGCCCGTGTCCACGTCCACCTCCACCTCCGCGAACACGGCGGCTACCGCGGGCGGCGTCTCGGCCGAGGAATGAAAGGCCGTGGTGCTCATGGGCGTGGACGAGGCGAGGGCATCGGCCGCGAGGGCCGCATAGGAGACCGCCCGCGCGTCGGGGGCCCGCACCTCGCCGTGCTCGGTGACGAGGTTCCCCACCTCCGCCCCCAGGCGGCGGGACGCTTCCGCGAGGAGCAGGGCCCTCAGCAGCGCCGCCGCCTTCTCCACCGCCTGTCCGGTGAGGAGCAGGGTCGGAGTGGCGGCGCCGGGGTCGAACGGGGCGGAGTTGGTGTCGCCCGCCCCGGGCACGACCTGATTCTCGGGGACCCAGAGCACCCGGGCGGCCGCGGCCGCGAACGCCTCCTCCGCGCCGGTGCCGGGCGCCGACGTGCCCAGGAGCAGGTTGAACGAGCCGTCCTCGCGGATCTGCAGGGAGGCCGCCCCGCGCTCGCCCACCATTTCATGCCGGACCACGGCCATCCCCATGCCGCGCCGCCGCGGCCCGGCCCGGCCCTCGCCCTTCCAGCGTCGGCTCCAGCCGATCTCGTTCGCCCCCGCCGCCATCGCCTCCGTGGCCGCGGCCGCGGAGGCGGCCACCGGCGAGCCCAGCGCCGCCGCCACCCGGGCCGTGTCCTCCGCCCGAGCGAGGTGGCGCCGCCGGAGCTCGAGCGGGTCCTCGTCCAGCGTCGCCGCGATCACGTCCAGCTGGCTCTCCAGGGCGAGCAGGGTCGGCAGCGCGGCCTGATTGCGGTGGGTGGGAGGCCGGTGGGTGAAGGCGGCCTGGCCGAGGAATCGGAGGTGGGGGATGCGGTAGAGCGACAGGGCCTCCCGGGCCGCCGCCTGGAGCGAGAGGGCGCTGTCGGGGGCGTAGGCCCCCACGTCCACCAGGACCTGGAGATCGAGGGCCACCAGCTCCCGGTCGCGCACACCCACCCGGATGCGCACGCTCTGGGCGGAGCGCGCGGGGGCCACCGTCAGCTCCTCCTCCCTCGAATAGGCCAGGCGCGCCGGCCGCCCGGTGCGCAGGGTGACGAGCGCGCACAGGTCTTCCACCACCACGTCGGACTTGCCGCCGAAGCCGCCGCCCACCTGGGGCTGGATCACCAGGATGCGAGCGGCTGGGATGGCGAGGATCTCGGCCAGGGACTGGCGCACCCGGAAGGGCGATTCCGTCGACGTGCGCACGACGAGCCGCCGGTCCTCGTCGAGCCAGGTGATCGCCAGGTGGGGCTCGAGGGGCGAGGCGGGGACGGCGGGAACGCGGTAGGTGGCCTCGAACACGCGCTCCGCCGTGGCCAGGGCGCCCTCGAGGTCGCCCACCGCCACCTCCAGGCGGGCGGCCAGGTTGGCCGGCGCTCCGCTGCCTGCGGCGTGAACCACGGGTGCGCCGGGGCGAAGGGCCTGCTCGGGATCGAGCACGGCCTCCCGCTGCTCGTATTCCACGCGCACGACGTCCGCGGCGCGCTGGGCCAGCTCCGGGTCTTCCGCCGCCACCGCCGCCACCCGATCGCCCACGAACCGCACCACTCCCTCGAGGGGCCGTCGCCCCCCCGCGGCCGGTCCGGCGGGCACGGACCGGGTGGGGTCTTCGTGGGTGAGGATGGCCGCCACCCCCGGGAGCGCGCGCGCCGCGGAGGCGTCGATCCGCAGCACCCGTGCGTGGGCGTGCGGCGAGCGGACCACCCGCAAGTGGAGCAGCCCGGGGAGGCGAAGATCGCCCGCGAACGTGCCCTGGCCGGTGACGTGCTTGACGCTCATGCGCGGCGGCTCGCCGCGAGCACCGCCCGCACCGGCTTGGTGTAGCCGCTGCAGCGGCAGAGGCACCCGGCCAGGGCGTCCCGGGCCTCGGCCTCGGTGGGTTGGGGGACGGCGTCGAGCAGCGCTTTGGCCGAGAGCAGCATGGCCGGGGTGCAGAAGCCGCACTGGACGGCGCCTTCCGCCAGGAAGGCGGCCTGCACGCGGTGGAGGACCTCCGGCGAGCCCAGCCCCTCCACGGTCTGCACGCCGTGGCCCTGGGCCCGGACGGCCAGGGTGAGGCAGGCGTTCACGGGCCGACCGTCGAGCAGCACCGTGCAGGCTCCGCAGGCCCCGGAGTCGCAGCCCGCCTTCGCGCCGAGCAGACCTTCGCCCCGCAGGTAGTCCAGAAGGCTGGTACGCGCCTCGACCTCGGCCCGCAGGGGGCGGCCGTTCACGGTGATCTCGATCCGACCCGAGGTGAAGTAGGGCAGCGCGGTGGGCGCGCGGTGGGGCTGCGGCGGTCGCAGGCGGGGGAGCGGGTCGGCGGGCTTCCGGGCTCTCTCCACCGCACGCTTGAGCGCCCGCAGGGTGAGCGCCCCGGCGGCCTGACGGCGGTAGGCGGCGGAGGCGTGGGCGTCGGAGCGGAAGGGAGCGCGCGCCACCACCTGCTCCACCGCCCGTTTCAGCGCGGTGTCGCCTCCGGCGGTGCGCTCGACCTGGGACTCCGCCTCCAGCACGCGCGCGGGGCGGGTCTCGAGCCCGGTGAGGGCGATGCGCGCGCGGATGCAGTTGTCGCCGGCGAAGGTGACCGTGGCCACCGCCGCGACCAGGGATGGAGCGCTCGTCATCGGGGCGGCGCGCTCGAGGGCGGCCCCGTGCGGGGTGCCGGGGATCAGGATGGAGCGCACGATCCCGCCCCCCGCCAGGTCCTCGGCCGGGCTCTTCAGGAAGCGCAGGGCGGGGCTCTCGCGCACCTCGGCGGGGCGGGCGATGACGTAGACGGCGTTCAAGGCGAGGAGCGCCGCCACTACCTCCGAGTCCGGATCGCCCTGGACCGACTCCCCCCCGAGGGTGGCCATCCCGCGGACCATGCGGGACACGGACTGGGTCCGGCAGGCCGCCGGCAGGAGGCCTGCGGTGGCGGGGTAGGTGAGGGGAGAGTCGATCACGTCCTGCAAGGTGGTCATCGAGCCCACGACGAGGTCCTCTTCCTCGGCCTCGATCCCCCGGAGGTCCAGGGCCGAGAGGTCGAGCACGTTCGGCACCTCGAGCGGCGAGGCGAGGAGACGCGTGCCGCCGGCAAGGGGCACCGCGCCCTGGGCGGCCAGGTTCATGGCGTCTTCCATGCGCGTGGGGCGGTGGTAGCTGCGGATTCCGCGGGCGAGCACGACCTAGGGCCTCCCCGCGGGCGCCGCCGCCGGCGCCCCCGCGGCTCGCGCGAGCAGCGACTGCGAGATCGCCTCCGCGCGCTCCACCAGGGCCGGGACGTCCACCCCGACCAGCTCTCCCGCCTCCACGACCACGCGGCCGTTCACCATTACGGTGTCCACGGGCTCGGGGAACGGGGTGAAGACGAGGGCGGCCAGGATGTCGCTGCCCGCGCCGGCGTAGGACAGCCGCCGCGTGTCGATGAGGATGAGGTCGGCCGCCTTGCCCGGCTCCAGGCTGCCCACGTCGTCGCGGCCCAGGCAGCGCGCCCCCCCCCGGGTGGCCATCCACAGGACCTCCTCGGCGGTGATCCAGTGCTCGGGCGGGTGGCCGATGCGATGGGCCAGCAGCGCCTGCCGGGCCTCGGCCAGCATGTTCGAGCCGTCGTTGCTGGCGGAGCCGTCCACTCCGAGGCCCACCGGGACCCCCGCCTCCTGCAGCGCGCGCACGGGGGCGATCCCGGAGCCCAGGCGGAAGTTCGAGGTCGGGCAGTGCGCGACCCCGGTTCCGGTCTGTCCGAACAGCCGGATCTCCTCCGCGCTCAGGTGGACGCAGTGGGCGAGCCAGACGTCCTTTCCCAGCCAGCCGAGGCGCCGCAGGAACTCGGTGGGCCGGCAGCCGTAGACCTCGAGGCAGTAGCGCTCCTCGTCGAGGGTCTCCGCGAGATGGGTGTGGAGGCGCAGGCCGTGCTCGCGCGCGAGGTCCGCGGTGCGCCGCATCAGGTCCTCGCTCACCGAGAAGGGCGCGCAAGGGGCGAGCGCGATCCGGGTCATGGCCCGGGGGCGCGCGTCGTGGTGCTCCCGGATCAGGCGCCGGCAGTCGACCAGGATGGTTTCCTCGTCCTGGCAGCAGTCGTCGGGAGGCAGGCCGCCCTGGCTCCTGCCGCGGCTCATCGATCCCCGGGTGGGCTGGAAGCGTATCCCCAGGTCGCGCGCGGCCGTGATCTCCGCGTCCACCAGCCGCTCCTGGCCGCGCGGGAACAGGTAGAGGTGGTCGGTGGTGGTGGTGCAGCCGGTGAGGAGCAGCTCGCCGAGCCCCACCCGGGCCGCCACCTCCACCGCCTCCGCGTCCAGGCCGCGCCAGGCCTCGTAGAGCTCGGTCAGCCACCGGAAGAGCGGGGCCTGCTGGACCTTGGGGACGTTGCGGGTGAGCGCCTGCGGCAGGTGGTGGTGCGTGTTCACGAGGCCCGGCAGCACGACCTTGCCGCGAGCGTCGATCCTCCGCTCCGCCCCGATCGTCCAGGGCACCGGCGGAGGGCCGACCGCGACGATGGCGTCGTCCTCCACGAGCACCCAGCCCCCGGGCAACCGGGTGCGCGCGTCGTCCATGGGGGCCACGAGCCGCGCGTCGTGGACGAGGGTGCGCATAAGGCCGAACTGTACCGCACTTCGGGGGGAGACACCGTTCCGGCCGCGGGTCAGTCGAGGAGCCGGGCCCCCGCCATGGGCCGGCAGGCGAACCAGCCCGACTCGAGGTCGACCTTCGCGCGATAGGCGGAGAGCACGGCCGCGCCGAAGGCCGCCACTTTGCCCTCCCGCACGAGGGCCACCGCGCAACCCCCGAACCCCGCGCCCGTCATGCGGGCCCCGTAGCAGCTGGCCTGGGCCCGGGCGAGGTCCGTGAGCAGGTCGAGCTCGGGACACGAGACCTCGTAGAGGTCCCGGAGGCTCGCGTGCGAATCGTTCATCAGGCGCCCCGCGCGCTCGAGGTCTCCCGCGCGCAGGGCGGCCGCCATCTCCCGGGGCCGCAGGTTCTCGGGCACCACATGGCGCGCCCGCTTCAGCACGACGGGATCGAGGCGGGACGCGCCGCGCTCGAGCAGCTCCGCGCTGACGTCGCGCAGGGCGCGTATCCCGGGGTCCAGGACCTTGAGGCCCTCGACCGCGGCCTCGCAGGCGGCGCGTCGGTCGTTGTAGGCGCTGCCCGCGAGGGCCCGCCGGGCCCCGGTGTCCATCACCACCACCGTCGCCCCCGGGGGCACGGGCACCGGCTCCACGGCGAGCGAGCGGCAGTCCAGGAGCAGCGCGCACCCTTCCCGGCAGACCGCGGAGGCGAACTGGTCCATGAGGCCGCAGTTCATCCCCACGTACCGGTTCTCGGCCTTCTGCCCGAGCTTCGCCATCCGCACCGCGTCCCACGGCAGGCCCCCCGCCGAGGCGAACGCGCGCGCGGCCGCCAACTCGAGGGAGGCGGAGGACGACAGGCCCGCTCCGATCGGCACGTCTCCATCGACCACGGCGTCGAGGCCCGGGACGTCGAAGCCGTCCTCGGCCAGGGCCCAGGCCACGCCCGCCACGTAGGAGAGCCAGTCGGAGCCGCCGGGGGGCGCTATGTCCGCGAGGTCCCGCTCCCGGGTCTCCCGGAAAGCCACCGCGTGTGCGCGCAGGCGGCGGTCCGCCCGCGGCCGGAACGCGATCGCGGTGCAGCGTCCGATGGCCATGGGCAGGACGAAGCCGTCGTTGTAGTCGGTGTGCTCGCCGATGAGGTTCACGCGGCCGGGGGCGACGGCCAGCCGGGGAGCGGGGCCGCCGAACTCCTCGGCGAAGCGCTGCTCGGCGCGCTGGAGGAGGGCGGGGTCGACCCCGTCGCGACTCCCCCGGTCGGGGGTCATGCGCGTCTCCGGTAGTGCTCTTCCGGCAGCTCGCGCAGGCGCGCGGCCGCCGCCTCCGCGGTCAGGTCGCGCTGGGGCTCGGCGGTGAGCTCGTAGCCCACCAGGAACTTGCGAACGGTGGCCGAGCGCAGGAGGGGCGGCAGGGCCACTCCGTGCAGCCGCCAGTAGGGGTGCTCGCCCCCGTCGTGGGGCCGGCCGTGCCATCCCATCGAATAGGGGAAGGAGCAGCGGAAGAGGTTGTCGTAGCGCACGGCCAGGCGCCGCACGAGGTCGGCCAGGGCGTCGCGCTCCTCCGCGCGGAGCGAGGGCATGTCCGCCACCCGGCGGACCGGGACCAGCATCGCCTCGAACGGCCACAGCGCCCAGAAGGGGACGAGGGCCACCCAGTGCTCGTTCCGGCACACGATCCGCTCGCCCTCGGCGAGCTCCCGCGCCAGGTAGTCCCCCAGGAGATCGCGGCCGTGCCGCTCGAAGTAGGCGCGCTGGGCCAGGAGCTTGCGCGCCGGGATGAGGGGGACGTGGGCCGTGGCCCAGACCTGGCAGTGGGGGTGCGGGTTGCTGCAGCCCATGAGCGCGCCCTTGTTCTCGAAGAGCTGCAAGTAGCGGATCCGCGCGTCCCGCCCGAGGGTCTCCACCTCGGCGATCCAGGCCTCGACCACGCCGCGGATGGCCGCCGCGTCCATCTCGGCCAGGGTCAGGTCGTGGCGGGGCGAGAAGCAGAGGACGCGACAGCGCCCCCGGGCCGACTCGGCCACCAGCAGGCCTCCCTCGTCCACGCGCTCGTCACCGGTCTCGGGCAGGAGCGCGGGGAAGTCGTTGTCGAAGGCGAAGGTGGTCGCGTAGTCCGGGTTCTTCCGGCCGTTCGCGCGGGAGTTGCCCGGACAGAGGTAGCAGGCGGGATCGTACGCGGGCAGCCGCTCCTCGGTCAGGCTCTCCGTCTGGCCTTGCCACGGCCGCTCCAGCCGGTGGGGGGAGCAGAGCACCCACTCGTCGAGCAGCGGGTTGTAGCGCCGGTGAGGCCCCTCGATCACAACGGGGAATACTACCTGCTCACGGTGGCGGCGTGGAGGAGCCAGCCGTCGGGGTCGAGAACCAGGGACGACGGCGGGCCCGGCAGGTCGAGCCTGACGGTTTGCCGGCGCTCCGCCACCCGCGTCGTGCGCCGCTCCTGGGCGTCCCCCACCGCGAAGGCCAGCTCGACCGGGGTGTCGAAGAGGCCCCCTGCCTGGACCTGCTCGAAGACGAC
>Ga0070704_100002718_pt1 | contig 10000 bp, 9 predicted proteins | sample KBSK5252metaG_FD_65467 | JGI IMG/M metagenome (GOLD analysis project Ga0070704, IMG submission 65467) | Corn, switchgrass and miscanthus rhizosphere microbial communities from Kellogg Biological Station, Michigan, USA - KBS K5-25-2 metaG | ecosystem: Host-associated > Plants > Roots >... | reverse complement strand
ACCGCGGTTCTGGACGACATCGCATGGCCGAAAAAGGCCAAGCCGGAGCACAGTCAAGGCGTGGCCTTCTTCAACATGTTCCGCGACCTCACCGCCTCGGGCTTCTGGTCCAGCAAGATCGGCATCGCCGATCTCGACTATCAAGGCAACACATTCGTGGCGGAATGGAAGGGCTGCCCAGAGCCGGCCCTTCGTAAACTCGGCGTCCAATACGAGGACTGAGTGGCCAAGCGACTGGGAATCGGGATGGTGGGGAGTGGATTCAACGCCAAGTTCCACTTGCTTGGATTTGAGGGCGTCCGCGATGCCGACGTCCTGGGCGTCTGGAGTCCCAATCAGAAGAACGCGGCCGACACGGCCGGCATCGCCAGGAAGCTCGGGGTCGGCGACGCGAAACCCTACCCTTCCATCGCCGCGATGGTCGAGGATCCGGCGATCGACGCGATCTGGCTCTCGGGTCCGAACCACGCGCGCGTCGAGAACATCGAGGAAATGGTCAGCGCGCTCGAGCGCGGCAAGGGCGAGCTGCTCGGCGTCGCCTGTGAGAAGCCGCTGGCCCGGAACGTCGCCGAAGCAAAGAAGGTGCTCGACCTGGTCAATAAGGTCGAGCTCCCCCACGGGTATCTCGAGAACCAGGTCTTTTCCCCGCAAGTCGAGGTCGGGCGCAACCTGCTGTGGGCGCGCGGCGCCAAGCTCACGGGACGACCCTATCTTGCCCGCGCGGCGGAAGAGCACAGCGGACCGCACGCGCCGTGGTTCTGGCAGGGCAAGCTGCAAGGCGGCGGCGTGCTGAACGACATGATGTGCCACTCGTCGCTGCTGGTGCAGCACCTGCTGACCGATCCGACAAAACCGACGTCCACGGTGCGGCCCAAGAAAGTCACGGGTCATATCGCGAGCCTCAAATGGAGCCGCCCCGAGTACGTCAAGAAACTCTCGGCGACCATGGGGAAAGACGTGAGCTACGACAAGACGCCGTCGGAGGACTTCGCGGCCGTCATGATCGAATTCGAAACCGACGACGGGCACAAAGTCCTCGGCGAGGCCACGACGTCGTGGAGCTTTGTCGGCGCCGGGCTGCGCCTGTCGGCCGAGCTGCTGGGCCCCGAGTACTCGCTGCAGTGGAATTCGCTCGACACCGGATTGAAGCTGTTCTTCAGCCGCGAGGTTCAGGGCAAAGCCGGCGAGGACCTGGTCGAGAAGCAGAACGCCGAGACGGGGCAAATGCCCGTCGTGGCCGGGGAAGCCGCGGCCTACGGCTACGAAAGTGAGGACCGCTACTTCGTGGACTGTTTCCGCAACAAAAAGAAGCCGTGGCTGACCTTCGATGACGGCTTGCGGGTGGTGAAGGTCTTGATGACGGCCTATATGAGCGCCGAGCAGGGGAAGACGCTGGATTTCCCTGGACCTGGCGTCGACAACTTCGTCCCGGCGGTGGCAAAAGGAACGTGGAAGCCATGAACCAAATGACGATTGCGGATTGCGGATTGCGGATTGAACGTCGACGACTCAAATCCGCAATAACTATTCTGGGTATGTTTCTGCCACTATCCATGCCCGCCCAACAATGGCCGCAGCATTCGATGGACCGGCCCCGGCCACCAGTCGTCAATCCCGGACCGTCGCCAAGCGACGCGGTGGTGCTCTTTGATGGGAAGGACCTGTCGCAGTGGCGTATGGACGATGGGTCACCCGCGAAGTGGACGGTCAAGGACGGCTACATCGAAGTGAAGCCGGGCACCGGCACGATGGTATCGGCCCGCGGGTTTGGTGATGTGCAGCTCCACATCGAATGGGCCACACCGGCGGTCGTGAAGGGCGAGGGTCAGGAGCGCGGCAACAGCGGCATTTTCCTGATGGGCATCTACGAGCTGCAGGTGCTCGACTCCTACCAGAACGATACGTATCCCGACGGACAGGCCGGCGCGGTGTATGGCCAGAATCCGCCGCTGGTCAATGCGACGCGGCCACCGGGGCAGTGGCAGACGTACGACGTCGTGTTCCACCGGCCGCGCTTCAAGGCGGACGGCTCGGTGGAGAAGCCCGCGCGGATGACCGTATTCTTGAACGGCGTGTTGATTCAGGACAACTTCGAGCTGGTCGGACCGACGGCCAACAAGCAGCAGCCGCCGTACAAGGCGCACGCCGACAAGTTGCCGTTAAGGCTGCAGGACCACGGCAACCCGGTTCGCTACCGCAATATCTGGATTAGGGAACTCGAGTAGCTAATAGGCCGCTGGGGCTGATGCTTTCTCGGTCGTTGCCTGCGGGCGGAAGAATGCCGCGAAGAACAGCAGCACGGCGGCGGCAAACGCGGCGGGCAGCCACCAGAAACTCTGCCACTGCGGGAGCGTAAGTGCCGTGGCGCCGCCGAGGAAGCGATTGTAGACGCGGCCGGCGATCTGCGCGCCGATCAACATGCCGACGCCGTATGTGACGAGCACCAGGAAGCCCTGCGCCTGGCCGCGCACGGCGGGCGTCGACTTCTTGTCGACGTAGATCTGACCCGTGACAAAGAAGAAATCGTAACAGGGACCGTGCAGCAGGATGCCGAGCGCGATCAGCCAGAACACGGCGCTCGGTGCGGCGATGGCGAACAGGGCGTAGCGCAGCACCCACGCGGCCATGCCAAGCATCAGCATCTTCTTCACCCCGAGTCGCAGGAACATCAGCGGCATCAGCAGCATGAAGATCGTCTCGGACATCTGCCCCAGGGTCTGGGTCGCGGCGATGCGCGTCACGCCGGCGGCACCGAGGTACAGCTGGGTGAAGTTGTAATAGACCGCGAGCGGAATACAGAGGAGCAACGAGGCCGCGATGAAGATGTAGAACGGGCGGTCGCCGATTTGAGAAAACGCGTCGACGCCGGCGATGCTCCGCAGCGACACCGGCTGTCCCCTGCCCGGCGGCGGCGTGTGCGGCAGCGTGAACGCGTACACTCCCAGGATCACGCTCGCGGCGGCCGACGTATAGACCGGCCACGCAGTCTGTTCCGCCACTCCGCCGATGATCGGCCCCAGCACCAGGCTGATGAACAGTCCGGCCACGATCCAGCCAACCGTTCCAAACACCCGGATCAGCGGGAATTGCTGCTCCTGTGACTGGATGTGATGGAACGCCAGGCTGTTCGCGAGACCAAGCGTCGGCATGTAGCAGAGGTTATAGACCAGCAGCAACAGGATGAAGGTGGTCGGCGAGGCGATGAAGCGCGGCACCAGGAACAGCACGAGGCCGCCCAAGACGTGGAGCGTACCGAGGACTTTCTCCGTCGGGAAGTAGCGGTCGGCGACCAACCCCAAGAAAAATGGAGCGACGATGGCCGCGATCGGGTTCACCGTGTAGGGCCAGTAAGTCAGTCGCTCCATCCCGTGATTCGTCATGTACACGGCTATCGTCGTGTACCATGCCCCCCAGATGAAAAACTGGAGGAACATCATCACGGACAGCTTGGTCCGTATCACTGCGCTAGTCTGCCGATACTGAAAGCTCCTTCGTGAGCCGGATGATGATATGCGCTCCCTTGGGCAGGACGATATCCGAGTCCTTCGTCTGGGTCGCGACGCCCGCGCCGGCGATGCCGCCGACCACGCCGCCGATGATCGTGCCCTTGCTGTTGCCGCCGATCACGCGACCGAGGATCGCCCCTGCCGCGGCTCCGGCACCGACTTTCGCCGCATCACCACCGGTGACGCCACGGCCTTTGTGCGTCGTCTCGATGGAGTCGACGGAGGCCTCGATCGGGTACGAATTGCCGTGTACAGTGACGCTCGTAATGGCAACCGTCAAGGTGCCGGGTGTGTGCGGATTGGGGGCCGGTTTGACGGCGGTGATACTGCCGTTCACCGTGGCGCCAGCGGGGATCACCACCTGCCCCTGGGCGTTTTTCACGTCTTCGACGACGTGCGCCGTAAATGTGTCGCCGACCTTGGCAGTCCGCGACGAGATGGTATCGTTCGCCGCCACGTCGACCTTGGTACCGGCGCCGACCGACATCGTACGCGGCCGGGCAGGGGGCGCGGGTGGCCGCGGCTGACTGGTCTGATTGCGCTGCGCCGGCGGGCGCGACTGCGGTGTCGCCGGCACGTCATGCATCTGCCCCGTCGACTCGGCGGGCGCGAGCGTCAAGTTGCGCGCGGTCGAGTCACTCGACTGGCTGGCCTGATCGCTCCGTTGGCACGCAGCCGTACCAAACACGGCGATCACCGTCAGCGTCAGTATCCGGTTCATGGTATCCTCTCTGTAACAGCGGTTGTGCTGTGGGTTACCCCGCCGCTCGGCGTCAGGTTCTACAACCGTCTCCGCAGGGCGTCCGGCGTGAGGCTCTGCAGGTACCCCGCGAGCAGCGTGAAGTTGTCCGTGACCAGCAGGATCCCGAGCACGATCAGCATCCCACCCGCGATCCGGTCCACCCACACTATGTATGGTCGGAACCTTTGAAACCAGACCAGAAAGCGGTCCAGGGCGAGCGCGGTCACCAGAAACGGGACCGCCAGCCCCCCGGCGTACACCGCCAGGAGCGCGATGCCGCGACCGAGACCGGCCTGGGTCGCGGCCAGCGTGAGAATGCCGCCAAGGATCGGTCCGATGCACGGCGTCCACGCCGCGCCGAAGGTGAAGCCCACTACCCCAGAGCCGAAGTAGCCCAGCGGTTTATGCGCCAGGTGAATGCGGCGCTCGCGCATCAGAAAGCGCGGCTGCAAGACGCCGAGCAGGTAGAGACCGAACAGAATGAGGAGTACGCCACCGATGCGACCCAACCAATGCTGGTAGTCGCGCAGCAGACTTCCGACGGCCGAGGCGGCGGCTCCCAGTAATACGAAGACGAGCGTGAAGCCGGCGACGAACCACAGGCCATGCAGGACCGCGGTCCCGCGCCGGTCCTGCACTTCTTCGACGGTCATGCCGGTCAGAAATCCAACGTAGCTCGGGATGAGCGGCAGCACGCACGGCGAGAGGAAGCTCAGCAGACCGGCGGCGAACGCTACCGCGAACGAGACCTCCGTAGTACCCGTCCCCCCCCCCGTCCCTCGTCCCCGGTCCCCTACCCGCAGAACGCCACGGCGGACACGACGGTGGTCCAACGCGCGTCGGGCCCACATTCGGCGGTGGACGTGACGTTCATCGTCCGCACGATCTCGCCGGACAGCAGCCACTGCTCGCGGCGCTCGTCCCACGCCTTGTCCGCCTCGAACGGGACGCCGAGCACGGTGGCCAGCATCGACGCGGCCAGGTCTTCGGCGTATTCGCCGGAGACGGTCTCGTTTTGCCCGTAGCTGTGGTGCTCGGAGATGTAGCCGTGATGGGAAGGATCGGCCGGCATCGCCACGCCGATCGACGCCGCAACGAGGCGGCTCGGCTCATTGGTCGAAGACTCCGCGATGACCGCAAAGACGACCTGCCCCGGTTTCAACATGCTCATGCCTTCCTCGCGATCCACGAGCTCGCAGTGCGGCGGGAAGATGGAGCTGACGCGCACGAGATTGAAATTCGCGAGATGCGCGTCGCGCAACGCCATTTCGAAGCTGGTGAGTTTTTCCTTGTGCCGGCCAACACCCTTGGTCAAAAAGGCCTTGGTCGGGATGAACATGCGTGAGTCGATCAACCGGCCCTACCTCCCTTCATACCATGCCGTGGGTCCCAACTCGACCGGCGGCTCAGTATCACCACCGCGGTCCACCGTTGCCTGCATGACCTGCGCCAGTACTGCGGCAGGGCTCAGCGCGACTTCTACGACTTCGTACTTCCCTTGCCCTCGCTCTTTTCCGCGAACGATGAGCATGTATTTGGCCGTGTAGACGCGCAACCGGCCATCCGACGCTTTCCGCGTCACCACCGCCGTGCCCCACTCCTTCCCTTCCCGCTTGATGGGGCGGAACACGTAGATCGTCTCGATTTCGGCCGGCGGCACCTGCCCCTCGACCGCGGCCGCCAGCTTCGCCCACCCCGGACCCTGGCCGGGTGGAGGCGGCGCTAGCGGCTGGAAAGCGCCGGAGTCGGTGATTGCTGCCACCTCTCTACGTAGAAGCGCAGAACGTGCATGAAATCCTGCGCGTTGGTGACGACACCGTAGGCCTGGTGCGTGCCGCGATCGCGCAGCTTCGTGACCACGAATTCCGTCTGATCCACACAGATCGTGGTGAGCGGGCGAACGTCCTCCGTAACGCCGGTATCGATGAACGCGGGCAGCATGTTGCCGACCGCGATCGCGTGCAGCGCGGTCGCGACGAATACGGCGAACGTCGCGGTCGACGTATGGGCGCGCATCGCGTCTTGAGCCGCGAGCGTGTCGGGAATGACGTCGGGCAACGGTCCGTCGTCTCGAATCGATCCTGCGAGCACGTAGGGGATGCGGTTCGATACCAGCGCGTGCATGATCCCGCTTTTGACGACGCCCTGGGTGACCGCTTTCTCGATCGACCCCGCGCGACGGATCGCGTTGATCGCCCGCATGTGCAGGCCATGGCCGCCCTCCACGCTTTCGCCGGAGCTCGACATTCCCAGCGTCGTGCCGAAGATCGCAGCCTCGAGATCGTGTACGGCGACGGCGTTGCCGCCCAGCAGGGTCTGGCAATACCCGTTTGTGATGAACCAGATCATGTCTTCGCGCGCGCGGGCGTGGACGAGCGCAGGACCGATCACCCACACGATCTTGCCGCCGCGTTCCTTCTCTTCGCCCAGCAGCTGGGCGAGGACACTGTAGTCCACGGGGCGCTCGCGGGATACCTCCGTCGCCATGAACCGAAATTCGTTCGGGCTGCGCGTGCCGCCGAGAAATCCCTCGACGTGCACGAAAATCCCCTCGCTGCCGTCCTCGGCGGCCCCGACGGCGACGTTGTCCCCGCGGCGCACGCGACGCGGTTCGGTGACGACGAGGTCGTCGGATCCCGTCTGCACGATCACGCAGTCCATCCGCGGCAGGCGCGGCCGGCGCCAGCCGCTCAGCAGCTTCACGTAAGTCGGCAGATTCGTGGTCGAAAAAAAACCGTCCGGAAGAACGCCATCGGCCGGTGCGGGTGTGAACCGAGCCTCGGGCGCCGCCGCGAGCGGCGGCGCGGAAAAGTTCGGTGGTCGGTATTGAAACCGGGGACGGCTACTCACAGGCCGGTGAAAATACCCGAAGAGAAAGTCGTTTCACAAGAGTGAAACGGGGTCGCGATCGACGGACACCGCGCGGTGCGCTTTCGCGCGCCACGCGCGCACGACGCGTCCCAGCACGCGCGGCTCGGGGGACTTCGTCAGCACGTGCCAGCGCCACTTCCCCTTGAGCCGCATCAGCGGGCACGGCGCCGGGCCCAGCACGGTGAGCATGCCCTCCAGACGCTCGCTCGAGGCGCGGCGCAGCCATCCCGCCACCTGCTCCGCCAGCTCCGCCGTGCGTGGGTGGTCCTCGGTCGCGACGACAAAGCGCACCAAGCCGGTCCGCGGCGGGTACGGCGGATACGGCGCCGCGCGCAGCGGCAGCTCCGCGGCCGCAAACTGGGCCACGGAGTGCGCGGCGGCGGCACGAATCGCGTGGTGATCGGGCGCGCGCGTCTGCACGAACACGCGCCCTCCCTTCGGCCCGCGCCCCGCGCGACCGGCGACTTGAGCCACAAGCTGGAACGTCCGTTCGCCGGCCCGAAAGTCGGGGAAATGGAGCCCGGTGTCGGCATCGACCACCCCTACCACGGTCACGTTGGGAAAATCCAGGCCCTTCGCGATCATCTGGGTGCCGAGCAGGATGTCCACGTCTCCGCTCGCGACACGCTCCAGGATGTGGTGATGGGCCCACTTGCTGGTGGTCGTGTCGAGGTCCATCCGCGCGATGCGGGCCCGCGGAAACCGGAGGCCAATGAAATGCTCGAGCTGCTGAGTCCCGAGGCCGCGTAACCGTTGGGTTTGGTGGCCGCAGACTGAACAGGTTTCCGGGATTTGGGTCTCGTAACCGCAGTAATGACATCGCAGCGCGGGTGGCGTTTGGTGCACCGTGAGGGCGATCGCGCAGTTCGGGCATCCGGGCACGTTGCCGCAGTTGGGACACTGCACGAACGTCGAGAAGCCGCGGCGATTGAGCAGCAGGATCACCTGCTCGTGCCGCTCCAGCGCGGCGCTGACGGCCGCATCGAGCGCTTCGCTCCAGGGAATGGGGCCGGTCTCCGCGGGAGCGATCCGCGGGGCGCTGCGCAGATCGACGATCTCGACCGGTGGCAGCGGCCGGGGTGGGGCGCCGATGCGATCGGGGAGCGCGAATGTCGTGAGGCGCCCCTGTGCGGCAAGGTCCAGCGTCTCGAGCGACGGCGTCGCGCTGCCGAGAATCAGCCGGGCGCGCTCCAGCTGCGCGCGCTGCGCCGCCACGTCCCGCGTGTGATAGCGCGGCGCCGAGCCCTGTTTGTAGCTCGGCTCGTGCTCCTCATCGACGACGATCGCGCCGAGATTCTGGACCGGCGCAAACACGGCCGAGCGTGGACCGACGGCGACGAGCCGCTCGCCGCGCCGCAGCGCGCGCCAGGCATCGACGCGCTCGCCATCGGACAGCCCGGAGTGCAAGACCGCAACCTGGTCACCGAACACGCCGCGCACGCGGGCGACGGTCTGGGGCGTCAGGGCGATCTCGGGCACCAGCAGAATGGCGCCGTGGCCCGACGCGACGACGGTGCGCAGCACGTCGAGGTACACGAGTGTCTTGCCGGAGCCGGTAACGCCGTGAATGAGGACCGGTTCCTCGGTGCCCAGAATTCCCTGCACCACACGCCGTTGATCAACGGTGAGCGTGGGTGGGGGCGGCGATGACAACCCGGCGAAGGGATCGCGCGTCTCCGGAATCCGCTCGATCCGGGCAAGACCCTGTGCGACGAGCCCGTCGAGCACGGTGCTCGACAGCTTGAGCTGGCGGAGAAGGTGGGACATGGGCGCCGACCCACCCAGCGCCTCGACCGCCTCGTAGGCCGCGCGCCGCTTGGGCGCGCGCTTGAACCGTCGCTCGCGCTCGAGCAGCGACTCCATCCCGTTTCCCGCCAGCACGAGCAACCGCTCGGCCAGCGGCGCGGGTCCGGCCGGCCGCGCCACACTCCAAAACGGACCCGGCAGGATGGCGCGCAACGAGAGGCCCAGCGGCGCACCGTAATAGTCGGAGATCCAGCGGCCGAGGCTCAGTAAGGCGGGGGACAGCGCAGGTTGCTCGTCTGGTGCGGCAAGAATCGCCTTGAGACTGCTGATGGCAGACGGCTGACGGCTGACGGCGTCCGTCACAACCCCGACCACGCGGCGCGCTCGCAGAGGCACGACGACGCGGGCGCCAGGCACGGCGCGGTCCGCCAGCACGTCCGGCACTTCGTAGATGTAGGAGCGGTTTACTGGCACCGGCAGCACGACCGCGACCAGGCGGGGGCCTCCCCCCCCCGGCGCCCCACCGGGGGCGGTCATTTGCGTCGAACGCCGAGCCCGGGCTCCGTGGGAAGGCGAATCTGGCCGTTGTCGATCGTCGCGCCCGTGAAAGGATCGTCGACCGTGAGGGCGGCGCCGTCGAGATCGGCCGCGTCAACGAGCGGCGTGAAATGCGCGGCGGCCGTGATGCCCAGTGAGGTCTCGATCATGCAGCCCACCATGACGAGCATGCCGTGCGCGCGCGCCGTCGCGATCATGCGCAGCGCCTCGCGCAGCGAGCCGCACTTGGCGAGCTTGATGTTGATGCCGTCGACGCGACCGGCGAGGCGCGGGATGTCTTCCGCCACGAGACAGCTTTCGTCCACCACCACGGGAAGATTCTGCGCGGCCGCCGCGCGCCGAACCTCGCTGAGTCCCTCGAGATCGTCCGGGACGAGCGGTTGCTCGAGGAATTCGACACCGAATTCCTTGAGCACCGGAATCATCTGCCTGGCCCGCTGGACGGTCCACCCGGCATTCGCATCGACGCGAATCGGCTTGTCGGTCGCGTCCCGAACAGTCCGCAGGATTTCTTCATCGCGATCGGTGCCCAGCTTGATCTTGAGAATGGGATACGACTCCGCTTCGCGCACTTTCG
>Ga0070704_100002715_pt1 | contig 10009 bp, 6 predicted proteins | sample KBSK5252metaG_FD_65467 | JGI IMG/M metagenome (GOLD analysis project Ga0070704, IMG submission 65467) | Corn, switchgrass and miscanthus rhizosphere microbial communities from Kellogg Biological Station, Michigan, USA - KBS K5-25-2 metaG | ecosystem: Host-associated > Plants > Roots >... | reverse complement strand
TGCGCGCCGCCGCGATCCTGCGCGACCCGTGCGGCGCCCGCATCCGCGGCGACCGCATCACGATCTCGACCGTTGGCCTCGTCCCGCAGATCGAGCGCTACACGGACGAGGGCCATCCCTACAAGCTCATCCTGTCCCTCACCTCGGCCTTCTCCGAGAAGCGTGCTGCCTTGATGCCCATCACCACGCGCTATGACGTCCCGGAGCTGGCGGCGGCCATGCGCCGCCACGCCGCTCGACGGGGCGGACCGATCCACCTGGCCTGGGTCCTCATGGCGGGCGTCAACACCGGCCCCGACGAGGCCCGCGAGCTCGGCCGCCTCTTCGCGGGAGTGCCCGTCCGGGTGTCCGTGATCGACGTGAACGACCCCACCGGCCGATTCCTCCGCGCATCCGACGACGAGCGCTCGCGCTTCCTCTCGGCCCTCGCGGAGAACGGCCTGGGCTTCGTCCGGCGGTATTCCGGCGGGCCCGACATCCACGCCGCCTGCGGCATGCTCGCGTCGCGGCAGCAGGGCGGCCGGACGATTGCTTCCGGGGCCCCGGAGGCGGTCTGACGGCCCGTGTCCTCCCCGCCGACGATCCGGCCGCCATCGCCGAGGCCGCGCGTCTCCTGAAAGCAGGCGGCGTCGTCGCCTTCCCCACCGAGACCGTCTACGGCCTGGGCGCCGATGCCTTCAACCCGACGGCGGTGGCTCGGGTCTTCGAGGTCAAGGCCCGCCCGTCCTTCGATCCCTTGATCGTGCACGTCGCGCGGAAGGAGGACGTCGGCCGCGTCGCCCGCGGGGAACGCACGGGGAAGACAGACCCGCGGATAGACCTGCTCGCCGAGCGCTTCTGGCCGGGCCCCCTCACCCTCGTCCTGCCGCGGCAGCCGGCCGTGCCCGACCTCGTCACGGCCGGCCTCGACACGGTCGGCGTGCGCGTTCCCGGTCATCCCGCCGCCCGCGAGTTGATCCGAGCCTCAGGGACGCCCGTGGCCGCCCCAAGCGCCAACCCGTTCGGCTACGTGAGCCCTACGAGCGCCGATCACGTGATTGCGCAACTCGGCGAGAAGATCGACCTCATCCTCGACGGCGGACCCTGCCCGGTCGGCCTGGAGTCCACGATCCTCTCCCTCGCGACCGATCCCCCAATGATCCTGCGGCCGGGTGCTATCACCCGCGAGCAGCTCGAAGCGGCTCTCGGCACGCCGCTCGAGATGGCGGGATCAACCGAGCGTCCCAGCGCGCCGGGGCAACTCCCCCGCCACTACGCGACGCGCACCCCGCTGCGCATCGTCGACAATCCCGCGGGTCCGGCGCCCAAAGGCCTCGGTCGCGTGGGCCTCCTGGCCATCCTGGGCTCACCGGCCGCCTCCGGCTACGCCGCGGTGGAGATCCTCGCCCCGGACGGGAGGCTGACCACCGCCGCGGCCAACCTGTTCGCGGCCCTGCGGCGCCTCGACGGAGCCGGTCTCGACCTCGTCCTGGCCGAGCCCTGCCCCGAAGACGGCATCGGCCGCGCGATCATGGACCGGCTCCGGAGGTGCGCGTCACCGCGGTGACCGCATCCAGCATGGGCCGCTCGGGTTAGCGTGGGCACGGCGTTCGACGGACAACCGAGGAAAGGAAGACACCGCATGATGCAACAGGGGATCGGGATCCTGGCTTCTGTCCTGCTCTTCGGGAGCCCTGTAAGGGCGGACGAGAAGGCGGCCGCCTCGCCGGAGCCGAAGGCAGCGGCCGAGCAGTTTCTTGCCGGGGTCCGCGACGGCAAGATCGAACCAGCCTATGACGCACTCATGGTCGGGTCGCCCATTTTGGAGCAGACTCAGCAGTACATGATGTTGAAGGGCCAAACGCAGTCGCAGATGCAGCTGTTCGGCAAGGCTCTGGACTACGAGTTTCTTCAGCAGAAAGAGATCGGCAAGTCCATCGTGATCCTGAAGTACGTCCTGCGTTACGAGAAGGATGGCGTGACATGGACGTTCGTGTTCTACCGACCGAAGGATCGATGGCTGGTGACGGCGATCAAGTACCTGCCGTCGATCCAGTACTTGTCTGAGTGACGAAGCCGTCGACCAGGGGATGCCGACGGGCACCATGTCATGAAACGCACGTGGACGATCATCGGCGTAAGGGATGTGCCGACCCGCTTCAAGTGGTACCAGTCAAGTCATCAAAGCTGCATGCGCAAATGTGCGCCCGTCTGGCGCGGCTGATGCCGTTACCTTTCGTACTTGTTCCGGAACAAGTACGAAAGGTAACACTCGTGGAGCGGCGGGACTACCGTGTACGCCCGCGCTCCACGAAGGCGCCCCGACGAGCGTCCCAGCGCCAGGCGGCGCCCTCCACGGCGAGGCGGAAGTTCGGGACGCCCTTGCGGTGGCGGCGGTGGCCGGAGCGGATCTCCGCGTCGGAGAGGGTCGGGCCGTGGTGGCCGGCGAGCACGATCAGCTCCGGATGGGCCCGGGCCATGTGCGCGGCGTGCTCCTGCGAGCCGTGGCCGTGGGCCTGCTGGCGGATGTCGGGGAAGTGGGCGTCGTAGACCGCGAGGTGGCTCTTCCCGAGGAGGCGCTCCTCCACGTCGCGCGTCTCCCCGCTCGGCTCGTGGTCGCACAGGTAGGCGAGGGTCGCGCCGTCGGGGGCGGAGACCCGGAAGCCCAGGGTGTCGAGGGATTGCCGCTGGTGGTCGTCGCCGCTGTAGTGGTGGAGGGGAGCGGTCTCGACCTTCCAGCCGTCCACCACCGCGGGCCTGCCGGCCTCCAGGGTCTCGAAGCGCACCGAGCGCACCCGTCCGGCGGCCAGCATCTCCAGGTTCACGTAGAGCGGATACTCGTAAGCGGTCTGGATGGCCCGCACGGCCTGGGCCGAACCATGGATGCTCACGTCGAGGGTCCCCTTGCGCCAGAACCACTCCGCGTCCTTGAGCCCCTCCCAGTGGTCGAGGTGCGCGTGGGTGACCAGGACGTGGGCGCGCTCGACCTTGCGGAAGGCCGCGCGCCGCGCCATCGCCCAGCCCAGGGCGGCCAGGCCGCGCCCGGCATCCAGCACCACCAGGTCCCGTCCGTGGAGCAGCGAGTAGCACGACGTGTTGTTCCCGATCGCGGAGCGGAGGGGTACGAAGCTCCGTGACCCGCGACAACCCCAGACCTCGAATTCTGTCGGGGAGCCGGACCGTCCAGGATGGCGAGTCATGGCCTCGAGATTTGTGGATGCCCAGGCATCGTATCAGAGTGGCCGACGAACCCCGAGGGTGACTAAGGGCGCCCCGCGCGCTCCCGGGCCGCCGCCGCCACCACCCCCACGAGGGGGCCGAAAGCGGCGAACCGCTGGTCTCGTGTCTGCCCCCGGTGGAAGCGGACGAAGATCTGGGCGGCGATCACGGCCAGGCGATAGAGCCCGAGCACGTGGTAGAAGCCGATCTCCTGCACGTCGCGGCCCGAGCGCTCGGTGTAGCGGGCCACCAGCTCGGCCCGGCTGGGGAAGCCGGGAGAAGCCGGCATCATCGACATCGCCCGGAAGGCCGGCGCGTCGTCGGGCTCCGTCCAGTAGCAGAGCAGCGCGCCCAGGTCCGCCAGGGGGTCGCCCAGTGTGCACATGTCCCAGTCGAGGACGGCCACCAGCCGGCCGGGGTCGTCCGCGGCCAGCATCACGTTGTCGAGCTTGTAGTCGTTGTGGACGAGGGAGGCGGACCCGGACGCAGGGCAGCGCTCACGCAGCCAGTCGTGTACCCACGTCATGTCGGGGAGGTCCTCGAGCTTCGCCTTCTCCCACCGACCGCGCCAGCCCTCGATCTGGCGCTCGAGGAAGCCCGCGGGCTTGCCGAGCGACTCCAGGCCGAGCCCCACGTAGTCGACCGCGTGCAGGTCCGCCAGGGTGTCCACCAGGGCCAGGCTCATCCGCCGCGGCGCGTCGGGGAGCTCACGATACGCGGGCGGGACCTCTCGTCGGACCACGACCCCATGGCGCCGCTCCATCACGAAGAACGGCGCGCCGATCACGCTCGCGTCTTCGCAGAAGTGAAACGCGCGCGGAGCGGGCGGGAAGGCGCGATGGAGGACGGACAGCACGCGGAACTCGCGGGCCATGTCGTGGGAAGAGGGCGCGACGGGCCCCAGGGGCGGCCGGCGCAGCACGTACTCAGTGGCGCCGTATTGAAGAAGGTAGGTCAGGTTGGCGGCCCCGCCGCCGAACTGGCGGACCGTGGCTGTACCTTCGGATCGCGGGAGCCGGCCCCGCAAATGATCGGTCAGGCGTGCCTCGTCCAGGCGCTCGTCGGCTCGCACCTCGATGGTGTCGTCCGGGGGATCCGCCGGCGACGGCGGCACGTCAGGCTTTCTCCGCGAAGCCCTTCAGCACCTCGCGCGCCACCAGCATCTTGTGGACCTCGTCGGGGCCGTCGTAGATGCGGGCGCTCCGGGCCTGGCGCCACATGAAGGCGAGCGGGGTGTCGTCGGAGACCCCGAGCCCGCCGTGGACCTGGATGGCCCGGTCGAGCACGTCCATGAGCACCTTGGCCCCGAAGAACTTGATCAGGGAGATGTCCACCCGGGCGGCCCGGGCCCCCTCCCGGTCGATGGTCCAGGCCGCGTGCAGGGTCATGAGCCGGGCGGCCTGGATCTCGGCCGCGCTGTCCGCGATCCAGTTCTGCACGGTCTGCTTTTCGGCGAGCGGACCGCCAAAGGCTTGCCGCCGCCGCGCGTGGGCGCACATCAGGTCGAACGCGCGCTGGGCCTGGCCGATCCAGCGCATGCAGTGGTGGATGCGGCCGGGGCCAAGCCGGGCCTGGGCGATGGCGAAGCCCTGCCCTGGCTCCCCGAGCACGCTGTCGAGCGGCACCCGGACGTCCTTGAAGCGCACCTCCCAGTGGCCGGGCCCGGTGCGATGGCCCATCACCGAGATCGGGCGCACGAGCTCGACCCCGGGGGTGTCGGCGGGGACGAGGATCTGGCTGTAGCGGCGATGCGGGACAACCTCGGGCTCGGTGGCGGCCATGACGATGCCGAAGGCGGCGCCGTTGGCGTTCGAGCTGTACCACTTGTGGCCGTTGAGCACCCACTGCCCGCCGTCGCGCGCGGCGGTGGTCTGGAGCGACGTGGGGTCGGCCCCGCTCACCTCGGGCTCGGTCATCCCGAAGAACGACCGCACCTCGGCCCGCTGCAGCGGCCAGAAGTAGCGCTCCTTCTGGGCCGGGGTGCCGAAGTGCCACAGGATCTCCGCGTTCCCGCTGTCGGGCGCGTTGGAGCCGAACACGCGCGGCCCGTGGTAGGCCCGCCCGATGATCTCGTTGAGCAGCCCGTAGTCCGCCACCGAGAGGCCCATCCCTCCGGCTTCCTTCGGGAGGTGTCCCGCCCAGACGCCCATGGCCTGGGCCTCGCGCTGAAGGGTCCGGATCTCTTCGTGGTCCTCGATGCAGGCCGGGAAGTGCTCCTCCTCCCAGCGCAGCCACTCGGCCTCCCGGGGATGAAGCCGGTCTTCGACGAAGCGCAGGACCTTGGCCCTGAGCTCCTGGATCTCCGGGCGGATCGCGAAGTCCACGAGGGCTCCTCTCCCGAGCGGCCCGTCGAGTATCGCCGAGCGGATTGGCTGGAGTAAACTCCCCCGCCGAATGCCTGGTCCCCGACGCCGCCGACGCCTGGCCGCCTTCGTGGCGGCGGTCACCGTCCTCCTCGCCCTCTCCGTCGTGCTCGCGCCCGGCCCGCCACCCTCTCCCCACCGCGGCCTCGCCGCGGCGGGCTCCCGGTACCACGTGAAGGTGCTGCGCGACACCTGGGGCGTGCCCCACGTCTTCGGCCAGAGCGACGCGGATACGGCCTACGGCCTGGCCTGGGCCCACGCCGAGGACGACTTCGCCACCATCCAACGGCAGCTCCTCAAGGCGCGGGGCCGGCTGGCCTCGGTGGTCGGGCGAGAAGGAGCGGTCTCCGACTACGTCGTGGCCCTGCTCCGGGTGCACGAGACCGTCGAGGCCCGGTACGCGACCGACCTCTCTCCGGAGACGCGGGAGGTGGTCGAGGCCTACGCGGACGGGATCAACCATTACGCGGCCACGCATCCGCGGGATGCGCTCCCGGGCCTCTATCCCGCGCAGGGCAAGGACGTGGTGGCGGGCTTCGTGGCCGGGCTCCCCCTCTTCCTCGACCTCGACAAGGTCCTGCGCGAGCTGATGGGGCCGACCCGGGTGCGGCCGGTTTCGCGCAAAGGCGACCAGGCGGCGGCCAGCGAGCCCTTCGCCGAGGAAATCGCCCGCGGCTCGAACGCCATCGCGGTGGCGCCCCGCCGCTCGGCGGACGGCTTCACCCGCCTCGCCGTGAATTCCCACCAGCCCTGGGAGGGCCCCGTCGCCTGGTACGAGGCGCACCTGCACAGCGAGCAGGGATGGGACATGGTGGGCGGCCTCTTCCCCGGCGCCCCCGTCATCCTCCACGGCCACAACCGCGACCTGGGCTGGGCCTTCACGGTCAACCACCCCGACTTCAACGACGTCTACGTCCTGGAGACGGACCCGCGGAACCCGAACCGCTATCGCTTCGACGGCGAGTGGCGCGAGCTCGAGGTGCGGGCGGCCGCCATCGAGGTGAAGCTGCTGGGGGGACTCCGCTGGGTCTTCAATCGGGAGGTGCTCTGGTCGGTCTACGGACCGACGCTGCGCCGCCCCCACGGCACCTACGCCATCCGCTATCCCGGGATGGGAGACCTGCGCGCGGTCGAGCAGTGGTACCGGATGAACAAGGCGAAGAGCCTCGAGGAATGGCGCGCCGCCATGCGCACGACCGGTATCCCGAACTTCAACGTGGTCTACGCGGACCGCGAGGGGCACATCGGCTACGTCTACAACGCTCGCCTGCCCCGTCGCGCGGAGGGCTACGACTGGAAGCAGTACCTGCCGGGCGACACGAAGGAGACGCTCTGGAGCGAGACCCTGGCCTTCGACGACATGCCGCAGGTCCAGGACCCGCCGTCCGGCTTCCTGGCGAGCGCGAACAGCTCGCCCTTCGAGGTCACGGCCGGCGAGGGGAATCCCGATCCGGCGCGCTGGTCGAAGACGTTCGGGATCGACACCCAGCTCACGAACCGTGAGCTGCGCGCCCTGGAGCTGTTCGGCGGCGACGACCGGATCACGGGCGCGGAGTTCGAGCGCTACAAGTTCGACACCGCCTACTCGACGCGCTCCACCACCGCGCTGCGCCTACGGACCCTGCTCGACGCGGCCCCGCCCCTGGACCCCCTCGCGCGGGAGGGGCAGGAGCTGCTGCGTGGCTGGGACCTGGCCACGGATCCCGAGAACCGGGCGGCGGCGCTCGCCGTCCTCACCCTGCGCCCCGTCCACGACAACCGGCCCCCGGCGGTGGCGCCGGACGAGCTGGTGCGCCGGCTGGAGCAGGCCGCGCACCAGTTGCAAGACACCTTCGGCCGCATCGACGTCCCCTGGGGCGAGGTGAACCGTCTGCGGCGCGGCGGGGTCGACCTCCCGCTCGGCGGGGCCCCCGACGTGCTGCGCGCGGTCTACGGCTTCCCGGCCGCGGACGGCCGCGTGGTGGGGGCGGGCGGAGACAGCTACGTGCTGCTGGTGGAATGGGACCGGGAAGGGCGCGTCCACTCACGCAGCGTCCACCCCTTCGGGAGCGCAACCCAGGACCCCGCCTCCCCCCACTACGCCGACCAGGCCGCCCTCTTCGCGCGCTGCGAGCTGAAGCCGGTGTGGCTCGACGAGGCCGACATCCGCGCCCACCTCGAGCGGGAGTACCGCCCCGGGGAAGGCGCGGGGCGCTGATCGCGGTAACATCCGCTCCTATGTCCCCGGAGCGCGACCTCCTCAGCGAGCAGATCCACCTCCTGGGGGACCTGCTCGGGCAGACCATCGTCGAGCAGGAGGGCCGGGGCCTCTTCGACCTGGTGGAGGAGGTGCGCGCGCTCGCCAAGGCGCACCGGGCGGGGGACGACGCCGCCGGCATCCGCCTGCTCGCGCGGATCGAGGCCCTGCCCCTCCCGGAGGCGCGGGGGGTGGTGAAGGCGTTCTCGTCGTATTTCCAGCTCGTGAACCTGGCCGAGGAGGAGGAGCGCATCCGGGTAGTGCGGCGGCGCGCCGCGGAGGCCCGGGTGCAGGGCCGGCCGATGGACGAGACGGTGAAGGCCGCGCTCCTCGCCCTGCGCGAGCAGGGGGTCACGGCCGGGGAGGTCCAGAGCCTGGTCGACGGGCTCCTGGTCATGCCGGTCTTCACCGCCCATCCCACCGAGGCCAAGCGCCGCACCGTCCTCACCAAGCTGGGCCGGATCGCGGAGATCCTGGACGTCCTCGACTTCCGCGCCCTGACCCCCGAGGAGACCGAGGAGACCCTGGAGACCCTCCGCGAAGAGGTGGTGTCGCTCTGGGAGACGGACCAGACGCGCAGCTACCGGCCCCGCGTCATCGACGAGGTCCGCAACGGCCTCTTCTACTTCGAGACCACGCTCTTCGACCTCGCCCCCGCGATCGAGCGGCGCCTCCGCGACGGCCTCCGTGCCGTCTATCCGGAGCACGAGTTCCGGGTCCCCCACTTCCTGCGCTTCGGGAGCTGGATAGGAGGGGACCGGGACGGCAACCCCTTCGTGACCCCGGCCGTCACCGAGGAGACCCTGCGCGAGCACAAGACGGTGGTCCTGCGCCTCTACCAGCGCGCCCTCGACCGGATGCGCGCCCACATCAGCATGGCCGACGACCGGGGGGTCAGCCCGGAGCTCGCGCAGAGCCTCGAGGCCGACGCCGCCCTCTTCCCCGACGAGGAGAGGCGGGCCCGGGAGCGCTACCGCCGCCAGGCCCATCGCCAGAAGATGGCGTTCGTCTACCGGAAGCTGCAGGCGACCCTCGAGGCGGCGGGCCGGCCCTGGCGGGCGGACTATCGGCCGCGGCCCGGCACCTACCGCGGCCCCGAGGACTTCCTCACCGACCTGCGGCTCGTCCACGGGAGCCTGCGCGCCCACGGAGGGCCCCGCCTGGCCGAGGGGCGGCTGCGCACGCTCCTCGACCAGGCCGAGATCTTCGGCTTCCACCTGGCCGCCCTCGACCTGCGCCAGCACGCGGAGCGGCACACGAGCGCGCTCGCCGAGGTCTTCGCGCGCTTCGGCCTGGGGGACGACTACGCGCGCTGGCCCGAAGAGCGGCGGGAGGAGCTGCTCACGCGCGAGCTCCAGAATCCCCGGCCCCTGACCGGCCGCCTGGAGTTCTCCGAAGCGACGAACGAGACCCTGGAGGTGTTCCGCCTCGCCCGCCGGGCCCACGAGCGCCTGGGGGCGCGCGCGACCGACACCTACATCGTCAGCATGACGCGCGGGCCGAGCGACGTGCTGGCGGTGCTGCTCATGGCCAAGGACGCGGGGGTGGCGGACCGCCTCGACGTGGTGCCGCTCTTCGAGACCGTGGCCGACCTGCACGCGGCCCCCCGCACCATGGAGCGCCTGTTCACGAACCCCGCCTACGCCGGCCACCTCGGCGCCCGGAGCCGCGGCCAGCCCATCATGATCGGCTACAGCGACTCCAACAAGGACGCCGGCTACCTGACCGCGAACTGGGAGCTGCACATGGCCCAGCGTGCGCTGGCCGCCACCTGCCGCGCCCACGGCATGACCCTGACCCTCTTCCACGGGCGGGGCGGGTCGGTGGGTCGCGGGGGCGGCCCCACGAACCGCGCCATCCTGGCCCAGCCCACCGAGTCGGTGGGCGGGCGGCTGCGCCTCACCGAGCAGGGCGAGGCCATCACGAACCGCTACACGAGCCGCGACCTGGCGAGCCGCCACCTGGAGCAGCTGCTCCACGCCGTGCTCCTGGCCAGCGGCAAGCGGCCGATCAAGAGCCCCTCGCGCGGAGGCGCCTGGGAAGAGGCCATGAACGCCCTCTCGCCCCTCGCGGAGAAGGCCTACCGCGACTTCGTGCACGGCCATCCGTCTCTCATGGCCTACTTCCGCGCCGCGACGCCGGTGGGTGAGATCGGCCGGCTGAACCTGGGCAGCCGCCCCGCTTTCCGGGGCGGGCTCCCGAGCTTCGCCGC
>Ga0070704_100002714_pt1 | contig 10013 bp, 18 predicted proteins | sample KBSK5252metaG_FD_65467 | JGI IMG/M metagenome (GOLD analysis project Ga0070704, IMG submission 65467) | Corn, switchgrass and miscanthus rhizosphere microbial communities from Kellogg Biological Station, Michigan, USA - KBS K5-25-2 metaG | ecosystem: Host-associated > Plants > Roots >... | reverse complement strand
GCCAGCGGTAGTGCAGTAGCTTGATTCCCGTGTTCGCTGCGGCCTTGAATGGCGGAAACGTCGCCGCATGGCGACCGGGCAGGAATTCGACGTTGATCTCCGGGTCGAAGACGATTGGCTTGGAGAAGTAGTCGTCCATGACGCCACGCTTGATCTCGTCGTAGATTTGGCCGCTGCCAGACGGAAACGCCTCCGACAGCATGTTCCAGCCCTCGCACTGAATCACTGGCTCGCCAGCGCTCTTGAGAAGATCGAGCTTCGCCAGCAAGTTCGAATGGTACACGAACTCGTCCGCGTCCACGCAGATTGCCCAATCGGCCATGCCGCGCGAGTGCAGCCGATACGCATGGGAGAACAGCTCGGCCATCCGGTAATCGTCCAGGCCGTCGAAGTCGCACGGCGCCACGCGCACGTTCGCGCAGGCTTTGAGCAGTTCCACCGTGCCATCGTCGCTGCCGCCATCGTAGGCGAAGATGCGCCGCGCGATCGGGCCATAATGGCGCAGCCAGTAAGGCAGCAGCGCCGCTTCGTTCCGGCAAATCATGTACACGTCGATTCTCATTGCAGCACCCACCCTCCCCGAGCTACGTGCGTTGGGAACTGATGCGGGCTCATCGGCTCCAGGTTGTGCTTGCCCCAATTCTTGTCGCCACGCTCTGGATTGAGCCTTCCAGCGTTTCTCTGGTGGTGCCAGAGGTAGTAGTCGTAGCCGAGATCGCGCATGTGCAGGAGCTTCAGCCCGTGATAGTCGATCCGGACGCCGCCATTGACTCTGTACGAATGCCGGCCAGGCCCGAACTCCATGTCGATCTTGGGAGAGAACACGCAGGCTTTCACGCCGTTGGAGGACCACCAGGACGCATGCTCGCCCCACTTCACTTGATCGGTGATGAAGCGCGGTGTGTCAGGGAAGGCATGCGCTTTCATCTCGTAGCCGTGGGTCTGGATGACCTCGACGCCAGCGGCCTTGAACTCCGCGAGCCGCCTTGGAAGATCCTCGTGGCACACGAACTCGTCGCCGTCCACGGCAATGACGTAATCGGGTGTGCGATCGTCGCGGTAGGCATGCGAGAACGTCCGGGCGAACATGCCGTCATCGAGCAGCGGCTTCTCCGGCGCGCGGACTTCTACTTTCGGATGCGAGTGCAGAATTTCCAATGTCCTATCGTTGCTCGAATCCTCGAAGACAACGATCTTCTCCGCGATCATGCCGTAATGTCTTAGGAAATACGGCAGCATGCGCTCTTCGTTGTGCATCATCGCGTAGACGTGGACTCGCACGCTTGCCGCACTCGCTCCGAGAAAAGGCGTCCAATCGTATCGTTGCCAATCGACCACTGGTGCTGATTTCGGGCGATCTGGTGGGCGTAAGGGGTTCGGCCCTCTTGACTGGTAAGGTCGCCGTGTCCCACTGCCCCGATATGAAAGTGGTGGATATGAACGCCCGCCCGTGCCTCGCAATTTCGATACCTCGCGTATGCTTCCCAGCAGCGGTCCACGCTGGAACTGTCTCCGAGCGAGAACCGGCCGTTGTTGATGTCAAAGAGCCGCCGTGAGATCACTGGAAACGAGAACCGGAAATTCGACCCGTCTGGAGTCGTGACGTTCGCCGTCCCTACGGAATCCCAGCGCATGACGCGCTCGTACTCTTTGTCCCAGCCGTTCGTGCGCATCTCGGCGTCGTCCACGAACTGCATGATGTAGTCGCCCGCCACGACGCGCGCTGCATCGTCGATCATGCGGTGATTGTCGGCGTAGCCGCGTCCGCGCTGGCCTAAGACCATCCTGGCAATCTCGCCAAGACGATATGCGACCAACGTCGGATCATCGAAGTCTACCCGCACAACAATGTCGATCTTGTCTGCGGCGTTTGCCCGCAGCGACTCGCAGGCTCGCCTGCACTCTTCCGGACGCCCACGCGATGGGAGAACAACGCCGATCATACGAAGTAGCCCTCGTAGAGCGCGATTGCTTCGAGGGACTTCTTGGGCAGCTTGACGCGGCCTTCGAGGAACCCCAAGATATTCTGGTATCCCCACATCTCGTCGGCCAGGTCGCGCAGCAACGACTCATGCGAGCGATACTGCGCCTGCGTGACTGTCGGCCGGCAGTAAATCGTCGCGCCTGGATGCTTCTTCTGGAACAGATAGCCCGCGACGATGTCGTCGTAGCGGCCGACGAACGGCACGTTGGCCGGAAAGTCTTTCAACGCCGAACGGTGGATGATCGTGTTCTGGGTGTTGATGGGGGAGAACCCTACGAATGAGAATGGATTCCTGAAGCATTCATCCTGAAGGAATCTGCGTCTGGCAATTCTGTGAATTGCCGCCACGTCAGGCTCGCCCCTCCAAAAGTTCTCTTGGACAAGTGGAACAATGGCCGCATCGAACTGATGGTAGCCTCCATTTCGCGTGATCTCCAGCGGGAACCCTCTATGCGGAGCGTCGATATCAGCAGCCCAGAGCGGATCGCCAGCGATGTCGCGAGGATGGCACTTCGTCACAATGACAGCATTGCCAATGTGAACTTCACCAGGCCATTCGTGATCCGGGAAGTTGTCGTCGTCGATCGACGCAACCAGCTCGGCCCCGCGCTTGTACGCTTCGATGAAGGCGATCATCCGGCCGCGCTGCACGCTGTCAGGCCCGATCAGCTTGCACAGGTCTGGGTAGTCTGCCTGCTGCTGCTCCCAAGAGACAAACGTCCCACGGTCCAGCTTGTACTCCGGCGTCTTGCGGTCGCCAATCACAAGCAAGTCCCAGCCCTCGACGCGGTCGTAGGCGCGGATTGCTTGGGTCGGGGGATTCACAGTCGTCGTCGTTATGATGCGCTCACTCATAGGTGTGTCTCATGATCTTCGGCGGTCTGCCGGGACCGCCAGGGCGCCACTTGTTGTGGCCGTACCAACGGCGCGTGGCGTCAGTGCGGCATATCTGGCAAGAGCGCGTGATGCGCCCTTCTCCGAATCTCCGGACCTGATAGAAGGTGTTCTCGGGAGTGAACTCGTGACCGCGCTTGCAGTGGGTCGGCCTTACCGCATCGACCGCGCGGTGACAGTATAGGCAGAGCTGCCTCCAGTCGGACACGTCCCAGAGGTATTGGCGCGAAATGTTCGACCATTCATAGACGTTCCTGATTCTCTGCGGCCACACGACGTGGCACTCGTCGCAGTGGTCAGGCTCGCCACGTTCTCGTCGAATCCATGCGTGTATCTGCACGTATTCTGTGCTTCCTGGCACCAGCCTGGGCGGCATCCGATCAAGAGGCGGGTATTTCCTCATATCCAGAACCCAGCTCCGCCCCTTTCCATCTGCTCGACCGCTTCGTGGTGGCCCGTGAACTTGCAGTCTACCTCTGCACACTGCGCCGGCTTGATGCCGCGCAAGACCTCCCAATGCTTCGACGACATCCACAGTTCCCGGAACGGCGTTTCGAACATGTTCCCGATCACGAGCGCGTCACCGCGATAGTAGCCGTAGCAACACGCGGATATTTTCCCGTCCCACTCGCAGAGAGTATGTACCGGCGTCAGCCAGCACTGCGGGTGCGTATCGGCGGTGTACTTCGGCACGATCTTGACGTGCTTGTTCGGCGTAGCCGCGAGCCAGAAATCAGCCATCGAGGCTTCGTTGACCTTCTCCCGCAGCGTCAGCTCGTCCGGTTCGTGGCGAATGGCTTTGACAGTCACGCGATCCGGCCCCAGATCAGCGACAAGATCGCGCATGTTCTCGTAGTGCTTTCGCCCGCGCAGCGGCTTGCCGACGAGGAACTTCAGGCTCACTTCGAGCTGACTGTTCGCCGCATTGCGACGCCGAATGACCTCTCGGATGTTCTCCAGCACCTTCGTCCAGTGCCAGTCAGGCGTTTTCTTGTAGGCTTTGTAGTCCTCCGGGCTGCTGGCTTCGAGCGACACGCGAAGATAAGTCCCGTGCTCGACCATCACGTCCATCAGCTCGTCGGACATCTTCACGCCGTTGGTTATCAGCGCGAAGTGCCCGCCGCGATCAGCGATGTAGCGCATGGCCTTCGCCAAGTACGGCGCAAGCGTCGGCTCGCCGCCTCCAGCGAAGTCGAACGCTTTCACTCCGACTTCGAGGAACGTGTCGATGGCCTCGAATTGCCGATGTTCCGGCATGATCTGCGTGTGAAGCAGCGAATCGTAGGCACAGCCGGTGCAATGCTGATTGCAGACGTTCGTTCCGTGGAAGTCCACGAACGACGGCCAAATCATCTCGCCGCTTTTGAGCTTCTTGATATCTTCCCAACGCGAAACGATATTGGTCAGCATCGCTACCCTCCAAACAGCGTGTGCATCTCGTCCTTCGGCTTGAACATGTCTTCCACGCGCCGCCACTCTTCGTAGGCGGTCGGATCGGACTTCTTGAGCGCAGCGTTCTTCTCGTTCTCGGGGCGCTGCGGGCCGAAGAAGAACATCGTGAAGAAGTACTTGCAGGAATCGAAGCCGTGATTGTCTCGATCGACGATCTTTTCGCGCTGGTTGTGCGTCATCTGCTGGGTCGCTCCCCAATCTTGATACCGAATCTTCTCCAGCTCCCAGATGAGCTTGGGGCAAGTCGGGAAGATTCTCCATCGTGGGCGAAACTTCCAGTCGGGCGCCGGATTCGTGGGCACGTACCATAGATCGCCATTGACCTTCTCGGCGAACGTCACATCGCCGCCGGCCTTGCCCTTTGCGAACACGACGCGCTCTTCTGGCGACAGCTCGAAGAAGAGCTGCGCAACGCTCTTCACGTCGTTGTCGGTCTGCTGCGTTTCGCCCCAGAGGGAAGGATCGGCGACCGGGAGATAACTCAGCCGATCGAAGTACGGGCATGCGCGAATCGCCCGCGCTTGCTCTTTGTAGCCTGCGCCGGCTTCGTAATATTCCCAAATCGTCCAAGGGTTTCGATCGTAGTCGATGGCGTGGATGTAGAACGCGCTGGGATTCCGATGCCCGTAGTCGAAAGACCCGAACAGCCGCCAGGTTTCAGGGACATCGAAAGGCGCGCACCGGATCTGAGGCTTGTAGATCGACAGTTGCGGGAAGACCAGCTCGCCGCCGGTCGCCTCCCAGTCGATTTCCTGCTCCTGGCGCCACACGGACGACGCATAGCCGCCGACGATCGCGTTGCCCGCTTCCCTGTACCAGGCCCGGCCGCGCGGGGTCTGCGGGTCGCGCTCGGGATCGGCCGTGTAGTGAATCCGCAGACACGGCACGTTCGCCCTGGAACGATAGCGCGTCACTCCACGGCGAATCTCGATGTCAGCGGTCACGCTTTGCGCCCGTTGCCGCTGGCGTACTTTACCAACCGCGCCAGCGCGTCGGCTTTCTCTGGACTCAAATTGCGATTCCCCTTCTCGAAGTCGAACAGGTGCGTAACGGAAATTCTTCCCATGAGCCCCCGCTGGACATCACGATAGCTCAACTGGTAGCCCTTGCGCCACTTGCGAAACTCGGTTCTGGTAATCGTCTCCATCATCGCTCCGTGAACTTTCCGCATGCCGGCCACTTCTTGCGCCAATCGGTCCCGGCGCCCCGCGTAATTCCGTAAAGCCTGCACTTGAAAAACCTGCCGTCATGATAGTTCTGCGTGACAAACTGAACACAATCGCCGCACCGAACGCCTTCCGGTCCTTTACCCCAGAGGCGAGTCATGCTCTCGATCTTCTTTCCGTTGATCGTGTATGCAATGCCCTCCTGGCGCATGTATTCGATGCGCTCGGCAACGCTCATGCCAAGGCGAAGCTGTATTTTCTCGCTCATCGCCTCAACAGCTCCTGCATGTACGCGCCACCATTGGCCGACGACACGGCCACGAAGTGCGCGCCGCCACGAATTGCCGCACGAGCGGCCTGGTACGCCTGCTCGAACGACGGCTGAAACGCTGCTTCGTCGCTGATCACCCAACTCGGCGTGTAGGATCTTATTTGATCCCCACCCTCCGGGATGCCCCACGCGAGACTTCCGGTATCGAGCACACGCATCTTGCCGTAGCTGTAGATCACGTCGCTTTTCAATGGCTCCGGCAGATGCGCTTCCATGAACGACATCCGGGCTTGATTCGGTTCGACGTTATAGACCAAGTTGGCCGCGTCTTCTTCTTTCTTGGATTGCATGAAGACCAGTCTATTCTGCTGAAACTTGCAGACCCAGAGCATCAGGAAGCACACCGCCCAGGTAATAAACAATTGCCGCGACTTCTCCAGGAATAATATCTGCTCGCGCTGCATCTCGTCGATCGCGTCCCAGACGTAGGGCTTTTCGCTTCGCAGCGGAAAAGGCCGCACGCTCTCGCCGCCATCTGCGTTTTCGTCTTTCGTGACGACGTACGGAGCAAAAGCCTCCGGCGACTTCTCCATATCCCAGATGCGAACGAGCCAGGAGTAATCTTCAAACTGGATCTGTTTCATCCGGGGGATGCGCTCCAAGTAAGCCTTGCGCCTCGCCTTCCCCATCGACTCGATGGGCCTCACCATTCGATATATCGGCTCGCGGTCTTTCTCGGGGCACCCCGAATAACGCAAGCGTAATACTTTCAACCGTTCCCTGACCGTAGACTTCTGTTCTGTTTGTCGGACGGCCATCAAGCAACTCCACTTGTTCGTTCAATTGACGCAGCGCGAACGCGAGCTTGGAATAGCTCTCGCTGCCGAGATCGCGCGTTCCAAGATGCGCCGCGACGCGCTGCGCTTCGCTCTTGAGCATGTTCCGCATCGTCATCGACGGATTCAGCCACATGTTTCTTACCGAAGTCACCGACACGCCGAGGCGCTTGGCAATCGTGGTATGCGGGTCGCCCCGGACGAACATCTCGGCGACTTGCGGCTGCTCCAGCAGCATGCGAATCACGCGATGCCGCTGCCGGCGCAGCGGAACAGATGTCTCGGGCTCTGGCTCGTCTTCGTTCGCGGGCGGGACGATGTCCAAACGCCGGTCTTCTTCGGCTTCCTGGGCCGCTGCGGCAGCTTCCAGTTCGGCGTCGAAGTCTTCCAGGTCCATCGCGCTCAAATATCCTCGTCCAGGCTCACAGGAACGTCGCTGTCGTCGTAATCGGCTTTGACGTTGACGATCATATGGCCGCCGGCCGATTCTGGCAAGAGCTTCGTCGTGCGCGCCGCGTTGCCAATGCCCTTCACGGTCACGGCTGTTCGCATGAGACTAGGATCAACCGACACGAAGCGCATCGCCTGATCGTGCGTCAGGCCTGATTCCAGCAGGCCGTTGAAGAACGCCTCGCGAGCTTGTGGGCTCTTCTCGTTGACTGCTTCGCGCTCCCACTTCTCGCGCTCTTGCCGGCGCCGCTCGGCCTCTGTCTCAGGCTTGGCGTCGCGGCGAACGTCCATCAGCAGCGCCAGGAACAGATTCGGGCTCGGGAAGAAGCGCTCGCCCTCGGCGCGTTCGTACAGGCGCGTCTTGACGCGCTCCAGCTCGGCGTCGTTCGGGCGGTAGCGCGCCAGCATGCGCTCCAGCTCTGCCATCTGCACGTCGCCCATGCGATGGCCGTAGGCGCCAGCGATCGTCACGAGCCATTCGCGGACGGTCACTTCGGAACCTCGCCGCGTTTGATGTTCTCGCCAAGTTCGTAGCGCCAGCGGGGGATCATCGGAATTAAGTCTCCGTGCATTGAAGCCAGTACGTAAGCATGGCACTCCACGCGATAGTGATGGTCGTGTTGACTCCCACATTCTGGACACACCTGCGTCTCGTCCCTCTCCCCCTCCGGCGGTTCGTAGAGGGACAGGCGAGCGCGGAGGTCCCAATACTCAGCACGAAGACCACGATATTCAGCAAGGAGGGCGTCAAACGTGCACGCTAGAGTGCCGTAATCGTAGCCCCCACCTGGCGTGTGCTCAAAGTCGGCTTCCAGATCCTCCATCTCCTCGTTGCTAAGGCGATGCCGCGGGATTCGGCGGAGGGCATTGCGGTGGCGCGACAGTTCTGTGTTTCTATCCACAAGTCGGTCGTGTAGTTCTCCCATCCGATCAACCTCTTGGCATATCTCCTTGTTTTCTTCCCGCAGTCGGCGGACTTCGGCGAGGAGCCCCTGTCGGTCCTTGTCAGGGGTGGTAGGAAAAGCTCGTGCCATCGCCCGCTTTGATCGCTTCTCAATCGCCTCCAGCTCCGCATCGGTCAGGCGGTCAGTCACTGGCGCGACCTCCGTTTGCGCGACCGCTCAATCATCGCCCACGGGATCACCACCTCATCCGTCTGGACGAATGATCCCTCTGCGTTCACAACCTCGTGAATGAGTCGGATTCCGCGCTCCTCCTCGTAGTACCAGTTGCGATGGTTGATCTCCTGCGGTGCGCGACTCTCAGCCATCTACTTCTCCCCCTCGACTGCCGCGAGGATGGAATCTTTCGGCTCCAAAACACGTCCGCATTCGCGGCAGAGATAGCGCTTCCCCGGCTTCATCTCGCGCTTGCCAGGACCGATCACTGGCGAATATGGAGCCCTCTCGATGGGCGCTTCCGATGGATCAATCCAGCAATGGGAGTGCGGATAGTTTGAAAGCATGGTCACTCCTTCGGCTCGGATGCGCGGAGGGCGGCACCCAGACCACAATCACATTCGCTTCGATCACGAAATGCCGCGCCCATAATGCGCCGAGAAATGCAGGTATGCTTGTGAAGCCCGTATTGCTCTAGCCCACTCCGCAGGCGCTCGTTCTCGGCCTTCAGCGACTCGATGTAATCCTCCGCCGTCTTCTTCTCGTCCGAGAGCGTATTGACCGTCTCTGCTTGAAGCCGCGCGAGTTCACGCCAATCCATCGCCTTAAGTTCGGCAATCTCGGCCCGCAGCCTCTCGTTCGCCTCTTTCGCAATCTGAAGCTCGCGGAGTTCGTGCGGTTCCACGGCTACTCCTTCGTCTCGTCAAGCAGGGCGGTAAGGCCGCAGGTGCAGGGAGGATTGTTCCCGAAGTGCCTGCAAGGGTGCGGAGATTTGTGATCCGCGTATCCCAAGAGTTTTGTCACGAGGTCCAGCAGGTAGGCGCGATCCTCGTAGGCTTGATTGAAGTCGATTGAGGGGATGATACCGATCTTCTCCAGCTCGGCTTTGTGCCGCACCCGAATCTCCGCGAGCTTGGTCATACCTTGATCTTGTCCAGTAAGCGCGTGAACAGCCGCACGTTCTTCTTGCAATCGTTCCGCGCTTTAGTCATCCAGCGCTGTCTGCGTCCATAGGTCGGCGTGTGGGCGTCGATGGAGGCTTCCTCCGTGTCAATCGCCAAACACAACGCGCGACGCAGATAGCCGACTTCGCGCTTGGATAGGGCGATGTTCGGTTTCATTCCGCGCCTACTTTCCCCACAGCCTCTTGAACCGCCGCATCCTGAACCAGTAGTCGATCAGCAGCCAGACGGCGAACGCCACGAGCAGCCCCAGCGCCGTCAGCGTCAGCCACGGGATGCCAGGCGGCAACGCATCGTGGCGTAGGCTGCTCACTCGGTTTCTCCGCACAAACATCCATCTCTACCGATAGGAGTATCGCAGTAGCAACAGCGAACCACGTACCCAACACACCCGTTCTGTGCAGCCAGCGTTGCTACACGAACGATGGCATCGAAGGGTGTTTCGCCTTTCTCGATGTATCCGATTAGGATGTCGTCGCTCACTTGCCAAGCCCACCCTTGCGCTTGCTGTAGCGCTTGTCACGGTCGAGAATCCATGTGTCCAGTAGGTTCAGGATGTCGATTTCATACTGGTTTCCCGTCTGTCGTTTCTCCGTTCGGATCTTCCGCAGAATCGCCTTCCGCTCCATCGCAGCTCCGATCAGCTTCAGGTCTTTTCGCATGGTTATCCCTTTCTGAGATTCCTCGGTGGTTCAACGACCACGCTTGACACGAAAAAAACTTCGTTACTATACCCCGATTGCTCTCCCGTCGCGAGCTTCGCAGTCACGACGTAATAGAACGTTTGGCTCACGTTCGGAGTTATATCCGTGTAAGTCGTAATCGGCGCGCTGACCCACCCAACCCACGAATACGGGCCGCCAGGGCTGCTACCGCGGTA
>Ga0070704_100002712_pt1 | contig 10014 bp, 8 predicted proteins | sample KBSK5252metaG_FD_65467 | JGI IMG/M metagenome (GOLD analysis project Ga0070704, IMG submission 65467) | Corn, switchgrass and miscanthus rhizosphere microbial communities from Kellogg Biological Station, Michigan, USA - KBS K5-25-2 metaG | ecosystem: Host-associated > Plants > Roots >... | reverse complement strand
CAAAGATAAAGACGAAAGCGAAATTGTCGCTGTTATTGAATAATTAATTTTTTAAAGATAAATGTCAAAAGATATTAAATTTGGGTTTGAGGCAAAGAAAGCAATTAAGGCCGGTGTAGATAAAGCGGCTAACTTGGTAAAAGTAACGCTCGGGCCAACCGGTAAAGCTGTAATACTAGACCGCGGCTATGGCAGCCCCACAGTTTCCGATGACGGTGTAACCGTGGCCAAGGACATTGAACTAGAAGATAAGTTTGAAAATGTCGGCGCGTCCCTTATCCAGGAAGTAGCCAACAAAACCAACGAAGAAGCTGGCGACGGTACCACTACCGCCACTGTCCTGGCCCAAAAAATGATTGAAGAAGCTTTTGAAGCGGCCGCGCTGGCATCTTCCCAAGCCAATGAAATTAAAAAAGGCATGGACAAAGCCGTAGCCTTCGTAGTAGAAGAACTCAAAAAAGTTAAAAAGGACGTGGGCGAAAACGACATTGAACGCGTGGCCACCATTGCTTCTTTAGACGAACAAGTCGGCAAGGAAATTGCCGAAGCCATGAAGGAGATCGGCCCAGACGGGGTCATAACCGTGGAAGAAGGCCAGACCATTGGCATTGAGCGCGAAGTCGTAAAAGGCATGCGCTTTGACAAAGGGTTTGTATCTCCTTACATGGTTACAAATGCCGAACGCATGGAAGCAGTTTCTGAAGATCCTTACATGTTAATTACCGACAAGAAAATTTCCTCGGTCCAGGAAATTTTGCCGCTGCTAGAAAAAGTTGCCCAGTCCGGCAAAAAAGAACTGGTAATTATTGCCGATGATGTTGAAGGCGAAGCCCTTACCACTTTCGTGTTGAACAAGCTTCGCGGCACCTTTAGCGTGTTGGCCATCAAGGCTCCCGGCTTTGGCGACCGCCGCAAGGAAATGCTACAGGACATTGCTGTGCTTACTGGCGGCCAATTTATAACTGAAGATTTAGGCTTAAAATTAGATAAAGCCGAGCTGGAACAGTTGGGCCGCGCCCGCAAGGTAATTGCCACCAAAGAACACAGCACCATTGTGGAAGGCCACGGCGACAAATCTGCCATTGAAGCCCGGGTTGCCCAAATTAAAGCGGAAATTAAAGAATCCAGCTCTGACTTTGACAAAGAAAAATTACAAGAACGCATGGCCCGCTTGGCCGGCGGAGTTGGGGTAATTAAAGTCGGCGCTTTCACTGAAACCGAAATGAAAGCCAAAAAATTTAAGATAGAAGATGCGTTGAATGCCACCCGTGCTGCCATGGAAGAGGGAATCATTGCCGGCGGCGGCGCTGCATTCGCAAAAATTGCCCCGCGACTAGACGGTTTCGGCCAAGATATGACAGAAGGCCAGCGCGCCGGCGTTAAAATTGTGCGCAAAGCTTTGGAAGCCCCGCTCCGCCAAATTGCGCAGAATGCCGGCATAGAGCCAACCGGCATTATTACTTTCGTGCAATCCGAATCCCTGCAATACAATGGCTATGACTTTGCTAAGTACTCTTCCGGCAGTTGGGAAGACGGTAAAGTAGATGACATGATGAAGGCCGGCATTGTTGACCCGTTAAAGGTTGCCCGCTTGGCACTTGAGAACGCGGTCTCCATTGCTTCCACCTTAGTTACCACCGAAGCCATTGTAGTAGATAAGCCGGAGCCAAAAGGCGCTGATGCCGGCGGTGCAGGCGGAATGGGTGCTATGGGCGGCATGGGAATGGGCGGATACTAAAACAGCAGGCCAGAATATTAAAATTATAAAAAGGGAAACCGGCTAGCGCAATGCAAGCCGGTTTTCTTTTTGCGAGATGTCACTTTTCACATTATCGTTTCGTCCGGAGTTAGCCAGTCCGCAATATACCGAATCCCCTGGGGGTCGTAATGAGGGAAACAAGGTACACCGAAATCTTTGTCTGCTCTGGAGCTAGTAAATAATACTACTGCTCCATCCTCCGTCCATTCCTCCAGACATTTAAGGAGGTCGGTAACCAAATCAGCATCGTGCTTTGCCAGGAAGCTGATAATGATCATGTCAGGCTTCGGATAAAAGTTTTGTAAAGATTGTCCCAGCATCTCCGGATACCCTATTGGTCTGTTACCCAGAACCACTTCGAACCCCCAGATATTCATAACCACTTTGCAGACTTCAGAATCGCCCGGAAGCAATTCTTCAATTTCCACTAAGCCCCGATGCAGAAAAGCGGCATGGTTTGGGTTGTTTTCAAGAATGTAAATCGACTTTTCTCGCTTGTCTGACCCGCTACGAAAGAGCAGGTCTTCATAGAACTCTACCTGATCTAAATTTTGTGTACGGGCCATCTCTTTATCCTCCCCATTGGCGTTGTCTTAGTCAAAAGCTACGCTAAACAAGGGGTTTTGTCAATTTTAAGGGTGTTTTTCAAGACCCCTTGACAAAATTCCCTAAATGGTGTATAATATATAGTTACGCTGAAATAGCGTGACTTTGAAAAGTTAGTATTTGCCGCTCCGGAAACTATTTTATATTTGCCGGCAAGCCGCAAATCTTATGCTCCTAATTTCGGTCAAACGAATTGGGGGCTCTAAAAAGGCCGCGGGCGAGAATAATATTATTATTGATTCCATGCCCGTGGCTTTTTATATTGACAAAACCCGGAAAATCCAGTAAAATTGTCCTATTGTCTGTGCATTTTATCAATTAATTTAAAACCTGTTTTTTAAGTGCCCTCGCAGTCCGCCTCCGCCAGTTGGCGGACGGCGGACGAGGACCAGGCACGAAAAAATACATTGTAAATTTAAACTATGGGTGTACCAAAGAAACACAAAACCCGGTCCGGCCGCGACCAAAGGCGCAGCCATCATGCCTTGAAGCCAAAATCTTTGGCTACCTGCAAGAACTGCGGCAACGCTACCATGCCCCATCTCCCTTGCCCGAATTGCGGTTTTTACAAAGGACGCAAAGTTACCTAAAGAACTTTGCGTTTTTTATTTGTAAACTTTAAGACGTTTGGCTCTGAGGGGTTCAATTCTGGCCTCCCCAAGATTTGTGAAACAAATCATAGTGGACATGTCGGAGCGTAGCGAACGACGACTATGATCCACCACAGAAGGCCGTCTATGAAAGCTACATATGCGGTCTTCGCTTGACAAGTTAATAATTTGGTTTAAACTTATCTTAAGTGTCGACTTTGGCTCAGGCTAAGACCTCCCGAAATGGAGGTCTTTTTAATTTATATGCTATTATTTAACTACCTATGGCTAATAGACATCTCCTCAGAACAGTTGCCATGCAGGCCCTGTTTGAATGGGATTTTAACAATAAACAGGAAGATTTAAAACAGGTGGTGGAAAAACTGCTTGGCGAATTTGCCGGCGGTGTGGAAGACCCGGCTTTTGCTATTGCCCTGGCCGAAGGGGTGCGCGACAATATTGAAGAAATTGACAAGATAATTGTAGAAACCGCTCCGGAATGGCCGATTGACCAAATTACCGTGGTGGACCGGAATGTATTGCGGGTGGGGATCTACGAACTCATGTTCTTAAAAGATGTGCCACCGAAAGTGGCCATAAACGAAGCGGTGGAAATGGGCAAGGTGTTTGCCGGTGGCAATTCGGGCAAATTCGTGAATGGGGTTCTTGGTACGTTATATAAAAAGATGGTGGGTGAGGACGCGCCGGATCTGGCTCCCGAAGAACTGCCAACCGGGCCCGAAGCGCCAACCGCGGAATAATCTCCGCGGTTTTATTTTTTCTTGAACTCCGGTATGTAATACTGGAAACAAGGAGGGAAAAATGAAAAAAACATACCTGTTAGTTGTGAGTTTTGTGCTGGCCGTATTAATAGTTTTGGCGCCAGCCATTGCCCGGGCGGTCAGCCAAGTTTACATAACCGGCGTGCAAACCAGTGGGGGAACCGGCCATACCACGGACGACTTCATTGAGTTGTTCAACCCTAACCCCGAAGCAATAAGCCTCAAAGACTTTGTTTTAGTTAAGCGAACCGCCAGTGCCACTGCGGATTCGGCAATAAAGTCGTGGACCGAAGATACTCTAATTCCCGGATATAGTTTTTATTTGTGGGCTAATTCTAGCTATGGCGGCATTGGCCAGGCGCCGGACATTACTACCAGCAGCAGCGTGGCAGATAATAATGGCATTGCCTTGCGTTATGGCGGGCTAGATGCCGGCCAACTTGTAGATGCGCTTTCTTGGGGGCAGAGCAGCAATGGTTTTGCGCTAGTATCCGGCAATATCCCCGCCAACTCTGTTTTGCGGCGGCAAGACTTGTTTGCGGCCCAATCTAGTTACGCCCTGCTGGGTGGGGCAATACCACGCAACAGTTCTGTACAAGAGTTGCCAATTGACCCGCCGCCAGAAGAAACTCCGCCGCCGGAAACGGATCCGGATCCTGAACAGCCCCCCACTACAGACCCTCCTTCTGACCCGCCAATTGTGGTGGAACCTCCTACAGACCCGCCGCCTATAATAATAGAGCCGCCTCCGGTTGTCCCGCCGGTAGTTTATCTTCCTTTAAAAATTACGGAAGTTTTACCAAACCCTACTGGGACCGACACCGGCCAGGAGGCAGTGGAGTTATATAACCCTAATAACGCGGCCGTAGACATTACGGGTTGGTTTTTGGGAGATGGGTTGGCTTCCGTGCCTGCCAGCAGCGCTCTTGAATTATCCGGGTCCATTGGCCCGGGCCAGTATAAAGCGATTGTAATACCTTCAGGGAAGTTTACGTTAAATAATACGGGAGGGGATTCGGTGCAGTTATTTTCGCCCGATAAAATAGTAGTAGACTCAGTAACTTATACCGGCACAGCAGCTGAAAACAACTCATTCCAGCGTTTTGACCAGGGCTGGTTATGGCTGGAGTCCAGCATGGGGCTGGCTAACGTAGAGCCGCCCACCGAAGCTGGCCAAGAAGGCGAACAGGAAGAAGAGGATGAGCCTGCTATTGTTTACAGCGGAGTAACAATTACCGAATTTTATCCAGCTTTTGGGACAGGCATTGCCACTCCAATGCTGGAAGTTGTTAACCGTTCCGGCAAGGAAGTTGACTTGGAGCGATGGAAAATCGACGTTGTGGCCACCCATCTAAAAAAACCTAGCGACTCTGCTTTTACTATAGATAACAGCAATGTGGTGGCACGGGACAGCTATGGCATAGTTGTGTTAGCTAACGTTAATAGCGTTGACTTTGACCCAGCAGGGAAGTATTGGGTAATTTTGTACAGTCCAGATGGGAAAAGCCAAGACGCGGTAAATGTTAAAAGCATTGTTAGCCGGCTGTCGTATGCTAAAGTGGGAACCTTGGGCTGGGAATGGGCCGCATGGTCGCCGCTAGCGGAGAACCTTTCCTTTATAGCTCCGGGTTTGGAATTTACTGAGATCTTGCCTGCGTATAAGGATGCGGAAGTTGATGCGTTTGCAGAATTTTGGAACCCGACTACAGAACCAGTTTTCCTCGGGAATTTAAAAATTAAGATCGGGACGAAAGGCGTTTGGCTGCCCGACTATACCCTCCAGCCAAAGGAGTACTATACGGTATTTGCCGAAGACTTGCCTGCTGCCCTGACAACCGCCGGAAAAAAAGTTTTGTTGCTGGACGCCAACGACAAGCTGGTTGCCTCGGTAAGCTACCCGAAAGCCAAGACCGATCTCGCCTTAATGGCCCAGGAGGATGGCAAGTGGGTTTGGACTGCGGAGCCCACCCCGGGAGCAGCCAATATTTTTGAGCCGGGGCAAAGCTTTGCCAAAGCTCCAGCAAAAATCGTTGCCAAGCCGGTCCCTGTAAAACCGGCAATAACTGCTGGCGCAAATACCAACTTACTTCCGCCGGAAGAAACCTCAGCCGCCCGGAAGAACAGCAAGAAACCTATCTGGGTGTTTGGCGCACTGGGGGCAGTGCTTTTTTCCGCCGCCGCGGTTGTGTGGTTTATGGCCAAAGAGCCGACGGAACCGGAAGTTTCAGGGGAAGTTTCCTCATCTTAAAGAATGGGGTATAATGGCTTTATGACCAGCCACGGACACCATAAAAAAAAGAAACGGAGCATATGGCAATGGATAGAAATACTGATAGGGAAAATAGTTCATAGTATAGGCCGCGCATTTCTTGACTAACTTTTACCCACTTTAAGGGCGATTCAATTTGTGCTATAATATATATCATTATTAATTTTTTAGGGAAGCCATATTATGAATAAATCGGATCTAATTGAACAATTAGCAGCCAAACTTTCGGTCACTTATACTGACGCGGAACGCATGCTAAATACCTTCATTAATTTGGTTTATGAAACTTTAAAAAATGGGGATAAAGTCAATGTTAGCGGTTTTGGCCAATTCAGCGTTTCCCACCGCGCTCCTCGCATTGGCGTAAACCCCCGTAATCCGACCCAGAAGATCCAAATTCCGGAATTGAATACCCCCAAGTTCCGCGCTGGCGAAGCGTTTAAGGACGCGGTAAAGTTGCGACCATAGCAGTCCGAAAGATCAGTTAAAATTCATTCAAAAAGCCCCGCTACCTAGCGGGGCTTTTACTTATACAATTGGCCGTGGGTGCCGATATGAACAAACAGGGCGAAGTCCTTATCTATTGGCCTATATATAGCTCTATAATCTCCGGTAATATCTATACTCCGTTTGCCTTTGTACTTTCCTCCTAGAGGGTGATTATCTAAGATTGCGGCAAATGGGTCAGTACGGAAGAGGCCGATTCTTTCCGTTGTCTTTAATTTGATTTTATTAGGGAGTTTATCAAATCGCTTTTCAAAATATTTATGAAAAGTGACGTGCATTTTATCCCTTCTTCATAAGTTTTTTAAAGTAATCGTCAAGTTCCTTTTTGGTGCTAAAAGGGCCAACTATATTCCTCCCCGCTTTAAAGTCTTCCTCAGCCTCGTCTAATATTTTGCGAGTCCTGGCATTAGGCTCGGGGTATAAAATGAGGTCGATTTTGGGATTTTTAATCAAGCTGCGCAAAGAAAAATTTACGAGCGCGGTAACGGTAAGCCCATTGTCCTTGGCAATTTTAGTGAGTTGCGTCCGGATTTTTTTGTCAGTTTTAATATGAAGCATAGTTTGCATGGGAGGGGATTAAATTAATGTATCCAAAGTATATCTAAAAGATATATAGCTGTCAAGTAATGAAAAGGCCGCCACCCGGAGGTGACGACCTATTCATTGGAGCGGGTAAGGGGAATCGGACCCCTATCATCAGTTTGGAAAACTGAGATAATAACCATTATACGATACCCGCGCTAATATGGGGGCGCCGGGCGACAGTGTAAGACGAGTTTTTTCGCAATAACAAAAAATGCTATTTATTGTTATTCGCAAATTTTTAATTTAAGAGTATATCTTGGACGCGGCAGGCCGCCGTTATATAGTTGGTCGCGTCCCACCGCAGGTGGGACACCTCCCAAAATATTTGCATACCTAGCAAATATTTTGGTCGGGAACCCGGGACTCGAACCCGGAACCTCTCGCTCCCAAAGCGAGCACTCTAGCCAATTGAGCCAGTTCCCGAAATAACTTGTATATTATATGGCAAACCTGGGCTTTTTTCAAGTTCCGAGGCGGTGTCAGCTTTTGCCCCCATTTGCTATACTAAAGCCATGATCGACCCAAAAATGCCTTTCCAAAAAATTGTGCCCAAACCCTGGGGCCACGAGATAATTTTTGCACCCGAAGGCTTGCCTTATACCGGGAAAATAATGGCCGTTAATGCCGGAACTCGGTGGTCAATCCATTACCATGATGCTAAGTTGGAAACCCTAACGCTGTTTTCCGGCAAAGCCTTGCTATGGCTGGGGGACAAAGACGGCAAAATGGAAAAGGTTCCGATGGAAGAAAAGAAAGGCTATACAATTCCTGTTAACCAGGTTCACCGGCTTGAAGCCCTTACCGATTGCGTGGTTATGGAAGCATCTGAATCTGAACGGGGGACTACGGTGCGGGTGGAAGATGATTTTGAGCGGAAAAATGAAACTGAGGAAGTCAGGAAAGATCCTATGCGGGGATGGGGCGGCTAGCTATTTAGTTTGACAATAATACCCAAAAACCTCATAATTATAAAGTATTCCAGAATTGACTTTGAAGAAGATGAGTAATCCACATCAAATAACCATAACTTAAAAGCCGGAGTTTGGCTGCAATAAGCAAAATACCTCAAGAATATCGCATAGATAAGGGTATTTTGTAGCCAGCCTCCGGCTTTTTGCGTTTCTCGGCAGCAACCCTGCCGCAAGCCCAAAAGCCTAAATTATGGTGTAACGAAAGGCCCAGCCTAGCGTCACACTAATTAGTTGTTGAACCTTTATAACTGCAAACTAAAAGGTGCTTTAACTAAAGCTTTGGCAGTATTCGTTTTCGTCTCCTGCTAAAACTTTGGGGGCTCCTTGGTCGAACTTTTAGTGACTTCAAGTGGTTGTTTAGGATTTCAATAATCGCACTGGCCATAGCTTATTTCCAGGCTAACTCTAGAGAGTCGGGAACTCAAGCAGCAGGACAGGGCGTAATAACAAATAAATTAATATTTTTCTAGAGTCTATTGATTGTCTCAATTGAATAATCAATATACAGATTCCAGAAAATGGAGTTCCAAATGAGTTTTTTTAAAAAACTTTTTGTTGCAGGATCTTCCGTAGCCCTTATGGCTTCCGGACTCCTGGTGCCATCTTCAGCCCTTGCGGCTGCTCATGGCGCCGGCTCCGTGGTTAAAGAACCTGGTAGCCAGACTGTCTGGTTTATCAAGGACACTGGCCGCAAAGCCGCTTTCACCTCTGGTGGTGCCTTCATGACTTATGGCTTCTTGTCATTTGCTCAAGTTGTAGACGCTAACAGCGATGATCTAGCTCTAGCTACAGATCCTTTCATTGCTCCTCGCGACGGTAGCATTTTCTGTGCGACCATGACCAAGGGCACTGACGTAGCTGGAGAATGTTCCTTAATTACCGGTGGCATGAAAGCTGCTTTTACAAGCGCTTCCGTGTTTGCTGGCCAGGGCTACTCTTTTGCCCGCGCCAACTACGGTGATTCTTCTTTCTTGGCTAAGACTTCTAACATTGACAACGCCGGAGCGGCTCACCGCCAAGGCGCCCTTGTTAACTTCTCTGGCACAGTTTACCTGATGGGTACTTCCACATTGCTCGGTATTCCTTCTATTGACGTGTTCAATAGCTGGGGTTACAGCTTTGCTGATGTAGTCACTGCAAACGCTGCTGACATGTCTATCACCAAGTCCGGTGTAATGTGCGCACGCGTTGCTGGCCAGTTGAACCCTAGCTTTACTGCTGGTTCTTGTGGCACTCCTCCAGGACCGGGCCCTGAGTTAACAGGCGAAGGTACTGTTGAAGACTTCTCTGTTGGTTCCCCAGATCAAACCGATATCAGCGAAGGTCAAAGCGATGTTGAATTAGTCGCTTTTGACGTAGAGTTAGCTGATGACGGCAGTCTAGAATTGAACCGCTTCGACCTATATATGGGCGAATTAAACGGCGGCGATGAATCTTCTCGGCCATGGGATTACTTCACAGACGCTCACCTGTTGGTGAACGGTGATGAAGTTGCTTCCATGAGCGTGGATTCTTCTGATGACTGGACTGAATATGATGGTAATACCTTGGGAACCACTTCTCAGGAATACCGCTTGCGTTTCACTGGTTTGAGCTCAATTTTGGCTTCAGGTGAAACCTCCACTGTTTCCGTAGCTTTTGATTCAGAGGACAACATTGACTCCGCTGATGAAGATGCTACCTGGCAGTTTGGTACTGAAACCGATTCCTTCCGCTTTACTGACGGAACTGGTTTTGTATTCACCGACGGTGAAGATTTAGCCGACTCGTTTACAATGGATACAGCTGAAGTAGCAGATCTTGCAATTTCTGCTGCTAGTGATGATCCAGATGCTCACGTAATCGAAGTTAGCCGAACTTCTGACACCACTGGTGAAGTCCTTGGTATGTTTGATATCGAAGAATCCGAAGGTGTTGATACAAACATTAGTGAGATTACTGTAGA
>Ga0070704_100002711_pt1 | contig 10018 bp, 6 predicted proteins | sample KBSK5252metaG_FD_65467 | JGI IMG/M metagenome (GOLD analysis project Ga0070704, IMG submission 65467) | Corn, switchgrass and miscanthus rhizosphere microbial communities from Kellogg Biological Station, Michigan, USA - KBS K5-25-2 metaG | ecosystem: Host-associated > Plants > Roots >... | reverse complement strand
GAGCCAGAAGACCGGGCGGCTGGTGACGGACCTGGCAGCATGGCAGAAGGCCTTCGAGCAGTCACAGGCGCTCTCAGGGGAACAGTCCGAAATCATCGTGTCGGATTCGCCGGAGCGCGCCGCCAATGAGCGTGCGGCACTGGAGGTGTTGAAGGCACTGCGTCCGTATGAGGGCGTCCTGGAAGAGCTGCGTCTGGCGAGCCAGCGCCCGCAATCGCGATTCAATTTGAGTTATGATTTGGAAAATCCGTGGGCCACGCTCTTTCCGCATCTGGCGGTGGTGAAGCGAACGGTGCAGGTCCTGCGCTTAAAGGCGTCCGCGGAGCTGGCGGCTGGGCACGCGGAGCAGGCGTGGCGAGACACGAGTTTAATGCTGCGCCTGGTGGAAGCCCCTGGAGCCGAACCAACACTGCTCTCGCAGCTGGTGCGGGTGGCGTGTTTGAACATCGCGATGCAATCGATTTGGGAAGGCCTGGCGGAACGGCGCTGGTCGCCCGCGCAACTGCAGGCACTCCAGACGCGCCTGCAGCAGTTTGATTTTGTTGGGGATCTCAAGCGGGTCCTGGAAGCGGAGCGGGCCTGGGTGAACTTGACCATCGGCATGGCAAGGGACCGGCGGACGCCGACGTTCTCGGCGCTCGATCCGAAGTCCAGAGGAGAAGCGTGGAAGACAGAAGCGGACCGCGCCTTTGCCACATGTCCGCGCGAATGGTTCGAGGCGGAGCAGCGGAATTACAACCAGCTTTTCGATGAGCGCTTGCTGGCGGGTTTCGATGTTGAGACTCGGCGATTTCATCCGAGTGTGGGCAAGTCCAACGCCGAATTCGTGGAAGCAACCGTGCAAGAGCAGGAGAATCTGGTGAAAAATCATCTCGTCTTCGCCAAAGAATTCCTGGTCGCGCCGTCGAAAGTGCATCTGAAGCTGGCGCACGCTCAAGCGCTGACGGATTTCGCCGAGCTCGGTTGCGCGCTGGAACGGCATCGTTTGGCCACGGGACGTTACCCCGAGACGTTAAGCGTCCTGTCGCCCAAGTATCTTCGTTATGTTCCCCATGATTTGATCGACGGCCAACCGCTGCGTTACGAGCGGACGGAAGAAAACGGATTTCTTCTTTACTCCATCGGTTGGAATGAGTCCGACGAACATGGCCAGCCCGCCTTCCTGGCCTCGGGCCGCGGCACCGAGATCAATGAGGGCGATTGGGTCTGGCGTTATCCCACCCGCCAATCCCGAAGGGATTGAGCAATCCCGAAGGGAGATTGTGTCCTCCAGCCCAAGGTTGGCGCGTCAGTCTCGTGATGTGCTCGGACATGCGATTGCTAGGAACTTTACGGAAGCGTTTTTTTCAGCGCGCCAGCGCGTGGGCGCGCCTGGTGGCAAAAAGCAATCTGTCTTGGCTGTTCCATGCGTTCTGCACGGGAGTTTGCTCTTCTCGCTTCGCGGCACCAGGAACGGTCTTTGCGGAAATGACGCTGAATCGGCGATCTACAAACGGAAGGGACGGGCTGGCATAAGAGCGGCTTGAATGAGGTGACCCTTAATTGGTGAGAAGGGTTCCAATCAAGAAACTGATTTATGCATCCATTACATGGGCAATCGCCTTCGGGCAATGCGGCAACAAAGTCGCGCCGCGGCGAAGGAGAGCGTCGGGTGCGCAGCGCGCGAGGGGCCGCCACAGGCAGCGATGTGGCCGAGACGCGCCACACCGCTTTGGAATCGCCGTTGCGGAGTGTCGTTATGATTTCAAGACCGATCCATCTGCTGACACGGCCACCTGGCGGCGTTGCGCCGAAGCCGCTGCCGGAGGTGTTGTTGGAACGTCGCGCCACCATTCATTTCAAGCCGGACCCGGTGCCGGAAGAGTTGTTGCAAGCGATGCTGGAACTGGCCGCTCAGGCCCCTTCGGGTTACAACCTGCAACCGTGGCGTTTCATCGTCGTGCGCGATCCGGAAAACCGCCAGCGCCTCCAAAAGGCCGCCATGAACCAGGACAAAATTCAGGAGGCTCCCGTCGTCGTCATCGCCATCGGCATGAAGCAAGAGAGCCAGGCGGTGATCGAAGAAGTGTTGCGCGAAGGCGCCAGCCGCGGCATTGGCCGGGCCGACGACGTGGATGCCACGGCCGCCGCCGCCCGCGAGTTTCTCGCCACGATCCCGATGGAGGTTTGGGTCAATCGCCACACGATGATCGCCGTTACCACGATGATGCTCGTGGCGGAAGCGTACGGTTTCGACACGGCGCCAATGGAAGGATTCGACCCGGCGGCGGTGAAACGGGAGTTTAACATTCCGGCCGAAGCCGAGGTGGTGGCGTTGCTGGCCATTGGCCGGTCGCGCGAGCCGGACAAAGCGTATCCGGGCCGGTTTCCACTCTCCCGCATCGTGTTTCGCGAACGCTATGGGACGCAGTGGAACAATGGACAGCACGCATGAGCAGATGAGCAGGCGGGTATGATCAAGAAGCTGGGTCGAGGCCGATTTCGTCTGTATTCGCGGGCACAGAATCGGAAGACGAAGCGGCGGCGCAATTTGGGGACGTTCATGACGCGCGAAGCCGCGGAACGCCACGAACGGGCCATTCATTTCTTTAAGCTCTACCGTTAGGGCGGGGCGACGGCGTCGTCCGTGTTAACGCGACTGAGGACCCGACGTCCCGTTGTCGATAAACTTGGTTGATAACTTTGTGGTCCTATGCTGACAAGCCCCGTGAGCGAACACACTGAACTGGAGGCATTGGCTGGCCCGTTGCAGGAATATCGGCGTCAGAATCCGGAAGCCGATGCCTGGGCGGCGGGCTTCGGCGCCATCCAGCATAGTTTGCAGACGCAAAGTCGTGTGTTCGAGTTGGCCGACGAATTCGCCAAACGGGACATCGACGCGCCGCTGTTCGAGTTGCTGGCCGCGGCGGATCGGGTGGCTTCGGCGGCGATGTGGCTGGTCGTTCACGCCACCTACGCGAAGGTGGCCCACCTGGATGGCCGTCCCTTGCACGCCGACGAGTTCAAGGAAGAACCGGAGGGACATCTCGGCGGTTCGCTCAACATGGTGCCGGCCTACGTCGGCTATATGGCGGCCAACGCTGTCAGCGGCCTGACGCGTGGGTGGAGCGTGGGGCAGGGACATTGCGTGGCCGCCGTCGACGCGGTGAATTTGATTCTGAACAATTTGAGTCCGGGTCAAGCGGAGCGCTACGCCTTCACCGCCGAAGGAGTGGCGGCGTTTCTGCAGGATTTTTATTCGTGCCGGCTGGCGGCGAATGGCGAACCGCACTCGCTGCTGGGCAGCCATGTCAGCGCGCATACCGCGGGGAGCCTGGCCGAGGGCGGTTACCTTGGATTGGCGGAATTGCAATATGTTCATCTGCCTTTGCCGGGGGAACGGTTGGTGGCGTTTCTGAGCGACGGGGCCTTCGAGGAGCAACGGGGCGCTGACTGGGCCCCGCGCTGGTGGCGGGCGGAGGATTGCGGCGTGGTCACTCCCATCCTGCTCAACAACGGACGGCACATCGATCCGAACACCACCATCGCCCAACGGGGCGGCACCGATTGGTTGGTGGCGTTCCAACAGCTCCAGGGCTTCGCTCCCGTGGTGTTCGACGGGCGCGACCCGGCGGCGTTCGTCTGGGCCATTCTGGAAATGGAGTTCAGCCTCGAAGCGGCAGTCGAAGCGATTCATGCCGGCGACGCGGTTTATCCGGTGCGGCTTCCGTATGGCATCGCTGTGGCGCCCCGGGGCGCCGGCTTTTACAATGAAGGCACACGCCCGGCCCGCAAACTCCCCTTGGTAAATCATCCGGCGAAAGACGCCGACGCGGCACGGCATTTCAACGAAAGCGCCCGCCGCCTCTGGGTACCCGTGGACGCGCTGGCAACCGCGGTGCGGCGTTTCCAGGACTTTCCCCTCTCCGGCCGCCCTCGCGAACGCGAGAATCCATTGGCGCTCCGGGACGTGCGCCTCCAGAGCTCGTCGCTCCCCGCCTTTGCTCCCGTGGCGGAGGAGCGCCGCGAGCGCTCCCAGTGGACACGCAGTTCTCCAATGGTGGCAGTGGACGAGATGTTTCTGGCGACGGTTCTGGCCAATCCGCACTTGCGTGCGCGCGTCGGCAATCCGGATGAGATGCGCTCCAACCGAATGGAACGAACACTGGAAGCGCTGAAAGTTCGCGTGACGGCGCCGGAGCCGGAATTGCCCGAAGACGTGTTGGGCGCCGTGATCACGGCGTTAAACGAAGAGGCGGTGGCCTGCGCGGCGCTGGCCAACAAAGGCGGCCTCAACATTATCGTCACTTACGAAGCCTTCGCGCTGAAGATGCATGGAGCCGTGCGGCAGGAGCTCACCTTCGCCGCCCAATGCAAAACGGCCGGACGCCCGCCGCGCTGGTTGTCCGTTCCCATCGTGCTCACGTCGCATGTGTGGGAAAGTGGCAAGCATTCCTTTTCCCATCAGGATCCCGCGATGGCGGAAGTCATGATGAACGAAGTGGCGGGTCTCTCCCGCGTTTTCTTCGTGCCCGATACGAACACGGCGAGAGTCGTGATGCATCAGGTCTATTTGACTCAAGGCGAGATCTGGACCTTGGTCGTGCCGAAATCCGACCAGACACCGGAGCTCTTCAGCGGCGAGGAAGCCGTCAAATTGATGGAGCGCGGGGCCGCGCGTTTGGATTGGGCGGGATACAAAACTGACAACGCCCAGCTTTTACTGACGGCCATTGGCTCGTATCAGCTTGAACAGCTATTGCTGGCTTCGGCTCGCTTGGCCGAGCGGCAAGTGGCGCACGCGGTGAATTACATCCTTGAGCCCGGCAAATTTCGCGGCGCGGCCGCGGCGCTTCCCACCGACCCGGTTGCCATCCTGCTGGACGAGCTTTATCCGCCGGCGATCAAGGCGCGGTTATTTGTCATGCACACTCGCCCCGAGCCGATGCTGGGCGTGCTGCGTGCGTTGGACGCGGCCCCGGAGCAAGTTGGCGCCTTGGGCTTTCTCGGACGCGGGGGAACGCTGGATGTGGACGGCATGCTCTACCTCAACCGGTGCAGCTGGGCGCATATCGTGTCGGAAGCGGCGCGGGTTCTGCGCGTGCCGCCCGTTGAATTGCTTACCACCGATGAAATCTCTGCCCTGCACGGCGGTCGCTCGCCCCACGAATCGATTTTTGGCGCGCCCGGGTTGGGAATGGTGGATCGCTGCTGAGTTCGGTTGAACATTGATTCAACTCTCAACGTGAGAGGGGCGGGGGGCGAGGGCGGACATTAAATCTGCAGCAACAACCTCACGGGACTCTCAATGGCTTCCTTCACGGCGCGCAGGAACAGGACGGCTTCGCGTCCGTCGATAAGCCGGTGGTCGTAGGTCAACGCCAGATACATCATGGGACGAATCACAATTTGCCGCTCGACGGCCACGGGGCGCTCCTGGATGGCGTGCATGCCGAGGATGCCGGCTTGAGGCGGGTTGATAATGGGGGTGGAGAACAGCGAACCAAACACCCCGCCATTGGTCACAGTGAACGTGCCGCCCTCGAGCTCATCGGGTTTGAGTTTGTTTTCCTTGGCCCGCTGCGCGAAGTCGCCGACGGCCTTTTCGATCTCGAAGAAGCTGAGCGCTTCGGCGCTGCGCAGCACCGGCACGACCAGACCGCGGTCGGTCGCGATGGCCACGGCAATGTCACAGTAGTGGCGCTGGATGATATCGTCGCCGCGCAGTTCGGCGTTGAGCATGGGGAATTGTTTCAGGGCATCGACAGCTGCCTTGATGAAGAAAGACATCAAGCCGAGTTTGACGCGGTGCCGTTCGGTAAAGCGCTGCTGATGCTCCTGGCGCACGGCCAGGACGGCCGACATATCGACTTCATTGAAGGTGGTGAGCATCGCCATGTCCTGACGGGCTTCCACCAAGCGCCGCGCCACGGTGCGACGCAGCATCGTCATGGGAATCACCTTCTCCTCGCGGGCGCGGGCCGATTTTTCCGGCGGGACTTCGGCAACGGGTGCGCGCGGCGGCACCGGCGGCTCCGGCGGCTGCTTAGCGGCGGGCGGCGGAGGCTGTTTCGGCGCAGGAGCTGGAGCCGGCGCCTGGCGCGGCTCTTCTGGCTGACCTGGCGCCACAGGCCGTTCGCCGACTGGCTCAGCTCGGGCCGGTTTTTGAGCCGGGGGAGGTTTTGTGGGCGAACTGGTTCGCCGGTCTGGTTCCGGGGAAGCCTTGGATTTATCGGCGTTGCCGTCGGCTTCGATCTGGCCGATCACCGTGCCGACCGCCACGGTATCGCCGGCTTGGTGCAAGATCCGGGTCAATCGGCCTCCGATGGGCGCCGGCAGTTCGAAGGTGGTTTTCTCCGAATCGATCACGGCAATCGGGTCGTCCGTTTGCACAACATCGCCTTCGGTCTTGATCCAGTCACTAATCTGGACTTCGGTGATCGACTCGCCGACGGGGGGAATTTTGATATCAACTGGCATTGGCATGAGCCTCGGCTGGCAGGAGCAGAGGAGGAGGGTGGGTGGTGAATGTTTCGGAAGGTTCCGCCTCGCCTTCGCGGCCGGCGAAAGCGAGGGCGACGAGCTGGGCTTGCTCAAGTTGATGGGCCGCGTGCGAGCCCGTCGCCGGGCTGGCGGATTCGGGGCGGCTCACGAGATGAAATGGAAAGCGCCCCAGCAGCTTTGTGCCGAAACGTTCGTGAAGATAACGCCAGGCACCCATGTTGGACGGTTCTTCCTGAACCCAAATCACCGGTGTGCTGTCGGAATACCGCTTCAGCGCGGCGTCGAGTTGAGCCGCGCGCAGTGGATAAAGCTGTTGCAGCCGCACAAGGGCGACATCTTCGTGCCGGTGTTCCTCCCGAAACGCCGCCAGCTCATAGAATATTTTCCCGGTGCAGAGCAACACGCGCCGTGCCTCGCGGCGGGCTGTGTTGTCTGGCACCACCCGTTCAAAGCGGCCGCGCGCACAGTCTTGCAGGCTGGAGACAGCGCGCGGGTGACGCAGGAGGCTCTTCGGAGTGAAGACGACGAGCGGCTTGCGCCACGGGCGTTTCATTTGCCGTCGCAGCACATGGAAATAATCTGCGGGTGTGACGGGCTGAACGATCTGCAGGTTATCTTCCGCGGCCAGTGTGAGAAAACGTTCGAGCCGCGCGCTGGAGTGCTCCGGTCCCAAGCCCTCAAAGCCGTGGGGAAGCAGGAGGACCAGCCCCGAAAGGCGTTGCCATTTGGCCTCGGCGCTGGACAGAAACTGGTCCAGGACAACCTGGGCGGCATTGGCGAAATCTCCGAACTGCGCTTCCCACAGCACCAAGCCATCAGGACAATCCAAACTATAGCCATACTCGAAGCCGAGCGCGCCGGTTTCTGAGAGCGGGCTGTTATGAATTTCGACGGGCGCCTGGTCGGCCGCCAGATGCTGCAAGGGGATGTAACGTTGGCCGTCCTTTTGATCATGGAAGCTCGCGTGACGCTGACTGAACGTGCCCCGGGCGGTGTCCTGGCCGGTCAGCCGGATGCGTGTTCCTTCCGTGGCCAGCGTGGCCAGCGCGAGCGCTTCGGCGGCCGACCAATCCAGCGGAACGTTGCCTGCGGCCATTTCGCGGCGGCGGTTCAGTCCACGCTGCAATTTCGGATGCAATTGGAACCCGTCGGGCGCGACGGCCAATTTGCCCAACAACTCGGCCAGGCGCTCGACGCTCACGCCGGTCTCCGGGTCATCGTCCGGCTCGGGGCCGCCGTGATAATGGCGCCAGATGCCGCGAAGTTCGGATGTCGTGGGCGTTTCTTCGTGGGGCTTGCGGCGGGAAGTGCGGAAGGCTTCCTCCAATTTGGCGCGATACGATTGGGCCATCTGTTCCGCTTCCTCGGCTGTCACGCCGCCCTGGGCCAGGAGATCGTTGAGGTACGCCTCGCGCACACTGGGGCGCTGCTCGATGGTTTGGTAAAGCAACGGCTGAGTGAAGGACGGATCATCGGTTTCGTTGTGGCCCCAGCGCCGATAGCCGTAGAGATCGATGAAGATGTCGGATTGAAATTCCATCCGGAAATCCATGGCCAGGCGCACCACTTGCGCCACCGCTTCGGCGCACTCGCCGTTGACGTGGAAGATCGGCGCCTGCAACATGCGCGCCACGTCCGTGGCGTAGGTCGTCGAGCGCCCTTCGCCGGGCGAGGTGGTAAACCCGAGCTGATTGTTGAGGACGACATGGACCAGACCGCCCACGCGATATCCGTCCAATTCGCTGAGGTTGAGTGTTTCCTGCACCACCCCTTCTCCTGCGAAAGCGGCGTCTCCATGAATAAGCATGCCCAGCACGCGCCGCCGCGCCTCGTCTCCCAGGCGCTCCTGACGCGCGCGCACCCGACCCGGCACGATGGGATCGATGAATTCAACGTGACTGGGATTAAAACAGAGCGAGATGTGAAGCGAGTGTCCGCCGGCTGTCTGCCAGTCGCAGCTGTGCCCCAGGTGATACTTCACGTCGCCGCGTCCGAACCAGCGCGTCGGCTCGGTATCGGCGAAGCTGCGGAAGGTGTGCGCGGGGTCCTGGCCGGCGATGTGCGTTAACACATTAAGTCGGCCGCGATGGCCCATGCCCAGGACAAGTTCCTGCACGCCTTGTTCGCCGGCTCTTTCAATCGCCAGGTCCAACAGCGGCAGCAACGTTTCGGACCCTTCCAACGAAAAGGTTTTTGCCCCAAGAAACTTCTTGCGCAGGAATTCCTCGAATACCACCGCTTGCGTGAGCCGGAGCAGGATGCGGCGCTGCTCCTGGGGGGCCAGCGTGAGGCGGTTCTGTGAGCTTTCCATCCGGTGTTCGAGCCACTGGCGCACGACCAGGTCTTCGATGTGCATGAACTGAACACCGATGGCGCGACAGTAAGTGTTGCGCAGACGTTGGAAAATCTCGCGCACCGTCAGCGGCGAATCGTAAGGGAGGGTGGCGCAGTTGGTGAGCGATGCGAGCTCGCTTTCGGCAAATCCGTAATACTCCAAATCCAATTCAGGCGGGTGCGGGCGCTCGACTCCCAGCGGATCAATGCGCGCCAGCAAGTGGCCGATCCGGCGGTGACTGCGAATCAGCTCATTGAGCCGCTCGCTGAAGGTCGTCTCCGCGGGCACGCCCGTCCCAGGGGGATGCCAGCGTTTTCGACCGGGTCCCGACGCCAGCTCCTGGCGCGCGCGAGCTTTCGCGGCGCCGGCCAACTCGGGCCTCTCCGTTGGGTCGGGCGATTGGCTCGCGGTATCGAAGTAACGCCGCCATTCGGCGCTCAGCGCACTTGGCTCTCGTTGATAAGTGGCAAAGAGGGACTCCAGGTAGGCGAGGTTATGAATTGAACCGGCCTTCATGGGTTACGTCCCCTCCCGAGGGGGCGACCCGCTACTCCGCTGCGAAGCGAAACTGGACGTTGGGCAGTTACTCGCTTTCGCTGGCGAAGCGCGGGATAGTGTTCCAATTCTGGCTTAACTCCCCCTCGGGAGTGCGATCCTGATAGATGAAAGCCCACTCGCTTCCATCAAACACCGACATCCATTCTTCCCAGGTAACTAAATCTGGATCGGCGCTGCTCGAGAAACAAATCACCGGGCGGGTAGTATCAGCCGACTTTTCGATGGCGGGCCGCCCGCCGCGGCTCTGAGTCCAATCCATGATCTGCGAATGTTCTATGGTAATTCCAGTCATGCGTCCCTTTTAGCTGGCCGTATGCCATTCCTGTCGGAGTCCGCTTGAGGTAACTGGAGCGGAGTCGCTTGCAGCGGAATGCCGGGGTTTGGTCTGTCGCCAAATCGTGCCGAAATGGAGGAGTTTACAAGCACGAACGCGGAGTGGGATTGCAAGATGCAAGGGGCGGGGCGGAGGGCGAGTGTCGGGTGTCGGGTGTCGAAGCTGGAACGGGGAAGCCCAAGACCCTGGTGGGGTTTTAGTAAGCGTGTGCTCTGGCCCTAGGATAGGCGCGCCGCCGCGCAACCCTTGGGGATTGCCCGCCACTCGCCACTCGTCTCGCGACACCCGATACCCGCCGCGTCAGCGCG
>Ga0070704_100002707_pt1 | contig 10021 bp, 12 predicted proteins | sample KBSK5252metaG_FD_65467 | JGI IMG/M metagenome (GOLD analysis project Ga0070704, IMG submission 65467) | Corn, switchgrass and miscanthus rhizosphere microbial communities from Kellogg Biological Station, Michigan, USA - KBS K5-25-2 metaG | ecosystem: Host-associated > Plants > Roots >... | reverse complement strand
TCCGGCTTGGCCGCCTTCCAGAGGACGAAGTCCCGGGCGTTCTCCTTGTCGTACTCGTCGCTGGAGACCCGCCCGCTCGCTCCCGCTTTGAGCTCGCGCTTGTCGAGCTGGGAGAGACGTCCGTAGGAGGGGAATCTGCCGATCGCGAAGTACACCGAACCGTCGTCGCCCTGATACGCGGTGCCGTTGGCGAGCAGGCCGCTGACGAGGCGCACCATCGGCTCCACGAACTCGGTCGCGCGGGGATAGGTGTGCGCCGGCGTAATCCGGAGGAAACTCCGGTCTTCCTGAAAGGCGGCAATGAACGGCACGACCAGCGCCTCGATGCTGATCCCCTGCTTGCCCGCCTCGGCGATGATCCGGTCGTCCACATCCGTCAGGTTCATGATGTGGTAGACCTCGTACCCGCTTGCATCGAGCCAGCGCCGGAGCAGATCGACGAAGAGGAAGTTCCGGAAATTCCCGATGTGGGCGTAGTTCCAGACCGTGGGACCGCAGGAATAGAGGGTCACTCGCGGCGCGGCGATCGGGACGAAGTCCTCGACCCGCCGGGTCATCGTGCTGTAGAGGCGAAGGCTCATAGCTGATCCGCCGGCACTTCGGTGTCGGTCGCGTGATGCCGGACGTGCACGGTGCGCTGGGGATAGGGGATCTCGATTTTTTCGGCATCGAGGCGGTTCTTGATCCGGCGGCGGAACTCGCGCGCCACATCCCACTGCGCACCGGGAACGGTTCGGAGCAGCGTCCGGATGACGACTCCGTGCTCGCCGAGCTGCTCGATCCCCTGCACGTCGGAGTCGCCGGCAAATCTCGATTTCCAGCCGGGTTCGCTCTGGAACTGGGCCAGCTCGTCCTTGAACACGGCGATGGCGCGGTCGACATCGGTGTCGTATCCCACCCCGACCTCCACCACCGCGCGGGACCAGCTCCGCGTGAGATTGCTGACGGTCACTATGTGTCCGTTGGGAATGACGTGGAGCACTCCGCGAATATCGCGCAGGACGGCGACCCGGAGCGTCATCCGCTCGACCGTGCCGCTCTTGCCCGCGGCTTCGATCACGTCGCCCACCGCGAACTGGTTCTCCACCAGGATGAAGAATCCCGCGATGATGTCCTTCACCAGGCTCTGCGCGCCGAAGGAGACGGCGAGCCCGAGGATGCCTCCGGCGGCGAGGAGCGGCCCGATCGGCAGGAACTGGCCGAAAGTGAGGAGACTCGCGATGACCAGCACCACCACCCGGCCGACGCTCCGCACCAGCTGGGCGACGGTGTGGCCGCGCTTTTCAGCAACGGTCATGGTGGAATCGTCGCCGTCGTCCACCGCGACGATGATGCGCCGCGCGATGCGCCTGACCAGCTGATAGGAAAGCCAGGCCAGCACCCAGATCACCAGGACGCGAATGGCCTTTTCCACGACCAGGCCCCGGCTCGTACCGAAGAAATCCGCGATGTGGGTGAACACATCCCTGACGAGGGCGGGCTGGAGCACGGCGAGACTCACTTCGGGTCGGAGGAGTGTGACAGGCGGAAACTAGGCCGACCCGCGGAGGTCCGTCAACCGGACAAGGGGCGATCCACGATGCGGGTTGCCCTCGCGGTGATACCGTGGCGGAGGAGGAGCGCGAGGATCTCCTCCGGCGCCCGGTCGCCCAGGCGGATCTCGAGGCCGAGCGGGGTGCGAACCAGGTCGGGAAAGGCGCCGATGAGCCGGGTCAGTCCGCCCGGCGGGCCGTCCAGGAGAAACAGCCGCAGTACATGCTGAGGCCTCGGCATACAGCCAGAGTAGGAAATGAAAAACCTCCCGCACCATCCATTCGATGCGGGAGGGGGACCTGCGGGTGCGAAATGCTACCAGGCGACTCGGCCGCCGAGCCCCAGGCTCACCATAGCTCGCGAGCCCTTCTGCTCCTTACTCTGGAGACTCCGATGCACTCGGAGCTCGGCAATCCCGGACAGGCGTCCCCGGGGTGACCCGAGGTTGACGCCTCCACCGAGGCTCAATGAAATCAGGTTGACGTCGCTCCCCCACGTACGAAAGGGCTGGTATGGCGGGATGTCGGCGAGGTACTCGCTATCCCAGAAATACGCCCCTGCCCCCAGGAGCCCGTAGGGGCGAATGACGGAAGTTCCGAGCTCGTACCGGGCGATCCCTCCGAGCGACCAGACCCTGCGCTCGGGTCCGCGCAGCACGAATCCCTCGGGGCCCACCCGGAGCCGTCCTGTGATGAAGGAGATGTCCCACATCCCTCCCGCCATCGGACTGTCGCCGGGGGGGCCGATCGGCTCGGTATTTCCGGGGCGCCGGTCCACCTGCGGGGCGTATGCGCCGATCCCAACTGCCCTGAATTCTCCGGTGAAGGATTGGCCATGGAGCGGGCCGGCCGCGACGAGCAATGCGAGGACGAGCGCGGGCGTTCTCACGGATACACCCGCTTCCATTTGGGAAACGCGCTGCCGACCGCCGCACCGAGCAAGGCTCCCCCGCCTCCGAATGCCGGAATTGCGATCAGGTAGGGCTCGGCGCTCTGGCAATCTGGGGAGTCGCAGACCGCGTTGACCACGAAGCCGATGAACGTCCCGAACGCAGCGCCCGCGATCCCCCCGACGATCGCACCGGTCTTCGTGTGCCGACCGCGGACGGACAACTCCCGAATCTCGGAGAGGCGGAGGGTTTCCGTCCCACCGGCATCGGTCCGGATGCCGAGGCGGCCGTCGCCCACGGGTGCGTAGGCACCGATTACCGTCCGCGCCGGATCGAGCTTCGCGCGGATCACCTTGCCGGAGTCGATTCGGGCGAGCACGGACTCGGTCGTCCCGGTGGACGACTGCGCGTGGACGGCCGGAGGCACGGCCGCGCAAACCAGCATCGTGAACCACCAGATACGAACTCGCTGAGCGGACACGCTACTCTCCAGGTTGGAAATCCTGCCAGGAGAGTAGCCGTCCGGCGTGACCCCTCCGTGACCCCGCCAGTCCCGAGTTCATTCCTCGGGAGCCGGCCCCGGCCTGAGGATCAGGACCGGTTTCCCGGCCGACCGGATGACCTTGTCCGCGACGCTTCCGAGAAAGAGCCGCCGCATCCCTCCGGCGCCGTGCGTCGTCATGGCGACTGCGTCGTACTTTGAGAGCTCGAGCGTTTCAAGCACGGCGCCCGCGGCGCTCGGACCGATCATCACCTTCGATGAGGTGCTGAATCCGCGAGCCCGGAGGCGCTCCGCGATTTCGTCCAGACGCCGTTGCGCGTCGGCTCGGCGCACCTCGGTGATCGTGGCATCCTGAGTCAGCGGATAAGGGATCGCGGGGCCGACCGAGTAGTAATTGGGCTCCACCACGTGGAGCAGCGTGATGTGCGCCTGCAGGACGCTGGCCAGCTGCGTCACGGGCTCGAGAATCGCTTCTGAGAAGGGCGACAGATCGAGCGCCACCAGAATTCCGGCGCCCGTCCGGCGCTCGAGCACCCGTTCCGCACGATTCGGGTGCACCAGCAGGACGGGCACTCCGGCATGCCGGACGACGTGGTTCGAGACCGAGCCGAGCCAGAGCCTGCCGAGCGTGCTGCGACCATGGGTGGCCATCACGATCAGATCGGCCCCGGCAAGGACGGCCTCTTCGCAGATCGAGTCTCCCGCGGCACCGTCGCGCTGACTGCTCGTGATGGGCCCTTCGCCGACCTGGCCCAGGCGCTCGACGGTCTCGGAGAGGTATTTCTGCTGCTCTTCCCGGACCGCCATATCCTGCGATGGATCGGCTGCCACCATTTCTCCCGAGCCTACGAGTGCGGCCAGGGGCTGGTGGGCAAGCATCAGGTGGAGCCGTGCCCGGGCGCCGCGGGCAAGGCGGAGCGCGGCGGGGAGAACCGACTCGGCGAAGCGAGTGCCATCGAGCGGAACGAGAATCGAATGGAACATGGAGTCCTCCCGGAGTGAGCCGGCCCCCACGGCCGACTGTGCGTCTTCCCAGGGAGAATTAGCTCGGGTGCTCTAAAACCCTGATGAATGTTGAGTGAAAAGGCGTCTCGATCATCCGGAATTCAGGATCCGTCCGGCCAGCCAGAACCCGGCGCCGCCCGCGGCCACCAGGAGAAGCAGCCCGAATCCGGCGAACCGCCGATAGGCGGGCGACCCCAGCACCAGTGCAAGTGCCGTTTTGAACAGGGTGTTGACGATGACCCCGATCACCAGGGCGAGCGCGGCGACGCTCACCAGCGATGCATCCCGGGCCAGCCGGCTCATGGCGAAAGTGAGTGCATCCATGTCGGTCAGCCCGGCGAGGGCCGCGGAGGCATACACCCCCAGGTCGCCGAACCGGTCCTGCAGCACGTTGAGCAGCAGCAGCACGACCTGAAACGCGATCGCCATCAACACGGCGGACCCCAATCTGAGGGGATTCTTCGATTCGATGACCGGATGTGTCCCCTTCTCACGGCCGAACCGGCGGTGGCCGATCAGGAGCAGCAGGACTCCGGCAACCAGCATCGGCCACAGCCCAACCGCCACTGCCGGCGCCAGGGCGGCATTCAGCACCAGCAGCATCACCGAGACTCGAAGGATCAGCACCGTGGACGCGGCAACCGTCCCCGCCGCAAGCGCGAAAGAATGCTCCGGTTCCTCCCGGCTGAGCCGAGAAAAGCTGAACGTCACCGCGGTCGAGGAGACCAGTCCGCCGAGTGCACCTGCCACCTGATATCCTCGCGTATCGCCCATCGCACGCCGGGCGAGATACCCCACGAAATTGACGCCCGAGAAGATGAGGACAACCATCCAGAGCTCCCGAGGGCGGATTCCGCCGAAGGGCCCAAAGGGTCCCTCCGGGAGAAGCGGCAGCACCACCAGCGCGAGCACCGCAAACTGCAGTGCCGCCTGCATCTCTTCCCGGCCGATCCGTTTTACGAACGCGCGAATGGTCTCCTTTTCCCCGAGGGCGAGGACGGTCACGGCCGCGATGCCGCTGGCCAGAGCGAGGAATCCGAGCCCGGCCAGCAGTCCCATGCCAAGGACGAGCACCGCCGCGGTTTCCGTCGTTCCGTCGATCGCCTCCGGGGAACGACGAGCCGCCGTGAGATACGCGGCGACGATGATTCCGCCCGCAGCGATCAGCAGTGCAGCAGCGACGGCCGGCCCGACGGTGGCGAGCAGCACACCACTGATTCCGCCGATGGTGCCGAGAAGCAGGAATGTCCGGATGCCAGCGAATCGTGCCCTGGGCCCGCTGGCATGCCCGGACCATTCGCGTTCGAGGCCGACCGCCATGCCGGCGAGCCCCGCGACGGCGAGCCGGATGGCTGCATCGAACTGGGTGAGTTCAGTCTCCATGAATCCAACGTGCGGCGCCGGGGCCACGGAGTCCAGCCCCCGTATTCCCCAGAATCAAATGGGCACGGTGAGGATCGCAACAGGGACCGCATGCAGCAGGTCGCGGGCGATATGCCCGGAGCCGGGATCGCCGCCCGGTTCGCCATGCCGCAGGCCAAGGACCAGGAGTTGAGCGGCGGTTTCCGTCAGGTGGCGCAGCACTTCATCCACCGGGTCGCCCCAACGCATCGCGAGAGACGCCAGGCCGCCCAGCTCGGGGCGCCGCGCCATCGCCCCTTCGACCCGACTGGAGCGGGGGTGGGGCGGCCACGCGCCGCCCGGAATCTGCCGAACCGAATCGGGAGGCAGGACGCAGACGGCCATCGGCGAACCGCCAGTGATCGCTGGGAAATGGCCTGCCGCGTCGAGGATGCGCAAGCCGCGCTCGCTGCCATCCAGGGCGTAAACCACCCGCCCGAAGGTGCTGACCTTCCGGGGAATCAGGAGCGTCAGGCCTTGGCGGCGGCGGAGCACCATCTCCGTGGTGGTCCCGAGTCGCGGGGTCACGTGGCCATTTCGACCCATCACGACAAGATCGGCCCCCCACTGTTCGGCACAGCGTGCGATCTCGACCCCCGGCACGCCGTCACGACGGAAAACCTGGGCGACGGAATCGGAGGGACCACGGTCGCTCGCAGTCTCCGGCGATCGCGGCTCGCGAACCCGGACCACCGCGAGGCAGGCACCGGAGCGCACCGCGAGCTGCTTCCCGATCTCGAGCGCGTGCTCACTGTGCGGGGACCCGTCGGCAGCCACCAGTATTCGGCCCAACCCCATCGGCTCGCTCCGTTGCCGGGGAATACACCCACAAGGAGAATGGAGGAGCGGTCGTGAAGCCGGGGTGAAGCTGCCGTGAGGCGATGAGTGGCAGTAGTATCCGCACATGACCTCGCCCCCACCGCAGACGACCCAGCTCCGGATCGAACGGCTGGTCCGCGAATTCCCGGCCCTCGTCTCCGAGCTTCAACTGGGCTCGGTTCTGGAACGGGTAGCCCACCTCGCGGCGGAGCTCATCGGCGCCCGCTATGCCGCGGTCGGGATGCTGGCGCCCGACCGCCAGTCGCTGGAGAGTTTCACCGTCGCCGGGCTGACCGAAGCGGAGCAGGCGAACATCGGAGATCGCCCCCGCGGGCGGGGCGTTCTGGGCCTCCTGATCCAGGAGGGCCACCCGATCCGCCTCGCCGACCTGGGCGCCCATCCTGCCTCCGCAGGCTTTCCACCCAATCATCCGCCGATGCGCTCCTTCCTCGGCGTCCCGATCCGGTCGCCCCGGGAAATCATCGGCGAGCTGTACCTGACCGAGAAGCTGGGCGGAGGGGAATTCACCACGGAAGACGAACACCTGGCCGTTCTCCTGTCGATCGCCATTGCGACCGCGGTGGAGAATGCCCGGCTACATACCGATCAGAGCCTTCTGCTCGAGGAGGTGCAGCAGCTCCATCGTTCGCGAGAGCGGTTCTTCGCCATGGTGAACCACGAGCTGCGCAACGCACTCGCGGCGGTGTACGGCTGGGCGGAGATCCTGGTGCGGCGAAAGGACGGCGTCGAGGTCCCCCGCGCCGCATATGAGATCCTGGACTCGGCCGATCAGGCCATCGCGTTGATCAGCGACCTGCTCGACCTGAGCCGCCTGGACGAGGACCGCCTCAAGCCGGTGATGCGCGACATCGAATGCGGGAGTGTGGTGCGGGGCGCAGTGCAGCGGGTTACCCCTTCCGCCAACGAACGCGATATCCGTGTCGTGAGCGATCCTCCCGGAAACGGGGTGCTCTGCCGCACCGACTCCCACCGCGTCGAACAGATCCTCGTCAACCTGCTGCGCAACGCGATCCGCCATTCGCCCGGCGGTGGAATCGTCCGGGTCGGGGTTCGCTCAAGAAACGGCCAGGTCGTATTTGCAGTCGAGGATCAGGGTCCCGGCTTCGACTCGCAGGACACGGAACACATTTTCGACGTGTATTTCACGCAGGCCGGGGAAGAACGTATGGGGCATGGGCTCGGATTGCCCCTCTCCCGGCGACTGGCCCGGCTCCTGGGCGGCGACCTCACCGGCGCGAATCGCCCCGGGGGCGGAGCGAGTTTCGTCTTGACGCTCCCCGCCCCGCGACTACATTCCTGAAGAAGTCTTCAGAAATACTTTTCAGAGCCCTCAGCCGCATGGTTCTAGGTTGTACCCATGAAAGTTCTCGTCGTGGAGGACGACCGGAAGGTCGCCGGGTTCATCGAGCAAGGCCTCACCGAGGAGGGTCACGTGGTCGACGTGGCGCCCGATGGTGACGAGGCCACCATGCTCGCGCACGTGTACGACTATGACGTGATTCTGCTCGACGTCATGCTCCCCAAGAAGAACGGGTTTCAGGTTGCGACCGAACTCCGCCGGGAAGGCCGTAATACGCCGATCCTGATGCTGACGTCGCGGGATGCGGCGGAAGACGTGGTGCGCGGGCTCGACGCGGGGGCGGACGACTATCTCTCGAAGCCGTTCCGGTTCGAGGAGCTCCTGGCGCGCATGCGGGCGCTGGTCCGACGCGGCGGGGCCGAACGGATGGAGGTCCTCCAGTTCGGGGACATCGCGCTCGACCGCCTGAAGCACGTCGCCAGCATCGCGAACAAGCGCCTGGATTTGACCGCGAAGGAGTTCCAGCTGCTCGAGTACTTCCTCCTTCACCCCGAAGAGGTGGTGCGCCGCACGACGCTGCTGGAAAAGGTGTGGGACATGCACTTCGACCCGGAGAGCAACGTGGTGGATGTGCACGTCGGCAACCTCCGCCGAAAGCTCGGACGCGCGACAAAAGGGGAAGCGATCGAGACGGTGCGGGGAGTCGGATTCTGCCTGCGCCACGCCACTGCGCCCATCCCCGCCGCCGAATCTCGCACGAAGTAAGGACGGCTCCAGGGGCAAATGAGAGGGCCGGCAGGTCGCGATGCCATCGCGATCTGCCGGCCCCGATGCCGTCACGGCCTACTTGATGGTGACCTTCGTCTTGGCGGTTTCCACGGCCTTCGGAAGCCGGACCGTCAGGACGCCGTCGACGTAGAACGCCTCGACCTTGCTCTCCTGTACCGGCGCCGGGAGCCGGATAGTGCGGACGAACCGGCCTTCCTGGCGCTCCTGCCAGAGGAAGTCCTCGCCCTTCTCTTCCTTGTGGAACTCCCGTTTGCCCGAGAGCGTCAGGAGGTTCCGGTCGATATCCACGTCGAAATCGTCCCGGGCCATAGCGGGCGCTTCGAGCCGGATGACGAATTCCTTCTCGGTCTCGGAGAGATCGAGCGTGGGCTCCCACATCGACTCGAGCGTCCGGGCCTTGCCGAGGGGCCAGAACGTGGGCTCGAAGAACCGTTCGAAGACCCGATCCAGGTCGTGCTTCATGGTGGCGATCGCTGGGGCTGCCTGCATGAGCTTCATTTTGCCCTCCTCGGCCAAAGCCGGGTGTCGGGAACGCGTGTTACGGGCAACTCCCAACATGTCACCGGCCACCTGAACTGGGCGTGAATCCGCTCTGAAATTCCGATTATCCACTTCGGCTCACGCGGCTGAGCGAGGATCTGGAGTCGGCCACCGTAGACGCCCGACCGGAATGCCAGGCGGTTCATCCCTCCCGGGAAGCGTGGCCGCGATATCGCCGCCGTACCAGAAGGACCGCCAGGACCGCCGCTGTGGCCAGCAGCGGGAGGAGTTCACCGGCGTGGAGATGAACTGCCCGGTCGGGATGGGCCCACAATGGCGTGACCGGGAGCAGCAATCCGCCGCCGGCGACGAGGACGTTCTTCCAGCATCTCATGGGATGACCTCCGTGACAGGCTCCCCGAAGACCGGGGGGCGTCGTTCGAAAAAGGCCGCCAGCCCCTCGGCGAATTCCGCTCCGTCGGCGGTCCGGACGAGGTGCTGGAGCTCCTGATCGAGGTGATAGTCCAGCCGGTCCACGCCCGCGGCCTGGTTGAGCAGGTTCTTGGCGACGGCGTAGGCGTGCACGGGGCCTTCCGCGAGGCGTGAGGCAAGCGCCAAGGTCTCGGACTCGAAGTCCTCTACCGGGAAGACCCGAGTCACGAGCCCCAGCGCACGGGCTTCCTCGGCGGTCAGGCGCGGATTGAGCAGGACGAGCTCCATCGCCTTGCGGAAGCCGACGATTCGCGGAAGGAAGAATGTGGAGCTCTCCGCGCCGGACAGGCCGGTCTTGTGGTAGGCCCATTCGAACGCGGCGCGTTCCGAGGCCACCACCAGATCGCAGGCCATGGCGATGCCGAATCCGCCTGCGGCAGCGATCCCGTCCACCGCCGCGATGAACGGCTTGGGCGCCCGGCGGATTTCCGAGATTGCGCTGTGCAGGTACTCCAGAATCTGCTTGAAGCTCTCTCCGTAGCCGCGGCCGGGGCCGATGCCGTCGGGGTGGAGATAGCCGAAATCGGCGGGTTCTCCCCGCTCCCGGATGTACTTCAGGTCGGCGCCGCTGCAAAAGACTCCGCCCTCACCGCGAATCACGACGCAGCGCACTGCGGCATCGCGCGCCATGCCGAGCCCCGCGGCGCGAAACTCGCGCGCGGTCGTCACATCCATCGAATTGAAGCGGTCCCGCCGGGCGATGGTGATCACGCCTACGGGACCTTCTCGTGACATCCGGATCGACGCCAACTCAGACCTCCGCGACGCGGCGCGTCATGCCGGGCTCCGG
>Ga0070704_100002706_pt1 | contig 10021 bp, 10 predicted proteins | sample KBSK5252metaG_FD_65467 | JGI IMG/M metagenome (GOLD analysis project Ga0070704, IMG submission 65467) | Corn, switchgrass and miscanthus rhizosphere microbial communities from Kellogg Biological Station, Michigan, USA - KBS K5-25-2 metaG | ecosystem: Host-associated > Plants > Roots >... | reverse complement strand
GGCGTGGTCGGCTTCGAGAATCAGGAGTTCGGCGTGCCGCGCCTGACCTCGAACGGCGCGCTCCTCCGCGTCAACTATCAGATCGACGGCAACGACAACACCGAAAAGGACCGCGCGGGCCTGCGTCAGATGCCGATGTCGGATGTCATGGTGCGCGAGGTGAAGGTCGTCACGACCGGCTATGCGCCGGAGTTCGGCCAGACGATGGGCCTGGTGTACAACGCGATTACGCCGTCGGGAACCAACACCGTGCACGGCGAGGGGAGCTGGCGATTCCAGCGGAAGCCGTTTGCCGCGTTTCCGTTCTTCACGCCGAACCGCGCGCTCGGGAAGCCGCCGACCGACGTCAACGTCTACACCTTCGACAGCGGCGGCCCCATTGTCAGGAACCGGACGCACTATTTTGCCGGCTACGAGAATCTCAGGCGCGATTTCTCGGGCGGCCGGGTGATCACGATCAGTCCGGCTGCGGCGGCGCAGCTGGGATTGAACGAGCCGGCATTCATGCCCGCGGTCGGCAATACGAAGTTCGCGATCGGCAAGATCGATCATTCGCTGTCCGGGTCGCATCGCCTCGAGGCGCGCTACATCTTTTTCGATAACTTCATCAGCAACAACATCAACGGCGGCCTCAACTCGGTGCAGCGCGGGACGGACTTCCGCGATCGACAGCACTCGGCCGCCCTGCAGCTCGTCTCGACCAGGGGCAGCAGTCTGCTCAACGAGGCGCGCGTGCAGTATGCCCAGCGGGATCAGTCGCGCGTGCCGGGGTCGCAGGCAGGTACGGGCCCCGCGATTGTCGTCACCGGCGTCGCCAACTTCGGCGGCCCCGTCGCGGCCAATGCGGACGTCGGCTTTGGCTTTACGGAAAAGATCTTCCAGGTGACCGACAACGTGACCCATCTCCGTGGAAACCACTCCTACAAGATGGGTTTCAACGCGCAGTTCGTGAGCGACTCGCGGACGCAGACGCAGATTCAGCTCTACACGTTCCCGACGGCGGCTGCATACCTGGCGGCCCGCAGCGGCGTGGATCGGTTCTCCTACAGCTCCTTCCAGCAGTTCTTCGGAGAGCCCAGCTACGCGTACGACACGCGGATGTATGCGCTCTTCGTCCAGGACGACTGGCAGTTGGCGCCGGTGTTCAAGCTCCTCTACGGCGTCCGGTACGACACCTACACGCCGCCGGACGGCTCGTCGGGCGCCGTGCTCGCGGCCTCACGTTCGTTTCCGAACGACCGGAACAACTGGCAGCCGCGCGCCGGCTTCGTGTGGACGCTCGACGACGATCGGCGAACGGTGCTGCGTGGAAACAGCGGCCTGACCTACGACCAGCCGATCAACGCCATCTACGAGCAGGCGATCGTCCAGGATGGGACGACGACGCGCGGCAATGTGAACCTTCAGCCGGCACAGGTCGGGGCGCCGGCATTTCCGAATGTCCTTGCGAGCGGGACAGCATTGGCGTCGACGACGGCGTGGACCGTCGATCCGGCGTTCCAGATTGCCCGCATGTGGCAGAGCAACGTGCAGCTCGAGCGCGGGATCGGCAGCAGCTACGTCGCCTCGGTCGGCTTCTCCTATACGCGCGGGTACGATCTGCCCGTCGTGAGCAACATCAACCTGATCAACCCGATTGGCGCGTTGCCCGACGGGCGCCCGATCTTCAACACCGCGATCAATGCGGCGACGCGCGTCGATCCCCGTTTCAATGCCATCTTCTCCACCCAGGCGATCGGCGTGTCGACCTACAGGAACATGACGCTGCAGCTCGGGCGCCGTTTCTCCCGCGGCATTCAGTGGGATGTCGCGTACACGCTTGGCAAGGGCGAGGACAATGCGCCGATCACCAGCACGCTCTCCGTGCAGGGCGATACGGGTGGCCGAACCGATCCCGCCAGTCTCGATCGCGACAAGGGGCCGAACATCCTCGACCAGCGGCACACGCTCGTCGCCAGCGTCGTGGCGCAGCCGCAGTTTGCAGCGGAAGGCGTGGCGGGCAGAATCCTGAACAACAACCAGTTCGGCATCGCGCTGCTCGTCGCCAACGGCATTCCCGTGACGATCCGCAGCAACCGCGAGCTCAACAACGATGCGATCGGCAGCGACCGGCCCAACGACGTCGCGCGTAATTCGATGAACCTGCCGGCACGCCGAAACCTCGACGTCCGCTACTCACGGCTGTTTCCGGTCGCCGGCTCGACGAAGGCTGAATTCATCGCCGAGCTGAAGAACCTGTTCAACACGATCCAGTGGTCCGGTGCGAACACGGTCGTGGCCACCGACGCGGCCGGAAACCCGCTCGCGCCGATTCCGACCGATGTGAAGACCGGCTTTGCGCCGACGGGAGGCTACGAGCAGCGGCAGCTGCAATTGGGCTTCAGGGTGACATTCTGAGCTGATCAGCGTGCAGCTGGCAGCAGGCAGCAGGCAGCTGTCAGGAACGTAGGGCCGACCTTCCCGCCTTCGCCAAGGCTACGGCGGGGCAAGCAGGTCGGCCCAAGAACGCAGGAACGTAGGGGCCGACCTTCAGGTCGGCCCAAGCTGAATCGTGAGTGAGCTCACGGAGGTCATCACGGACGCCCTCCGCTACTGGGAGGTGCGGCGATTGTTCTACATCGCCTGGCTGGCCCTCATCGTCATCGGCCACTTCATCGCCGCGTGGCCCGCGTCGCGAGAGTCACTCACGTTCGATCACCTTCTCGGCCTTTTCGTGCTGGCCGTCGCGGCGAACATCGCCTATTCGGCAGTCTATGTCGCCGACGTCTTCATCCAGATGTCCGGCTTCCGTGAATCACGCGCACGGTTGCGGCGCGTCCTGCTGGTGATCGGGTTTGCGTTTGCCGGCGTGCTGACGCATTTCATTTCGACGGGAATGTTCACGCAATACGGTCGATAAGGGTAACGCGCGGGTTCGCGCGGGCACCGACGTCACGAATGACGATGGGCGTCAGGCATGCCGAGGCGGCGGATCGTGTCACGCTCGAAGTCGAACTCGATCAGCACCACCGGCTCCTGGCCCACCACCCAACCGTCATGACCCGGCTCGATCGCCAGGATCTGCGGAGCCTTGTGTTCCACGATGCACCCGTCGGCATACTCGACGTGGATTTCTCCCCTGGCAAGGAAGCCGACGTGGGCGTGCATGCAGAGGTCGGTTCCGACGACCGGTTTCATGTCGACCGACCAGCGAAATCCAACGGGATAGACCATGCGCTTCACCCGTGCCGCGCCGGCGCGTCCAACGTCGAGCCGGACGCCGCCGACGTCGCGATGCTCGGCGCCTTTCACCGCCGCAACGAGCGGGTCCAGCGTCTTCGGCCGGCGCCGAACGGTCTTGCGTCGTTTCATGACGGTGGCTTTCCTGACGCTCTTCCGCGCAGTCTTCCTTTTCGCCATATCTCCTCACCATCCTCAGCGGAAAGCGCTGATGCTAGCACGTCACCCCGGCGCCATCCCGGCGAGTCGTCCAATAAGCGCTTGCAGCGCGTGGACTCCGGCTGCATGATTGCCCGCGGCTGAAGCGCCGGCGATGGACCGCGACCTGACCTTCGCGCGAAGACGCGCGGCGTTGGTTCGCAACGCAGCCGCGCGCGCTGAAAGAGGCTGACATGCGCCATGCAACGCTTGCAATCCGTGGCCTGTCGTTCCTGCTGGTGGGGACCGCCATCGTGGGTGGCTGTTCGTCGCCGAGCGCAGGCCAGGCGCCGGCTGCCTCGTCCGCGGTTGCCGTGTTCGAGGGTGCGCGCCTCATCGCAGGGGATGGCGGCGCGCCCGTCGAGAACTCCGCGATCGTCGTCGAGAACAATCGGTTTACGGCGGTTGGCCGCAAAGGCGAGCTCATGGTGCCGCCCGGCGCGACGCACATCGACCTGACGGGCAAGACCGTGATGCCCGCGATCATCGATGCGCACGGCCATCTCGGGTTCCTGGACATGGCGAACGGCACCATGTCGAAGGCGAACTTCACTCGAGCGAATTACATCGACCACCTGCAGCGGTACGCCTATCACGGGGTCGCCGCGACGATCAGCACCGGTACCGACATGGGCGATCTCGCCTACGGGCTGCGTGAAGAGGTCATCCCCGACGCGGCAATCATTCGGACGGTCGGCCGCGGCCTCGCATGGCCCGGATCGGGGCCCAACGACCCTTCGCGAAACGACGTGCCGTACGCGGTCACGACGGTCGAGCAGGCGCGGAAGGCCGTCCAGGACCTCGCGGTTCACAAACCCGATTTCGTCAAGATCTGGGTGGACGACAGGAACGGAAGACAGAAGAAGCTGACGCCGGAGCTGTATCAGGCGGCGGCTGACGAGGCGCACAAGCACAACCTGCGCGCCATCGCCCACGTCTTCGACCTGGAGGATGCGAAGGGCCTCGTGCGGGCGGGCGTCGAAGGGTTCCTGCACAGCATCCGGGATGCACCGGTGGACGATGAATTCATCAGGCTGGCGAAGGAGCACAACATCTGGATCACGCCTAACCTCGGTGGGATCAACCGCGCGTCGCTGATTCGTCCGACCGGAACACCCGCATGGTTCGACGATCCGCTCGTGCGCGAAACCGTTGGTCCGGTCCTGATCAACGCGAGAACAGAGATGTACGAGAAGAGGCGGACCGCCGGCGCACCGGCTGCCGGCGGCGCGCAGGTCTTCGATCTGGCGAACACCAGGAAGCTTCACGAGGCGGGCGTACGGCTCGTCCTCGGGAGCGACACCGCGGGCGATTCCAACCGCTGGATTGGCATGATGACGCTCGTGGAGATGGAAAACATGGTGGCCGCCGGCCTCACACCCGCCGAGGTGATTGTCGCCTCGACCCGCGATGCGGCAGCCGTGCTGCGGCTCGATCAGCTCGGAACCGTCGCCCCGGGCAAGAGCGCGGACTTCATCGTGCTCGATGCCAATCCGCTGGACGACATCGCCAACGTCCGGAAGATCGCGAAGGTCTACCTGCGGGGCCAGGAGGTGGATCGCGCGGGGTTGAGAGCGAAGTGGCAGGCTCAATTCAGCAAGGTCACGACGACTCATTAGCATTTAGGCGACGCCTCTACGGTCAGCACTTATGACGCTCGAACGACGCATTTCCATTCTCGTCGCGTTGCTGGCGGTTGTCGCCTCGTCGGCACGGGCGCAGGACCTCGGTCCCCACGTTCGGAAGATCAAGGAGGGGATCTACGTCCAGTCGGCGCGCGAGGTGAACTCCACGTCCAGCATCATCCTCACCCAGGAAGGCGTCGTCATTGTCGACACGGGGCAGACGGCGATCGATGCGCGGGAAGTGATGGAGGCCGTCCGGAAGCTGACGCCGTTGCCGGTTCGCCTGGTCATCAACACGGAAGTCCACCCGGATCACACGACGGGCAATTTCGTCTTTTCTCCACCGGCTCTTGTGATCAACCACGATGGTGCATCCGAGGCCATGCGGAAAGCATACGACCCCGAACGGGCCAGCACGCTGGCGAAGGAGTCTCCTGAGATGCGCGATGCCGTCCAGGGCTACCGCCTGGTCACGCCGCACATCGAGTATCACGACAAGACGACCGTGCATGTGGGAGAGAGGACCTTCGAGCTGCTGCATTTCAAGAACGTCCACAGCGAGGCCGACACGGCGGTCTGGCTTCCGAACGAGCGGGTCCTTTTTGCGGCTTCGGTGGCGATTCCCAATTCGATCAACAACCTCCGCCCGTTCGTCTCCATTCCCGACATACTGGCCGCCATCAGGACGATGAAGTCGCTGAATCCCGAGGTCGTCGTCCCCGGCCACGGATCGTTCGGCACGACGAAGATATTCGACGACAGCCAGCGCTACTACGAGCTGCTGCTCGAGCGCGTCGGCATGATGGTCCGCGAGGGGAAATCGCTGGACCAGATCAAACGGGAGCTCCGCATGCCGGAGTATGCAGGCTGGTCGTACCAGGAGCGGATGCCTACGAATATCGAGGCAGCGTACCGGGCGGTGAACGGAAACAGGTAAAGCTCTACACGCCGCGTTCCACGCGGGCGCGGCTTCCGGTCCACGGGCCAACACGCCTGGCGTCCTACGTATATCAATCGCGTCGCTCGTCGGCTGTCAGGCGGATTACAACCGGGAACGAGCATTCGCCGTTCTCGAGGAGGGCAATCGTATGAGTCGTGGCATGAGCGTCATAGTCCTTGGCGGAATAATCTTGCTGAGTCCGTTGAGCACGACCGCGTCGGCACAGAATCGGCTCGGGGGTCATTTTGGAGCGGTGTTTCCGCTGGTCACGCACGCCAACGGAACGACGACGACGATCTCGGATGATTTCGTCGTCGGCTTTCCGATGGGTATTACCGTGAGGAAGAGCGACCAGTTTGCGTTCGATTTGGAGCTCGTGCCCGCCGTCCAGAACGACCCGCTGCACGTCGATCTCACAGTGCACCCGGGCATCGTCGTCGGCCTCGACGGTGGCTGGGGTGCGGGGGTCCGCCTGGCTTTCGATGTCGGTCAACCATCCTGGGGCTTCACGCCGATTCTGAATCACGGTCTGTTTGGAGTCAGAGGCGGCGCGACGGTGTTCGGCGAACTGGTCGTTCCCGTCCGCTTTCACAGTACTCGTCCGAATGAGACGTTCACCTCGGTCGGCGTCGGCGTGCACCTGGGCGTCGGTTTTTGAATTTAGGCGGGCGTCGTCAGCGTCGATCCTTTCTTCGCGAAGATCATCGCCAGCAGGCGCGCGGGCTGCGTCTGGCTCGCGTTTTTCGACACCTCGTGCGTCGCGCCGGGCTGCTCGTAAAACATCTGTCCGGCCGTGTACGTCTTTTCCTCGCCCTGGCCCGAGATCTTCGCGATGACGGCGCCCTCGAGGACGTACGCCAGCACGAAGCCGGGGTGGTGATGTGCCGCTCCGACGCGTCCGGGCGCATAGTCGACGTGGCTGACCGTCACTTCCCAGTCATCCATCGTCAGATTCGGCAGGTCGTGCTTGAACACCGGCGGGGCAGGAGATCCCGCCGGTGTCGTCGGCCCGGCCTGCGTCTGCGCGTCGGCGCGCCGGCCGGCCGCGAGCAGCTCGACGAACACGGGGAGCGAGGCCACGGCATCTCGACGAGTCATCATCATGGCCGGAGATTATATTGCTTGCGTGATGACGCCTTGATCCGCTACTTGCCCCCGATAACGGCGTAGCCCTGAATCTCGATCTTGGCGTTGGGGTCGGCCAGCGCCGTGACCGTGATGAGCGCGCTGCCCGGGAAGTTGTCGCCGAAGATCTCCCTGCGAATCTCGGTGAGGCGATCGCCGTTGCGCACGTCGGTGATGAACACGGTCATCTGAACCATGTTACTGAGCTTGCCTCCCGCTTTCTGGAGGGTGGCGTTCAGCAGCTTGAATATCTGCCGCACCTGGCCCTCGAAGTCGCCGGCCAGCGACTTGCCCGCGTCGTCCACGGTTGCGATCTGACCGGCGAGCCACACGGTCTTGCCCCCCTCGGTGATCACCGCGGACGAGTAGCCGCGCTGCTGCGGACGCTCGCCCTTGACGTATTGCTGTGCGTGCACCGTGGTGGAAAGGCCAAGAAGCAGTACCGTGGCAGCGATACCGATCGACATGCGTGCGAATGGCGTTGAGGTCATCTTCGCCTCCTCGGTGTGGCGTGGAGTGTGGAATGGCTGAACGTTCGGCCGTAGAATATCCGCTTTCGGTTTGGTCACGCTTTGAGCGGAGGTAGATCTGTGCGCCGCCATTCCCGGCTGTTACCGATCCTTCTGATCCTGGCAGGCTGCACGGCGCGCTCGGCCGGGTTGCCGAGTCTCCCGGCGAACGGCGCGGCCGCCATCGACCGCATGTTTCAGAGCGCGGTGGACCGCAAAGAGATCCCCGGTGTCGTGGCGGCCGTGGTGAACAAGGATCGCGTGCTCTACCTGAAGGCCTTCGGCAAACAGGACGTGGCCAAAGGCATCCCGATGGCGACCGATACGGTGTTCCGGATCGCGTCGATGACCAAGCCGGTCACGTCCGTCGGCGTCATGATGCTCTACGAGCAAGGCAAACTGCGTCTCGACGACCCCGCCGGCGACTATCTCCCTGCCTACAAGGGGCGCGAGGTGATCGCGACGTTCAACGAGAAGGACGCGACGTACACGACGCGGCCGGCCAAGAGTGAGATCACCATCCGGCAACTGCTGACGCACACATCGGGACTGAGCTACGACTTCGTGAGCCCTGCCGTGCTGGCGATTGAAACGAGGACCGGCACGGATCCGAAGGATCTGCCGCTGCTCTTCGATCCGGGCACGAAGTGGAACTATTCGCCGGCGACGGCGGTCCTCGGCAGCATCATCGAGAAGCTGTCCGGGCAGTCTCTCGAGGCCTGGGATCAGGCGAGGATCTTTCGACCGCTCGGGATGGTCGACACGACCTACACGCCTGCCCCGGATGAAGCCGCGCGGCTGGCCACGATTCATCAACGCGAGGGAAGCCGTCTGACGGAGGATCCGAATCCGGCTCAGTACGCGCCGTCGATACGAGGAGACGGCGGGCTGCTGTCGACTGCCGCGGATTATTCAGCGTTCGTGCAGATGTTGCTGAACGAGGGGAGCTGGCACGGGCAGCAACTGCTGAAACCGCAGACCGTCCGGCTGATGACGAGCAACCAGATCGGCTCGGTGGTCGTCGAGACGATGCCGGCCGCGCTGCCGCGCCGGTCGGCGGCATTTCCGTTTGGCGCGGGGACGGACAAGTTCGGTCTTGGATTCCAGATCACGATGACAGATGGTGCACGCGCGCACGAGCGGGGCGCCGGCAGTTACACGTGGGGCGGCATCAACAACACGCATTTCTGGGTCGACCCGAAGAACGGCATCGGCGTGGTGATCCTCACGCAGGTGCTGCCGTTTTACAACGAGACCAGCATGGACGTGCTGAAACGATTCGAGCGGTTGATCTACGAACACCTCAATTGATCGTCCGTCGGGCGATGACGTTCGATTCACAAGGAGGGCGACCATGTCAGAACAGAACAAGGCTGTGGTCCGCCGCCTCTTCGAGGACCACTACAACGCCAAGAACGAAGCGCTGGTACGCGAACTGTTTGCACCAACCGTCTCACTGCAGACGCCCGATGGAGTCCTTTCGGGATTCGAAGGCGCCACGAGCCTCCTGCGAGCGTATGCGACAGCGTTCCCCGATTACCACGTGGTGATTGAAGATCTCGTGTCCGAGGCAGATTGCGCAGTCGTGCGATGGACGTTTACCGGCACCAATCTCGGTCCGCTCGCAGGCATTCCCGCAACCGGCAAGCGAGTCCTCGTGCGAAACGGCATCGCGATGTATCGGCTGGCCGAAGGCAGGATTCGCGAAGGCCACATGACGTGGGACAAATACGCGCTCCTCGAACAGCTCGGCGTGCTCTCGTCGAGCAGTTCGGCGAAGACTACATCGGTCTGACAGCGTTGCCGTGTTAGGCGAGGTGTCAATCACCCGCGCGGCCCTGTTGCAGTTTGTTCGAAGCCACCGATACGCGGTGCAGAGTTCCGTTCACCTTGACGGCGCGCCGCAAAGCGCCGTCGTCGGAATCGCTGTCTCGGACGACTTCGAGATCGTCTTCGACACCATTGCGACATCGCGCAAGGGCCAGAACCTCCGGCGCTGCGGCCAGATCGCGTTTGTCATCGGAGGCCTGGACGAGAAAGACGGGCGGACGGTGCAGTACGAGGGACGCGCGGACGAACCAACCGGGCCCGACCGTGATCGGCTGATCGATTTGTATCTGCATGTGTTTCCGGATGGCCGCGAGCGCCAGCAGTGGCCCGGCCTGATCTATATCCGCGCGTCGCCGACATGGGTCAGATATTCAAATTACAACGTGGAGCCGCCGGAGATCCGTGAGTGGGCCGGCGACGCGCTGATCGTGTCGTGACGATGTGTCCGGTACGACCGACCAGTGCGGTGGGTCGCGCGGGTGTAGCATGCTGCCAGCGCGTCCTCGAATCCTGATCCGCATCTCGCTCTCGCGCGATTGACAGGAGAGTTATGAGAATCGTTCTCGTGCTTGCTG
>Ga0070704_100002705_pt1 | contig 10021 bp, 6 predicted proteins | sample KBSK5252metaG_FD_65467 | JGI IMG/M metagenome (GOLD analysis project Ga0070704, IMG submission 65467) | Corn, switchgrass and miscanthus rhizosphere microbial communities from Kellogg Biological Station, Michigan, USA - KBS K5-25-2 metaG | ecosystem: Host-associated > Plants > Roots >... | reverse complement strand
GTTTGCAGCTCGGGGCTGAGCAAGTCGGGAATGTCTTCGACAACGCCGATGGTTACTCCGCGCCCGTCAAAGGTCGGATGTGCTTTGATGAACTGTGGAGCACCAATGTCTCTGGTCGGCAGGTAAGGATTCTCTGCCGGGGTGTCGCGATTCGGCGCAGGACTTACCTCAACCGGTTTTTTCTCCTGGCTAACCGGCTCTGGTTCACTTGGCTCATCGACTGGCGCACCGCTGTAGTAGTCAGGAAAGCCGTCAAGACTGACAACCTGAACGTTTCTTGACGTTGAGATTTCCTCAACGCGTTCAGTGGGGACGCTGGCCCGCAGATAACTGATATCGTCTGCACGGTAACGAATTGTGCCGTGAACTCTGGCGATCTCACGAGCTACAGCTTCATTCGCGCCGGGAACTGACGCAATTAGCAGAGCAACTTCAGACTTACCCTGTGCCCGTGCCTCCGATAATCGAGAGCGGTCATGCTTCTGAAGTTTATCGGCGCGAGTCGAGTGAGTTCGGCTAAGGCTGCGAGCAGCCAAAGAAAACTGAGGTGCGCAGATCAAGCTTGCGCCCAGCGCCCAACACAGGATTGAGGCGTAACCACGCGCGATCATTACCCGACTCCAGTTGAACCGACCTTCGAAAGCTCTGCCGGCTCAGAATATGAATTTTAACGACAGCTGCGTAGACCTTGCGCCGCCAACCTGATACAGAGCGCTGAAGCCGCCATTAATGCCGCCATTTCCCAGGCTGCGCCCAAACATCGAAGGCGAAAAGCCAAACGTCGTGTTAGCCACCGGTACGCCGGTCGCGCTGAATGAGCTGAAGACAATGGCGCTGAAACCTCCAGTGCCAAAGTCGCTGCCCTGATCGCCAAAGTTGGGATGGTTGAAGATGTTGAAAAAGTCAGCTCGTACCAGCATCTTCAAACGCTCGGTGAGTTTGATCTGCCGTCGCACCGAAAGATCCAATTGCGCAAGCGGAAAACCACGCAACGCGTTGCGAGGAAGATTGCCCTGCGCGGTTGGCGTGCACGAAAAGGCGCCGGGAGTGCAGGCGGGCATCGAGAAAGCCGCCGGGTTGATTCGTTTTCCACCCGGAAACGTGGAGTCGAACAGATAGAAAGGAACACCTGGCACGATGTTCGGACGAATGTTTTGTATCAGACCCGCAAAGCCCGTGATGAAAGTCGATCTGGCGAGTATGTTGACCGGCGCCGCGCTGCGGGCGCTAATGCTGGCGTCAATCGAGTAGCCGCCGAGGATGCTCTTGACCAACTCGGACTTGCCCGGTGACGGCAGATCGTAGGTCAACGAGGCGTTGAAGGTGTGACGAACATCAAAGATCGAATCGGCCTTGGGCAGATCAAAAGAACGGTCGTCGCTGGAAGCGTTGTCATTCGAATGCGACCAGGTGTAGGAGGCGAGTGCTTGCACGCGGCGAGCAAGAGGCCGGTAGAACTGCACCTGCAACGCGTGATAATCAGATCTGCCGGAATTGTCGGTAAGATTAACCCAACTGAAAGTTGAGTTTACATTTCGCAATGGCGCCTGGCGCAAGAGATCGCGTCCCTGGGCCCCCACGTACGTCGCCGACAAAGTCTGATTTCCCCCGAGAGACTGCTGGACGGCCAGACTCCACTGATAGACTCGCGGCAGTTTTAGATTGGGATCAAACGAAAGAATCTCTCCATAAGGAGTAGTGAAAGTGAAAGCCGGAGGCGCCGCGTTCGCCGCGCTCAAAGGAAACGGTGAACCAAAGACATTCTTCTGGGCTACAAACGGAACCTTGATGAATCCCGTTGACGCCTGATTGTTGCCAAGGTCGAAAAAGATTCCCCAACCGCCACGAAGCATCAGGTCCCAACCAGGTTTCTGAATTACCTGATAAGCCACTCCGAGCCGGGGCGCCAGGCCTCCGTAATAAGTTTGATAGAGGGGCGTGCCCGGAGGGGCCAGAGTCGCGGTGGCCGGATTAGCCAAACCGATCGCGAGGTATGGTTGTTTGCCATCGGCTTCGTGTGGCGCGGGGTTGATGTCCCAACGAAGACCATAAGTAAACGTCAGACGCGGCTTGACTTTCCAGGTGTCCTGACCAAAAACCGCAAAGTTCTCATAGCGAGGTTTAGCTCCAATCGAGGCGAGGATGAATGTCTGCGCGATGCTGTTCGCACGCAGGGCTGCCGCGCCCGTGAAGATCAGTTGTTGGAAATAGCCCTGCGGGGCGTACTCCGGCGACAGGTGGCGGTAGTCAATCCCCAACTTGATCAGGTGCTGACCGGTGACGATGCTGGTGCTGTTAACGATGTTCAGTTGTTCCTGCCGATTGTCCGCCGTGCGCCCGATTCTGAATTGGGGATTGCCTCCAAAGGCGAGCAGCAAAGCAATTTGATCGGTCTGACGCGAAGCGAACGAAGGAAATATCACCGCATCATCGGGCGCAACGGCGCCACCAAAGCTGTCCACAAAGCCTATGCTCTTGCCGTTCATCCGGCTCCAGTTCACGCGCAGGTCATTGTTGATTCGGGCGTTAATTAGATAGGTTGCGCCGGCGGTAAAAGTCCGGGTGTTGAATTCCGTGCGAGTATTCGAAGCCGGATTTGTCGCCGAACGCGGAATCACCACGGAAGGCGCCTCGTTGAACCTGCCGAAGACGAAGAACTTCCTGGTCAGGTTGTAATCGAGTCGCAGACTAGTGGCGTCAAGGCTGGCCGGGTTCGACCAGCTTCGCGAGATTGCCGCCAGCTCAGTCGCGGGGTTGACTGTGTCACTGGCGCTGGGCAAAGGAAACGCGTTCAGTAAAGGCTGGATGGCTGCCGGTGCAGTCTGGCGCAGGTTAAGCGAAGGAACGTTGAGAGTAGCAAACTGTGGTTGACGTATCCGCAGCCCTTCGTACGAAAAGAAGAAGAACAGCTTGTTCTTTACGATTGGACCCCCAAGGACGCCGCCAAAATCATTTTGCCTGAGCGGTGGTTTCTTTCCTCCGGTGCGATTAACGAACCAGTCGTTGGCGTCCAGCTTTTCGTTGCGCAGGTAGTCAAATGCCGCTCCGTGAAAACCGTTAGTGCCGGAGCGCGTTGCGATCGAAACCTGAGCCCCGGGCGATCTGCCAAACTCCGGAGCATATGTGGAGGTCAGTATTTTGAATTCCTGGAGCGCATCAACCGACACCAGGTTATTGGTCCCGCCCAGGACGGTGAATCCCGGCTGCGAGCCGCCGGCCGTCTGGCTCAGAGTGTTGGCGGCGCTGACGCCGATGTTCGCACTCACGCCGTCCACGGTGAAGTAGTTTGCATCCGAACGCTGTCCGTTGACGCTGAATTGTCCCGGCGTGTTTCCGTCAGTCCTGGTGAGCACCACTCCCGGACTAAGGGTTATCAAAGATTGAAAGCTCCGCCCATTGAGCGGAAGATTGGCCACGAACTGGCGATCTATAGTCGTGCCCACGGACGGCGATTCATTGATCAACGGCGCGTCGGTTTTCACCTCAACCATCGCCCCCAGCTGGCCCACCTTCAATTGAATGTTCAGAGACACGTTGTCGCTGACGTTTAGAATCACGTCGTTGATCTCTGCCGGGGTAAAGCCCTGGCTCTCAACCAGCACGGTGTAGTTGCTCGGCGGCAACAACGGAATAGTGAACGAGCCGGAACTGTTGGTGGTAGCTTCCCGCTTCAAACCGGTGGCGGTGTTGGTGGCGGTGACATGCGCACCCCGGACGACGGCGTCATTGACGTCGGTGACCGTCCCACCCAGGTTTGCGGTTGACTGGCTGAAGGCAGTGAGCAGTGAGCAGTGAGCAGTAAGCAGTAAGACCAGTACCAGTAAACAACGGCGAACGGTCAGCGACAGGGGATAAAGATGAGTCATGATGTTAGTCCTTTCGAACATCAAATTGTTTCTTAAAGCTCCGTCAGGAGCGTGATGTTTATAGAACCGTGTGTCTCAGAAATGACCGAGCTCCGTAGGAGCGACATGTGGACATCTCGCCCCTAACGGGGCTGGAGAAGCATCTATCGCCGCGGGCTATAAACATTTCGTCCCTAACAGGACGAAGAACATGCACCCAGAAAAGCTGCGACAAGTCGCAGCACTCCAAAACAAGCCCGTGCGCGCAGGTGGCACGGAAGAGCCCTCCCTCACGGTCGGGCTACTGCCCCGATACGCGCTGCCAGGCCTTCGGCATTCTTCAACGATTGCCAGAACTGCGGGGCCTTGATCACGGTGGTCCTGGCTCCGCTGGTTGATGACGTAAAGGCTGAACGAATCACGCGGTCATTCGCAGAACCCGACTCAAAGAGCTGTTCGATCGCGCGTGCCAATTCATTTGTGTCCGTAATCGCGCTCTCGTTTGAAAGCGCTGGCGACTTTGCGGGAAAGAATACGGGCTGTAACTCGCGGCGCAGTGTTTCGTTCGACTGTTGATAAGAACGAGCGTGCGCGCGAATCAGGCTGAGCCACTTCGCTCGCGCTTCCGGCGTCAGGGCGCGCATTTCTTCCGGCGAAAACTGGCTCAACAGTCTCTTCATCGCCCACAGATGATCCATTCCCCTATTCGACAGACTCACCATCCGCGCCGCGTACTGTCGAACAGCTTCATCCGTGTCCCTGGATCTGCCTTCGAAGTAAGCTCGCAACTCCGGCTCGGCGGCCATGGTGTTGCCGGAAATCTGAAACGCGCGTTGGCTTGGCAAGGGCGTCGGCTTGGTGTGCCGTTGGGCAGCTACCGCTTCAGCTACCGTCTGAACCTCGATGCGCACAGCTGGATTACCTGCGATTGGCCCGAGCGCGTTCACGATCTCCGCCTTGCGCTGGTCGGTCTCAACCATCCCGTTGATGTGCAACAGTCCGTCGCCCAAACGCTTGACGCTGATCTGTTCGCCGAGATCTGCGCCTGCCTGATTCAAAAGCCGCAGTGCTTCAACTTCCAAATCGGCTGAAGCCGTTGGCGACGAAACTGTTTCGAGTTTGGAGTTTGGAGTTTCGAGTTCGGGGTTTCGGGATTCGGACTTCGCAGTCGAAGTTGAGTTTGAAGCAACAGTCCCTTCGAAGATCTTCGGATCGATCTGGGTCAGGCTCACTATTTCCGAAACGGTTTCAGTCAACTCATAGACGCGTCTGCCGCCATCAGCTTCCACGGTCAGGCGTAAGGAAATCGGCTGCCAATCCTGCGCGCGCACGACGAAAGCCGCTTCAGCAATTTGGCCAGCACTCAAAGGTGGCGCCGCGGTAGTGTGAAGCGTCAGCGCCTCGACATTGTCGGAGAGTTTGGTCCTCGAAACTTCGTCCTGTTGATGCTGAAGTGTGTCGTGCCATGACTGGTAAGAAGCAGCGGACAGCGGTCGGCGCGGATCCATGTGATTGGCCACGAGCACGCGCACAAGATCTGTTAGGAGCTCACGCTCCTCAGAAGGACGCGGCGACGCGGCGACCCGGGGAGGCGGGGACAAGGAAGAATTCGCCGTGTCTCCGAGTCTCCGAGTCTCCGTGTCGTCTCCAGTAAGCTCACGGAACCGCCCGTTCACGGTGTCGTCCCAGAGCTCCCAGTTAGCTGTTTGTTCCCGGGTCTGATCCTTACGTCGAACTTCCAGACGCTGATGAATTACCGGCTGCGCGGTAGCGCGGAGCTTCGCGGCCCGAGCTGCGACTGCCTGGTGAAGTAATTCACTGGCTGACACGGGCCCGTGGTTCGAGAGGAGTGCGAGCGTTACAACCAGCGCAACCGCTAAGACAGTCGCGGTAAACCTAAGGGGCGTTCCGAGAAACCAGCTCCGTAGGGGCGGCATGTTTATGGCCCAGCTGCCCCAACGCATCTCTCGCTCCTTTAGGAGCGATACGTCGCCCCTAAAGGGGCTTGAAGGAATGGAAGGACGGCCCGGATCTATAAACATTTCGTCCCTGACGGGACTCTCCTGCCGGCTCCCGCGCACCATGAACCGTACTGCGGGAAGAAACCTACCCAATGAACCCATGAACTTCGCTAGCAGTGATTGACTGCCGCTCGCGGTGACAAGCTGTCTTAGCTGCCGATCAAAGTTGCGCCAATCGTTTGGCGGCAGCAGGCTGGGCGTAAGAACCGTCTCGTCAAACTCGATGATGTCGGCGATCGCCTCCTGGATGTTCTTGGTCTTCACGCGGCACGGCCAGCATGCTTCCAGATGCGTCTCCAGCTGTACGGATTCTTTCGACATCAGCTCGCCATCGACAAAGAGCATCAGCATCTCATGCGCTGGATGTTCTCGCTTCTCACCTGACCTGTCTTGAAAAAGCTTATCCATTGTTCTCTTTCGTTAGTTTGCCGATCACGCGATAGAGAGTTTCCGCGACAGTCGTCGTGCTCAGGTTTAGAATCTCTGCGATCTCGCGGTAGCGCAGTCCCTTGGTTCGCAGGTGCAAGCACTGCCGCTCAGGTTCTGTCAGGCGGCCGATGGCCGCCCGTAACCGGCTGAACTTTTCAAATTGCAAAACTTTCTGTTCGGGGTTAGGCGTTGCATCGACCAGAGATCGCCGCAGCTCTCCCCAACTCTCTTCATCCAGTAACTCGACGAATTGGCGGCGGCGGATGCGATTGAGCGCCAGATTGTGGGCCGTGCGAAAAATCCACGCGCGCGCATTCGCAATGTGTTCGCCACCGTGCAGCGAGCGATAGAGCTGCAGGAAGGCATCCTGCGTGATCTCCTCGGCCTCAATCGGATCGCCGAAGGCAGCGACCAGGTAACGGTTGACCGGGTCGCGCCACTGCTCGAAATAGCCTGTGACCTTATCTTCAAGAGTCAAAGTGTCCTGCTTGAACGCGATGAGATCGGCTTCGACGCAAACTTCCGCTGCAGCGTCAGTCGCAACCTTCTTCCGCAAGCGTCGGAGAAACACATTGTTTCGCGACATAAGCTTATAGGCTGTGGCGCGCGCATCTTGCGCGTGATTCACGGGCGAGACGCCCCGTGCCACTTAGTACTACTACAAGAGACTCTCTAAAGGTAAGACACTTGAGCAGGATGTTTTTTCGTCGGAAGCAGGAAAAACTTCCGAATGAAAACGGCGAAAGCAATGGGTCTTGCTAATGTTAGCCATCGCGTGTGGGCGGTGATATCCTTGCTGCCCTGAAAGGCGTGCCGAAGCCCCGAGTTGGATTTCCGCGTCCGTATCCATGCTTAATCATTTCAAAGCTCCGCGCCGGGTTGTCATCACCGGCATGGGGTGTGTCACGCCCATCGGAATCGGCCGTGAGGCATTCTGGTCAGCGTTGCAACGCGGCGACAGCGGCGTGCGGCGAATCGAATCGTTCGACGTGTCTGACTCTCCCGTAAAAATCGCCGCTCAGGTGCAGGATTTTGATTGGGAGGCGCAACTCGGGCCCAAAGATCGCAAGCACGTGCCGCGCACCGTGCCGTTGGCGCTGGCCGCGGCGCGCGAAGCATTCACAGATGCGGGAATAACACCTGACGATCTTTCACTCGAAGAGCGACAGGCGATCGGCGTTGTGCTGGGCACCGGCGGTGGCGGGCTGCCATTCGTTGAAGACCATTACGCCATTTGGTATCAAGGTGGGTCGCACGCCAAGGCCAGCGTTTACATCATTCCCGCAGCCACGCACGGAACTTTGTCCAGCGAGCTTTCAATGGCGTTTGGTTTGCGCGGCCTCTCTCATGTGGTTTCGACCGGATGCACCAGTTCAACCGATGCGATTGCTTATTCAGCTCAACACATCGCTCTCGGCCGCCAGGACGTAATGCTTGCAGGGGGAGTTGATGCTCCGCTGGCGCCGGGGATCTTGGCCGGCTTCAAATTGTTAACAGTGCTGACAACTGAATGGAATGACGAGCCGCATCGCGCCTCACGGCCGTTCACACGCAACCGTTCCGGCATGGTTCTGGGTGAAGGGTCGTGGATTTATGTGCTCGAAGAATACGAGCGCGCCCGGGAACGCGGCGCGAACATCTACGCAGAGATTACCGGTTATGGTTCGACCTGTGACGCCTATCATCGCGTGCGTCTTCAGGAGGGCGGCGACGAACCGGCACGCGCGATGGCCCTGGCAATGTCCGACGCCGGCGTGGGACCAGGGGACATTGATTACGTCAATTTGCACGGCACTTCGACAGTCCTGAATGATCGGATCGAAACCAACGCCCTCAAGCTGGCGCTCAACTGCAACGCGCACCGGATTCCCATGTCCGGCACGAAATCACAGGTTGGACACCCGCAGGGCGCCAGCGGCGCGGCAGGTCTGGGCGCCGCGCTTTGCGCGATGCAAACCGGTGTAGTTCCGCCGACGATCAACCTCGACGAACCTGATCCCGATTGCGACCTCGACTATGTTGCCAATACAGCCCGGAAAGCCGATGTAAGAATCGCACTCTGCAACTGCATCGGTTTCGGATCAAAAAACAGTGCGCTGGTGGTACAGAGAGTTTGAAGTTTTCAATCGTAGTTCAGTTTAGAGTTCAAACTTTAGTTTGCGGTTTTAGTAGCAGCCTAAAGGCTGAACTCTAAACTCAACTGGGTTCATGTTCGAAAAGTTTCGCCAACGCAGTTACGAACTTGAAAATCTAGACAAGGGCACTTACACGCCCGCAGAGTACGAAGGCTGTATCGTCGAGCTACAGCGAGTGAATCAGTGGCTCGGAGACGCGAAGGCCCTGCGGGGCTCGTTATTGAAAGAGATCGAGCAGCAGGATTTACAGTCGTTTTCAGTCCTTGACGTGGGCGCGGGGTCAGGCGAGTTGCTGCGAGTGACGGCGAAGTGGGCGCGAGAAACAAACCGCGCGGCTTCTCTGGTGGGCCTGGAGCCCAATGAGAGATCGAGCCGGGCAATTCTCGAAGAGTCTCGAGACTTTCCAGAGATTTCTGCGGTGCGAGCCGACGGCCTCGCCCTTCCTTTTCCCAATGCTTGTTTTGATTACGTGATTCAATCGCTGACCCTGCATCATTTTGATGACGCCGGCGCCGTCAACTTGATTCGCGAAATGAGCCGCGTCGCGGCGCGCGGAATCTTCATAATCGATCTCCATCGCAATCCGGTCGCTTACTTTTTCTATACCACCGTCGGCCGGCTATTTCTTCATAATCGCCTGATTAGAGAAGACGGCGCGCTCTCGATACTCAGAAGTTTCACGCCGGAAGAGCTGACAGAGTTGGGCGTTAAAGCAGGGCTGGCGCACGTCACGGTTGAGAAGCTTTTTCCTTCGCGTCTGATCTTGAGCGCGAAGACGGACGGATTCGTTTAGGAGCGGGCTACGGCCCGCTCGGTCGGGCAGTAGCCCGACTCTAAACTCGGAAAGATGACAACCTCGTCCAGTTTTGACGTGATTATCGCCGGCGGCGGGCCGGCAGGCGCCAGCGCAGCTATTCATCTGGCGACGCGTGGCCTGCGAGTGTTGCTGGCTGAACAAAAACGGTTTCCGCGCGCAAAACTTTGCGGCGAGTTCATCTCGCCTGAGTGTGGGCTGCACTTTGAGCGGCTGGGGGTTGCGGAGCGAATGTTTGCGGCCCGGCCGGCGCGACTGACGGCAACGGTGTTCTATTCGCGTCAGGGCAAGAGCGTCAGCGTGCCCAGCGCGTGGTTCGGAGCCGGTGGAATCGCGCTCGGTCTCAGCCGCGCTGAGATGGACGAGCGTCTGCTGCGGCGTGCCGGCGATGCCGGCGTCTGTGTTCTTGAAGACGCACACGTCGTCGGCCTGATCAACGAGGGTAACCGCGTTTGCGGCGTAAACGTGAAGGTGGCTGGAAAGGAAAAACACTATTGCGCGCCTTTGACTCTTGACGCCACCGGCCGAACACGTGCTTTGTCACGCCGCTTTGGACCAGCGCGAAACGGATCAAAGCGGCAGCCAACGCCTCTGGTTGCGTTTAAGGCGCACATGGAAGAAACCCGGGGCGTGGACAGCGAATGCGAAATCTATTTCTATCGCAACGGATATGGCGGTCTGAACAGCATTGAAAATGGTTTCAGCAATCTTTGCTTCATTGCTTCTGCGCGGGACGTGCGCGCGTGTGGCGCGGACGCCGAGCGCGTAATGCGTGAA
>Ga0070704_100002701_pt1 | contig 10026 bp, 10 predicted proteins | sample KBSK5252metaG_FD_65467 | JGI IMG/M metagenome (GOLD analysis project Ga0070704, IMG submission 65467) | Corn, switchgrass and miscanthus rhizosphere microbial communities from Kellogg Biological Station, Michigan, USA - KBS K5-25-2 metaG | ecosystem: Host-associated > Plants > Roots >... | reverse complement strand
GATCAGCACCACTTTTACTTCGGCGCCGGCAGGACAGGAAGTTTGGTCGCAAAGGGAAGCCGCTTTATTTCATCCACGCACCTGGCATCCAGGCGCTTCGCATTTCCCGTCTCAATGAATTCGCGCGCCAGATTTTCCTGGCATTCATACGTGTCATGAGTGGCGTTGTGCATTATTATCTGGCGGCCATTCGGTAGCCAGCGCAGTAGTGGAGTTGCCAGCTCAGGCGGCGTTACCGGATCCAACTCGCCCGAAAGCATCAGCACCGGCACATCGGACTTGATCGGCTGGCGAAACTTCGCCGGCATGTCGCCGCGCGGCCACTGCTCACAGGCTTTCAGGTAAGCGCGCACGCGTGAACCGCCATAAAATGTTCCCCCCATCATCGATTCGATCTGTGATTCGTTTATGAACGGCGTGTCTTCCGCGCAAACAACCGACAAGTGCATGCCGCGCGCGAGGCTCCGGTCGATTGCGCGTAGCAGTTGAGAAGAATAGAAAGCGAAATGAGAATAGTCGCCCTGGCTCATTTCGTGAATCACCGCCGGCATCAGGCTCATGACTGTGGGGTTGTAGAGCACGAGCCGAATTAATTCGGCAAAGCCCTCCCGCGTCATCGTCAACTGCTCTTTTTCCCGCGTGAAGGGGTTAAGCGCGTCAAAGGTGACTGGACCGTTGCTCACACTCATCACAGCTTTCGCCCAATCTTTGCGCAGATCGGGAAAAGCCGTCTTGCATTTTTCATCGCCGGCACAGTCGTCGAACAAACGATTCAGCGCGTGCTCGACGCCTTTGGCGAACGAGATTGACAACGGACTGTCCGGTGGAGCGATCCCGGAAATGGTGACGGCTCGAACATGCTGCGGATAGAAGTTCAGATAACTGAGAGCCGCGGTGGCGCCATACGATCCGCCATAGACATTGATCTTGTCGTAACCGAGCGCGGCTCGCACGTCATCCAGATCCGCCATTGCGATCGTGGTGGTATAGAGACTTAGATCAGCATTCTTCTCAAGCTCTGTGCGGCATGAGCGCACCGCTTCCGGAGTGAGCGCGTCGACAAAATAACCTCGCATTTTATCGGCATCGCCACGCAGGTTGCACTGCAGGGGATTCGATTTGCCGGTGCCGCGTTGATCAACCAGGACCACGTCACGCGTACGATGCAGGCGGCCCATAAAGGAAGCCCCGGCGGTCGAAGTCGCTGCACCGCCTGGCCCTCCCAGTAGGTAGAAAACCGGATCCGGAGCCGGCGCATCTGACAACGCCGGCAAGATCATTACATTCAACCTGATTTTGCGACCGCTCTTCCTGGCTCGATCTTCGTAGACTTCGTACTGCGCACAAAGGGCATCCTTCGTAATGCCGGCAACGCCGCAGGGCTGCAACTCAAGATTGCGGCCGGGCCGCGAAAGAATCGTCGGTTTCGCGATGGTTGTCGCTGGCTTGGCATCAGTGTGCGCAAAATTAAGGGGCACTGTGGTCGATCCCTGCTTAAACGTGCCGAGGGCTTCAGTGGCATCCCGGCTAACCACGCCTTCATAACTGGACGGAGCCCCAAGAAAAAAATCAAAGCTAAGAATCCGATCGACATAAAACAAATGCTCGACGGGCAGGCTGGTGGCGCCTTGATCGGGCAGGTCAAAAGTCGCTGTGAGTTTTCCTGCTGGGTCCTGCTGCACTCTGAGTGTGATTCGTAATTTCGTTGCGCCTGCTGTCAGTGTACCCAGCCAACTGCCGGCTAACGGAGAGTTTGCACCAGACTGGGCCATTACAGTCTCGGTTGGGACAGAGAGCAGAACGGAGAGAATCAACCCAGGCATTAAGGGTTTGCAAATCTTCATTGAAGTCACTCGAAAGAGAGATCTGTTCGACGGCGGCTAGCCGCCAACACTTCGCGGTGATACGTTACTGGAGGCTGAAAGGTTTATCTCTTTGGCCGGCCTAATTTTCATCGTCCGGCAGATCCGGCAGAGTCAGAACCGGGAGCGGTAGCGGCCGGGTTGCATTCTTGATTTCAAGCGGAATCGTTAACCGGTCGCTACCGCTCCCGGTTCTGACCTCATTGATCCGGATCCTTCACCACGGCAATAAACGGCAGGTTGCGGTAACGCTCGGCAAAATCCAACCCATAGCCGACCACGAACTTGTCCGGAATTCTAAAGCCCAGATAATCGATCGGCACTTCTTTTTCCCGGCGTTCGTACTTATCCAGCAGCGCCGCCAGCTTTACCGATGCCGCGCCGCGAGACTTCAGATTAGCAAGCAGGTAACTGAGGGTCAGTCCGGTGTCGACGATGTCTTCGACCACCAGGATGTGCCGGCCTTCAATCGCCACGTCGAGATCCTTGAGAATCCGCACTTCGCCCGACGTGCGCATCTCGGCGCCGTAACTCGAAATTGCCATGAACTCCACGCCGAGACGTGTGTCTGAGGCCCGCATTAAGTCGCTCAGGAAAGTGCACGCGCCTTTCAACACGCCGATCAAAAGCGGATTCAGGCCCGCATAATCGCGCGCGATCTCGGCGCCGATTTCGCTTATTCGTTTCTGAATCTCGTCTGCCGAGATCAGTACCTCGAGGTTGGCATTGGTGAACTCCGACATGATTCTTGCTTCTGATGTTGCCACTGTTTCATCTTCCCTTCAAAAAAATATGTTGGTTGTCAGTGGTCAGTGGTCAGTTGTTGGTTGTACATCAACAGGATTAGGTTTACATCTGACCTCTGACCTCTGACCTCTGACCTCTGACCTCTGACCTCTGACCTCTGACCTCTGACCTCTGACCACTGACCACTGACTCTTTCCGTTGCGACTTACTCAATGCTGCGAGATACTATTGAAGCTCTCCGGATAGGTCAATCACCCACGATTGCTGAGGTTGTTATATTTTCACTCGCACTAATTTTGAGATGATTATGGCGAACACACTTGTCCCGAAGAAACTCGCCGGTTGCGCGTTCCTGCTCGTCACCCTGCTGATGGGAGGACTGTCAATCCTGGCGCAGACGGCGGCAACACCACAAAAGTCACCGGCTCAGACGAACGAGGTGCGTGGCCGGGTTACTGAGACGCTCGTCGACTCAACCCTCGACGACGATCCCGTTGTTACAAAAATGGTTGCGGTCTACGCCCCGAAAGTTCGCGAGCTCGATGTGGTCATCGGGCGACTGCGGGGTGAGCTCAAAAAAGGCGGCGCCGGCGCCGGGTCGCTGGGCAATTTTGTGACCGACGGGATGCGTTGGCAGGCGACAATGAAGGCGAGCCAGACCATCACGCTGGCGGTAATGAATGGCGGCGGCATGCGGCGCAGCACAATTGGCGAGGGCGAGCTGCGCGTACGCGATATCTTTGAGCTATTACCTTTCGAAAACGCGCTGGTCACAGTTGACCTGACGGGCGAGCAATTAAAGAAATTGCTGGAAAACATCTTGACGGCAAATGAAGCTCAATCAGGGGCCCGCATCGTCTACAAGACCACGCCGGAGAAAAAGAACGAAGCGGAGAGCATTAAATTACGCGAGGTCACCGGCGAAAATGAAATCGACGCGGCGAGAATCTACACGGTCGTGACCATCGATTACATTTACAACGTCGGCGGCGCACGATGGGGAGTTTTTCGTGAAGGCACCAACATGAAAGCCCTGGGCATCACCTTGCGCGAATCGCTCATGAACTACGTGAAATCGGAAACAGCTGCCGGCCGCGACATTAAACCGAACCTGGACGGACGCTTCTCACTGGATAAAGCAAACTCTGCCCCGGAGGTGCGGCCGCAATGACTTCTCGCAGAGACTTTCTGGGCGCGTCGGTGCTTGCCGGGCTGGCTTTTTCGCTTCCAAAACCTTTGCGGAGGTTTAGGCTTAGCGAGGCGATTTGGGCGCCGCTGCTCGAGCCTGCTCCGGGCGAAGTTCTGATCACAGTGCTCCACACCAACGACACGCATTCGCAAATCGATCCGATTCTTGATAACGACAAAACGTGGGCGGGCAAAGGTGGTGTGGCCCGCCGGGCGACGCTGGTGAAACGAATCCGCAAAGAAAACCCGAATACGATTTTGATTGATGGCGGCGATGTCTGTCAGGGCACGCCTTATTTCAACTTTTACAAAGGCGAAGTCGAGTACAAGGCGATGTCGCTGATCGGGTACGATGCCGGCACGATCGGTAATCATGAATTTGACAATGGTGTCGAGTCACTGGCGAAGGCTCTGCAGTTCGCGAACTTTGATATCGTCTCGACCAACTATGACGTACGTGGCAGCGCGCTCGAGAGCAAAGTGAAGACTCACGCGGTGAAGGTGATCGGAGGCGTGCGCGTCGGATTATTGGGCCTGGGAATTCGACCTGAAGGACTGATTACTGAAGATAATTTCAAGCCTCTGAAGTATATGGATCCAGTGAGCATGGCGCGCGGCGCGGTGAAGCTGCTGCGCGAACAAGAGAAATGCCAGATGGTTTTGGGCATGTCGCATCTTGGCTATTACGCAACTCCGAAAGGTAATGAAATTGGCGACTCGCAGCTGGCCGCCCAGGTTGACGGCATCGATTTCATCGCCAGTGGACACACGCACACCTTCATGGAAAAGCCGGTGCTGCAAAAAACCCCCTCGGGCAAGGACACAGTGATCTTTCAGGTGGGGCGCAGTGGCATCTACGTGGGTCGCGTTGATTTCACCTTACGCGATGGGAAGGTGACGGCGCACGCGGGACGGCTTTTGGATTTGAGAGATAAGTCGCTGGCTTAGTCTGAGAGTAACGCAGACTGTCTAGTCTGCGTCCTGTTGAGGATGGCGCAGGCTGGACAGCCCGCGCTACAACTGAACAAAATGGCTGATGATGCAACCAGAGATCGGGTGCGCGCGCTGGTCCGCGACGTTCTGAGCAAGACGATGCCGGCGGAAGGAGATTCAAATCCCTCTACTAACTCGCCGGGCGGTGGTCCACCTGTTAGTAATCCCACCGCAAAGCCAATCACGCGTGACGAATCAGCCAAGCTGGTAATTACCGAAGATGACGTGCGCGGTCTGGAGCGCGGCGCGGTGCTGCGGATCGCGGAAGGAGCGCGTTTGACGCCGCTGGCAGCCGATATTGTTAGTGACAGAGGAATCGAAATCGTTCGCCGCCCACGCCGCTCTGGTTCGGTGCAACGCAGAATGATTGGTGTCGGCGCGGATCATGGCGGCTATGCGATGAAGGAAGAGTTGAAGACGTTTCTGGCCGAACTCGGCCATCGAGTTCACGACTTCGGCACCAACTCAGAGAGCGCGGTAGATTATCCCGACTTTGCCCACGCGGTTGCAAGGGCCGTCGCCGACCACTCAGTTGAAGTTGGAATTGTAATCGACGGCGCCGGCGTCGGCTCAGCCATGACGGCAAATAAAGTTCCCGGCGTTCGAGCCGCGGCGTGCTATTCGGCGGAAGTTGCGCGCAATTCACGCGAGCACAACGGCGCGAACGTGTTGACGCTCGGGAGTAAGACCATCTCGAACGAACAGATGCGTGAGATTGTCCGCGCCTGGCTGGCTACCGATCTCACCGAAGATCGTCATCGCAAACGCGTCGGCAAGATTGAGGCAGTTGAGCGGCAGTATCAACGCTGAGATCCCCAATCGGGACACTATCTTACAATTGAGATCTTCTCTGATTGTGACTTAGCTTTTGATAGTCAGCTACCTTTGGGACTTTCGTCGGTCTTGTCCTTGCGAACCCGGACCCATTCTTCGATCGATTCGCGAATGAATTCACCCAGGTCTTCGATCTCGCAGGCAGACTTTTCCCAGAATTGCTTGAACATGGCCGGATCTATGGCAAAACCATAGGCGCGCTTAGAATCCTTTTGCGGCCCAAGCTCATCCTCGTAATAAGCAGCCAACTGGCGGCACGCCATCGCCACCACCGTCAGCGAGCTTCCCGCCGGCAGAGGTTCGAAGACTGTACTAACGCTCGCATCGATCTCGCGCAATCGCGACAGCACGCGATTGTATTGTTCGACGCAGAAGGCGGCCGAGTCCTGCCCGGTCCCAGTCCATTCCGAATGCAAAGCCATCCGCGAAGTGCGGCGCAATACGTTGATTAGCTTGGCTAACTCTTTTTCTCTTTCCATAAAACCCTCATTCGCAATGAACCGCAAACGGAAAACCTCTGGCTCGATACCGCCTCGGGCCACAGCCCCAAGCGAACTTGAAAGCATGAGCTTCCGGCGCCTCGTCTTCGAAGTAAGCAGCCAGTTCGCGCGCTGCCATCCGGGTGACCTCGGGCGAAGCATGCTCGGGCAAAGGCGTGAATAACGTCTTTACTCCGGGTTCCAGTTCGGAAAGCCTGGCCAGCACCTTGTTGTACTGAGTCACACAGAACCGGGTGGTTTCGGGATCGGATTTGACCGAGGCGGCGTAGCGCGCCGCGCGGGCGATTCGTCTTAACACGTTAACCAGTTTGACCGTTTCTTTCTCCATCTCCTTTTTCTCACTTCCTCAGTAGTTCAACCTGCTTTTTCAGAAGCTTCTTGCCCTGATGCAAGCGCCATTTAACAGTTGATAAAGGCGCCCCCAGGAATGCTGCGATCCTCTTCAAGGGCATCTCATCCAGAAATCGCAGCCGCAAAACCAGCCGATAATCTTCGGGCATGTTTTCCAGCGCCTGCCGCAGCTCATCACTATCAACCTCAGCGGCGAAGGGCTTTGCCAACGAATCCAGGTTTTCCAGTAACACTTCATCAAGCAAAACGCTTCGCGATTGGTGTTCGCTCTCACGTTTTCCGAAGCGCATCGCGCGATGCCGGGTTATAGCTGCCAGCCACGCTGGAAATTTGCCCGGCTCTTCGATCGAAGGCAGCGCTTTGAACGCCAGGAGCAACGCGTCCTGGGCCACGTCTTCGGCGTGTTCGCGTCCGACAATTCCCTGCGCCACTCGCACCACGGCCGCTCGATAACGCAACACGAGTTGATCGAACGCTGCCAGGTCGCCGAGGATCGCCGCCACGACCAGGACGTCATCTGAAGACTCGGACGCTGCCCTGGTCATCCTTCCTCCGCCGACTCGCTGTAAAAATCCCTCCACCGACATAGAGACATCGCAACTCAAAAAGGATAGTAAGCACGCGGGAAAATTTTCAGTAGTCCGTCTCGCCTCCCGGCGCCTCTGCCACAAGTTCATACGAATTAATGGGGAAGCGCGGTTTCGGATGGTTTTGAGCGAAGTTAAGTAGGCGTCGACATGAGGGCTCATTTGCGCCTCAGAGGTAGACGATTCTCAGGACTTGCCCCTGGGCAGTCCGGACGACGAACTTTCACGTCTGCTTTCCCCCTCTTCCGAAGCCATGACGAATCGGTCACTGACAGTTGGCCGTGCTAAAATGCTTCCAATTTCGGATCAAAGAAAATGCCCTATTCACACAACGGCGATTTCGAACAGTTAGTCGAGCAGATCACTGACGTGATCTATGCGCGCCTGAACGGCGAAGCGATCGATCAGGAAAAGATGTGCGGTTGCACGTCGGAATGTTTCCATCGCTGCCCGGAGCGCATGCACCGCGTCGTCGATGCCGGCGCCGCGCGCATTGGACTCGTTCTCGGCCAAACTGCTTCCGCCCGTGACTGGGCCAGCCTGATTGACCACACCCTGCTCAAACCTGATGCTTCGCAGACTGAGATCAAGCACCTGTGCGAAGAGGCCGCGCAGTATCACTTCGCTTCTGTTTGCGTGAATCCGACCTGGGTGCGCGCGTGCGCGTGCCATCTGCACGGCAGCGGCGTGCCGGTTTGCACGGTCATTGGATTTCCGCTGGGCGCAACCTTGCCGGACGTGAAAGCCTACGAAGCGCGACGAGCGATTATGGACGGCGCGCGAGAGGTCGACATGGTTATCAATGTGGGCGCGCTTAAAAGCGGCGATGATTGCCTGGTCGAACACGACATCCGTTCGGTAGTCGAGGTCGCGCACGAACACGATGTCATCTGCAAAGTGATTATCGAAACGGCCCTGCTTACGGACGACGAGAAAGTGCGCGCTTGTCAGGCCGCAAAAAGTGCCGGCGCTGACTTCGTCAAGACCTCGACCGGATTCTCCAAAGGCGGCGCAACGGTCGCCGACATTGCGCTGATGCGGCGAACCGTAGGTGCTGAGCTTGGGGTCAAGGCTTCCGGCGGGGTGAAGAGCATGGCCGACGCGCGCGCGATGGTTGAAGCGGGCGCCACGCGCATCGGCGCCAGCGTCGGTGTCAAGATTGCTCAGGAAGCCGCCGGCGTGAAGAGCAACGGACGCATGGCGTCGGGATACTGACTCGCCAAAGGGCTCCACACGATTTCTGAGATTGCAAATTGAAAATTGGAAAATGAAAATTGCAAATTGACGACGCCACGATCGCATCCCGGTCGAAGATCGCGTCGCGAGCCTGCGCTTCAATTCTCAATTTTCAGTTTTCAATTTCTAATTCTCAATGTTCTTCTACTTGCGGTGGGCGCGTTGTTTTTGGTGGCTCGAGGGCAAACTCCCAAGCCAACGCCCCCGCCTCTTCCCCCTCAGGACGTTGACGTCATCCGCACCGAAACTGATCTAACCAACCTGCTCTTCACGGTTACCGACAAGAACAACCGATACATCACCACCCTGCAGCAAAACGATGTCCGGGTGTTGGAAGACGGCGTACCGCAGACGCTGTTCACTTTCCAACGCGAAACCGAACGGCCCCTGTCGATTGCTTTTTTGATTGATGTCAGCATTTCGGAAGAACGCACGCTGCCCGAGGAAAAAGCCGCGGCTCGCAGTTTCATAGAAAAAGTTATCCGTTCTGAAAAGGATCAGGCGGCCATCATTCCCTTTGAGGGTTATGCGCACGTCGAACAACCTTTGACCCGCGACGTGCTCGGAATTTATCGCGCCCTCGAGGCGGTTGAAATTGCGTTTCCTGCTTACACCGGTTCGGCGCCGGCCTTGGGTGGGATTCAATCAGGACCCGGAACAATTGCGCCGCCGCGGGAAGGCTCAACGGCGATTTGGGAAGCGGTCGCTTTGACGTCTCGAAATGTTTTGGGGCGCAGTTACAGCCAACGACGCCGGGCCATCATTCTGCTCACCGACGGACAGGACACGAGCAGCCGCGTCACGCGCGCGGCCGCAATTGACCAGGCGATTCAAGCAGAGACCGTTGTCTTTGCGATTGGCATCGGCGACAAGCGCTACGAAGGAGTTAACAAAGACGCGCTCACTAATCTTGCGGAAAAAACCGGTGGCCGCGCCTTCTTTCCCAAAAAAGATACGGACCTGGCCGCCGCATTTCAGGAAATCGAGCAGGAACTCCGCTCGCAATACCTGCTGGCGTACAGTTCGACCAACAAGACGCGAGATGGAAAGTTTCGTTCGATGACGATCGAGATTGCGAACCCGGGGCTGGCTAAAGAGAAATTAAGGTTGCGTTATCGGCCGGGTTACTTCGCTAAGAAAGAGGGCGGGTAGGGCGGACGATTGCAGCGAGTCTTCAGGGGCGTCAATAGCGTCGTACTTTGCGGTTTTCTTTGCGGCTTTGCGGCTTTGCGTGAGGTGTTTCGCAAGAGAATTGAATTCACGCAAAGACGCCAAGGCGCAAAGACAGGCAAAGGCAAACCAGGTTCACTGAGCGACAGTCCTTTCAATTCGACGATCCGGCACCAGCCACATCACGGCAACAAACATATAAATCGCGTAAGCCAACCACGGTCTCACCGAAGCGAGGGGAATCGCTACCAGATAGATGACCATCGAAATCTTTCCCTTGAAGTCCCGGCCTATAGCGGTTGCTAAAACTGAATCGCGCGGGTGGATGGAGAGTAACGCCAACACCAGGATGTAATAACTGATGGCTGAAAGCAGTAGCACCATTCCGTAAAGCGCGACTGGCCATGGAGCAAACCGGCTCTCACCTATCCACGCCGTGACAAACGGAGTCAGCGACAACCAAAACAGTAAATGCAGGTTCGCCCACAGAACGCGACCATTAACGTGCTCAACGGCCTGCAACAGGTGATGATGATTGCTCCAATAGATGCCGATGAA
>Ga0070704_100002699_pt1 | contig 10027 bp, 7 predicted proteins | sample KBSK5252metaG_FD_65467 | JGI IMG/M metagenome (GOLD analysis project Ga0070704, IMG submission 65467) | Corn, switchgrass and miscanthus rhizosphere microbial communities from Kellogg Biological Station, Michigan, USA - KBS K5-25-2 metaG | ecosystem: Host-associated > Plants > Roots >... | reverse complement strand
AACGAAGAGCAACGCGGCTGGCAGATGAAGGCGCGCGAGTTCGCGCGGGAGGAGCTGCGTCCGGCGTCGCTCGCGCGCGACCAGGTCGAGGGCGGCTTCGGGCCGTGGGACTGGGAGATCATCCGGAAGGGCTCCCGACTCGGCTTTCGCACGCTCGCCGTCCCCGAGGAATGGGGCGGCCCCGGTGCGGACTTCGTCACCCAGGGCATCGTGATGGCGGAGCTCGCGAGCGGCGACAGCGCGATGTCGAAGGCCTTCAGCCAGAACTGGAAGTGGAGCCACCAGATCATCGAGTTCTGCACGCGCGACCAGAAGGACCGCTTCCTCAAGCCCTTCCTCGCCGACGACACCTACCTCATGGGGGCGGGCAGCACCGAGCCGAATGCCGGCTCCGACAATCGCTATCCCCCGGACGACGACCCGCGCGCCGGCTACCGGCTCAAGGCCGAGCGGCGTGGCGACGAGTGGATCCTCAACGGCGAGAAGACTTTCATCGCCAACGGCAGCGTCGGCCGCCTGTTCTTCGTCAATACCCGCACCGGCCCGGACGTTCCCATTCGCGACGGCACGACCACGTTCCTCGTGCCGGCCGACACGCCGGGCCTGCGCATCGGCAAGAAGTTCAACAAGAGCGGCTGGCGCTTCTACCAGAACGCCGAGCTCATCTTCGAGAACGCGCGCGTGCCGCACGCCAACGTGGTCGGCGAGGTCGACGGCGGCATGAAGGTGCGCAGCGGCAAGTCGGGCGAGTTCAACGACTTCGAGCTCGCGGCGAACGCGCTCGGCGTGTGCGATGCGGCGTGCGAGTACGCGCTCGCGCGCGCGAAGAGCGAGCGGCGCGGCGGCAAGCCGCTCCTGGATCACCAGCTCGTCCAGCTCAAGGTCAACGAGATGCACGCCCTCACCGAGGCGCTGCGCTCGTACGTGCTGCGCACCGCGTGGGAGATGGACCATCACGTGAAGTCGGTCAACCCGGTCCTGGTGATGAACTATTCGACCGACGTGATCCAGCGCGTCACGCGCCTCAACCTGGAGATCCACGCCGCGACGCCCGGCGCCATGGACGCCATGGCGCACAAGCTCGTGCGCGACGCCATCATCTGGTCGCACCTCGCGGGCGACGCGAGCCAACGGCTCAAGGCGGTGCGCAGGATGCTGCGCACCTGAAGTCGGAAGTCGGAAGTCGAAAGGCGAAAGGGCTAACGGCCTTCGTCACCAAAAGACAACGCCCCGCAACCTTTCGGTCTGCGGGGCGTTGGTGTTGCTGAGGCACTCCGACCTAGCGTTGGTCGAACTCCGTTGATGTGCGGGTTGATCCGCGGTTCGAGCCACGCAAGCCGATACTGCCTATAAGGTCTCTCACGGGATCACCTCCTTTCGTGGTTGAACAGACTATAAGTCTATCAGCCGGGAATTCCGGGCGAAAGTCCGGCCTGAACTTCACGCGGCGACGGATTGTCGAACGGAGCCTGCTGCCCGCTAGCGCAATTGGTAGCGCGTCCGCCTCTGAAGCGGAAGGTTCGCGGTTCGAATCCGCGGCGGGCTGCCAACACTTTGGCTCTGGCGGCTGACAACTGACGGCTGGCGGCTTGTTCATCAGAACTTCTCCACCCACGGCCTGACCTCGATCTCCCACGTCCAGGCGCTGCGCGGCTGGCGCAGGACGTGGAGGTAGTTGGCCGCGATCGCATCGGGGTCGAGAAGCGCGTCCGGCTGATCCGAGGGTGCCGAGCGCCCGGGGCGCGCGATGCCGCCGTCGATGACGAAATGCGCGACGTGGATTCCCTGCGGCGCGAGCTCGCGCGCCATGCTCTGCGCCAGGCCGCGCAGCGCGAACTTGCCCATGGCGAACGGCGCCGACTGCGGGTAGCCCTTGACGCTCGCCGAGGCGCCGGTGAAGAGGATCGCGCCGCGCTTCTTCGCCAGCATGCGGCGCGCCGCCTGCTGCGCAACGAGAAATCCGCCAAAAGCGCTGACCGCGAGCGTGCGGGCGACTTCCGCGGGATCGAGATCGACGAGCGGGCCGCGCACCCGGCCGCTCGCGTTGTAGACCACGACGTCGGGCTCGCCGGTCGCCTTTTCCACGTCGGCAAAGAGCTGCCGCACCTGGGCCGCGTCGGTTGCGTCGCAGGAAAAGGCGCGCGCCCCGGTTTCCTTGCAGAGCGCGGCGAGGCCGTCGGGTTTGCGCGACGCCAGCGCCACGCGCATGCCCTCGCGCGACAGCAACCGCGCAAGCGAGGCGCTGAGCCCCTGCCCTGCCCCCACGATCAAAGCGCGCTCGTAGCGAGTCGGTTCCACTCGGCCCTCCCCAGAAGCGTCCCGGATACAGCGTCCCAGATACGGCGTCCCAGGTAAAGCGTCCCGGTTGCAGCGCAGGCTGCAAGCTGCAAGCCGCAGACGACATCCGCAGGATTTGGACTTGAAACCTGGAAGCTTGAAACCTGCAGCTTGAAGCCTGAAGCTTGCAGCCGCCCGAGGGCGCGGTGTCAGTCGTCAGTGGCGGCAGCCTTGAAGGCGAAGTAGCGCTTCATGGCATTGACCCGCGCGAGATACGCCCGGGCGTCGTGATCGCCGCAGCGCGCCGTCGCGGTCAGCTGGAAGCCGCGCCGCGCGTAGGCATCGCCCGCGGTCGGCCCGCACAGATGGATGAGAGCGGCCAGGTCCTGCTTCTGCTGGAGCGTGGCGCTGAAGATGCGCCGGCGCACCAGCGTCCAGTCGACATGGCGATCGAGGTGGGCGGAAGTCATTTCGACGGAGTGGCTGGGGACGATGCGGGTATAGAGGCCGTTGAACCAGCACGAGCTCCAGTCGTGCCAGGGGCCGTCCTCGACCGCGGTATGGTCATGGATGCAGTAGCGCCTCGCGTCGCGGAAGGCGGCGTTCGTAATCTGGTACATGCCGACCGCGCTCGACGCGGGCTGGTACATCTCGAAGGGATTCCACGAAAACCGCCAGCGCCAGTAGGTGCGCGCCACCGGGTTGCCCGCGCCTTCGACCTGCGCCAGGGCGGCCAGCAGCTCAGGCGTCATGACGGCGGTGGAATGCTCGCGGAACAGCGGCCCATATTTTCGCCAGGTCTCGGCCGGCGCCTTGTTCAGCGTGCCCGCCACCGGGAAGAACAGCTCCGCAGGCTTGCGGATCACCTGGTACAACCCGTTCAGCGCGAAGAAAAGCACGACGACGACCGCCGCCAGCACGATCAGCTGGACCTGGGGCGGCGCGGCCCGCAATTGCTGGAACGCCCAGCGGGCCGACTGCGAGAGGCGTCGCGTCCACGGCGCAAGGCGCCGGCGCCAGCGGGCAAGCCGCCGGCCCAGCGCCGTACGGGCAGGACGCGTGCGCGTCCTGCGGAAACCGGCCGTAGCCAAACGTGACATATGTCGAGTCCTTGGGGCGGGAGTAAGCAGGTCCGCCCGCTAAGACAACGGTCGTGACCGATAGTTACAGGTTTCGGAGCGCGAGCCAGGCCCCTAGCGCGATCAGGCCGGCGAAGAACGCGCGGCGAAACACCACCTCGGAAACGCGCAGCCTCAGCCATTGCCCGACGTACATGCCGGCCAGAGCCGGCACCATGGCCAGCAGCGAAGCGCCGGCAAGTGACAGCCCCAGCACTCCGCCGCCCGCCAGGCTGACGCCCAGCGCGAGCGCCGACACCAGCGGGGACAGCGCCAGCGCCTGGATGAGCCTCTCTCTGTCCAGTCCCAGCGACTGGATGTAGGGAAGCGCGGGAATCACCATCACCCCGGTCGCCCCGTTCAACAAGCCGGTAATGACGCCCATGACCGGGGACAGCCAGCGCTCGGCGCGCGCGGATACGGTAAACCGGATCGGGGTGAAGCCCATGCAGCCGTAGAGCACCAGGATCAGGCCCAGGGCGAACCGGGTCTGCTCCGCGTTGCCGCCGGTCAGCAGGCCGGACCCGGCCCAGGTGCCAACGCATATCCCCGCCATCATCGTCCACAGCCGGCGCAGCAGCGGGAGGACGCTCGGTCCCGCCGCGATCTGCCAGATGTTCGTGACAACGGCAGGCAGGACGAGCAGCGAGGCCGCCTGCGCCGGCGGCATGACTGCGCCGAGCAGGCCCATCACGACCGTGGGCAGGCCCACGCCGATGACGCCCTTGACGAACCCCGCGAACACGAACACGCACGTGATCGCGAGCCATAGCAACGGGGAATCAAGACCTGACATTATCTGGAACAGCGTGGATCGTGATCACTGCGTCACTGCTTCACCGCTTCACTGCGTCACCGGGGTTCTATCAGTCGTCACTGGCTCAGGAAGTCGAGCACGAGCCGGTTGAATTCCTCGGGCCGCGTCGCCGTGTTCGCGTGCCCGCCGCCGCGGATCATCGCGAGCCTCGCGCCGGGAATGACGCGGACTAGCGCCTCGGCGTGGTAGCTCGGAATGACGTAGTCGTTCTCCGAAGCCACGATCAGCGTCGGCGCCTTGATGCGCGAAAGCCCCGCGCGCCGGTCGAATGCGAGCAGCGCATCGATCCGCCCCATCATCACGTCCCCCGGCGGCGCACCGGCGACCGCTTGCCGCACTTCCTCCGTGATCCCGGTGTCGCTCGCGTTGACGTAGTCGGGCGGGTACACCCACAACGGGAAAAACGCGGCGTAGAGCTCGGGGCCGCCCCTCTGCAGGACCTCGCGCCGCGCCTCGAACAACCGGCGGAACCAGGCATCACAGTGGGTCCAGGTGCTGCAAAGAACCATGCGCGCGACCCGCTGCGGCTGCTCGATGGCGAGCGTCTGGCCGATCGCCCCGCCAGTGGACCAGCCCACGATGTGCGCGCGCTCGATCTTGAGCTCGTCCATCAGCCCCGCGAGCTCATGCGTCATCTGGTCGATCGAGAACGTGTCCTGCAGCCGGTCGCTCGCCCCGGTGCCGCGATGGTCGTAGGTGATCACCCGGAACCGGGAAGCGAACGCGCGGACCTGCGGCCGCCAGTAGCTCGCGGTCCCGCCGAGGCCGCTCACGAGTATCAGCGGCTCGCCCCGCCCCGCCTCTTCGTAGTGAATCTCGCCGCCTGCTACTGCGACCTTGGGCATGTTCCTCTCAAATGGGTAATGGGTGATGGGTAATGGGACTCGTCACTCGACGGCGGCCTCCGACAAGAAAGCCGCAAGATTCAAGCGCGTGGTGTCGGCCGCCACGCGCGCCGCCGGGGTCAGATCCCAAAGGGTCCCTCTTCCGCCCGTCGACGCGCGCTCGTCACTCGAGCTTGACGCCTGCCGCCTTCACGACCTCCGCCCACTTCTTGATATCGACGGCGATGGTCCGCGCGAATTCCTCCGGCGTGCTGGTGAGCGGGTCAGCCCCCTCGCCCGACAGCATCTTGCGTATCGCCGGGTCCTGCAGCATCCGGACGAGCTCGCCGTTGAGCCTGGCGACGATGGGCTTCGGTATCCGCGCCGGGCCCAGCACGCCGTACCACCCGCTCACTTCGAACCCCGCCACACCGGCCTGTTCCAGCGTCGGCACGTCGGGCAGCGCGGAGGAGCGCTGCCGCGGCGTCACCCCCAGCGCGATCATCCGGCCGGTCCTGATGTGCTGGATCGAGGCGGGTATGGATGGAAAAGCCACTTTCAGGTGCCCGCCCAGCAGGTCGGTCATCGCCTGGCCCTGTCCCTTGTACGGGACATGCGTCAGCTTCACCCGGGCGTGGAGCTGGAACAGCTCTCCGGCCAGGTGGCTGGGGGACCCCACGCCCGAAGAGCCGAAATTGAGCTCTCCCGGCCGCGCCCGGGCATAGGCGATGAAATCCGCGACCGACCGTGCCGGCACCGAGGGATGAACGACCAGCACGTTCGGCACCATCGCCACCATCCCGATGGCGCCGATGTCCTTGAGCGGATCGAATCGCAGCTTGTAGATGGACGGATTGATGGCGTAGCCCGACGGCACCATGATCAGGGTGTGCCCGTCGGGCGCCGATCTCGCGGTGAGTTCCGCCGCGAGTGTCTGGTTCGCTCCCGGGCGGTTGTCTATCACGACCTGCTGCCGGAAGCGTTCCGAGAGCTGCTGCCCGACCACGCGCGCCAGTATGTCCGTCGCGCCGCCCGGCACGACACCGACCAGAAAACGGATCGGCCGATCAGGGTAGCTTTGCGCGAAGGCGCTCGCGCACGCTACCCAAAGGAGAAAGGCGAAAGGCGAAAGGCGAAAGCGCATGCGTCACCTCCACACTGCGTCACTGTCAGCCATCAGTCGTCAGTAACAAGCTACGGCCTACAAGCAACAAGCTGCAAGCCGCTTGAAGCCTGGAGTTTGAAGTCTTCGGTGACTGGCATCTGGCGGCTGGCGGCTGGCGTCTTCAGCGGATATCGAGCAACGTAGCGAGATTCCGCCAGAGGATCTTCTCCTTCTCCTCCGCCGTCAGCGACTTGAGGTTCTGCACCCACGCGACCGGCGAGGGATGCCACGGCACGAACGGCCAGTCGCTGCCCAGCACCACGTGCTCGGCGCCCACGCGGTCGAGCAGGTAGCGCAGCTCCTGCTCGCTGCCGGTGACGGTGTCGTAGTAGAGCTTCTTCTCGTACACGCTCGGCGGCTGCGGCGTGCTGCGCGTCTGCGGCCGCTCGTGCCAGGTGCGGTCGAGCCGGCCCATCGCGAAGCAGGCGGGCCCGCCGCCGTGCGCGATGCAGACCTTGAGGTCCGGGCACTTCTCCAGGATGCCGCTGCAGATCAGCACCGAGGTGACGATCGCGTCGTCCAGGATCACGCCGAGGCTGTTGAAGAGCCCGTGGCGCTTGATCCGCTGCATCAGGAAGTTGTTTTGCGGCTGCGGGTGGTAGAACAGGACCGCCTTCATCTGCTCCGCGGCCTTGAAGAACGGCAGGAACTCGGGCTCGTCCCACTGCTTGCCGTTCACCTGCGTGTCGAGCGCCGCGCCCTTCAGTCCCAGCTTCGTCACCGCGCGCTCCAGCTCGCCGATCGCGGACTTCACGTCCTGCACGGGCAGCGTGGCAAGCCCGGCGAGACGCCTTGCGTTCTGGCGCACCGTCGCGCCGAGCTCGTCGTTGAACTCGCGCGCCAGCGCGAGTCCCTGCGCCGCTTCGAGGTGATAGCCCACGAACGGCATGTGGATGGACAGGACCTGGACGTCCACTTTCTGCTCGTCCATGTCCTTCAGGCGCTGCTCTACGGTGAAGCGCACCTTGGGCGAAGTGAAGCCCGTGCGCATGCCGCCGCCCAGCATCGCCCCCAAGCCCTCGCCCGGCTCGTGCCGAAAGCCATGCCACTCCTTTTTCGCCTCGACGGCCTTCCACAGGGAATCCGGGACGATGTGGGCGTGGATATCTATCGATTTCATGAACTCCCTCTATGGCTGAAGTCGCGTGAGATTAGCACACAACGGAAAAGCTTCGCCGCGAAGGACACGAAGGACGCAAAGGAAGAAAAAAGCCTTACCGCGAAGGACACGAAAGACGCCAAGGGAGTCAATAATTAGAAAACCACGGCAAGCTGCATCCGTGGATCCGGAGCGCCACCTGTATACCACCCTTGGCGTGGTTCCCTCGCGCCCTTCGGTCTTGGCTGTTGATCCTATTTTCTATTCCTTTCCTTGGCGTCCTTGGCGGTAAAGCTTTTCTTTTCCTCAGCGCCCTCCGCGTCTTGGCGGTGAAGCTTTGCCTCTGAGGCCCGGCGGGCCGGATTTCTGGCAGAATCGTCACACTATGCCCGTCGCCGCCCGCAAGCCCGCCGTATCCCCCGCCGGCCTGACCGCCGTCGAAATCGCCGCGGCCGTCGCGTCCGGCAAGACGACGTGCGAAGCGGTCGCGCGGGCGCATCTCGCGCGTATCGAGGAGCGCGAGCCGCAGGTGCTGGCATGGCAGTACCTCAATCCCGACCAGGTGATCGAGCAGGCGCGCGCGCTCGACCGCAAGAGAGTCCGCGGCCCGCTCGCCGGGGTGCCCTTCGGCATCAAGGACATCATCGACACCTGCGACATGCCGACCGAGATGGGCTCGCCCATCTACGCCGGCCATCGGCCCAAGGGCGACGCGACCTGCGTCGCGCTCTCGCGCAAAGCGGGCGGCGTGCTGATGGGAAAAACCGTCACCACGGAGTTCGCCAACCGCCACCCGGGCAAGACGCGCAATCCCTACGATCCCACGCGCACGCCGGGCGGCTCCTCCAGCGGCTCGGCGGCCGCAGTCGCGGACGGCATGGTGCCGCTCGCCATCGGCACGCAGACCACCGGCTCGACCATCCGCCCGGCGTCGTTCTGCGGCGTGTTCGGCTACCGCCCCACCTACGGCGACCTGCGCTGCGTCGGAGTCAAGGAAGCGGCGGGCTTCCTCGACACGCTGGGACTGCTCGCGCGCTCGATCGAGGACATCGCGCTCTACCGGGACGTGCTGACCGGCGGCGCCCCGCAGCCGATTCCCGAGCAGCCGCGCGCGCCGCGCATCGGCTTCTGCCGCACGCTCTTCTGGCCGCGCGTCGAGCCCGGCACGCAAAAGATGATCGAGGACGCCGCGAAGAAGCTCGCCGGCGCCGGGGCCACGGTGAAGGACGTGGATCTTCCCGCGGAATTCCAGGACATCGAAGACACGCACCTCGCGATCTCGAGCTACGAGTTCGCCCGCAACTTCACCTGGGAGATCGAGAACCACTGGGACAAGATCAGCGAGACGCTGCGCAACAACCGGCTGAAGCACGGCCTCGCGTGCAGCTTCGAACGCTATCGCAAGGCGCGCGACAACGCCGAGCGCTGCCGCGAGCTCCTGCCGCAGGTGATGGGCGATTGCGACGTGCTGCTTACCGCGTCGGCGGCCGGCGAAGCGCCGGTCGGCTTGAGCCTGACCGGCGACGCGTCCTTCTGCCTCACCTGGACCACGACCCACGTGCCGTGCATCACGCTGCCCGTGTTCAAGGGCCCCCACGGCCTGCCGATCGGCCTGCAGCTCGTCGCCCGGCGCGGCGCCGACCGCGAGCTGTTCGCCGCGGCGCGGTGGGCCTACAACGTCCTCACCTGAGGACGAAGGATGAGGGATGAAGGATGAGGGATGACCCCACGCTAGCGCGTGAAAGTGCCGTCCCGGCCTTTCACTGCCGTCCGGCCGGCGCTCCGACCGAAGGCAACGAGAGGTCGGGACCTCCGAGCAAGATCATCCTTCATCCTTCCGCCTTCATCCTTGTCTTGTGGGTAGCGTGCGCGAGTGCTCTCGCGCAGAGCTACCCCACGCGCCCCATCCGCATCGTTTCGCCGTTCGCGGCGGGCGGCGGCAACGACGCCATCTGCCGCATCATGCAGCCGCGGCTCTCCGAGAACCTCAAGCAGCAGATGATCATCGAGAACCGGGCGGGCGCGAACGGCATCGTGGGGACGGAAGTCGCGGCGCGCGCGGCGCCGGACGGCTACACGATCGCGCTCATCCCGAGCGGCCACGCGGTAAACGCGACCCTCTACAAGAAACTGCCGTTCGACTCGATCCGGGACTTCACGCCGATCACGCTGGTCGGCTCGAGCCCGCTTGTCCTCGCGGTGCACCCGTCGCTGCCGGCGAAGAACGTCAAGGAGCTGATCGGGCTGGCGCGGGCGCGGCCGGGGCAGCTCACCTACGGGTCGGCGGGCGTGGGCTCCTCGGGTCATCTCGGCGGCGCGCAATTCGAGACCCTCACCGGCACGAAGATGACGCACATCCCGTACAAGGGCATGGGCATCGTCGTCGTCGATCTCATGAGCGGGCAGGTGACGATGACGTTCGGCACGAGCCTCTCGGTCGTACCCCACGTGCGCGGGGGACGGCTGCGCGCGCTCGCCACCACGGGTGCGAAGCGCTCGCCCGCCCTGCCCGATCTGCCGACCGTCGCCGAAGCCGGCGTGCCCGGCTACGAGGCCAGCATCTGGTACGGGTTCGTCGCTCCCGCCCGGCTGCCCGCGGACATCCTCAACCGGCTGCACTCGGCGATTGTCGCCGTGCTCCAGCTGCCGGAGACGCGCGAGCGCTTTGCCGCGCAGGGACTCGACGTGCAGCACAACACCCCGGAAGAGTTCGCGAAGCTGCTCGTG
>Ga0070704_100002697_pt1 | contig 10035 bp, 7 predicted proteins | sample KBSK5252metaG_FD_65467 | JGI IMG/M metagenome (GOLD analysis project Ga0070704, IMG submission 65467) | Corn, switchgrass and miscanthus rhizosphere microbial communities from Kellogg Biological Station, Michigan, USA - KBS K5-25-2 metaG | ecosystem: Host-associated > Plants > Roots >... | reverse complement strand
GTCGCCTTCCATCCCGATTTCGCCAGCAACGGACGGCTGTTCGTGCACTACAGCCGCGCGGGCGACGGCGCCACGGTCATCTCGGAGCTGACCGCCGCGCCCGACCACGCCACCGCCAGCGCGGCGAGCGAGCGGATCCTCTTCACCCACGATCAGCCATTCGTGAACCACAACGGCGGGCAGCTCGCCTTTGGCCCGGACGGTTACCTGTACATCGGCCTTGGCGATGGAGGCTCTGGAGGCGATCCGTTTGGCAACGGCCAGAACCTGCAGGCGCTGCTCGGCAAGATCCTTCGCATCGACGTGGACAGCGCACCCGCAGCGGGCAAGGAATATGCAATCCCGGAGGGCAATCCGTATGCCGCCGGCGGCGTAGCGCCGGGCGCTGGGCTGCCAGAGATCTGGGCCTTCGGTCTCCGAAACCCCTGGCGCTTCAGCTTCGATCGCACCACGCACGACCTGTACATCGGGGACGTGGGCCAGAACGCGTGGGAGGAGGTCGACCGGCAGCCGGCCGGCTCCGCGGGGAGCGAGAACTACGGCTGGAATGCGTATGAGGCATCGCACTGCTTCAGCAGCTGTGAGGGCGTCAGCGCGGTCGGGCCGATCGCCGAGTACGGGCACGACCAGGGCTGCTCGGTCACGGGTGGCTACGTCTATCGCGGGACGCGCCAGCCGGCGATGCTGGGGACCTATCTCTTCGGCGACTACTGCTCCGGCACGATCTTCACCCTTCCGGCCGATGGCATTTCCGCGAGGCGGCTGGCGGACACGGAGCTCCAGATCTCGTCATTCGGGGAGGGAGAGGATGGTGAGATCTACCTGGTCGAGCTGAGCGCCGGGGGCGTCTACCGCGTGCTCGCGGGCGGGCTGAGCTAGAGCGCACCGAGCGCGCGCAGGCTGACCCAGCGGCCATGACCGATCACCAGATGGTCGAGCAGCTCGATATCGAGCAGTCTCCCCGCCTCCGTCAGCTCGCGCGTGATGCGGAGGTCCTCGGCTGATGGGGATGGGTCTCCCGACGGATGGTTGTGGACGACCACCAGGGCCGCGGACTGGCGCCGGACCGCCTCCCTGAAGACCTCGCCGATGCGGATGGACGAGCCCGCCAGGTTCCCCTCGTAGACGGTGACCATGCCGATCACCGTGTTCTTCGTATTGAGGAGCACGCTTCGCAGCTCCTCGCGCTCGAGATGACCCATGGCCGGGATGAGCCGTTCCGCCAGGTCGGCGGGGGCGCGAATGCGCCAGCCAGCGATCGGCCAGGATGACGCAACCCGGCGGCCGAGCTCGACCGCGGCCACAAGACACGCGGCTCGGCGACCCGCCATCTCTCGCAGGTCGGGCAGGCCCGCCGTCGCGAGCCGTGCCAGACCGCCCGTTTCAAGGACCGATCGGGCCGCGGCCGCTGCGTCCCGGCCGCCGAGGACGATCGCCAGCAGCTCATCGTCGCGGAGGGCAGCGGCTCCAAGGCGAGCGAGCTTGACGTGGGCTGCCGGGGCGACCAGCGGCGGGTCGCCATCCGGGATGGGTATCGGTCGAAGCGCGGCGGACACCGTGGCGAGGTTAGCCCGCGCACCTCACCGGCCGATTATCGGCGCCTTATCCGGTCAGGTCGGGAGCGTGAGGATTCCCTGCCGGGCAAGTAGGGCGATGGCGACCGAGATCGCGTTGAACCCGGCATGCATGGCGATGGTGGCGGCGAGGCTGCGGGTGGAGCGGTAGAGAAGGGCGAGCGCCACTCCCAGGGCGAAGATCGGGATCAGGGCGAAGAGGCTGGTGTGAATCACCGCGAAGAGCGCCGCCGAGCCGACGACCGCCAGCGACGCTCCATGTTCGCGCTCCCACGCGTTGTAGACGACGCCGCGGAAGAAGATCTCCTCGGCGGCCGGCGCAACCAGCAGGAATGCGACCAGGATGACGGTTGGGTCGCCGCGCTCCAGAAACGTGTCCAACGGCCCGGCCTGTTCAGAGAAGCCCACCGCCTTGAGCACCACGGCGGCGAGGGCGCCCAGGAGCGTCGCCCCGATCCATGCCGGGATTGCCGCGGCGAGGCCGATCACCAGGCTCCGGCCCAGGCCTGTGCGTCCCACGATCCGGACCCCGGCCAGGGCTCGGGGGACCACGACCAGGCCGCCGGTCACGGCCAGCAGCCCGATCTGGGTCGAGGTCAGGAGAAGGAGCGACCCTCCAACCGAGAGCTCGCCGCCGTCGAAGAGGGCCAGCGCCGTGCTGCCCGCTGCCAGCGCCAGGATCGTGCCGAGGATGACCGCCAGCGCGAGGAGCACGAAGATCGCAGGTCCGCGGTACCGCTCGGGCGGGAGGGCCGCGCGGACGATGAGCGCGCGAACCGCGTTGAGGACGAGGCCCACGACGAGGAGCAGGCCACCCAGGCCAAGCAGCAAGAGCGGGCCGATCAGCCGCTGGACGGACTCGGGTGTCTGGCTCTGGCTGAGGAGGTCAGTGTTGGCGAAGAGCGCCACGAATGGAAGCACGATCCCGGCCGCGATCATCGCCACCGAGATCAACTGGAGCGCGCGATGGCGCCTCAGAGGGTCCCGATCATCGACGGGCGGGAGCTCGGCGTTCCATACAGCTTCCGGCCGGGGCTCCTCCACCGGCGGGCCGCCGGTCAGGGGTTAGAGGCGGGGCGAAGGCCGGGCTCTGCGCCAAGGTCGGGGCTTCGCTCGGCGGTGCGCACCGGAGCGGTGCGCTCCACCACGCGCTCGACCGGGCGGGCAGCCGGACGCTGGAACTCGTGTCCGCAGTACGCGCACAGGGGCCACTCGGGATCGGCCAGCCTGCTGCACGAGGGGCAGACTCGGTGCAGCCGCGTCCGGCAGTTCGGGCAGACCAGCCAGTCGGCGTGGACTCGATCGCGGCAGACCGGGCAGAGCTCGTTCTTCTCGACCTCGGCCAGCAGCGACTCCTCCGCCAGCGAGCGCTCGTAGACCTCGGCCAGGGACTCGCGCGGCCGAACGATCAGATAGAGGACCACTGCGAACAGGAAGAGGAGGGGCGTGAAGAAGATGATCAGGGCCGATGCGAAGTAGGGGAGGATCGGGTTCTCGGAGCGCGCCTGCATGTCGCGGAAGGACCAGTAGGCGGTCCCCAGCCACAACAGGACCACGTAGACGACGATGAGCGTTCCCGCGGTCTGGACCAGCGGGTTGGTGATGAAGTCGTTCCAGATCTTCCCCGGATCCGGCAGGCCGTCAGGCATGGGTCAGGAACCTCTGCGGGTTACCGCCGCGCGCGGATCGGCGCTGGCGACGCGGCGGTCATGCTACCAGATAGTCGCTCAAGCACCTCCACCAGGGCCTCGTGCTCGACCTTGAGCACGCGCTCGGCAAGGTCCGCGGCAGATTCTCCCGCACCAACCGGCACCCGCACCTGGAGGATCGTTGGCCCCGCGTCGAGCACCCGCGTCACGTCGTGGATGGTGACCCCTGTCTCCGCCTCCCCCGCCGCCAGGACAGCGGCATGGACAGCCAGCCCGACCATGCCACGACCGCCGTGGCGCGGGAGGAGCGACGGGTGAATGTTGATGGTGCGACCCGAAAACGCGGCAAAGTACGACGGACGCAGGACCTGGTCGTAGCCCGCCAGCAGCGCCAGGTCGCATGCCGACTCCGCCAGGGCTCGACCGATCGCCTCGTCACGCGCTCCCGCGCCCGGGAAGTCGTCCCGCGCCAGCAGCCGCCACGGAATGCCGCGCCGCGCTGCCACCTCCAGGGCGCGGATCCCCGGCCGGTTGGCGATCACCAGCGCCGCCTCGACCGCGGGAAGTCGTCCGGAGGCAATGGCATCCAGGACCGCCTCGAGGTTTGAGCCGCGACCCGAGACCAGGACCCCGAGGCGCATCGGGCTAGGCGAACGTGACGCGCGCGGACCCCGGCGCCGTGCTCACCACCACGCCGACGCGGCTCGCCTCCGGCAACGCCTGACGGGCAATCTCCTCGTGCTCGGGGTGAACGACGCAGGTGAGGCCGATTCCGAGGTTGAAGGTGCGCACCATCTCGTCGTCGGCGATGTCGCCGCGCTCCTGGATCAGGCTGAAGATGAGCGGGACCGGCCAGGAGCCCAGCTCGACCGCTACGCCGAGGCCGGCGGGAAGGGTCCGCGGGATGTTGTCGACCCAGCCGCCACCGGTGATGTGCGCGAACGCCAGCGCGTCACCGCCTGCACCGCGCAGCGCCCGACGCAGGAGCCGGATCTCGTCGAGATAGGACCGATGTGGCTCGAGCAGCGCCTCGCCGATCGTCCGCTCCAGTCCCGGGGCGGTGCGGGCCCAGTCGTCCTCGCCGAAGACGCGGCGCGCAAGCGAGTAGCCGTTGGTGTGCAGGCCGCTCGACGGCAGCCCCAGGAGCAGGTCGCCCTCACGCACCCCCGAGCCGTCGATGACGTCGGCGGCGGCGACGACTCCGACGATGAAGCCGGCGAGGTCGAAGTCGTCCCCGCGGTAGAGGTCCGGCAGCTCGGCCGTCTCCCCACCGACGAGCGCGACTCCCGCCGATGCGCAGGCGTTGGCGATGCCGGTCACGATCTCCGCGGCGACCTCCGCTCGCAGCCGCCCGACGGCGAGGTAGTCCAGGAAGAAGAGCGGATCGGCCCCCTGGACGGCGATGTCGTTGATGCAGTGGTGGACCAGGTCGATCCCGATGCTGTCAAAGCGATCGAGGGCAATGGCCAGCTTCAGCTTGGTGCCGACGCCATCGGTTGACGCCACCAGGACGGGATCGGGATGGGTGGTGGGGTCGAAGCGAAAGAGGCTCCCGAAGCCGCCGACACCTCCCATCACCGCCGGCGTGGCCGTCGTTGCCGCGGCGCGGGCGATCAGCTCGACTGCGCGCCGGGCCTCGTCGATGTCGACCCCCGCAGCCCGATAGCTCTGCCCCATCCGATCAGCCGCGCTCGAGCGCGAACTTGTCGACGTCGAGCGGCACGTCGACCGGATAGTTGCCGTCGAAGCAGGCCGTGCAGTGCCGCCGCTCGTCGCCGCCGACAGCGGCCAGTAGCCCCTCCTGGGACAGGTAGCCGAGGGTGTCCGCCCCGATCTGGCGACGGATGCCGTCCAGTGACAGGTTGGCGGCGATCAGCTCCGCCCGGCGCCCGGTGTCCACGCCCATGTAGCACGGGTACTTCATCTGCGGTGAGTGGATGCGGACGTGCACCTCCCGTGCACCGGCCCTCCGCAGCATGGCGACGATCGGCCCGGTCGTCGTGCCTCGCACGATGGAGTCATCGACCACCACCACCCGCTTCCCTGCCAGCACCTCCGGGAGCGGGTTGAACTTCAGCCGCACCGACGCCTCCCGGGAGGTCTGGCCGGGTTGGATGAAGGTCCGACCCACGTATCGGTTCTTGATCAGCCCTTCGCGGAAGGGCAGTCCGGACTGCTCGGCGTAGCCGATGGCGGCCGGGACTGCCGAGTCTGGCACCGGTATCACGAGGTCGGCATCGGCCGGCTGCTCGATCGCCAGGCGCCGCCCCATACGCAGCCTGGCCTCGTACAGGAGGCGGCCGCCGATCACGCTGTCCGGGCGTGCCAGGTAGACGAACTCGAAGACGCATAGTCGCTCGCGAGCGTCGCTCGCCTCGGCGCTCACCCCCGGCCGCGCCGCATGCACCCCCTCGTCGTCGATCGTCAGGATCTCGCCCGCCTCGACGTCACGCACGAAGGTGGCACCCATCGCGTCCAGCCCGACGCTCTCCGACGCGACGGCCCAGCCGGACGGCCGCCCGACCGCGTCGTGCAGCCGGCCGAGCGCGAGAGGGCGGAAGCCGACCGGGTCGCGAGCCGCAACCAGCGCGTTGGCGGTCAGCATCGTGAAGGTGTACGCACCGGCCGCGCGATGGAACGCCTGCTCGACCCGCTGGGCCCAGGTGCGCCCGGGGGCGTGGGCGATCAGCTTGGCCAGGACCTCGGTGTCGCTGGCCGTGACGAACTCGATTCCCTGCTCGGTCAGCTCGTCCCGCAGCCAGGTCGCGTTGGTCAGGTTGCCGTTGTGCCCCAGCATGAGCTCGCCCAGCTCGCTCGACGCATACACCGGCTGCACGTTCGGCAGGCTGTTCGAGCCGGTCGTGCTGTAGCGGGTGTGCCCGATCGCCAGCCGGGCGGCATGACCGGCCCCTGCGCCGTCCTGGTCGGCCTCCAGGCGGGCGAGCGTCTCCTCATCGAAGACCTGGCCAACCAGGCCGAGCCGCTTGTGCAGCGTGAGCTGCGATCCATCCGAGACCGCGATCCCGGCGGATTCCTGGCCGCGGTGCTGGAGAGCGTGCAGCCCGAGCGCGACCAGGTGCGCCACCGGCAGTCCCGGAGCGTAGACCCCGACCACGCCGCACTCCTCGCGCGGCCCGTGCGGCTCGTAAGGCGGCAGCTCGCTGAGGTGTGGTCCCGCCTCGGATTCAGGAGCCGGCAGGGCGGTCCGTCGCACCGTGATCAGCGGGCGAGGTGGCGTCGAGGCACGGCCTGATGATACCGGAGCCGCCCGCCATCCGGGCTCGCTCCGGACAAAAGTACCGGCTCGGTACTGCCCTGCACCGCACTGGAGCTCAAAACGGTTGCGTGGCGACCTCGACCGGCGAAACCGGTGACGATCAGGCCATGGCTGCGAATTCGGCGGAGGGCCATTCTGAGACGACCAAGGGTGGCAACCCCTCGCGAATGGACGGCAGATGCTCCGACTCATCAGGGCGCTCGGATTCCTGGCTCCGATCCCGGTTGTCCTGCTCGCAATGGTCGGGCTCTCAGTTGTGGTCGTGGCGGACGCGCACCAGCGCTTCACGTTCAGCGCCCTGACCATCCTGGCCGGCGCAGCCGGCGCCACGATCGTCGCGCTCGCATGCTGGATCTACTTCGGCCTGCGGTTGAGCCGTGTCGCCGCGGCGCTCGAGGCGACCCTCACCACGGAGCACCCCGTGCGGCTGCGCGTGGCGGGCACTCCCGCTGAGCGGCGGCTGGCGAGGGCCTTCAACGCGGCGAGCGGCGCGTTCCTGCAGGTCGAGGCCCGTGCCGCCCACGACCGCCTGACGGGGGTCGTCAACCGGGAGACGCTGCTCACGACGCTCGCTTCCGAGATCGAGCGGGCGACCCGCCACCACAAGTGGCTGTCGGTCGCATTCATCGACATCGACCGCTTCAAGCCGATCAACGACACCTACGGCCACCACACCGGGGACGCGGTGCTGCGAGAGATCGCGAACCTGATCGGCGACAACATCCGTGGCAGCGACCTCTTCGGTCGCTACGGCGGCGAGGAGTTCATGCTGCTCCTGCCCGAGACGACGCCGGAGGAGGCGACCGTCCTGGCGGAGCACCTGCGCCAGCTGGTGATGGACCACCCGCTCACCATCGCACCGCGACAGGGGCTGCGGGTCACCATCAGCATCGGTGTCGCGGGCGACGTGGGATCCCAGCTCCAGGCCGATCGATTGGTCGACCAGGCCGATGCGGCGATGTACGCCGCCAAGTCACTCGGCAGGAACCGAACCTACCGCTATCGGGCGGTCGATGACAACGCCCCCGTCCGCCGCGCACCGATCTCGGCCGAGCGACGCGCGGCCGCGACCGCCATCGGCCAGTGGGCCAGCGACACGGCAGCCGAGGCACTGGCATCGGTCCTTGCCCCACAGCCGCACCACGGTGGGCAGCCGTCCGACCTGATCGCGATGCTGGCGACCGGGATGGCGCTCCAGATGGGATTGCCCCAGGAGGAGATCGAGCGGATCCGAATCGCCAGCCTCCTCCACGACCTTGGCAAGCTGGCCGTGCCGCTCGAGATTCTCGACAAGCGGAGCTCCCTCTCCGACAACGAATGGCAGGCGATCGGCGAGCACCCCCGCATCGGGCAGGTGATCCTGGAGCAGGCGTCCTCGCTGCGCGAGGCGGTCCCCACCGTGCTCCATCACCACGAGCACTTCAATGGCGGCGGCTATCCACACGGTCTGCGCGGCAAGGAGATCCCGCTTGGCGCCCGCATCGTGGCCGTGGCCGATGCCTACCACGCCATGGTCCATGACCGACCGTATCGCAACGCGCGCGACCACGCGCACGCCCTCGCCGAGCTGCGTGGCAACGCGGGCACCCAGTTCGACCCCGAGATCGTCGACGTCTTCTGCGAGCTCTTCGCCGAGGGCGTCCCGCCCGACGGCCTGCAGGAGGTCTACAACCTGCACGAGCGGGCTCGCGGCGGGCTCCATCGCCTCGAACCGCCGGCCGCTGCCAGACCCGGCGGCAATGGACGGGTCCGCACGCCGCGCGCCAAGCCGGCCGGCACGCCGGTCGAAGCCGGTGACAAGGCCACGGGGTAGGGAGAGGACCTAGAAGGCCGCGCTCCAGGCAGTGCGAAGCTGATCGAGCTCCAGGCTGAGCACCGCCTCGCCGATGGTGAGGTTGACGGTGATTCCGGCGGCCGTCCCAAGCCGGTGTGCCGGTACGCCGGCAGCCTCCGCCGCGGCGGCCATGGCCTGCACTGACCCGGGAGCCAGCGCCACGAGGACCCGGCCACCGCGCTCACCGAAGAGGGCGGCGGTCGGCCGCGATGCCGCCTCCGCCGGAAGGGCGATGGTGGCGCCGACCCCTGAGGCGATGGCAAGCCGGGAGATGGCGACCCCGAGACCCCCGACCGAGGTGTCGTGCGCTCCGCTCAGCAGCCCGCGCGCGCCGAGTTCGCCCAGCAGCGACACGAGCCGGCAGGCGGCGGGAAGGTCGAGCGATGGTTGTCCCCCGAACCGGCCCCGCCGCCAGGCGAGCTCCGAGGCCGCCAGTGCGCCGACGTCCCACCCCGCGGCACCCAGCAGCCAGACCTCGTCGCCGTCATTCCAGCGCATCGGGATCGCGCGGGAGCGGTCGTCGAGCAGCCCCACCGTGCCGACCACCGGGGTGGGCAGGATCGGTCCGTCCGACGTCTCGTTGTAGAGGCTGACGTTGCCGGACACGATCGGAAGGCCCAGGGCAACGCACGCCTCGGCCATGCCCGCCACCGCCTCGGCCAGCTCCCAGTAGCCCGACGGGCGCTCCGGCGAGGCGAAGTTGAGGCAGTTGGTGATCCCGATCGGGGTTGCCCCGCTGCAGGCGACGTTCAGCGCCCCCTCGACCACGGCGGCCACCCCGGCCAGCCGAGGGTCGAGCGCGCCGATGCGTCCGGGCCCATCCAGCGACAGTGCGATCGCGCCGGGCGTGCCCTTGATGCGCAGCAGCGCGGCGTCGCCGGCGCCCGGCCCGACGAGGGTGTTCGTCCCGTTCATATGGTCGTAGCGCTGCCAGATCGGCTTCCGGCTGCGCGCGTTGGGACTCCCCAGCAGCTCGAGCAGCGTGTCGGCGGTTGGCATCTCGACGGCCAGGTCGTCGAGCCGTTCGGAGCGGCGCTGCGCGAGGTGCTGAGGCGGGGCGGCGGGCGGGGTGTAGCGCGGCGCGTCGTCGGAGAGGGCGCGGCCCGGCACCTCGCACACCAGCCTGCCGCCGGCGATCGCCCGCACCACTGGCTCACGGATGACCCGACCGATGATCACCGCGTGCAGGTCATATCGCTCGAAGACGGCCTGGACGGGCGCCTCGTCGCCAGCCCGCACGACGAGCAGCATCCGCTCCTGCGATTCGCTCAGCAGCACCTCGTACGGCGTCATCCCCGGCTCCCGGCGCGGCACCAGGTCAAGGTCGACCTCTGCGCCGCAGGCGCCGCGCGCGGACAGCTCCGCCAAAGCGCAGGTCAGGCCGGCCGCACCGAGATCCTGCATCGCCACCACCGCATCGGAGGACGAGAGCTCGAGGCAGGCCTCCATCAGCAGCTTCTCGAGGAACGGGTTCCCGACCTGGACCGCCGGACGTCGCTCTTCGCGGTCGTCCCCCAGCGTTGCCGACGCGAAGCTGGCGCCCTGGATCCCATCCCTGCCGGTCGAGGCGCCAACAAGGAGCAGCGCATTGCCGGGGCCGGCGGCCCGCGCCAGGGTGATCTCCTCGTGCCGCGCGATTCCCACGCACATCGCGTTCACGAGCGGGTTGCCGTTGTACGAGGCGTCGAAGCCGATCTCGCC
>Ga0070704_100002695_pt1 | contig 10040 bp, 8 predicted proteins | sample KBSK5252metaG_FD_65467 | JGI IMG/M metagenome (GOLD analysis project Ga0070704, IMG submission 65467) | Corn, switchgrass and miscanthus rhizosphere microbial communities from Kellogg Biological Station, Michigan, USA - KBS K5-25-2 metaG | ecosystem: Host-associated > Plants > Roots >... | reverse complement strand
GCCTTCTGGGCGAGCGCTCGGTGGTCGAGAGCCTGGAGCAGTCGACGAAGCGGATCGAGGCGGTGGCGGCCTCGTTGAGCCCCGTGCGCCTGGACCGCAGCTACGCGCCGGGGAAGTGGACGGCCCGGCAGATCCTCGCCCACCTGGCCGACGCCGAGGTCGGGGTCGGGTTCCGGCTGCGGCAGGCCCTGGCCGAGGAGAACCACAAGGCCCAGCCCTTCGACCAGGACCGCTGGGCCACCCGCTACCCGGGCCTCGACGCGGCCCTGGCCACCCGCGCCTTCGTGGGGCTGCGGGCCTGGAACCTCGCCCTCATCCGCTCGCTCGGCCCGGGGGACCTCGAGCGCCCCTACGTCCACGGCGAGCGTGGCCCGGAGACGGTCGGCATCATCGTGAAGATGCTGGCCGGCCACGACCTGAACCACCTGGCCCAGCTCGAGCAGATCGCGGCATCGTGAGCGGGCCGAAGGAGCCCGACCCGCGGGCGTGAGCGGAATCCGGAGCGCCCTGGAGCGCGGGCTCCTGCGGGCGCTGTCCGTGCCCGCGGCGAGCCGGCTCACCGGCCGGCTGTCCGACGCACGCCTCCCCCCGATCCTCGTGCGCGCGGCCATTCGGGCCTACAGCCGCTTCTACGGGGTGGACTGGTCGGAGGTGCGCGACCCCGTGGGGTCGTTCCGGACGTTCAACGCGTTCTTCGTTCGGCGGCTGCGAAACGGTGCGCGGCCCGTCGCCCAGGGCCCCGGAGTGGTGGTGTCGCCTTGCGACGCGCGGCTCTCCGCATGGGGACCGGTTCCGGAAGACGGCCGTCTCGAGCAGGTCAAGGGAATGACCTACGCCCTCGAGGCGCTCCTCGGCTCGGCCGAAGAGGCGGAGCGGTTCCGGGGCGGCGTCTACGCGACGCTGTACCTCAGCCCCGGCATGTACCACCGCGTGCACTCCCCGGTGGACGGCCGCATCTGCGCCTGGCGATACCTGCCGGGCCGGCTCTTCCCCGTGAACGGCCTGGCCCTGCCGAACGTGGAAGGGCTGTTCACGCGCAACGAGCGGGTCGCGGTCACGCTGCAGACCGAGGCCTTCGGCCGGGTCGCGGTCGTGCTCGTTGGGGCCACCAACGTGGGCCGGATCACCCTCGCCTTCACCGACCTCGTCACGAACCGCCGCCAGCCGTCCTCGAGCAACGAGCCCGCGGCGCCCATCCGGATCGCGCGGGGTGAGGACCTGGGGGTGTTCAACCTGGGCTCCACGGTGGTGCTGCTCGTGGCCGACGGATCCTTGCGTCCTTTCGCGCTCGGGGGCCACGTCCGCATGGGCCAGGCGCTCTGGGGGAAGGCCTAGCGGCGGTGCGCGAAGCGGCCCGGGAAGTGCGGGTCGGCGTCATCTCCGACACCCACGGGCTGCTGCGGCCGGAGGCGATCCGCGCGCTGCGCGGGGCGAGCGTGATCGTGCACGCGGGAGACATCGGCGGCCGGGAGATCCTCGACGAGCTCAACGCCATCGCTCCCGTCACCGCGGTTCGCGGCAACAACGATCGGGAGGCCTGGGCCCGCCACCTGCCGGAGACGGCGGTGCTGGAGGTCGGCGGGGCGAGCCTCTTCGTGATCCACGACCTGAACGCGCTCGCTACGGACCCCCGCGCCGAGGGCTTCGCGGCCGTGATCAGCGGCCACTCGCACCAGCCGGGCACCGTCCGCCGCGGGGGCGTCCTCTACTTCAACCCCGGCAGCGCGGGCCCGCGGCGCTTCCACCTGCCGGTGTCTCTGGGAACGCTGCGCATCTCGGCAGGGAAGGTCGTCGGCCGGCTCCGTCGCTTGTAGCCCCTCGATCTTGACCCTCGCCCCGCAAAGGGGATAGCGTCTCCCTCACCGTGGCGGGCCGAGCGCTGATCGCGTTGCTCGTTGCGTCCGCGTCCACGGCGGCGTGGGCCGAGTCGCCGGTCTTCACCCGCTACACCACCCAAGACGGGCTGGCCCACGACCGTGTGCTGCGCATCGTGCGCGACTCGCGCGGGTTCCTGTGGTTCTGCACGAGCGACGGCCTGAGCCGGTTCGACGGCCAGCGCTTCCGCACCTTCGGCGTAGCCGAGGGCCTGCCCGTCGCGTTCGTCACGGATTTCCTGGAATCGCGCGACGGCGGCTGCTGGGTGGCGACCGACGGCGGGGGTGTCGCGCGCCTCCGGCCGGGGGCCCCGGCGGGCGAGAAGGCGTTCACGGCCATGAGCGTGGGCGCGGACCCCGTGAGCTCCAGCGTGGTCCGCCTGGCCCAGGACGCGGGGGGAGCCTTGTGGGCGGGAACCTTGGGCGGCCTGTTCCGGCTCGACGATCGGGACGGTCGCTTCGTCTCCGTTCCCCTGGGACTGCCGGTTCCCGATCGCTCCGTGCGGGTGTGGGCCCTGGCGCCTGCCGCCGACGGCACGGTCTGGGTGGGCCACGACTACGGGCTGAGCCACGTCTTCAAGGACGGCGCCGCGCCCGAGCACTTCGCGATCCACCCCACACCGGCGGGCGACAACGTGTGGGACCTGCGGTTCGACCGCAGCGGCCGGCTGTGGATCGCCCATGAGCGGACGATCACCACCCTCTTGCCCGCCCCCGCGGCCGCGCGTGGTCGCGGACCGCGGCCCCCATGGACGCGGCTCTTCGAAGGACGGCTGGCCGTGAGAGCGGACGGATCGCTGCGCGTCCCCGAGGCGGCGGGCGATGCCGTCCGCTACGGTCCCGCGCACGGGCTCATCACCGCCGCGGCCGGCGCGCTGCTCCAGGCTGCGGACGGCGCCCTCTGGATCGGCAACAAGGGCCTGTCCGTCTTCGACGGCAAGCGCATCCGCAGCTACACGGCCACCCAGGGGCTTCCCGACAGCGCGGTCATCTCCCTGGCCGAGGACGGTGACGGCGCGATCTGGATGGGCACGCGAACGCGGGGAGCCGTGAAGCTGAGCCGCCTCGACATCGAGGGCCGATCGGTGAGCGACACGCCGGGGGACGAAGGGGTGACTTCCTTCCTGGAGGACGCGAAAGGCGCCGTCTACGCCGTGAGCCCAGCCGGCCGCATGCGGCGCTTCGACGCGAACCGTGGCGTGGCCACCCTCGAGCTGCCCGTGCCGCGCGCGGCGCCGGTGCCCCTGGCTCGCCCGGGGGTGTTGCGGACCCGTGACGGCGGGTGGTGGATCGCGACCGCGGCCGGTCTCGTCCGCCTCGCGCCCATGCCGGCCGACCGGCTCGCCCATGCGTCGCCGCTGGCCGTCTACACCACGCGCCACGGCCTGGCCAGCGATGCCATCGGCATCCTGCACGAGGACCGCGCGGGAAGCGTCTGGATCGGCCACGCACGGGCGGCGGAGCGGCCGCTGTCACGCTGGTCGCCCGCCACCGGAGCCTTCTCTGCCCACGGCGCCGACGAGGGCCTGCCCGCGCACGGCACGGTGAGCGCGATGGTCGAGGACGCCGCGGGCCGGCTCTTCGTGGGGTTCGCGGAGGGCGGCGTGGTCGGAAGGGACGGCGAGCGCTTCAAAGCGCTTCCCGGCCTCGACCCCGCCGAGATCGGCGGCGTCTTCGACCTGCGTTTCGACTCCGAGGGGCGGCTCTGGATCGCCACCTCTCGCGGCGGGCTGAGGCGCGTGACCGAGCCGGCCGGGCCGCGGCCTCGCCTCGACGCGTTCACGGCCGAGCAGGGCCTGGCCGGGGACTCGGTGCGTGCCCTGGTCGACGACGGTTGGGGCCGTCTCTACGCGGCCACGACGCGCGGTATCGACTGCCTGGACCCGGGTGAGCTCCGCCGGCTGCGGCGGTTTACCACCGCGCATGGGGTGCGGGACTATTTCTTCCAGGCCGCCTTCCGCGACTCACGCGGCGAGCTGTGGTTCGGCAGCCGGGAAGGCGTGACCCGGCTGGTGCCCCAGCGCTGGTCACCGGTCCCGGCGCCGGTCACCGTCGTGGAAGGGCTGTTGATCTCCGGCGTGCGGGTGCCGGTGGCGGCGGTCGGACAACGTGAGATCGGGCCCCTCCGGCTGGCTCCCCAGCAGAACAGCTTCCAGATCGACTTCCTCGCGCTCGACTTCGGGGGCGAGGCGACGCGGTTCCGCCACCGGCTGGACGGCGTCGACGGGGAGTGGAGCGCGCCCTCCGCCGAGCGCACGGTGCGCTACGGCCGCCTGGAGCCGGGCGACTACCGCTTTCGCGTGAAGGCGGCGGAGGCGCCGGATGCCGCCCAGGCCGAGGTGCGCTTCCGGATCGAGCCGCCGCTCGTGGCGCGACCGTGGTTCCGCGCGGCGGCGGCCGCCGCCCTGATCGGGCTGGCGGGGGCGGCCTATCGCGCGCGCGTCGCGCGCCTCCTGGCCATGGAGCGTGTCCGCACGCGCATCGCCGCCGACCTCCACGACGACCTGGGCTCGGCCCTGTCGCGCATCGCGATGGTGAGCGAGCTGGTGCGGCGCGACGTGGAGGGAACCCACGCGGAAGCCGCGCGGCGCCTGGGCGAGATGGCCGAGAGCGCGCGCCGGCTGGTGGATTCGACGAGCGACATCGTCTGGTCCGTGGACCCGCGCCACGACCGCATGGACGAGCTGGTCGCGCGCGTGCGCGCCTTCGGCTCCGACCTCCTCGAGCCCCTGGGGATGGCGTGGCGGGTGGACGTCGACGACGACGCGGCGGGGGTGCGGCTCGGGGCCTGGCAGCGGCGTGAGGTGTACCTCATCCTCAAGGAGGCGCTACACAACGTGGCCCGGCACTCGGGGGCGCGATCGGTCGCCATGCGCCTCTCGGCCACCCGCCGCTCCCTGGACGCGGAGCTGCGAGACGACGGCCGCGGGATCGACGGCCGCGACGGGAGCTCCGCCCGCGGAGGACACGGGCTGGGCAACATGCGGTCTCGCGCGGAGGCGCTCGGCGGGCGCCTGGAGATCGCCTCCGCGGCCGGCGAGGGGACCACCGTGCGGCTGCACGTCCCCCTGGAGCGCGCTCCCCGCGAGAGGCCCGGGGGCGCATGAACATGCTCTTTGGCGGCGGCCGGCTGCCGTGGCAGGATGGCGCCGAAGGGAGAGGATCCTGTCCGAGGCCCCGATCCGCGTCGCCCTCGTAGAGGACGACGGCGTCATGCGGGACGGTCTGCGCTGGCTCTTCGCCTCCAGCGAGGGCTTCCGCTGCGTGGGCGCCTTCTCCACCGTGGAAACGGCCCTGGACGGCCTCGCGACCGAGCCCCCCGACGTGCTGCTGCTCGACATCCATCTCCCCGGGATGCTGGGATCGGAGGCCGTGCCCCTGCTGCGCCGGCGCTACCCGCAGACCCAGGTCGTCATGCTCACGGTCTACGCGAGCGAGGACAAGGTCTTCGAGTCGTTGCGCAACGGGGCCTGCGGCTACGTCCTCAAGAAGACGCCGCCTTCCGAGCTGATGGCGGCGGTGCGTGACGCGCACCACGGGGGCTCGCCGATGTCCTCCGAGATCGCCCGCAAGGTCATCGATCACCTCCGCCGCCTGGCCCCCCCGCCGGAGCCGGAGGCGGGCCTGACCCCCCAGGAGCTGAGGCTGCTGGAGCTGCTGGCGGAGGGCTACAGCTATCAGGGTGCCGGGGCGCACATGAGCGTCAGCCTCAACACCGTGCGCAACTACGTGCGCAGCGTCTACGAGAAGCTGCACGTCAACACCCGCTCCGAGGCCGTGAGCAAGGCCCTGCGCGGCCGGCTCATCCACTAGCCCCTTCGCGAAAAAACGCATGCGCATGCTCTGCCCGCCGAGGGCAGGGGCGACTACCTTTGGCTCTCACAGAAGACAGGAGGAGGACATGAACCGATCGACGGTCCGACGTGTCAGCGTCGGCGTTGGCTGGGCCGTGGGTTGCCTCACCGTCGGTGCGCTCACCGCACCGGGCTCGGCGCTGACCGCCCAGCTCACGCAGGTCCTGGTGATGAACGACGACGCCCATTCGGTACCGGTCCACAGCGTGGGCGCTTCCCAGGTTACGGGCACGGTCGATGTCGCAAACCTGCCGGCCACGCAGCCGGTCAGCGGAACCGTCAACGTCGGGAACTTCCCCGCCGCCTCCGAAGTCGCCACCGTGAAGCTGCTTGATACGACGTTGGAGGCGGGGACCTCGAGCAATACAGCGAGCGATATCGACGTCGCCGCCTACCGCACGGTTCGGCTGAACGTCCGGACTCTTCCCGCTTGCGGGGCCGGAACCCCCAGCATCACCGTGTCCGAGGCGGGAGCCGGCGCCAACCTGGCTCGGTTCGACGAATTCAACGTACCGTTGGCGACCGCCGTCGCCAACGCGGTGTACCAGGCTCCCGGCACGTCGATCGACGTCCGGCTCGACGGGCCGGCAGGCTGTCAGGCCTGGGTCAAGGTCTGGGGCCGCAGCAACTGAGTACGCGGAGTCCGAAATGACGGGACGGTGGAGATTCGTCCTGGCGGCGAGCGCGGCCGTGATCAGTGGCGACCCGGCCGGGAACGGGCAGGGTCGAGCCGAGGAGGCCGCGCGGTCAAAGGTCCGGGCGCTGGTCGAGGCCGGGCGCCGCGGGATCGAGGATGCCGCGTACGCCGCGGCCGAGGGGACGCTCCGCGACGCCCTGGCCCTGGCCGAGAGCCGTCTCGGCGAGCGCGACCCGGACACCGCGCGCGTCCTGAACCAGCTGGGGATGCTCGCCAAGTACACCGCCCGCTTCGAGGAGGGGCGCGCGGCTTACCGGCGGGCCCTCGCGATCGCGGAGGCCGCGGGCGGCGACCCGCTTCTGTCGGCGGACCTCTACCACAACCTGGGGGGGCTCGAGCACGCGCGCGGAGACTTCGCGACCGGCGAGCCTTTCGCCCGGCGCGCAGTGGAGATTCGCGCGCGAGCCCTGGGTCCCGACCATCCGGACGTCGCCGCCGACCGCGCGGCCCTGGCCGCGCTCCTCGACGGCCAGGGGAGGAACGAAGAAGCGGAAGCGCTCTACGTGGCGGCCATCGGCGTCTTCGAGAGGATGCGCGGGCCTCCGCCCCTCGAGCTGGCCGTGAGCCTGAACAACCTGGCCGCCATCCGGGCGGCCCAGGGCCGTCTGCAGGACGCGGAGCCCCTTTACCGCCGCGCCCTCGAGCTCAAGGAGGCGCGGCTGGGGCCGGACCACCCCGACGTCGCCACCACCCTCAACAACCTCGCCGTCCTCTACAGGAAGGACGGCCGACCCGCGGAGGCGGCCCCGCTCTACGCGCGCACCCTCGCGATCTTCACGCGCGCGCTCGGCCCGGACCATCCGAAGACGCGGACCTGCCGCGCGAACTACGCGCGGCTTCTCGAACGCATGACGCACCACTGACAGGAGGACGCGATGAAGACGAAACGCTATGTCGTCGGTCTGGCGATGATGGGCACCCTGGGCCTCGCGGCGGCCCTGGTGGGCAGCCGGGTCCGGGCGCAGAGCCCGCCCCCCATAGTGGCCACCGGGCAGTTCGGCGTGATGGGCGCGATCCGCGGGGAGATCGTGCGCCTCAGCGTCTCGAACATCAACCTGGCTCCGCCCGATCCCTGCCACGCGACCCTGGAGTTCGTCGACCTGAACGGCGACGTCCTGATGCTGGCGAACGGCACGCCAGTACGTCGGAAGGTCGAGCTCGAGGCCGGCCACTCGGCCATCCTTCAATTCCTCCCGGCAGCCCTGCTCCAACCCGACCAGACGCGGCTGAACTTCCGGCCAGTCCTGCTGGTCGAGGTACCACCCGACCCGAACCTCCCACCGCCCTGCGTGCCTTCGCTGGAATTCATCAACGGCACCACCGGCCAGACGCGGCTCGCCGTCCCGGGGGCCATCCGTACCTACTCGGGCAACCACAACGAGACGCTGGTCGAGGATCGCTGATCTTGCGTCTCCTCGCGGACACGAAGGACCACTGACAGGAGGACGTGATGAAGACGAAGCGCTATGTCGTGGGTCTGGCCGCGATAGGTACCCTGGGCCTCGCGGCGGCCCTGGTGGGCAGCCGGGTCCGGGCGCAGGATGTGCCCCCCCTTGTCGCCACCGGGCAGTTCGGCGCGATGGGCGCCATCCGCGGGGAGATCGTGCGTCTCAACGTCTCGAACATCAACCTCTACCCGCCGGACCCCTGCCGCGCGACCCTCGAGTTCGTCGACGCGAGCGGCAACGTTCTCATGCGGCCGGACGGGACGCCGGTGCGCCGGGCGGTCGTCCTGGCCGCCGGCGAATCGGCGTTCATCCAGTTCAACGCGGGGGCGCTCCTCGGACGCGACGAGACGCGCCTGGGCTTCCGCGCCGCGGTCCTGGTTGCGCCCCCCGAGCCCGACACCCCGCCGGATCCCTGCGTGCCTTCTCTCGAGATCATCGACGGCGCCACCGCCCAGACCCGGCTCCTCTCCCCAGGCACCATCCGCACGTACTCGGCCAACCACAACGAGACGCTGGTCGAGGATCGCTGATCTTGCGTCTCCTCGCGGAACGAAGGACCACTGACAGGAGGACGTGATGAAGACGAAGCGCTTTGTCGTCGGTCTGGCCGTGATGGGCACCCTGGGCCTCGCGGCGGCCCTCTTGGGCAGCCGGGTCCGGGCGCAGAGCCCGCCCCCCATGGTGGCCACCGGGCAGTTCGGCGTGATGGGAGCGATCCGCGGGGAGGTGGTGCGTCTCAGCGTCTCGAACATCAACCTGGCTCCGCCCGATCCCTGCCACGCGACCCTGGAGTTCGTCGACCTGAACGGCGACGTCCTGATGCTAGCGAACGGCACGCCGGTACGTCGGAAGGTCGAGCTCGAGGCCGGCCACTCGGCCATCCTTCAATTCCTCCCGGCAGCCCTGCTCCAACCCAACCAGACGCGGCTGAACTTCCGGCCAGTCCTGCTGGTCGAGGCACCACCCGACCCGTACCTCCCACCGCCCTGCGTGCCTTCGCTGGAATTCATCAACGGCACCACCGGCCAGACGCGGCTCGCCCTCCCGGGCGCCGAGCGCCTGACCGGGTTCAACCACAACGAGACGCTGGTCGAGGATCGCTGATTCACAGCCCTTGACGCCCTCGCCGTCCGGAGCGTAAGGTCGGCCTCGCCGTGGATGACCCTCCGCGCGGGATCGGCTGGTCACGACGGGGCTTCCTGCAGAGCGTCGGCGTGGGCGTCCCCACCCTGAGGCTGGTGCTCGAGGGGACGGCCGCGGCCCAGGCGCGAGGGCGGGGGTTCAGCCGCGAAAAGTTCGTCCCCGTCGACCTGACCCGCCACTTCAATGCCTCGGCGGCGGACTTCGGGCCGCAGGAGCGGGCCCAGTGGCTGGGCGGCGACTCCGCCCGCGACCACCTGCTCCGCACCCCGGCCGGCGAGAACGACTTCTACGGTCTTCCCTTCCGGCTCGGTCCAGACGGTACCGAAAGCAAGCGCTGGCTCGCCCTGAGCACGAAGCCCGCACCGTGGACGGCCCAGAGCGTGGAGATCCGCCTCCAGGAGCGCGCGGGCTTCCTCTGCCTGGCCGCCTTCTGCGACTGGGACAAGAACGAGAGGCCGGGGCCCGGAGAGGACGTCACGGAGCAGGTCGGGCAGCTGCTCGCCGAGGCCACGCTCGTGTACGAGGACGGCAGCTCGCGCAGCCTGCCCCTCCGTCGTCGATTCGAGGTCGGCGCGCCCTCGTACCCCTGGGGTCACCTGAGCTTCGCCTCCCGGCCACACCGGCGGGATGCTCCGCGCCGGCTCACGGACGCACTCGGGAGCGGCACGGACTGGGGAGAGCTGCAGACCGCCGTCGCCGACAACGCCTACGGTGGGGGTCCGCTGGGAACCCTGTGGGTCTCGGCGCTGCGCAACCCCCAGCCGGAGACGACGGTGCGGGAGCTGCGGATCGAGGCCCGGGCCGAAGCCGTCCTTTTCCTTTGCGGGCTGACGCTGTTCCGGGGCCGGGAGAGCCCTCTGCGCTACGAGCGCCTGCGCCTCTATCGGATCACGCTCCCGGAAGCCGCGGCCGAGGAGGAGGGGCGATTCACCGTCGACGTCGATCTCGGCATCGTGGCGCGGACCTGGGCGCCGAGCCGCTTCGAGCCGGAGGCCTGGCTCCGGGCGCCCGACGCGGGGCTGGG
>Ga0070704_100002693_pt1 | contig 10044 bp, 5 predicted proteins | sample KBSK5252metaG_FD_65467 | JGI IMG/M metagenome (GOLD analysis project Ga0070704, IMG submission 65467) | Corn, switchgrass and miscanthus rhizosphere microbial communities from Kellogg Biological Station, Michigan, USA - KBS K5-25-2 metaG | ecosystem: Host-associated > Plants > Roots >... | reverse complement strand
AGAGCCACTGCGCCATTTTCAACGGCTGACTCTCGCCAATGCCGGCCAGGACATACAGCATGTCATCTACGCGACACATCTCCGAGCCGCCATCGATGGGAAAGGGCAACGTTTCTGTGGCCCATGATTCGGCGACCAGGTCGTAAATGGCCAGTTGCCGCAAGGTGGTTGCCCCAGTCCATCCGGCGCCATCGGAATTGCCCGTGCCGCTCCCGCCGCGCAGCACGAACAGCCTGTCGTGACGGTCAGCAAAAAGCGACGCCGGCACGTATTCGAGCGCGCAGCCCATACCCGGGTTGAACGGCATGCCTGGAATTTCTCTGACGTCGTAGCTGCCAGTTTTGTTAATCCGCGCAAGCACACCGGCGTTCGTGCCCACGTTGTGGTGTTTCAGGAAGTATACGTGCTCAGGAGCGAGGCACGAATCCCACGGATGCGCGGCGCCGCCGCTCAAATCGGTCACGCCGCTGGAGCCGCCCTCCGGCCAGTCGGTGATGTTCTGAATTCGCGTCCAGCCAATCCAGCCGCCGAGAATTTTGTCGGGGGCGATCGGCGCGCAAGCCGCATTCACGCCATCGCCGGCAATCTCCGCGCCTTTTGTCCACGTATTGCTGCCGAGATCATAGCGATAGACGCTGCGGGCGGAGCTCGCATTATTATTGAGGGCCAATGTCCAGAGCGCGCTGGCCGCGTAGTCCATGTCGCCGACACCGCTGTTGATATCCACCGTAAACGGCAACGGGATGGTGGCGAGGGTGGTCCAATTTGAGGTAGCGCCTTTGGCCAATCGATAGAAACCGGCGTTGGCGCTGTTGCCGCGGGTGAAGAACAAGTGAGTACCGTCGCTGCCCAAAGCCACATGCCGGTCGCGCCCGCCCATCTCGGGCAAAGCGATACTACGCCAGTCGCTCATGAGCGCAAACGAAGCCGCGGTTGTCGCGCTGGGCGCCAAGCCGGCCCGATAGCCCTTGGCCTTCACCAGCGCGCCGTGGGTCAAGGTGAATGTGCCGTTGTAAAGCAGCGAATGGCTGTCCGGTTCGCCGCCATCCAGCCGGTAGCGAATCTGCGCATTGACAGTAGGACAACTCAAAACGACAGACACCGACCCGCTGAATAAACCACCGTTCGGCGCAATCACCGGCGTGGCCACCGGGGGCAACGTGTTCGTAAAGGCCGCGACAGCGGTGGCGCTCGGATTCAAGCCGCTACGAAACGCTCTGGATTTCACCGTAGCATTGGACTCGAGAACAAATGGCTCAGCGTAAAGGAGAGAGCCGCCCGTCGCTTCGCTGCCGTCGAGCGTGTAACGCATCTCCGCCGCGGGCGTCGCGCATTGCAAGGTGACCACCACTTCGCCCGCGTAGACTCCACCCGGTGGCGAGATGGTCGGCGTCGCCGCGTAGAGCGCAAAGTTTGCCGTCGACGTCGCGCTCGCGATTGCTCCCGTCCGGATAGCTTTCGCCTGGAGCGTCGCATTGCTTCCAAGCGTCAGCACGCCGGAGTAAACCGGTGAGGCGGATGTCGGTTCGCTGTTGTCGACGGTGTAGCGAATTTCCGCGTCGCTCTGGAATGTGGCCACCGTCACCGCGACCGCGCTGGTAAACGAACCTCCCACCGGGAGGATGGCTGGCGCTGCCAGGGCCGGGCGGCCAAGGCTGATGCTGTCACTGCCCAGAAATCCGGCCGTGTTGCTTCCGCTGACGGTGATGACGGTCGCTTCGCTCGCCAACGGGATATCCGCCAGCACCCAATTCGTTCCGGCGCTCGGCCATTGCCCCGACCCGCCAGTGCTGCTGCTCCAAGTCAGCGGGCCCACCACCGCGGCGCTGACGGTGCCGCCGAGCGTGACCGTGGTGGCATCGGGCGGGACCGTCGCGATTCGATTCGTGATGACGACGAGAGGCGCGTTGCTCGACGCGGAGTAAAACAAATATCGGTTCCAGGTATGGTCCTGAATCACCAGGTTGTCTTGGCTGTCGAACCATGCCACAGCGGCTTGGCCAAATAAGGTGGGAACGACGTGTGAGGGCTGCGGCGCCACTCCAAGATGCGGCGTCGGATAAACAAACGCGCGTTGGCCGGGTGGGTTGCCGTAGCTGTCGCAGAGCAGCACCATGCGGTTCTGTGAATCGAAGGTCACCCACGTCGGAATACGCGGGCGATTGGACTCGCTCCAGTCACGGTTGCTGGTGAAGTCTGGCTTGCAAAATACACCGCTGGCGGCGGGGTTTGGAAAAATGTTTCCCGGCACAGGCTCAAGGGCGGCCGCATCGAAGCGCAGCACACGCAAGTTGCCGGAGTTATCGAGGCGCCCCTCAAACCCGGAATCCACCGCATAAAGATTCCCGAAACCGTCCAGCGCCAGCGTCCACGGCGCCGCCACCCCGCGCGCGTCCGTGACGTTCAGGCCCAGTCCGTGGTTTTGCGTGCTGCCGACCTTATTCGTCTGCCCGAGCACAAGCTCGACCTTCGGGGCAAGGCCCACGGGGTCTCGGACGCGCAGCAGGCGATTGCGCGGATAATCGCTGATCCACAACACATTCTTCACCGCATCATACACAAGACCGTTGGGATGGAAGGTCACGGGGGAACTGTCGTCGACCCAGCGCACGCTGCCGGCGCCGCCATTGAGCACCTTGAAGGCCGGATAATTCCTGCCGCCGCTCTGGATGGGCGTTCGGAAAATGAAAATGCGCGCGCCGGCATTCACGAACAGCCAATTCCCCGCCGCTGACATTTGGCCAAGGCTCTCCCCACCAAAGGTGCCGTCGTTTTCCATCACATCCAGAGTGCTTTGTCCGATGACGAAGTCAGCCGCGGCGAAATTGGCGGCGCGGCTTACGTTAGTCCAAACCAGCAGGCGCGCGCGATCGCTGCCGTACAATTGGTCGCCCGCCAGCGCCATGCCGTAGTGATCCTGCATCGTGCGGCCGGAAATCTGGTTCCATCCGGCTTTAAGCATCTGACCGTTGGACTTCACATGGCCCTGCGCATTTCGCTGCAACGGCATCGGGACGCGCACGACGCCGCTGCCTTCGTAAGGCGTGGTGAAATAAAAATTGCCTTCGCTGTCGAACCCGATGTCGCCATCCGGCTGGCGGATATTGTCAAGGGTGCCGTCAAATCGCTCGTAGGCGCCGTCGCCCACCTGCGTCACGGCCCTAAAACCGATTACGTCCAGCATGCTGCCGTCGGTGGCATTGAGTTTCACAATCCGGTTGTTTCCGCCATCGGCCACCCAAACCACATTGGAGGTTTGTGCAGCAAAGCAAAAGCCGCGCGCGAAGTGAAATCCGACCGGTTGTTGTCTCTCCGGTTGCGCCTGGCCAAGCACGCGTGTCGCGCTTTTGCCGTTAAAAAATGGCGGTGTGAAAACCAGCAGACGGCAGGTGTTACTCTGCTCGCCGTCCAGCACGAACAACTCCCTCGTGACCGGATGCAACCGGACCGCAGTCGGCTTCCACATCTGGTTCAATCCATTGCCGGCGATGGTCGTCGTGAACGAGCTTTGCCCCAGCACCAGGCCGGCGGTCTTTGACCCGACCGAAAAGCGCAGCACGCGATTGTTGCCGCTGTCCACGACCCAAAGATTGCCTTCCGAGTCAACGTCCACGCCGGCAGAAAACACGCCGACGGTCGTGCCGTATTCCCATTGCAAACGGAGGGACGAAGCGGTGGGGAGATTGGGCGTGCTGCGATTGGTGAAGGAGGTTTGCCCCCAGACGTCGTCGGCAATGCCATCCGTGGCGAACGGGTCATTGAACTTCAACACTCGATTGTTGTTCAGGTCGGTCACGTAAAGGTTGCCATCCCTATCGGTGGCCATCATGCCCGAGCGGGGCGCTTCGGCTGTGCTGTTCACAAACGGAAACGGCAGGAAGGCCAGCGTGTTCGAACTGGGATTCAGAAACCTGGTATTGTCGCCATTGGCTGCGCCATGGTCCCACATCGACGGCTGGCCGATGACAATATCGGCGGGCAGAAATACGCTGTCGGACGCCCCCCGCTTGAACCCGTAAAACCCGAGAATCCGGTTGTTGGCGGAATCCAGAACATAGAAGCGATTCGGCTCCTGCCTGGTGTCGATATGCACGCCGCCCAAATGCGCGCCGGCCCACGGCACGATGCGATTCAGCATGATTTCTTCCGGTCGCGAGGTGCCCAGCCAACGCGCCACCGCCAGGTCCAGCGGCGGCAGGTTGGTCGCAGCCGTTAATTCACTCGCTACCCAAGAGAGACCCAGGCAAACCAGGAGCAGCCGGTGACGGCGTGGTCGCCCGGGCTCGTGCGTCGTCAGATCAACCGGGAGGAAACCCGAAGACGGCGGCGCGTCATTTTCGAGGCGTCTCACGTCCGAGAACCTGCCTCGGCCTGCGCCGTGGGTGGGATGTTCGAGTTTCGTCGAAAGAAGTTCTCCCGGTCATATTTGAATTTGAGCCCGGCCAGCCGGGCGAAGTTCGCCGCATAAACCGCGGCGGCACCGTTCCGCGCCTCGTAGGTCTGAAAGTTCGCGTAGATCCGTTCCACCGCGCTCGGACGCAGCCGCCGCAATGATTCGTCCGCCCATTCGGTCAGACGCCGGCCAGTCGCTGACTCACTCCAGGTGTAGGCGAGCCGGACATTCAGCCCGCCCGCCTGTCGCAGCGGAAAAGCCGTCACGCTCGGCGCCAACCGGCAAACCCGTCCGTGCATGTAATGACTGATTCCCATGATGACTTCCGGAGAGGCCTGCTCCAGGCGCTCCACAATGACGTCGATCAGCTCATCCGACAGCCGCTCCCGATAAACCGTTTGAATGCCGCGAAACGCCGGCGGAAGCGTGTTCACCGGGTTCGTCGCGGCCGGTCTCTCCGCGAGCGCGGCGAACTCCTGTCGCTGGAGAAATTCCTTCGTCGGCGGCGCAATCGCCCGCAACGCTCGCAGCGTTCGTTCGGCTTCCGTCTCGCTGCCGGCGTGACAGAGACTAATGAAAACTCCGCGCGCGCCGGGCGTGAGATTGAGCGTCGCCTGAAATGCATCGGGCGCTTCATCCATCACTTCCCGAAAGAACCGCAGCACCCCCCGCGCATCGCGAATCGCATAATGAATATCGCCTCCCATGACAGGGCCGAGGGCATGAAGCTGGCACTCAAAGGATGTCGTCACGCCAAAATTCGCGCCAGCGCCGCGCAGCCCCCAAAACAAGTCGGCCTGCCGTTCGGCATCTGTGTTAACAACGCGTCCGTCCGCGGTCACCACCCGGGCGGAGAGCAGATTGTCGCACGAAGCGCCGTGCAGTCCGGAGAGCCAACCCAGTCCACCGCCAAGAATCACACCGCTCGCGCCCACCCCGGGGCATTGTCCGAGCACTGGCGCGAGACCATGCCGCCCCGCGGCCCTTGCCATCTCACCACTCAAGACTCCGCCTTCGGCGCGGGCTGTTTGCCGCGTTGGCTCGATGGTCACCCGTTTCATGCCGGAGAGATCGATGACCAGGCCGTTCGAGCAGCCCCAGCCCAGGTGACTGTGCCCGCCGGCGCGCGTGGCCACTTCCAATTCATGCCGGCGCGCAAATTCCACTGCTCGCAACGCATCCTCTTCGTGTGCACATTGCACGATGAGCTGCGGCCTCCGCTCCGTTTTGGCGTTCCAGTAAAAGACCCGCCGCGCGCTTTCATACGCCGGCTCGGTGGGAAGAATCAGCCGTCCTTTGAGTTTGGCGCGCAACTGTTCGATGGCGCTGCCGCTCAGCTCAGTTCCTTCGGCGGGCCCAAAATGCCGGCAGCCGCCCGCGAATCCGAGCATCCCCGAAGCGGCGACTGTTCGTTGGATGAATTTGCGTCGCGTGTACCTGCTCATGGCTGCTCCAGTCCAGCCTGCCTGAGAAGCCCTCTTGCGGGCGAGGCGAAAAGTGAGGCGCGGGTGTCACTGGTGTCACTTCTTCCGCTGCGGCGGCTCCGGTTTCTCTGGCGGAGTTTCTCCAATGACTCGCAAGGCTTCCTGCTGCTGCTCGACGGTGAGTGGGAAACTCTCAGCCAGGGCGATGATTCGTTGTCCGCGCCGGCTGACGGCGAAGCGAAGGAATTCGCGCACCACGGGGTTCAGGCTCCCATCGGGTTTGCGACGAAAAACAATCCGCAACGCGCGCGCGAGCGGATACCGTCCGGTCACCGTATTTTCATACGTGGGCAGGAGATAATCGCCGTTGGGTGTTTGCAGCGGGACAAAGCGCGTTCGCTCTGTTCCGAACATGACGCTCCCAAAACCGACGCCCGCCTCGTCCGCTCCCACGGCCTGCACCAGCGAACTCAAAAGCGATTCAAAATGACCGCCGAAACGGTAATCGGAGCCGAGCATGACGGTGTCGCGAAAGAACTCGTGCGAACCGTGGACACTGCTGAGCGCCAGCCGGGTGATGCGCGCTTGCGCCAACGGCCCGGTGACGCCCAAGTCGGCCCAGAACTCCGCCCGTTTGCCGCCACGCTTGTGGTCGCGCGAATAGATCCCGTCGAGCTGGATTAGCGTGAGCCCGGCCAGGGGATTGTTTTTGTTCACGTAAATTCCCACCGCGTCCTGCGCCACGATGATCTGGGCGGGTTCGTAACCGAATTTATCTTTGCACTGCTTGAGTTCGTCCGGCAATAACGGACGGGCCATCGGCATCAAGTCCACTTTTCCTGCCAGGAAGGCCGGCAGGCTGGCCACGCTGCCGCCGCCCTGAATATCCAGCACCACGTCGGAGTAGAGCGTGGCGAACTCGCTCGCCCATCGGTTCACCAGCAGGGTGACGAGACCGCTGCCGCCGCTCACAAGTTTGCCGGTCAGTTTCGGCAGGTTCTCGTATTGGCTCAGTCCAGCCGTCAAATCGACAACGGTCTTTTCGTTGAGCAACAGGCTTCTGGCGGAGGGGAAATTCGTGGCAGCCGGTCCGGGAAGGCCGGCGAGAAATAACAAGCAACAGATGACAAGTGGCCTCACGGTTTCTCCTTCGTTGCCTGCGCCCCTTGCCCGGTGAGCTTCATGGCAATGACGCGGTAACCAAGGGCCAGAACGAACGCAAGGCCGAGCAGCAGGCAAAGCCGGCTGAAGACGCGGTCAACGCGGCGATCGGTCGCCTCCGTCATGTCCTTCAGCGCTTTCTGCCAGCCCTCAGAACGGGTTAGTTGGTCGGCGTTCAAGGAAAGCTGATGGACATTTGTCACCACCTCATTGAGCCGGAGCAACGCGGCGGTGTAATCCTGAATATCGAACGGACGGCTCGGGGAATTGCTGGAAGGCTTGTCGAATCCGAAGGTTCGACCCACCTGCTCCGCCACCTTGAGTGTGTCGCCCACGGTCGCGAGGGTTTGTTGCAGATTGGTCGTGACGAGTGAGACGGTGCGGCCCAGTGAATCGGCCTCGGCCACAATGTGGCGCACGTCGCCCAGCGTATTGGTGAGCAACGTCTGGCGGGCATCGAGCTCGGCGAAAAGCGCCTTGCGCTGGGCGTCGAGCGTCTGGGGCGCGGCCTGCGCGGTGTTGCCCAAACGTTCGGCCGTCTGAAGCATGGAATTAATCTCCGGGGTGGACAGAATTTCGTTCACGGCGCCCTCGGCCTGGATGGCGGCGATGTTGGGAGCGCGTTTGGAATACCAAAACGCGCGCTCGGTCAGCCGGCCCCAATCTTTCAAGACCTGGTTCGCCTCGCTCAACGGCGCCAGCAATCCGCCGCCGGATTTGAGGTCACTCACCAGTTTGGCGCTGCGGGCACCGGCGAAGTTGTCGAATTTCACGTAGGCCACCTGCTCGATGTCGGGGTGAGTGCGCCGCCATTCGAGAATGATGTAGTCCAGCAGCTCCATCTGTTCCTGGGTGAGGACTTTCGCGGCGAGTTCCCACGCCTCCACGCGCATGGTGCGGACGGCCTTGATCAATCCTGGCGCCCGGTCGCCGAAGATTCTCTCCGCGCCGTTTTCGTCGATCAACACGATGCTCTCCAAGGTGACGGAGACGACCAGGTCAAAAATCTGCGCATAGGGATCGTTGCCGGAGACGATGTCGTTCATGGCCAGGACACCGTGAAGCTTGATCTGATGCGCCGCGCGCCGCTGGATGGGATCGGTGTTGCCGCGCTTGATGGCGTCCACCGCGGAACTCATGACCATGTAATAGCGGTCGGCATAGCCGTAGGTGAGTTGGTCCAATTCCAGAATGGAGAGTTGATGCGGCTGCTTGCTAACGAGCGAGCTTTTGAAGGCCTGGGCCGACTTGACGCGCTCCGCCGCGATGCGCCGGTCGGCCTGGATTTGCGTCTCGCGCCGGGGCGTCCCGCAACCCCAGCAAAGCAACACCGCCAAAGCCACTATTCCGCTGGCCAGGCCGCGGAACCGATTCGGAGTTGGCGTTGTCATGAACTTGATGGCGCACTCTCATAGACGCGAGCAAGCGACGCCGTCAAGCCCGGCCCGGGATTAATGCGCTCTCAACGAGCCCTCACCTGGCCTGCGGCCGCCCTCTCCCATCCGATGGGAGAGGGGCTGGGGGTGAGGGCTTCTCTCAGCGCAAGTTCGTGGCCCCAATACGCGTGCATGGGCAGGTTGAGACTCCATGAACCAAACCCTGAGCAGAATGCGGCGGTCGGCCGACCGCCGCTACATCCGCGAGCAAGTCAGGCTATGAAAGGGGCCATAAAGGCCAGCACTTCATCCATCGTGCGCGGCGTGTCGAACGCTTGTGGGAACGGCTGTTCTCCATTGACCAGGTTCAGGAAGGCCGCGTGACGCCCTTCCACCGTGGCAATGGTGGCCGCACTGGACCTGAGTTCGGGCGTCACCAACACTGTTGGTATTCCCCACCCCCACTCCATTCGTATTCCCCACGACATTGGGGTTGCCAGCCCCCGAAGTGCCGGGGAGGCGCGGAACGTTGCCGACAATTGGCCCACCAATATTGCCGCCGACCGTCCCGCCCGAGCCGATGAGGCTGCCGCCGATCGGCGTCCCCGGTCCGGCGATGCTGCCACCGATATTCGTGATGTTGACGAACACGCGGAAGGTGGCGCCGGACCCGGGTCCGACGTTCGGCAGCCAGGAAACCCGCCACTCCGCAGGTTGGGAAACCTGCGATCCAGCAGCCTGGAAGCCGCCGCTACGTTCGCCGCGACGGCCCGCGAGCGTGAGGGCGGGCCCACGCTCAACCCATCTGCTATCATCTCACGGCTGGTCCGGGATTTCGGCTTCGACGAGCTTCGCCAAAAGTGTCAATGATTCCTGCCAGCCCAAATAGCACGCCTCCGCGGGGATGACGGCGGGCACACCTTCCTGGGTGGCATTCAACTCGGTTCCGCAGAAGACCTTCTTCAAGACAATAGTCGTCTGCATTTCGCCCGGAAGATTCGGGTCATCGAATTTGTCGGTGTAACGGATGCGCTCGTGGGGTTTGAGCTCCAGATAGGTTCCACCGAAGGAGTGGCTCTTGCCGGTGGTGAAATTGGTGAACGACATCTTGTAAGTGCCGCCGATTTTGGCGTCCAAATGGTGAACCTTGCCCGTGAATCCATTCGGCGGAAGCCACTTGGCCATGGCATCGGCGTCAAGGAACGCCCGGTAAATACGCTCGGGCGCGGCCCGGAGCACACGGTGCAGTCGGATCGTATTCGTGTTGTTGGCAGTCATATTGTTTGTTCTTTTTAATTTGGTCCGTTGCGCCGCGCCACGAAGCGGACGTCCTGGTTGTCCTCTTCCACGCGCCGCCTGAGCATTCGCTCGCTCGTCTCATCACAGCCCCGTTCTCAGGACCAAGGTTCATGACTACAACGAACAAGCCGGATGTTTCAGGACACTGACACACTGCCAATAAAACGGCCCGGCAGATACCTGCCAGTGTTGTGGCACCCTTTCAGGGTGCGTCAAATTTTGCAAACCGTTCCCGGGGTCTCCGCGACCCCCGGCTCTCTGACAGCCCTCCGGGCTGAGTTACAGACGCGTTCCCGGGTGCATTTTGACACTGCCCCCGTAGCGCAGGCTTCCAAGCCTGCTGTATCGCAGGTTTCCAAACCTGCCGACGGTTCGCCTCGCACGCAGGTGA
>Ga0070704_100002692_pt1 | contig 10045 bp, 8 predicted proteins | sample KBSK5252metaG_FD_65467 | JGI IMG/M metagenome (GOLD analysis project Ga0070704, IMG submission 65467) | Corn, switchgrass and miscanthus rhizosphere microbial communities from Kellogg Biological Station, Michigan, USA - KBS K5-25-2 metaG | ecosystem: Host-associated > Plants > Roots >... | reverse complement strand
TGGTCCTGGACCGATCCATGCCGCTGGTCCGGAAGTGGAAGGTCGACGTCGTCGATTTCGGTCCGTCCTTGCACGACGAAGACTCCTACTACCTGATCCGCGCCTACGGTAGCCTGGCGGAGCGGGCCTCGAGCCACGAGGCGTTCTACGCGAGCCCCGAGTGGCGCCAGGGGCCGCGCGAAGCGATCCTCGCCTTGATCGAGAGCGATACGTCCGTTGTCTTGGAGCTGGAGGAGACGACCGTCGATCTCCTCCGGCGCGCGACGCCCTGACGGGCGGGATCCTCTAGCCGAGGAGGTGACCGATGCGGACACGCAGGCGGTACAAGCTCGAGCGGGTCGAAGTCCTCCCTCTGGACTCACGGCCGGCCTCGTGGACGTTCGCGGGAAGCGCGGTCCGAGGCGTCGAGCGGTCGTACATGGTCATCGACACGAACCTGACCGACCGGAACCGCTGGGAGTTCATCATCCGCATTCCCGCGGACCCCAAGGGCCGGATCGAGGTGCGGCCGCGGACGACGCCGAACGTGAAAGCATGGGACGAGCTGCCGGACCGGTCGCTGACGTTCAGCCTCGCCACGAAGGGAACGGCGCGCGGCAAGTGGTACTGCCAGGTGGCCCTGGCCGACGCGGCCGGCGAGCGTTCGAAGGCCGTCGTGAACACGAGCCAGCGGAGCGCGCTGCCGCATTGGTTCACGGAGCTGGGCGGACGGATGCGGCGAAAGGAAGCGGTCAAGCCGACCAAGGGGACCGACGCCGACGCCTTGGTCGTGCTCGTCGCGGCCAAGGATCACGCCGCCATGATCCGCCTCTTCTTCGCCACGAAGGTCTGGATCCTGAGCGAGCGCATCATCCTCCCCGAGCGGACCTGATCGAGTGATCGTCGCGGAAACGGCCCGGCTCCGGATTCGGCACTTCACGCTCGAGGACGCGGCGTTCATCCTGCGGCTTCTCAACGAGCCCACCTTTATCGAGAACATCGTCGACAAGGGCGTGCGGACGCTCGACGCGGCGCGGGCGTATCTTCGCGACGGCCCGATCGCGAGCTACGAGCGGCACGGCTTCGGCCTGAATTGCGTGGAACTCCGGGACTCGCACGCGCCAATCGGGATGTGCGGCCTCATCAAGCGAGACTCGCTGGAGGATCCGGACATCGGCTATGCCCTGCTGCCGGAGCACTGTTCGAAGGGATACGCGTTCGAGGCAGCGACAGCGGTGATGGCGACGGCGGGAGGGGAATTCGGTATGAGTCGTGTGGTGGCGGTGACGAACGCGGAGAACGAGCGGTCCATCCGTCTCCTCGAGCGAATGGGGTTTCGGTACGAGCGCATGATCGCCCTCCACGACGGCGAGCCGGAGATCAAGCTGTTCGCGTCGACGATCGCGCCCTCGGCCGAACGCATGGGATGACCCGCCCCCGCCTCGAAAACCTGAACATCGCGGCGCTCGACCTGATGCCGCCGCCCGACGAAATCCACGCCCGCGTTCCGCTCACCGAGGCCGCCGCCGAGGCGGTGGCTCGCGGCCGCGCCACGCTGCAGGGGATCCTGGACCGCAAGGACCTGCGGCTCTTCATCGTGGTGGGCCCCTGCTCGATCCACGACCCGGTCGCGGGGGAGGATTATGCCGGGCGGCTCGCCAAGCTGGCGGCCGAGGTGGAGGACACGCTCTACCTCGTCATGCGGGTCTACTTCGAGAAGCCGCGCACGTCGACGGGGTGGAAGGGGTTCATCAACGATCCCCGGATGGACGACTCCTTCCACATCGAGGAGGGAATGGAGCGCGCGCGCGCGTTCCTGCTCCGCGTCGCGGAGCTGAATCTGCCGGCCGGCACCGAAGCGCTCGACCCGATCGCGCCGCAGTATTTGGGCGACCTCGTCGCTTGGACCGCGATCGGCGCCCGCACATCCGAATCCCAGACGCATCGCGAGATGGCCTCCGGTCTTTCGACGCCGGTCGGATTCAAGAACGGCACGGAGGGCGACGTGAGCGTGGCGCTCAACGCCATCAAGTCGGCCGCGGGTCCCCACGCCTTCCTCGGGATCAACATGCAGGGGCGTTCGTCGATCGTTCGGACGCGTGGGAACGCGCACGGCCATCTGGTGCTCCGGGGCGGTGGGGGCCGCCCCAACTACGACACGGTCAGCGTTTCCATGGCGGAGAAGGCGCTCCGCGCGGCGGGGCTCGCGCCGAACATCGTGATCGACTGCTCGCACGCGAACTCGTCCCGCGACCCGCTGCTCCAGCCGCTCGTGATGGCGGACTGCGTGCACCAGATCCGGGAGGGCAATCGCTCGATCGTGGGGCTCATGATCGAGAGCAACATCGAGGGCGGCAGCCAGCCGATTCCCGAGGATCGATCGAAGCTCCGGTACGGATGCTCGGTGACCGACCCGTGCGTCGACTGGTCGACCACCGAGAGGATGATCCGTGCCGCCCGCGAAACCCTGAAAGAGGTCCTGCCTCACCGCGTCTGAGATCCCCAGACGCGATCCCACCACGGCGTCTGCTCCCGCGGCCCTTCCCATTCCCCGCCGCCGCCCATCCTCCGGCGAATGCGCTCGATGCTCCAGCCCGTCAGGTCCGCGAGGGTCTCCGCTTCCTTCATGCGACGCTCCCGCACCTGGGCTCGGTAGGCGTCGAGGCCCGGGCAATCGCCCTCGCCTTCGCCCCGCCAGGGGTGGCGGATGACGAACCGGCCCTGGAAGTTCGCCTTGTCGCCCGTCTGATGGAAGACCAGGTCCTCCGGGAAGTGCGCCTCGTCGTATCGGACGTGGAGCCGCGTGACGAAGACGTTCTGCGCGCCGCCGCTGGAGCCGTCGCCGGGCGAGTCGAGCCAGTAGACCCCGAGGCCCTTCAGCTCCTCCCGCGACAGGGGATCGGCCGCGCAGGGGTCGCACCACGCCATGTCCCACGCGTACTCGAGGAACACCACGTCGCTCCCTTCGCGGCGATGCCGGTTCGTGAACATCGATCGGTAGAACTGGCTGAATTCGTCCTTCACGAACTCGGGGACCTCGGCGTCCGACGGGAGGCGGACGGTCCGGTAGTTCGTGGTCTCGACGCGGCCGTTTCGGGTCAGCGCGTAGACGAAGAGTTCTTGCGGTCCGTCGGCATTGGCCATGCCGAGCCGGAGCGGAAGCATGAACTTCGGCGAATCGAACGCCATCTGGATGGGACGCAGGTACGTGAACCCGAGCTTTGCCTGCTCCTTCAAGTTCACCTTGGCGACGAAGAACTTCATGCCCTGCTTGAGATATCCCGCGAGCACGCGCGTGGCGCGCGGCGGCACGTTGTATCCGTTCTCGGTGAGCCACGTGGCGAGGCCCGTGCTCTGCTTCGCGGAAAGGATCAGGATGTCGTACTCACCGACGGTGTAGCGGGCCTCGATCCGAACGCCGAGGGATCGCTCGCGCGCCGCGTCGGCCGCCGCCATCTTCTTGTTCGCCATCGGCGCGGCGCTGCGCAGAAAGCCCTCCTCCGCCCGCATCTGGCACGGGTTCGGATCGAAGTACTCGACCAGCCGTGGCGCGGTGTAGGCGTCGAGGTGGTCCACCGCGGCCGGATCGCCGACGTGGATCTGGCCCTTCTGCAACACCGTCGGCACCGGCACGACCAGCGCGAACTCCTTGGGATCTCCCTTGAAGTCGCTCGCCATCGTCAGGACCGTGCGATCCTCGTCTCGGACCAACACCACCTTCGAAGCCTTGTTGAAGAGTTTCGCGTCGCCGCGCGCCACGTAAAACCCGCAAAAGCTATGCGCGGGCGGCGCCGACAGCGCCCCCAGGAGCGAAATCCCGAGAACGGCCATCCATCGGTTCATGTTCTGTTCCTTTCCGTGCTTGCCCGGTCGTCGGCCGCTTCCATTCGTACTGCGAGCCAGGGAGGAGGTGATCGATGAGGGGAACCAGGGGTGAAAGGGCGGCGAGCGCCCAGATCGGCCCGTTCGGCCGGAAGAGCACGAAGGCGACGAACGCGGCGCCGGCGGCGACGAGCGACGCGTAGAGAATCCGGCCGAGGCGCGTGTTCGGCGTGGTCTTGGGATCGGAGATCATGTGGAACGTAAAGATCATCAGGGCGCCGTTCTCGAGGCGATGGAACGGGATCGTCATCGGCTCGCCAAGCCAGAGCGACCGCCCAACAAGAATGGCGGCGTACGCGCCGATGAACGCGATCGACGTGTCGCTCCGCGCGGACCGGTTCACCACGAACCCTCCGGCGCAGGCCATGGCGTAGGCGAGCGTGGGCCCGCTCCCCCACTGGCCGGGGGACACCCAGGCCCGTTCCGTGACCAGCATCAGGAGCGCCAGCGCGAAGTTCGTCGGATTCCAGATGTGCTTTCCGTTCCAGCGGATGAAGAACTTGCTGGCGATGGCGAGGAACGCGGCCACCACCGCGAGCCAAATCGCGTCGGCGCGAAAGAGGAAGCAGAGGCCGATGCCGGAGATAAGCGCGCTCTTCCACTCGAAGCCGGGGATCCGAAGGGCCCGCGTGCAGGCCCATTGGACCGCCATGGCGGTGCCGATCGTCAGGACGATCTGAGCGGGGGAGACGTCGAAGCCGAGCCGGAAGAGCCCGTAGAGGAGGAGGCTTCCCAGGCAGGCAATCTGCCACCATCGAGGATCGAAGCGGCGGGTCGGAGGGCCCGGGGGCCGTTCGGGAGCGCTGGGCGTCATCGTATCCATGCCTACGCCCGAAGCCGGCGCCCTATTCCATAGCACCCGGCAAGGCCCGCCGGGGGAGTACTTCCGTCGCGCGGGTCTCGTTACACTTCAAGGCCACAAAATCACCGAAATCGCAATTTTGTGGCCTTGAACTGTAACCAACCCTGGCCGCAGACAGTCTCCGGGGACCCGATGCGGCCCAACGTCCCGCAACCCTGCACGATGGCTGGGAACGGCCTACCCGGACCCCAGTCGTTTTGATACCTTCGGGTCTCGCCCCATCGTCCGGATGAGACCCGAAGGGAGACCCCATGACGCTCCGTACCCGACCCGCCCGGGCCGGCGCCCTCCTCCTATTGCCGGTCGCGGCCCACCTCGTCTCGATTGCCTGGTCGATTGCCTGGATCGCCGCGCCCGCCGCCTGTCGCGCCGACGTCAAGACCGCCACCTTCTCCATCGTCGCCTACGACTCCGTCACGCAGGAACTGGGCGTGGCCGTCCAATCGAAGTATTTCAGCGTCGGCACGGCCGTGCCCTGGGCCGAAGGCGGCGTGGGCGCCGTGGCCACGCAGGCGAGCGTCAACGTGTCGCTCGGCCCGATGGCGCTCGCGATGCTCCGCTCGGGCATGCCAGCGCCCGACGTGATGCGCGCGCTGGCCGCCGCGGACTCCGGGTGGGACGGGCGGCAGGTGGCGATCGTGGACGCGCGCGGCAACGCCGTGAACTGGACCGGGAAGCGGTGCCTCGACTGGGCCGGCGGCGAGACCGGCCCCGGCTTCGCCTGTCAGGGGAACATCCTCGCCGGCCCCGACGTCGTGGCGGGGATGGCGCGCGCGTACCGGGACGGGAGGGGCGAGTTGGCCGACCGCCTGATCTCGGCGCTCGAGGCCGCGCAGGCGGCGGGCGGCGACAAACGCGGCATGCAATCGGCTGCGCTGATCGTGACGCGGCCGAGCGCGACCAACCCCGAGTACCGGGAACGGTATGTCGACCTTCGCGTGGAAGACCACAAGACGCCGATCAAGGAGCTGAGGCGCGTCTGGCAGATCCACCAGGGCTTCCATCTGGCCAGCGCGCATCTGAACTACGCCGCCGGGTTCGAGCGGGCCGGACATCCGGAGCAGGCGCGGGCGGAGCGCGAGCGGGTCGGCGAGATCCTGCGTGCGGCGCTCGCACGCGGCGAGCGCGACGCGTCGATCCTGAACGGGCTCGCCTGGACGTGCGCGATCAACGACATCTACCTCGAGGACGCGGTTCGGGCGGCCCAGCGTGCGTCGGAGATCGAGCCCCGCAACATCGACATCCTCGACACGCTGGCGGAGGCGCACTTCCGGAACGGGAACGCCACCAAGGCGATCGAGGTCGAATCGCGCGCGGCGACGCTCGATCCGAAGAGCCAGTACCTGAAAGATCAGATCGCGCGATTCCGCGGGTCCGCGAAGTGAGGATTCCGTCAAAGTTCCCTGCGGCGATCCGTGCCGCGGCAACGGCAACCGCGATCGTCGCCCTGGTCGTGGCCGCTCCCGCGCGAGCGACCTTCTCGATCGTCGCGTACGACTCGGTGACCCAGGAGTTGGGCGTCGCCGTGCAGTCCCGCGCGTTCAGCGTCGGCATCGCGGTCCCCTGGGCGGAAGCGGGCGTCGGCGCCATCGCCACGCAGGCTTCGACCAACGAATCGTTCGGTCCGATGGGGCTCGCGATGCTTCGAAAGGGCCGGCCGGCGCCGGAAGTCCTGCGCTCGCTCCTCGCGGCCGATTCGGGCGCGTCGCACCGCCAGGTCGGGGTCGTGGACGCGAAGGGACGGAGCGCGGCGCACACCGGCACGGACTGCTCCTCGTGGGCGGGTCATCGGACCGGACCCGGGTACTCGATCCAGGGGAACATCCTGGCGGGAGAGGCCGTCGCGACCGAGATGGAGCGCGCGTTCCTCACGACCAAGGGGGAGCTCGCGGGCCGACTCCTCGCCGCGCTCGAGGCGGGGCAGGCCGCCGGCGGCGACAAGCGGGGCCAGCAGTCCGCCGCGCTCCTCGTGGTGCGGCCGAGCAAGGAGTACCCCGAGTACAACACGCGATACATCGACCTTCGCGTCGAGGATCACAAGGAGCCGATCAAGGAAATCGTGCGCGTTTTTGGAATCCTCGAGGCGACCAAGCTCTCGGAGGCCCACCTTCGCTTCGCGGAGCAATACGAGAAGGCGGGACGCAAGGACCTGGCCCAGATGGAGCGCGAGCGCGTGGGAGAGGCGCTGAAGCGCGCCCTCGCGCGGGGGGAAAACGACGCTTCCAACCTGAACGGTTTGGCGTGGACCTGCGCCACCAATGGGGTCTTCCTGCCCGAGGCGCTCACCGCCGCCGAGCGCGCGGTGGCCCTCGAGCCGAAGAGCTCGGGGATCCTCGACACGTTGGCGGAAGTCCACTTTCGAATGGGGAACGCGGCCAAGGCCGCGGAAGTCGAAGCGCGCGCGCTCGACCTCGAGCCGAACGATAATTACCTGAAAGCGCAGCTGGCGCGCTTTCGCGCCGGAGCGAAATAGCGGAGGAGTCGATCATGCCCAAGCGACCCGTCGTGCCCGAAGACATCCGTTCCGTCCGATTCGTCGACTCGGTCCTTCCATCACCGGACGGAACGCTCGCGGTCTACGAGATCCGCACGATCGACGCCGAGAAGGACTCCTACGACACGCATCTCTGGCTGATCCCGATGGCGGGAGGCACGCCCCGTCAGCTCACGTTCGGCGAGCAGAAGAACTTCGGCGCGACGTGGAGCCCCGACGGCCGGTCGATCGCGTTCGTTTCGACGCGGAAGGACAAGCTGCCGCAGATCCACCGCCTTTCGCTCGACGGCGGCGAGGCCGAGCGGCTCACCGATCTGGACGGCGACGTCTCCTCGCTCGAGTGGTCGCCCGATGGCCGGTCGATCGCCTTCGTCTACCGCGAGAACGACGCCCCGGGACAGGGCCACCTTCCCGACACCGTCCCCTTCAAGAAGGCGCTCGAAGCCAAGGCGGAGAAGAAGGACCCCCCGCCGCCCACGTTCCGCCACATCACGCGCGTGCTCTACAAGCTGGACGGGGTCGGCTGGCTGCCCCGGTCCCGCTCCCAGGTGCACGTCCTCGACGTGGCGCGCCGCGAGACGCGCGCGCTCACGACGGGCGACTTCGATCACGGCGGCCCGGTCTGGTCGCCGGACGGCACGATGCTCGCGTTCACGGCGAACCGGCAGGACGACGAGGAGTATTCGTCCTATTCGGTGAGCGACATTTTCGTCGTCCCCGCCGCGGGCGGGGAGCCGCGGAACGTGACGCCGCAGCCGGGGATCGCGACGGCGCCGGCCTGGTCGCCGGACGGCAAGTCCATCGCCTACGTCGGCCATGATCGTCCGGACGACTGGTGGGGCATCCCGAACTTCCACGTCTGGGTGGTTCCGGCCGCCGGCAACGCGCCGGCCAAGGATCTCACCCCCGCGTTCGATCGCACCGCGACCGACCTCGTCGGAAGCGACCTCCGCGACTTCCACAGCGGCGGCCATCCGATTTGGTCCCGCGACGGAAAGACGATCTACTTCCTGGGAAGCGAATTCGGATCGACCCACATCTACTCGGTGCCCCTCACGGGCGGCACGCCGAAGCGTCTCACCGAGGGCGCGCTCCAAGTCCTGACCGCGCTTCGCGCTCGCGATCGCGACGACTTGACCGTGATCCGGTGCGACCACGGGGACGCCGGCACCGTCGCGCGCTTCGATCCGGCGACGAAGGCCTTCCAGCCCCTCGTCACGCCGAACAAGCCGTTCTTCGAGACCCTGGCGATCGTGGAGCCGGAAGAGTTCTGGGTCGAATCGCCGAAGGGTCACAGGGTACAGGCCTGGCTCTTGAAGCCGCCGAACGCCGATCCGGCGAAGAAGCACCCGATGCTCCTCGAGATCCACGGCGGCCCGCGCGTCCAGTACGGCGCCTGCTTCTTCCTCGAATTCCAGATGTTCGCGAACGCCGGCTTCTACGTGCTCTTCGCGAACCCCCGCGGCTCGCAGGGGTACGGCGAGGAATTCACGAAGGCCATCGTGGCCGACTGGGGCGGGCCCGCGCACGAGGACCTCATGATGGTCGTGGACGAGGCGCTGAAGCGCCATCCGGAGATCGATCCGGCGCGCCTCGGCGTCACCGGCGGCTCGTACGGTGGGTACATGACGACCTGGATCGTGGGACACACGAACCGGTTCCGCGCCGCGCTGACGCAGCGCTGCGTCACCACGATCCAGACCCTGATGCTGGGCGACGATCTCCTGCCGAAGGGCACGGGCGAGTTCGGAGCCGAGCCGTGGGAGGACTCGGAGTTGCTCCGGAGCCAGTCGCCGCTCAGTTACGTCGAGAACATCACGACGCCGCTCCTGATCACGCACAGCATGGAGGATCACCGGTGCGACGTGACCGAGGCGGAGATGCTCTACAAGGCGCTCAAGGCACTCCGTCGCGAGGTGGAGTTGGTGCTCTTCCCGGGCGAGAGCCACGGCCTGTCGCGGAAGGGGACGCCGTCCCGCCGCGTGGCGCGCCTCCACTTGATGCGGGACTGGTTCGTTCGTCACCTGGGCCCCGAGGGAGCGGCCGCGCCGGTGACGGCGGTGGCGACCCAAGCGGGCGCGGTCCTGGCGGGCACGAGGCGGAGTGACGCTTAGGGGCAAGGTCGTCCTCCTGACCGGCGCGACCGGCGGAATCGGACGGCCGACCGCGCTCCTGCTCGCGCTCGAGGGCGCGCGGGTCGCGCTCGTCGCGCGAAGCGAGGGCCCGCTCCGGGCTCTCGAGGCCGAGATCGAGGCGCTCGGCGGCGACGCCGTGGGCTTTCCCGCCGATCTCCGCCGTGCGCCCGAGTGCGCGCGCGTCGTGGAGGAGGTGGTGCGGCGCTACGGCCAGCTCGACGCGGTGGTGAACAACGCCGGCGTTTCGATCCTGCGCGAGGTGGGCGAGATTACCGACGCCGAGATCGAGGAAATGATCGAGCTCAACCTCCTCGCCACGATCCGAGTGACGCGCGCCGCGCTTCCCGCGCTCGCGGCTCGACCAGGGAGCGCGATCGTGAACGTGGCGAGCTTCGCGGGCCGGATCTCGCCGCCGAACTACTCCTACTACAGCGCCACCAAGTTCGGCATCGCGGGACTCACCGAGGGGTGGCGCCGCGAGCTCCGGCACCGGGGCATCCGGGTCACCCTCTACCTACCCGCCGCGGTCGAAACGCCGCTCCTCGATCGCGCGCCACGCGACCGGGCGCTCGGCATGGGCCCGGCGGGCGTCGTGCTCCGCCCGGAGGAAGTGGCCGCGGCGATCGTCCGGTCCTTGAAACGCCATCCTGCCGACGTCTATACGCCGTTTTGGAACCGGTGGCTCGCGTGGCT
>Ga0070704_100002690_pt1 | contig 10046 bp, 8 predicted proteins | sample KBSK5252metaG_FD_65467 | JGI IMG/M metagenome (GOLD analysis project Ga0070704, IMG submission 65467) | Corn, switchgrass and miscanthus rhizosphere microbial communities from Kellogg Biological Station, Michigan, USA - KBS K5-25-2 metaG | ecosystem: Host-associated > Plants > Roots >... | reverse complement strand
CGTGCGGGCCGACCGAGCAATTCACTCCGATGACGTCCGCGCCAAGCTGCTGGAGGATCGGTCCGAACACCGCCGGCTCGGTGCCGTAGTGAGTCCGGCCGTCGTTACCGATGGTCATCTGCGCGATGATGGGCAGCTCGGAGACTCGGCGGACCGCGAGAAACGCGGCGCGCAGCTCCTCGACGTCGCTGAATGTCTCCAGGATGAAGCCGTCGACCCCGCCCGCGAGCAGGCCGCGCGCCTGCCGCTCGAAATCCGCCCCCGCCTCCGCCACCGACGTCTCGCCGAAGGGCTCGATCCGGATTCCCAGGGGCCCGATGGCCCCGACGACGGCGGCGCGCGATCCCGCGGCGCTCCGCGCGATCTGGGCGGCCGCCCGGTTGATCGCCTCGGTTTCCGATGCGAGGCCGTATTGCGCGAGCTTGCGGGGGTTGGCACCGAAGGTGTTGGTCTCGATGAGCTCCGCGCCCGCCTTCACGTACTCGCGGTGAATCTCGCGCAGCAGCTCCGGTTGCCGCAGGCTGAGCTCATCGTAGCACACATTGAGAAACACACCCCGTCCATAGAGGACCGTTCCCATGGCTCCATCGAAGAGATGGGTGCGGCCATCGTCGATGAGCTCCCGGAGCGTGCTCATGCGGCACCGCGCTCATAGCCGAGATTCGGGGCGAGCCAGCGCTCGACCGTCTCCACCGTCATTCCCTTGCGGCGCGCGTAATCCTCCACCTGATCCCGGCCGATCTTCCCGACCCCGAAATACTTCGCCTCGGGGTGCCAGAAGTACCAGCCGCTCACCGCCGCGGCCGGCGTCATGGCGTAACTCTCGGTGAGACGGATCCCGGTCCGGGTTTCCGCGTCGAGCAGGTCGAAGAGGATCTGCTTTTCGGTATGGTCGGGGCAGGCGGGGTATCCGGGCGCGGGCCGGATACCCTGGTAGGCCTCCTGCACCAGCTGCTCGTTCGTGAGCGCCTCATCGCGGGCGTAACCCCAGAGCTCCCGGCGCACCCGCTCGTGCATCCGTTCGGCCAGCGCCTCGGCGAGCCGGTCGGCCAGCGCTTTGGCGAGAATCGCGGAATAGTCGTCGTTCGCCTGCTCGAAGCCGGCCACCAGCTCAGCGAGTCCATGTCCCGCGGTGACCGCGAATCCACCGAGATAATCGACCCGTCCCGACTCGCGCGGCGCCACGAAATCGGCGAGCGCGAGATTCGGCCGCCCGGCCACCTTGGTCATCTGCTGCCGAAGGGTATGCACGACGGCGCGCCGCTCGAGGCGGGTCTCGTCGGTGTAGAGCTCGATGTCGTCGCCGGCCGCGGCCGCGGGCCAAAACCCGACTACCGCCCGGGCGCGAAGCAGGCGGCCACAGACGATCTGATTCAGCATGCGCTTCGCGTCCTCGAACAGCGGGCGCGCCGCGGCGCCGGTCACCGGATCCTCGAGGATCGCGGGGTAGTGGCCCCGAAGCTCCCAGGTCTGGAAGAACGGAGTCCAGTCGATCCGGTCCACCAGCTCCTGGAGGGGATACTCGTCGAAGACCCGCACGCCGAGAAAAGCGGGGTGCGGGGGCTCGGCGGCGGCCGCGGGGACGAAGCGGGCAGCACGAGCCTCGGCCAGACTGCCGAGCCGGTCTCCGGCGCTCCGCTCCGCCCGGGCTCGCCGGATCTCCGCATACTCCGCCTTCACATCGGCCTCGAACCCGGTGCGCATGGTGTCGCTCAGCAGACTTCCGGCAACGCCGACGGCCCGCGACGCATCGAGGACGTGCACCACGGCGTGGGGATAGCGGGGCGCGATCTTGACCGCGGTGTGCACCCGCGAAGTCGTGGCGCCACCGATCAGGAGCGGGACCTCGAATCCTTCGCGCGCCATTTCTTCCGCGACAAACGACATCTCCTCGAGCGAGGGGGTGATCAGGCCGGACAGGCCGATCAGATCGACCCGCTCCCGCCGCGCGGTCTCGAGGATCTTCGCGCACGGCACCATCACCCCGAGGTCGATGACCTCGTAGTTGTTACACTGGAGCACGACGCCGACGATGTTCTTGCCGATGTCATGGACGTCACCCTTGACGGTGGCCATGAGGACCTTGCCCTTCGGCTTGGCCGGCGCCGCACCGGGGCCGCCGGCGGCGCTCGCGGCCCGCTTTTCCTCCTCGAGGAACGGCACCAGGTAGGCGACCGCCTTTTTCATCACCCGGGCGCTCTTCACCACCTGCGGAAGAAACATCTTGCCGCTCCCGAAGAGATCGCCGACGACGTTCATGCCGTCCATCAGCGGACCCTCGATCACGTTGATCGGGCGTCCCAGCGCACGGCGCGCCTCCTCGGTGTCCTCCACGACAAAGGAGTCGATTCCCTCCACCAGGGCATGCATCAGCCGCTCGCGGACCGGCAGCTCGCGCCACGCGAGGTCGGCTCCCTTGCCCGCCGTCTTCCCTCTGACCTGGTCCGCTACCGCGAGGAGCCGTTCCGTGGCGTCGGGGCGCCGGTTGAGCACCACGTCTTCGACGCGCTCCAGCAGGTCGGCGGGGATGTCGTCGTATATCGGGAGCGCGCCGGCATTGACGATCCCCATGTCCATTCCGGCCCGAATGGCGTGGTAGAGAAAAACGGTGTGGATCGCCTCGCGAATCGGGTCGTTGCCGCGGAAGGAGAACGAGACGTTGCTCACGCCGCCGCTCACCTTCACACCTGGAATCTCCGTCTTGATCCGCCGGGTGGCCTCGAAGTATTCCACGGCATAGTTGTCGTGGAGCTCGATGCCGGTTGCGATCGCGAAGATGTTGGGATCGAGGATGATGTCCTCGGGTGCGAAGCCGGCACGCTCCACCAGCAGGCGGCAGGCGCGCCCGGCGATGGCGACCTTCCGCTCCGCGGTGTCGGCCTGCCCCTCTTCGTCGAACGCCATGACGATCACCGCGGCGCCGTAGCGTCGCACCAGACTAGCCTGGCGGAGAAACTCCGCCTCTCCCTCCTTGAGGGAGATGGAGTTGACCACTCCGCGGCCCTGGACGCACTTGAGCCCGGCCTCGATGACCGACCACTTCGACGAATCGATGACGATGGGGACCTTGCTGATGTCCGGCTCCGCCGCGATCAGCCGCAGAAACGTCGCCATCGCGCCCTGGGAGTCGAGCAGGCCCTCGTCCATGTTGACGTCGAGCATCTGCGCGCCGTTCTCGACCTGCTGTCGGGCCACCTGTAGCGCCGCGTCGTATTTGCCCTCGAGAATCAGCGCCGCGAAGCGCCGGGAACCGGTGACGTTGGTTCGCTCGCCGATGTTTACGAACAGGGTGTCGGGTCCGATCGTGAGCGGTTCGAGCCCCGAGAGACGAAGCCGGGACGGCGGCTCCGGGCGAATGCGGGGCGGCAGTCCCGCGACCGCTTCGGCGATCGCCCGGATGTGCGCCGGCGTGGTGCCGCAGCATCCTCCCACGATGTTGAGGAAGCCGTGCTCGGCGAACTCCCGGAGCACCGTCGCCATCGAGTCCGGCGTCTCGTCGTATCCGCCGAATTCATTGGGGAGACCGGCATTGGGGTGCGTGCTGAGATACACCGGCGCGACGCGAGCGAGCTCCTGCACGTAGGGCCTGAGCGCGCGGGCGCCCAGGGCGCAGTTGAGCCCGATCGAGAGTGGACGGGCATGCATGACCGAATGCCAGAAGGCCTCGGCCGTCTGGCCCGACAGCGTCCGGCCGCTCTGATCGGTGATGGTCCCCGAGATCATGATCGGGAGCCGGACTCCGTGGGCGGACTGCCAGGTGTCGATGGCGAAGAGCGCCGCCTTGGCGTTCAGCGTATCGAAGATCGTCTCGACGAGGAGGAGGTCGACCCCGGCCTCGACCAGTGCGGCGGTGGCCTCGGTGTATGCCGCGACCAGCTGGTCGAAAGTCACATTGCGGAAGCCGGGGTCGTTGACGTCCGGCGAGATCGAAGCGGTGCGGCTGGTCGGACCGAGCACGCCGGCGACAAAGCGCGGCCGGCCGGGGTCGGCGCGCTCGAACTCGTCGGCAGTTTCGCGCGCGAGACGCGCGGCGGCATGATTGAGCTCCGCCGCGAGGGACTCCATCCGGTAATCCGCCATCGAGATGGCGGTCGAATTGAAGGAGTTGGTCTCGATGATATCGGCGCCTGCCGCGAGGTACTCGGCGTGAATTCCGCGGATGATGTCCGGCTGAGTGATCGAGAGCAGGTCGTTATTTCCCTTGAGATCGACCGGCCAATCCGCAAAGCGCTCGCCGCGATAATCGGCTTCGGAGAGGTGATGCCCCTGGATCATCGTGCCCATGGCTCCGTCGAGCACGAGGATACGCTCCGCCAGGAGCGCCTCGAGGCGCCCCAGGCGTGCGATCCGCGTACTCGACTGGGTTGGACCGGGCATCGATGAGGCGCCTCCAAAAAAAAAGATTCCCGAAGCTAAAATGGCCCCGGGCAGCGTTTTAGCGTTTGTTTAACGTGGCCGCAATCAGCGCAAATCGCCACGAACAGTTGTCCAGGTCCTTTGAATGTAAATGGAAGCGCGTGTCGCGTACAGGGATTGGGCAGGCGCCCTCGCGCCAAAACAAGATCCCCCACGCGGGGGAGCGCGCAGGGGATCGAGTGGGCCAATGGAGCACCCATCCAGCCGGGTCCTCACCAGCATTCGCTTCTGATACGCCTGCGCCAACGCGCTCCCAGGTGGGCAATTCTCGTGCACTCCGGCGTCATTGGACCACGGAGGCAGGCTGAGCGCGCTTTCAAGCGATTGTATCACATAGTCTTACAGCAGCGAAATCGAGACGGGAAATCCACGAAGTGATCCCGCGGCGGATGAGATACCTGGAGCGATCACACTACGATAGCCTGCCCAGAGTCGCGTGTACGCCTCAGTTCCGTCCTTCTCAGCCAGGTGCTTTGAGCCCGAGCAACGGCCTCGCGACCTCGGCGGTCATCCCCTGTATCGCCACGGATTTTCTCCTGCCGGTCACTCCACGTACCACGCTGATCTGCCCTCGCGCAATACCGAGAGTATCCGCCAGGAACCGCACCAGCTCCTGATTGGCTTTTCCCTCGATCGGGGCGCTCCTGATCCGGATCTTGAGCGCCTCCCCATGCAGTCCCGCGAGCTCGGTCTTCGATGCGCCCGGCTGAACGTGGAGGTGGAGGAGGATACCACCGGGTACTCTCTCGAGCGGTTTCAGCGGAGTGCGCCCAGCAGCATTTCGCGGAGCAGGAAAAGCAGGAAGTAGGCGGCCACCGGACTCAGGTCGAGCGCCCCCATCGGGGGAAGCCGCCGCCGAATCGGCTCGACGATCCAATCGGTGAGGAAATACATCGGCCGCATCCAGCGAGTGTATCGTCCCACTCCCAACCAGGAGCCGATGACGCGGACCAGGATGATCGCCATGAGCGCTCCGATGACCGATCCGATCACGAAGCGGAGCCAGACCCCGGCCGGAGCTCCCCGCATGGCGCCGATGGTCAGAATGCTGCCAGCGAGCCAGCGCTCCAGCATCACCAGGGCCAGGCCCACGAACAGCGCCGCCACGGCAAGCCAGAGCGGGGCATCCTGAGGGTTCCCGCCCCAGCCGTGGACTCTGCGCTGGAAGGGACGCACCACGGGATCGCTCCAGCTTGCGACCCGGCGGGGCCACCACCCTGAAGCGCGCAGCTTGCGGGACTTTACAAGCCAGTGGGTGGCGGCGACGACTGTCGCGCCACCCACGAGGACGAGGGCAATGCCACGAACTACGAGATCAATCCAGTAGATCAGGAGGCGAGACGCTTCTCGAGGAGGTACCAGGTGCGGCCGCCGATATAGCCATCCCGGCGGGTGACGCGGCGCCAGCCGACCGCTTCCAGAAGATCTTCTTCGCCGATGAAATCGGTCCAGAACTCGAGGAGGTGAGCGTCCTGCTCGACGGCACGGGCCTCGAAGGCGGCAAGGAGGCGGTGGGCGTGACCCTGGTGGCGTTCTCTGGGAAGGACACCGACGTCGATGATCTGGGCGACGCCGCCGCGCAACGACCAGCGCAGCCCGCCGATCCAGTCTCCGATCTCGTCGGAGAGGACGAGGTGGCGCTCCTCGACGGCTTCGTCGGCGCCTTCATCCTCGTACCGCTCGGTGAGATCGTTGAGCCAGGCGGAGAACTCTTCGCCTTCGTCCATCTCGCGGATCGTCAGTTGCCGCTCGTCCTTCACCATGTCCCCTCGCTGATGCGGGAGTTACATGCTGGTCGATGCATACGTCATGCCGTTATCGGACGTGGCACTGACGACGTGAGGGGGGGACTTTCCCACAGGCGATCGAGGCGGTCATGCCACTCGCAAGCGGGCCACAGGCCGTGGTTTGCGCGCTCTCTGCGGCTTCCCGCTCCGTTGCAGCCGTCGCGGTGGCGCAATTCCGACCATTTTCAAATTCGACACACACTTCACACTCGACTTTCTGGGCTGACAGGGTGCTCCACGCCAGAAAGGCGACAAAGGCGAGAATCGCGAGTGTCACCAGAGTTTTGCGTGAGCGGCTCATCCATACCTCCTGGCCGGACGTGTTTCTCTATCCGCGGGATTCTCCACAGCGGTTTATCCTGCGCGGAGCGCCCCTAACAGGGCGGGGAACGCGCCCACCAGCCAGACGAATGCGGCGGCCAGCGCGGCCTGTCCGGTGGTGGCTTTGGTCATGACCTTGATCCCGATGCCGATCAGGAGGGTGATCCAGAGGGTGAAGACGTCGAGGCGTCCGGCGAGGGCGATCAGCACGCCGCTATCGGGATCCAGGAAACGCCCGACGCCGAGACTGACCTTGAAGCGCGAATTGAGTGTCGACTCATCCATCAGGAGGGCCTGGACGGCACTCACGACGAAATCCACCAGCCGCGGGAACATAGCGAAGGCGGCGATGGTCGCGCCCTGGGAATACGTCAGGCGCTTTCCGACGAGCATCACCGCCATACAGATGATCGCGCCGACGATCAGGATGATGACGGGCCAGCCAACTATGGTGAAGATGCTGGTGGCGATTCCAGCAAATTTCTTCCCGGTCTCTATCTGTTCCGGGGTCAGGTTCGGGTTGGCCGCCATCCCCCGCGCAAACTCGGCATCCATGATGGGCTGCATGGCGGTGCGGGTCGCGAAGTAGATGACCGTGGCGGCGATGACGAACACGAGCATCGCCTGGCCGAACTTGCCGTCGCTCCGGCGCTCGAACAGACGGCTCGGCGAGACGAACACATCGAGATAATCGTCCCAGCGGGACGGCGCGGCGTCGCTCATTGGGTCTCCGGGGGAAATGGGGTGGTCTCCTGCCTGATCCACTGCAGATACGCCGGGTCGCCCGCGGCGATCGGGAGCGCCACGATTTCCGGCACTTCATAGCGGTGGAGCGCGCGGATGCGGTCGCTGAGCTCGGGAAGTCGTTCCTCAGTCGTCTTGGCGACGATCAGCCATTCGCGGGCGCGCCGAACTTCCCCTTCCCACCGATAAACGCTTTGCACCGGGCCGAGAATCTGGGCGCAGGCCGCCAGACGTTCCGCGACGATTGCGGCGGCCAGCTCTTCCGCCGCGGCTTCCTGATCGACGGCGGTGGTGACCTGGCAGCATCCGGTCACGTACAGGGGCTGGGTCCCGGCGGCGAAATCCCCGGCGTCGCCTCGGGCGCGATTTTGCCTTCGATCGGCACGATCCCTACTCGCCATCCCGTGGTGAATTTGACGGTGAGCCGATGGCCGAGGGGATCGGCGACGACCGATTCGACATCGGGAAAGCGGCGGGCGAAGCAGGCGGCACGATCTGTCTGCTCGATCGCGCCGGCTTCGTCCGCTCCCATCCTCCATTCGGCGAGCGCCCGGCCGATGGCAATCGCTTCGGCCTGCTGGGTGCCGTAATGGGCGAATTGCTCCGCGGGAATCAGTCCGTCCTGAGCCACCAGCGGTGCATAGCTGTCGTAGGAGCGGCACGCTCCGAAAGAAATCGCCGCCAGGGCGGCCAGGGCCACACCACGCATAGCTCTGCCTCGTGGAGAATCGATGGATGCCGGAGACGGCAATATACTCGACGGCACTATCTTCGTGGACCTGCGCACCCTCGTTCCTGCCCGCGGAGCCGCCCGATGCGACCTGGCCGATACCTCATCCTGCTCATGCTGGCGGGGTGCTCGCCCGCTCCGCGGGGGGTGACGGGACAGCTCACCGTTTTCAATGCCGGAAGCCTGGCCTACCCCTTCCGTGAGCTGCTCGCGGCGTTCGCCCGGGAGCATCCCGGCATCGAGGCGCAGCAGGAGAGCTCCGGAAGTCTCGAAGCGGCGAGGAAGCTTACCGAGCTGGGCAAGATCCCCGATGTGCTGGCGGTGGCCGACTACGGCGTCATTGCCAAACTCCTGATGCCTTCCTTCACCACCTGGTACGTGACTTTCGCGTCCAACGCGATGGTCCTCGCATATTCCGACCGGTCGGCGGGGGCCCAGGAGATCAATGGAGAGAACTGGTGGCGGATCCTGCTGCGCCCGGGAGTCCGCTGGGGAAGCTCGGATCCCGCGCTCGATCCGAATGGATACCGCACCCAGCTGGTTCTCCAGCTGGCGGAGCGCCGTTACGGCGAGCCCGGCCTTGCGCAGCGACTTCGTGACGCGCTCGAGCCACGCTTTGTGCGGCCCAGCGAGGCCCAGCTGCTCGGCCTGGTCCAGGCCGGTGAGCTGGACTACGCCTGGTCCTACCGGTCGCTGGCGGAAACGGCGGGACTCAGGTGGGTGGAGCTTCCCGCCGAAATCGATCTGAGCGACGCGGGCCGGGCGGAAGAGTATGCCACGGCAGTGATCCGGATTCCGGGTGGGCGCCGCGAGTCGGGCGATTCGGTGGAGTTGCGCGGTGAGCCGATCGTCTACGCGCTGACGATTCCCCGGGACGCGCCGCATCCGGAACCGGCCCGTGCCTTTGCGCGTTTCGTCCTCTCTCCCGCCGGCCGGGAGATCCTCGCGAAAGCGGGTTTCCGGCTCCTGGAAAAGCCGGTGGTAACCGGAAGCGGCGGAGGAGAGAGGTTGTTACCATAAAGGCCATCAGCCACCAGCCATCAGCCTTCAGCTGCCCACTTTTTCTACGAGCGCTTCGATGAACGGCACTCCCAACATTCCGCCCCCGCGCAATGAGCCGATCCTCAACTACGCCCCCGGCAGCCCGGAGCGTGCCGCGCTCAAGGCGGAGCTGAAATCGCTCGGCGGGAGCGTGACCGAGATTCCGGTCATCGTCAACGGCCAGGATCTCCGCACCGGAAAGACGGTCAGGGTCGTTGCACCGCACCGGCACACCCATCACCTGGCGTCGACTCAGCAGGCCGACGGACGCGCGATCGGGAATGCGATTGCCGCGGCGCGCCGCGCCCAGCGGGAGTGGGGATCGTGGCGATTCGAGGATCGCGCGGCGGTGTTTCTGAAGGCTGCCGAGCTCCTCGCGGGGCCGTGGCGGCAACGTCTCAACGCCGCCACGATGCTGGGACAGAGCAAAACGGTTTTCCAGGCGGAAATCGACTCCGCGTGCGAGATCATCGACTTTCTCCGCTTCAACGTCCACTTCGCCGAGCGGCTCTACGCCGAGCAGCCGGTGTCTCCGGGCGGATTCTGGAACCGGCTCGATCACCGCCCGCTGGAAGGCTTCGTATACGCAGTGACGCCGTTCAACTTCACCGCGATCGGAGCCAACCTTCCGTCCGCTCCGGCGCTGATGGGGAACACCGTCGTCTGGAAGCCCGCGGCCACGGCGGCCCTGAGCAACTACTTCGTTATGCGGCTCTTCGAGGAAGCCGGGCTGCCACCCGGAGTGATCAATTTCATTCCGGGCGAGTCGCAGCAGGTCACGGCGCGGGTGCTGGCCGACCGCCATCTGGCGGGGATCCACTTCACCGGATCGACCGCGGTCTTCCAGTCGCTCTGGAAGGGCGTCGCCGCCGGGCTCGAGGGATACGCTTCCTACCCCCGCATCGTCGGCGAAACGGGGGGGAAGGATTTCATCGTGGCGCATCCGAGCGCCGATGCGGAGGCGCTCGCGGTCGCCATGGTGCGGGGTGCATTCGAGTACCAGGGAC
>Ga0070704_100002685_pt1 | contig 10054 bp, 10 predicted proteins | sample KBSK5252metaG_FD_65467 | JGI IMG/M metagenome (GOLD analysis project Ga0070704, IMG submission 65467) | Corn, switchgrass and miscanthus rhizosphere microbial communities from Kellogg Biological Station, Michigan, USA - KBS K5-25-2 metaG | ecosystem: Host-associated > Plants > Roots >... | reverse complement strand
GTGGCGGCTCTAGCGCTCCCGACCGCGTCATTCGCAGCGAGTCACCGGTCGGGCCACAAGGCCAAGTCGGCCGCGGCAGCGACCGCGCCGAAGGCCAAGGCGAAGGGGTCGGGCGCACGGTCCGGCGCGGCCCTCAGGTTCCGGCCGTCACGGACCGTCCCCGTGGGAGCCAAGACGAAGGCGAAGTCGAAGCCACAGGCTGGAACACGCGCCGGCCGTCACCCAAAGACCAAGGCATCCGCCGGGAGCACGAAGACCGCGGTGGGGACCAAGCGGAACAACGCGGTCGGTCTCCCCGGTGTGAACGTGTCCCTGAACCAGGGCGTGGGGTCGTCGGCTTCGGGCCAGCAGGGCCTTGGCGGTACCGCTCTGCCGTCGCTCCCGACCAGTGGAACCGGCATCTAACGGGGAGGTGGAGCCTCAGCAGCGATAGCAAGAAGCCGGGCGAAGTGCGGACTGACGGGAGTTGCGGATCCCGTCAGTCCGCACTCATTTCCGATCGCCTCGCGATGCTGTTGCCCACGGGTCACTCGTCTCCGTCGGTTGACCGCTCGTCCTTCTGTTGGATCAGCCGGCGAAGGGTGAAGTTCTTCGAGCGGTCGGCCGGTGGGCGCCCGATCCGAGGATCGGAGGCCCAGTCGCACACACCACACACGAACGCGGTGATGTCGCCGTAGATACCCATGGCGCGCGTCGTCTCGCGGATCTCGGTGGATCCGCACTCCGGGCACGTGGCCGGCTTGTCCACGGGCGGAGTGTAGGCCCCGATGTGCGGCCTTGACCCTGCATGTCCCGGTCGACCGGTAGACTGGGCGCTCGCCCGGGCAACCGGGCTTTCTTACGGCGGGGTGGCCGAGTGGTTTAGGCAGTGGCCTGCAAAGCCGCGCACACCGGTTCGATTCCGGTCCCCGCCTCGTGAGCGGCGTAGCATGGCCGCGTTCGGGCGGTTAGCTCAGGGGGAGAGCGCTTCCTTGACACGGAAGAGGTCAGAGGTTCAAATCCTCTACCGCCCACCACCGGAAACGCTCGACTGAGCGAGCCGCCCAAGGCCATCGGTTGCGATCGATGAACCGAAGACTTCCGGCGCTTGGTCGCCCTCGGACCTCGAAGGGGAGGTGCCCGATGGGCAGAGCTCGGAAGCGTCGCAAGGCACAGGGACGGTGTTCCGTCGAGCCGATGGGAGTGCCCGTCGTCGACGGCCGCCGTCCTCGATAGAGCTGACGTTCGGCGAGTACCTCACGGACTGGCTCGAGGACCAAGCGCTGCTCCTAAAGGCGACAACAGCGGCGCGGAACCGCAACCTCGGTAGCCGCTGCGTGCTGCGGCATCGGATCGCCCGCCGACCCGTCCGCGACCTCGCTCCGAAGGGCTTCCGAGCCTTCTGGAGGGAGCTTGCCGACCACGGCAAGGCGGGCGGGAGCGGCCTGGCGACGGGGTCGATCGCGACGCTCGATCAGGTGCTCAAGTCGGCCCTGCGGCGGATCGTGGATGACGGAGGGCTCCCGTGGAACCGGATCCAGCGGCGCATCGTGAAAGTCGAGGCTTCCGAACGGCCGTGGCTCGACTCGGAGCAGTTGGGGAGCTAGTCCGATCCGCTCGGTTCCGTCAGCCGGATCTTGAAGTCGTTCTCCGGCTCGGCGCCCTCGCGGGACTCCGACGCGGCGAGATCTGCGGCCTGCGATGGAGCGATCTTGACCTCGACGTGAACGCAGCGACCATCCGAGCGAACCGCACCGTTACTCGATCCTGGCACCGTTGGTGGGTCGACCCGTCACGGTGAAGGCGCGCAGCGTCGCTCAGCGAACGGGCTACTTCAATCTCGATCGCAGGACGTTGATGACGTCGGGCGAGGTCGAGTCGGAGCGAGATCGCATCTCCCCGCGTTGTGCGCACGGCACGTGTCAACCGACACCGGCCGCTTGCTACAACTTCGCTACGAGGTCCGTGAGCATCGCGAATCGCGAAGAGCCGGGATGAGCGGGATCTAGAAGAGCGCCATCGCCAATACGCGAACGATAGCCGTTACTCGGCCCCTGAAGTGCGTTGGGGAAGTGCACCATCGCCGAACACTCTGCCGGCTACGCTCGAGCCTCGCCACCCCCGCACTCGCTGCGCGCCGCGAGCTTCAGGACGTGCTCATCTGGCCGGAGCACCCGAGGGACGCGCAGCTGCGCTCGCTCGTCGGCCTCGCCGGAGCTCCAGCCGCTCGCGCACCAGATCGCGATCACCGGCACGGGGTGGCTCGGCTGCGGCTGCTGCGCGCGCTGCGCGATCTAGACGACCTCCATGCCGATTGCCTACGCGGATGCCCCTTCTGCCTACGGCCCACCCTCGATGCGACCGCACGTGACCGACCCGTTGATACAGCGGTCCACAAGGGCCTGGAGGCCATCCTGCTGCCATGTGTTCCAGAAGTCCGCGTGCATCGTCGAGGGAGGTCCGCTGGACAGGGTATATGCGGTGCCGTCGTTGACGGGATACACGACGTTCAACAGGACCGCGGGGACCGGCACGCCCGTGCAGTCGCGACCTCTGTCGAATGTCATGTGCGACATATGGTCGGGGCTATCGAGGTGCACCCCGTCCCAGCAGTTCGGGAAGTAGACCCGGACGCGAACAGGCTTGGCGCCGCAGTCTTGCGGTTCTGCGGTCCCTTCACCGCCTGCGCCGCAGAACCACGAGGCCGTGTGGGAGATCATCCGGAGGTCGGGCGGGAACGCTGTGACGCTCGTTGCCCCGCCGTCGCGGTAGTAGACCTTCACCACACCCGTCGACACGACGTTGCCTTCCGGGTCCAGCAGCGTCGGTACCCAGTACCCCGCGGTATCGGCAAGTGCGTCGCATGTCGTTGTGCCAGCAATCATCGAGTCATAGGTCGAGTTTGCGGTGGTCGTCGTGTTGCCGAAGAACTCGTGCTCGTGCATCGAGACATGGCCTGGCGAAACGATGGGGTCAACCTGAGCGAAGTGGGAGACGGCGCAGTGGGTGAGGAATCCGCGCCCGTCCGTGGTTGCCGACGGCGTCGGGTCGGAGGTCGGGGTCGACGACGGCGAGATGCTCGGATCCCACGACACCGTGGGCGTCGGCGTGTTCGACGCGTTGTGTCCGTGGATCTTGATCTTGGGTCCGTGCCCCGACTCGCTACTGGCGATCGCGGTGCGACCGCTGTGGGAGACGAGGACCAACGACAGCGTGGATGCGGAACCCGTGACGAAGCGAGTGACGTCGAGCCCCACTCTCTGCGCACGGCTCCGACCGATCGACCCGATATGCCGCCATCCCGCCGGCGCGTTGGTGCGTGTGATGCCGTGCTCGTCCCACCCCGGACTCGTCCGCAGCACGTTCATCCGAGATGCCGATCCCTTCGTATCGAGCACGAGCGTCGCCTGGTCGATGATCAGGCTGGTCGCGGGGATCGCGAACGACATGTAGACCCGGGAGTTGCCGCTGTACGCATCGACGACGAGCCGCGGTCGCTCGCCGAAGTTTCGGTGCGGGTAGGCGCTGAACACCGTCGCGTCGCCGCGAGCCTCGACGACGTAGACACGGTTCTGCGCGATGGACTTGGACGGCGCCAGGATCCCGACCACGATCCCGATGCTCATGAGCATCAGCACGGCCAGGACCCAGGCGGAGGTGCGGCGGTACCACGCCTGTGTGTGCTGCATCGACATCCCCCTCGTTCCCTCGCACCAGACCCCGGTCGGCGGTAGGCTCCGACGAGGCACGCGTGGGTGCGTCTCCGGGTCCGTTATCGGCAGGAGTGGGGGTCACCCTTGATGGGGAGAGGGCAGAAGCCGCCGGCCGGCCGGTCTTCAGGTCCCCGGCCAGCGCCCTAGGCAACACGGGAGTACTCCTCGGCCGTGTCCAGGGTCCAGGGCCGTTCATGTCCCCTGGGGACACCTGAGGTCCCCGAGACACGCATCTCAACAGTGAGGCATCAAACGACCGCCTCGTGAGACCCTGAGCGCCATGGACTCGTTCGACGGACCAGCGTCGATCACTCGGGGCGGCACCCTCGTTGAAGTAGGCGCGTCGCGTTCAAGACCCACGTCGTCGGGGAACTAAGGGAGTGGCGCAGACAGTTTCGCGACCCTTACTCGGAGGAAGAGCTTCGACCTGATCATGCCGAGCTGAGCTTCCATACGGGTGAGCGAGGGAGCATCATCATCACTGAGTGCACGCGTGTCTGCCGATGGGTGAGGTCCGCGCCACCTTCGTTGGCGCTGGCCCGCCGCCGTCGATGACCGACGGCGCGAAAGGCTAGCGTCGCGCATCTCGCCGCTGAGTCTCCAGCCAGTCGGAACGGTCAGGTGCTTAACTGGGATTGTCGACGCCGCTGCCAACCGAGCTGAACTGGTTAGACGCAGCCTTCCCGATGAACGCCACCGCGACGATGATCACGACGGCGATGAGGGCGATCATCAAGGCGTACTCCACTGCGGTCGCCCCGCCGTCCTCAGCAGCACGGTCCTTCAGGTCGTTCCACCAGGTGGTCACACCGGTGTAGAGACGAAGGAACATCTGTCACCTCTTTCTTCCGAGCGATCCCGGGCCCTCCACCGCGGGAGGCGGATGCTAGTCCGCCAGCAACCAGTTAGGAAGGGACGAAAGGCGGTACCTGAGAGGCGTGCTCCCGGCACGTGGCGAAGGTGCGGCTCTTGGAACCAGAGCTCACCCGTTCGCAGGGTTGTAGCGGAAGGAGTGCCACCCGAACGCGTGGGGGGCCCAGGATCTGTCCGTTGTCCGAATCGGGACCTGGGGTTCAGATCCTCTACCGCCCACCACTTGCGGCGAGCTTCCCGTTGCCTGCGAAGTAACCTGAAACGGCGGCGAGATCCGAGCAATCTTTGACGGATGGCCTTCTGGGCCTCACCATGCAGGTGATGGACGAGTTCAGGGTGGATATCCCCCGGGTCACGAAGAGCATGACTAGGGCGCAGGCGATCCGCCGCGCTCGGTTCCTCGCAGCGAAGAGCAAAGTAGACGTCGTGGGCGAACCGACCGTGTGGATCGATTGGGATCGCCCGGGCATGTCCCAATACGTCGTCGTATTCCAGACCGACCCCGCTTAGGAAGCGACGGGCATGCCCCGAGCGGTATGGACGGGGAGCCTCAGCTTCGGGCTCGTGGATATCGGTGTGCGGCTCTTCCCCGCGACCGCACCGAAGGACGTTCGGTTCCACCTCGTCGATGAGCGTGGTCGTCGAGTTCGATACCGCCGATACGTGCCCGATGAACTGGATGACGAGGCGCCGCCCGAAGAGAGCGCGGCGCAAGCGACTACCCAATGCGACACTCGGGCCGATGATGCCTCTACTCCTGCCGAGCAGGAGGTCGGATACGACGATCTGATGCGGGGCTACGAGACCGACGAAGGCATGGTCGTGTTGAGCCCCGACGACGTCGAGTCGGTGAGACCGGCCCGGAGCCGCGTCATCGACATCGAGGACTTCGTGGATCTGGCGGACGTCGACCCCGTCTTCTTCGAGAAGAGCTACGTGCTCGCGCCGCAACGCGATGCGGAGAAGCCGTATGTCCTGCTGCTTCGCGCGCTCGAGCAAGCCGGGCGCGTCGGCATCGGGCGGTTCGTGCTTCGGACGAAGCCACACCTGGTTGCGATCCGCCCGGCGCACGGCGTGGTCGGTCTCGAGACCATGTTCTTCGGTGACGAGGTGCGAGACGGTCGGGCCCTCGTGCCAGGCATCGACGAGAGCAAGATCTCGGATCGCGAGCTGCAGCTGGCCCAGACCCTGATCGACACGCTGAGGACCGATTGGGACCCCTCGCGATACGCGGACACCTACCGCGAGGATCTCCTCCGACGGATCGCTGAGAAGGAACCGAAGAGGGCCGCCAAGCTCGGTGCGCCTGAGGCCCGCACCGGGCGAGTCGAGGAGCTGATGGAGGCGCTGAAGGCAAGCGTCGCAGAAGCGAAGAACACGAAGAGCGGGGCGAAGAAGCAGTCGGCTTGATCTGACTCAGGTGAACGCGATGCCCTCACGAGGGAGCGATCGTTTCCGCCGCTTCCTCTTCACGAGCACGAGCGCGGCGATGCCCAACGCGAGCTCTGCCGCGAGCACGAGCGCGGCGCGATGTTCCGTGTTGGACCGCTCTCGCAGGTGCGCCGCTTCGTCAGCAGCCGCTGCGAGCCCGTTCTCGAGCTGCCAGATTTGGCCGAGTGAGCGCGCGGCCTTCTCATCCGCGTCCGCCAGGTCCTGTCGAGCCGTCCCGAGTTGTCGCTGTGCTGTGGCGAGCTGTCGCTTGGTGCCCGACAACTGACCCTGCAGCCTGCCGTTCTCGATCAGCAACTCTGCCTCGCGTTGCGTCTGGACGACGTACAGCGATCCGGTCAAGGGCTCACGGAATCCATCGATCGTGCACGGGTCGTTACAGAACGCGAGGGTGTGCCAACCGAGCGCCACGGAGCTCACCGTGAATCGCGTTTCGAACTCGAACGCGCTGTCTTCCCGGTGCACGGTGAACACGCCCACACGAGCCGCGCTCGAAGGGATGGAGCCCTCGCGCAACGACGATCCGTCATCCAGCACCCACGCGTAGAACGGGCCCCGAGACAGCAACGACTCCTTCCCTTTCGGGATCGAGATGTAGGCCTTCGCGACCGCCGTGCTGCCGATCACGTAGTAGGTCTTGTCGAGGCTGATGTAGGCGCCGCCATCGGCCTGGGCGACCGACGGCATGCGCACGAGGGCTGCGACCACCGCGAACACCATCAGTGCGCGCATCGCTCCTCCTTGGCTCTGTTCTCGGAAGACACGGCGGATCGTGGAGAGGTTCCCGATGGCGTCGGGAACCTTGTCGACGTTCGCGGGGTAGTCAGGGCAGCGGGGGACGTGCGACGCACGCCAACGGCGAAGGAGGTTCGCGATGCGGAGTCGATCATGGATAGCCGTCGGTGCGTTGATGGTCGTGGTCGGGGCGTGCACGAGTGGAAGCAGCGGCTCGGCGCAGACGTCATCGTCCACGCCCGCCGCCAACGATGTGTTGCTGCTTCGCACCGCGGCGGGCGCGCTCGCACTCGAGACAGGTTCGGGCTCCGTGATCACGCAGCAGACGGGCGCGCTCGCCTCACCCGATGGGTCTCGGCTGTACACGGCCGAACCGACCGGCGGGCAGACCACCGTGACGACGATCGATCCCGCGACGGGCGATGCGATCGCGACGGAGACGGTCGACGGTGTGCTCGAAGCTCGGGCCGCGTCGCTCAGTGGTGAGGCGATCGCCCTGACGGCTCCTCGACCGCCCGGGATCGACGAGTGGACCCCGATCCCTCGGGCGCACACCATGATCGCCGTGACCGACCCGACCGGTGGTGGGTCGCTCCAGCGCTTCCGCCTCGACGGGAACTTCGAACCGGAAGCGTTCTCGGTCAACGACTCCCAGCTCTTCATGATCGAGTACCTGCCGGCGGAGGCTCCGACCGCGTACCGAGTGACGACGCTCAACCTCAGAGACGGCGATGTCTACCCGGTGTTCGGCCGGTTCAAGACGCCGCCGGAACGCATGCCCGGCGTTCGCTTGCGCCAGTCCTTCGACCCGAAGGTCGACCAGCTCTACACCCTGTACACGAACCAGCCGTCCGCATACCTCCGCAGCGGATCGAGCTACGGCGGCTCCTCGACGTACGACGATCAGTGGGCGAGCGGTCCGAACGCGAACGACGAGGTGACGTTCGTCCATGTGCTCAACCTGCGCGACGGGTGGGCGTACTGCGCCGGCATGCCTCGCGCGCTGTGGGGCCAGCCGGCGAAGGCGCAGGCGATGGTGTCCTCGCCAGACGGGCGGATCCTGTACGTCGTCGACTCCATGAAGGGGATCGTGACGGAGATGAACACGCGGACCCTGAAGATCGTGCGTACGGAGCACGTCGATCTCGGCTCGGGCACGGGCACCCAGACCGCTGTGGTAGCGAGTCCGGATGGGTCGACCCTCTACGTGGCGTCGGCCGCCGACGGGGCGGGCGTGTACACGATCGACACGGACAGCCTGCAGGTCATCGGTCGGTGGCCGATGTTGGGGGATGTCTCCGACCTTCGGCTCTCGAACGATGGCGCCAGGCTCTACGCTGCCGGCGACGATCAGCTGTCCGTCCTCGACGCGGCCAACGGCACGCTGCTCAACAGCGTGGCTGCGCGAGGGGTGGAGTCGATCCTGGGTGTGGAGGCGCCGAGCTCGTAGTTCTGGTCGGAGCTATCCGCGCGGCGTCGGTGGGGCGACCTGCCGCTGCTGCCGCTTCGTCGTCGCGATAGCTGCTCCCACCCACAGGAACAGCGGCGTCAGCATGAGGATGCTCAAGAAGATCATGTAGACGATGATCTCGGCGATGTGTTGGAAGTACGTCGGGAGCCAATCCACCAGGTTCGTGACGAACTGCTCCATCGGAAGAGCGAGCATCTGAGCCTCCGGGTCGCGTGCCGGCCCATCCTATCGCGCGTTCTGCTGGTCACGCGGTGCGCGCCACGAGAACGACGCCGAGCAGGAACACGCCCGCCGCGCTGACCACCGGTGCCCAGGTGCTGATCCGTCGGGAGAACCGCTGAGTGAGCGACCGGCGGGCTCGGATCGTGCCGAAACCGACGGCGACCAGGACGGTTGCCAGGCCGACGCCGAAGGCCAGCACGAGCGCCAACCCGAACACGACCCGGCCGATCGCGATCGCCGCGAGCAGGGCGATGAGCGCCGACGGCGAGGGGAGGATCCCGCCCGAGACCGCCAGCGTGGCAAGTCCGAACCGGCCCGCGGGCCGCTCGTGAGTGTGTTCGTGCTCGTGACCGTGATCGTGCGCGCGTGCATGCGAGATGCCGCGCACGCGAGAACGGAGCAGATACGCGCCGAGGAGTGCGACGAGCGCACCCGAGGCGATGGTCGTCCACCGATACGCGACTTCCGGCGTGAATGCCTGACCCGCGACCAGCACCGTGAGGCCGAGCACGACCACCGATGCGGTGTGCATGATCGACACCGCGGCGCCGACCGCGACCACTTGGCGCGGGCGAGCGTCCGAGCCGACGAGGTACGCGGCCATCAGCGTTTTGCCATGACCAGGGCCGAGAGCGTGGACCCCACCGATCGCGAACGCCGTCGCGAGCGCGAGGAGCCACAGCGACGGCGTGCTGCCGCCGCGCGTGACCAGGCCCGCGAACGCGGTCGTCAGTCGGTCGCCGAAACCGCGGGTGACCGGCGCGGCATCAGGGGTGGAAACTGGCGCTGACGTTCCCGTCGGCGCGCCGATGGTGAACGACGCCTCCCGTTGGTCGAGCGGCGACTGGAGCAGATCTGCGGGGTAGGACGTGAGGCGCGCGCTGACGCTGGCGGTGGGTGCATCGCTGTCGACCAGTTCGAGGCGATCGCCCGCCGCGGTCACCTCGTGCCAGCCGATCCGGCCCGGGAAGTTGGTATCGCGGAACGTGACGCGATCTCCGCGATGGAGGGAGACGTCGACCGCGAGCGGGCACTCGAGGCGCATCGTCGAGAGACCGCCGGCGCCCGGCGGGAACGCCAGGGCGCCGGCGGTCCTCGGGCTCAGGGGGACAGCGGCCCCTCCCACCGTGATCGCGAGCCCGTTCGAGAGGCGGTCACAGGCTTGTGCCGTGTAGGCGGAGGCCTCGGCAGGCTCGATCGACCCATCGTGGTTCCGGTCGATGGAGCGCCGTTCCTCGAAGGTGGGGATCTCGGCCATGTCGAGGACGTAGTCCACGTCGATGCCGTGGGCGCTCACCGTGAGGCCGGCGTAGAGGTTGATCGTGAAGTTACCGAGCGGGTGGGCCTGGGCGGACCCGGACCCGAGGAGGACGAGGGCGCTCGCGATCGCGGTCACGACGGCGAGGCGTCTCGCAACGCTCGCCATGCCTCGCTCCCTCATGGACGAGGGTCGCCGAAGACCTGCACCCGCACACCTCCCTCAAGCCGGCTTCCTCGGTTCGTGGTCCTTCTCGGTTCGGATCACTCGGCGTTGGGAAGGGGTGACCTGCAGGGTCTCTGGTGGCATCATCGGCGGACGCCTGAGGGCGCCGACGATCCGAGGGAGGGGGGA
>Ga0070704_100002684_pt1 | contig 10055 bp, 7 predicted proteins | sample KBSK5252metaG_FD_65467 | JGI IMG/M metagenome (GOLD analysis project Ga0070704, IMG submission 65467) | Corn, switchgrass and miscanthus rhizosphere microbial communities from Kellogg Biological Station, Michigan, USA - KBS K5-25-2 metaG | ecosystem: Host-associated > Plants > Roots >... | reverse complement strand
TGTCGAAGCGAAACCCGCTTTCCAGAACGAGCGCCAGGGTGCGCTCAAAATCGCGTCCTTCGTCTTCGCGCGGGTCACGGTAACGCAGGCCGGAGACTCCATGCATCACGGTCTCGTCGAACGGCGGTGCATCGGGCGCAATTACGGGCGTGCCGCAGGCCTGTGCCTCGATAACGTTGAGACCGAGCGCTTCCTTCTCGGGCAACCCGGTAAGAAGAAAATCGATGCTCCGGTATACCGCGCGGACGTCGCGCTGATAACCCCAAAAGCGAACCCGCTCCCGGATCGGACGAAGCGCGCGAGCGAGATCGCGCACCGACGCATAGCCTCCGCTCCCGAATATCTCGATCCGCACCATCGGATAGCGAACCAGGATCGGCGCCAGGTACGAGAAGAGCAGAGGAAACTGCTTGATCGGCGTGATCCGCGACACGATGCCCAGAGTGAGGCCCGGGCTCCGCGCAAACACCCGCTCGCGAAGGAAGGGCCGCCACAGAGGCTCCAGCACGCCAAGCAGAAGATCACGCAGCTTGCGACGGTCCCAGTCATAGCGGGATCCGGCTTGCAGTTGCAGCCGATCCGCGCCGAGGCGCTCCAGTTGCACGAAGCCGTACAGTGGCTCCGGGTAGACACGATCTATTCCCGAGGCACGAAGGCTTGCGATCACGTGGCGCGATCCCGCGACGATCAGGTCAAAGGAAGTAAATGGCCGGGGATCGCGCCCGTACAAGGGCAGGTGGGCGAACGCAATTGCAAAGTGCCCCTGCGCACGCAGCTCTTGTATCACTGCCGCCGGTGGCAAGGTGTGAAAGACAAGCCAACACCGCGGTCGGCTGCGCAGCAGATCAGGTAACTCCTCGGGACGGCCGAGAGGCTTCTTGGGGACATCGGGAAGGGGAAACGAGGACCAGGCGGTCGCGCGGCGATCGATGAACATCAGGGTATCGATCCCAAGGCGCTTCAGCGCGCTCGTCAAGGTTGCGGTAAATACCTCGCCGCCGCCGAAACCCCGCTGAAGGTTGACCTGATTGACTTGGGGCCGTGCATTCAAGGCTGAAACCCGGTACCTATCCGCGCTTGCTATCGTAGAGGTAAGGATTGAAAGCAGGATCGTTGTACATCTTGAACTGCCGATACACCTTGAATCGCGCGCGGCCGGCGAGGCAGTCCGCGAGCAGGGCATCGAAGCAGGCGGCGAGGTCCGCGCGCTGCTCGACCAGCCGGGCCAGGCGCGCTCCGCTGGTCTCGATGTGCGCTTTGGTTGCATCGGAACGCTTGGTCTGAATCCGCATGTGGAAGACCTTGAGGGCGAGGATGGAAAGACGGTCGATCATCGATCCCGCGCTCTCCGAATGCAAACGCACCCCGGCGCCGGGTTTCGTCTCCGCCAGCCGGGCAAGCAGGCATTCGTCTATTTTCTCGATCGAATCGTTGCGTTTCTGGTTGAAGGCATCGATGCTGCGCTTGTTGGCGGCGATCTCAGCGTCGGGGACGTTCCGCCGCCGCGCCTGATCTTCCTCCTTCCAAAGCCGGCAATTGCATCGATGGTTGTGCTCGATGTACGGCCAGACTTCCTCAGCCTGCGCCGCCGGACCTTCGACGCCCCAATCGGACTGCTCGAGCCAGGAGTCGTGAAACTCCAGGATTTCGCGGGAGCCGGGAATCTTCATATCGATAGTCTATCCCAGCAGTTCCCGGCAGCCTGCCACCACCGATTCGGTCTCGATTGCGCGCATGCAGGCCGGCGCCGGGCATTCCTTCAAGCTGCGCTGGCAACGCCGCACCCAGCTCACGTTGCGCTTGAACATCGTTTTCTCGTCGCGGCAGGGGAAATCGGCAATGGTGATCGCGCGGTGGGGATGATTTCGAAAGAAGCGCCCGGGTCCGGCCAAAACCGGCGTGCCCGGGCCGTAAAGCACGACGCTCGGCGTGCGTGCCAGCTTGGCGAGGTGGCTCACGCCGCTGTCGAGGCAGACGAGCAGGCGCGCGCGTTCGAGCAGGCGCCACAGCTGAGGGAGATCGAGCATCCCCGCATAGGAACGATGGCGCCGTTCCGGATCGATCGCCTCTATCATGCGCGTCTCTCCGGGACCCGCGCACCAGGCGACTTCCAGCCCCATGCGAACGAGTGCATCGGCCAGCTTCAGCCATTTATGCGGCTCCCAGAACCTGAGGGACAGGCTCGCATCGACATTTAGCACCGCGTAATCGCGCTGGGGCAGTTCGAACGGCGCTGACTCGGGGCGAGGCCAGTCGCGAGGGCCGTAGACTGCGTCGTCATCCTCGCCGGCAAGCAGCGCGAAAATATCGGGGAGCGCGGTCGGCCGCACCGGCACGGGAATCAACTCGTCGGCGAGCCGATTCTTCCAGCCGGGCCGGTCGTCGCCGAGCGCAACCAGCCAGCGCGATCCGATCGCGTGGGCGAGCATCGCGTACCGGTTGTCTCCGGGCACGAGGGCGAGATCGAAAGGGTCCAGCCCGAGCAGTTGCTTCGCCGAGGCGGAATCGCGGGAGTCGTAGGCAAGCGTCACCACACCGTAGGGGCGAGGGGCGTACAAGGGGAGCTGTCCGCGCGAAACGGTCATGACGATTTCCGCCTGCGGATGGCGGCGCCGCAGGCGGGCCAGCATCGGGGTCAGCATCAGCGTATCCCCGAGGAGCAAGTGATGCGCGACGAGAATCCGGCGCGGATCGGCCGGTCTGCTCCGCCTGCCCGAAAAGAGGCGCTTCAGCACCCCGCGCGGCACGACCTTCAGCCGTGAAGCGAGCCGGCTAGGCTTGCGCGACATCGCGAAACACCTTCTCCATTCGATCGAGCATCGTCTCGACGCCCAGGTTTTCCGCGCAATACTGCCGCGCCGCGGTCCCTATCCGCTCGCAGAGCCTGGCATCGCCGAGCGCTCTTTCCAGCCCGCGCTGAAGGTCGGCCGCATCTTCAGCCTTGACGACGATCGCCGTCATCCCGTCTCGGGCGATTTCACCGATGCTGCCGGCGGCGGTGGTGACGCACGGCAATGCGCAGAGCATGGCCTGGACCAGCGCCTGGGGAACCCCCTCGTTGGCATAAGACGGCAGCGCGAACACGTCCAGCGACTGCAGCCAGGGCAGCACGTCATCCTGGTTCCCGGCGAGCCAGGTCCGCTCGACAATACCGAGCTCCCGGATTTTCGATTCGATGCTCCGCCGCTGCGGCCCATCGCCGACGATCACCAGTCCGACGTCGCCGGGCAGCCGCTGCACCGCCTCGACCAGATAGCGATGCCCCTTCCAGCTCCGCAGCGTCGCCACGATACCGATCAGACGGCGCCCGGGAGGAAGACCGGTGGAACGCCGTGCCGCGTCGCGCTCGCCCGGGGCGAAACGCGCCGCGTCGATTCCCGTCGGAACAGAGGTGACGCGCTCGGGCGGAATGCGGTTGTCGCGGACCAGCTGCATGCGCAGCTTTTCTCCCGTGGTCACGATGTGCCGCGTCGCACTGCGATAAAGCCACCGTGTGGGCAGGTTGTCCGGGATCGAAGCGGAAATGTGCCGTGTGCGCACCAGCGCCGGGGCGCGGGCCAGGGTCGCGCAGGCGAGCGCCGAGAGCCAGCTGTCGGTCGAACTGTGGCTGTTGACGACATCCACGGGGTGAGCCTGAAGCCATCGCCGCAAGGTGAGAACTCCGCCCAGACCTTTCCTGGCGATCGGCAGAGCTTCCACGCGCAAACCTCGCCTGAGCGCCGCCTGGTAGATCCTTGCCTCGCGCGGCGCGACGATCGCGACGCTGTGGCCGCGAAGCGACATCCCGTGCGCCTCGTCGAGAATCCTGATCTCCTGCCCGCCCCATCCGCACGAAGACTCCGTATGGAGAATTCTCATATGCGTTGTCCGGCGTCAGCCCGGAGACCATGCCGGACTCCCATCTAGCCGGACATTTCCCGCGTGTACTGCAGGCGGTAGAGCTTCGCGTATATTCCGGAGGCCGCAAGGAGCTCGGCGTGCCTTCCGGTCTCGGAGACCCGGCCCGCGTCGAGCACGACGATGCGGTCGGCCCTCTCGATGGTGGACAGGCGATGCGCGATAACGAGCGTTGCGCGGCCTTTCATGAGCGTTTCGAGCGCCTCCTGGATGTGGCGCTCGGATTCGCTGTCCAGGGCGGAGGTCGCCTCGTCGAGAATCAGCACCGGCGAATTCTTGAGGAACGCGCGCGCGATGGCGAGCCGCTGCCGTTGCCCGCCCGAGAGGCGCACGCCCTTCTCGCCGATCACGGTGTCGAGGCCCTCCGACATTTCCGAGATGAACTGCATCGCGTGTGCCGCCTCGGCGGCCTGAACGATGTCGCTCGCGCTCGTTCCCGCGAGGCGGCCGTAAGCGATGTTGGCGGCGACTGTGTCGTTGAAGAGCACGATGTCCTGGCTCACCAGCGCGATGTTCGCGCGCAGGCTGCCCAGCTTGAGCGTCGCGATATCGACCCCGTCGAGCAGGATTTGTCCGGAATCGGGGGCGTAGAAGCGCGGCAGCAGGTTGGCGAGCGTCGTCTTGCCTGCACCGGAAGCCCCTACGAGGGCAACGGTCTCACCCGCTTCGATCGAAAACGACACCCGGTCCACGGCCGGGCGGGTGCTTCCAGCATAGCTGAAGCCGACGGCCCTGAACTCGACTTTGCCCTTCGCGTGCCCGATCTCAAGCGTCCCGGTATCGGACTCGGGCCGCTCGTCGACCAGGTGGAATACGCTCTCCGCCGCGGCGAGCCCGCGCTGCAGGGTCTGGTTGACGCCGGTCAGGCGGCGCAGCGGCGCGAACACCAGCAGCAGCGCAGTGAGAAACGAGACGAAACCGCCCACCGTCGTCTCGTCCGCGGCGGCCTGGCGCACCGCGAGATAGATGATGACTGCCAGCGCGACCGACACCACGATCTGCACCAAGGGGACGTTGGCCGCCGCCGCCGAGGTCATCTTCATGTTGAAGGTGCGCACCTTGTTCGCTCCGGAATCGATGCGCTTTGCCTCGTAGTCCTGTCCGCCGAACACCTTGACCACGCGATGACAGCTGATCGATTCCTCCAGTGCATGGTTGAGGTCGCCCATCGCCGTCTGCTCGGCCCGGCTCATGGCGCGCAGGCGTTTCGAGAATGTTCGCGTAATCACGACAGCCGGCGGTCCCACCAAAAGCGCCACCAGGGTAAGTTTCCAGTTCAGCCAGAAAAGCCATCCGAGCAGGCCCGCGATGGTGAGCGTGTCCCTGAACAGCACCGAGATCACGCTGGTCGCCGCTCCGGTCACCTGCATGACGTCGAAGGTGAATTTCGAGATGAGGCTGCCGCCGGTGTGATTGTCGTAGTAGCCCGTCGGCAGGCGCACGAGATTCGCGAACATCGCATTGCGCAGGTCCATCACCACCTTGTTCGCCACCCAGCCTATCGCGTAGTCGGAGAGGTATGAGGCGAAGCCGCGCACGAGAAAAACGGCGACGATCAAAGCGGGCAGCCAGGCGAGCAGCCCGCCTTCCTTGTGCACGAAACTGCCGTCGAGGAGCGGCTTGAGCAGCGCCGGAAAGACAGGCTCGGTCAGCGCCGTCACCACCATCGCCGCGATGGACAGCGCGAACGGCGCCCAGTAAGGCTTGACGTAGCGGAGGAGGCGAAGGTAGAGCTGCAGGCTATTGGCGTCGGACGATGCCATGGCTGCGCCGGAAAATGGTGAATTATAGCTGATCCGGAACCCGATTCCGGGCCCGGGACCGGCAGGAAACGGGTCTTAGGCCGGCGCGAGGCTCCGGTAGAGCGCAAGGAGTTGCTCGGCCATCGCCGCCAGACTGAAGTCTTCGGCGCGCTTGCGCGCCCGGCGCCCCATCTCGTGAGCGGCGGGAACATCCAGGCGGGCGAGCCTGTCCGCGAGCGAATCGATCTCAAGAGCGTCGACTACATAACCGTTCACACCCTCGTCGATCAGTTCGGCCGTGCCGCATTGCGGCGTGGTAATGACGGGCAGGCCGCAGGCCATCGCTTCGAGCGCCGCATTCGGAAAGGGATCGTAAAGGCTGGCCAGCGCGAAGGCGTCGGCTGTGCCGTACCAGGGGCGCACGTCTTCCTGCGCGCCCGCAAAGTGCACGCGGGATGCGACGCCGCGCGAACCCGCCAGGCGCTCCGCGCGAACCTGCGCCTTGTCGTTACCCACGACAAGAAGATGCGCATAAGGCTGCCGGGAGCGCGCGAACGCTTCTATCAGGTGAAACACGCCTTTCCTCTCGAATCCCGCGCCGACGTGAAGGTGCACCGGCACGTGTTGCGGTATGCCGAGCTTCTGACGCATCGTCGAGCGATACGCCTCGCGCAGCCGCGGATGGAACGCTTCCAGGTCGATGCCGTTGTAGATCACGTGGAGCTTCGCCTCCGGGGTGCCGAAATGCGCGCGGATTTCATCCCTGACCATACGCGAATTGCAGATCACGGCACGCAGCCGCGGACTCGCGAACAGGCGCCGCTCCGCGGCGAGGACGTAGCGATGATAGGGATTGAGTCCGAGGGCAACCCGCTCGAGCGGGCTTAGGATCGCGCTGCGGTTGCGCAGCCATTGCGCGTGGACTCCGTCGCCCGCGCGGTAAATATCGCAACAGGCGATGCGCTCGTGCGATTGCACGAAATCGAACGGCCGGATGGCGACCTCCCGGCACACCGCGCGCGCAAAGCTCCAGTCGCGCCACACACGGCCGATGTAGAACGGATCGCAGCGGACCACGCTCCCGGGGTCGCCGATCCACGTGCGCGCGATCACGGTGACTGCAACACCCTGCTTGCCGAGCGCGCCGAGCGCCCGCTCGACGAAGCGTTCGGCGCCCCCGTATGCGCTGTAGCGCTGCCGCACCAGGGCGAGACGCATTCGTCCTAGTTCCGCGCGAGCTCGAGCCGCTCGCACAGGGCGCGAACGCCCTCCAGCACGTGAGGGCCCTGCGCGTGGAGCCGATCCGGATCGATTGCGTAAATCCTGCGGTTTCTGACCGCCGGAACCCGTTCAAGACCCTTCCAAGCCTGGAGCGCCTCGCTCCCGAACCCCCCCGTGACGATCGCCTCGGGCCGGGCCTGGAGGATCTGCTCGCGCGAAACGAGCGGGGTGAGAGTCCTTGCGGCCGCAAAAACGTTGCGCCCGCCGCAAAGGCGCAGGGCATCGCTGATTAGGTGCGCACCGTTGACCGTGAGCATGGGCCGGTGCCAGATCTCCAGAAACACCGCGACGCGGCGCTCTTCAGCGTAGCGCTTGCGCAGATCCGCGATCTCGTTTTCGAATTGCCTCGCGCGTGTTTCGGCGGCCTCCACGCTGCCGGCCAGCGTGCCGATCAGGCGAACGAGGCGGGGAACATCGGAAAGGGCGCGCGTTTCGGTGACGAATACCCGGAGACCGAGGCGTTCCAGACGATCGATCTGCAGCGGCGAGTTGCCGCTTTGCCAGGCGAGCACGAGATCCGGCCGCAACGCGATCAGGCGCTCGATATCGACCCGGCCGTGACTTGCGACGACGGGCAGGCGCTCCGCCCCGGCCGGATGGAGACTGAAGCTCGAGACGCCGGCGAGCTTCGCGCCGGCGCCCGCGGCGAAGGCGATCTCCGCCAGATGCGGTGCGAGGGTGACTATGCGCTCCGCCGGCTTCCCGAGCGAAATCGTGACGCCGCGGTCATCGGTTCCTTGCAGCGCCTGTGTGTCCGCCGCCACCGCGGCAACGAGCCCGAACGCAATGACGCGGATCATCGCGCGAGGAGCGAATCGACGGCGGCCAATGCCGCCTCCACCGGAAGCCGGGTAAGGCACTCGCTCACCTTGCCGCCGCCGCAACCGTCGTTCCCGCAGGGGCGGCACGGATATTCGCTCGAGGCGACGATGCGATGCGGCACCCGCCACGGCCCCCATTCGAGCTCGCCGCTCGGCCCGAAGAGCGCCACCACCGGCGTTTGCATGGCGGCGGCAATATGCATTGGTGCGGAATCCACCCCGATGAAGAGCTTCGCACGGGCGCTGAGCGCCGCGAGCTGCTTCAGAGTGAGCTTTCCCGAAAAATCGGCCACTTGCGCCGTGGTGCGCTTGCGGATCTCCGCAATTAGCTCAAGCTCGCGCTCATCGGGCGCCGCAGTCAGAGCAACGCGCTCGCCGCGCCTGACCAGTGTGTCGATGAGCGCCGCCGCACGCTCGGGCGGCCAGCACTTGAACTGCCAGCGCGAACCCGGGTGGAAATGAATGAACTTTCGGGCGGTGAGGCTCTGCCCCGCGAGCAGCGCCTCGACACTGCGCTCCGCCTCTTCGCCCGGCACGAGCAGGAGCCTGCGTTCGTCTTCACCGGGCTGGATGCCGATTCGCCGGAGCGCGTCGAGATTGAGATCTACCCGGTGGCGCCTCGCGTGGGGAGGAAGCGGGAAGAGATGCGAGAAGCTTTTCTTCCAAAGCCGCGGCTTGCGGGCAAAGTCGGGCGCCACGGCGTATCGCGCCCCAAGCGAACGAGCGAGCCACGCCCCGCGCGGATGCTCGGAAAGATGCACTACGAGATCGTAGCCGCGTTCGCGCAGCTGGGCGAACAGCCGCAATTCCCGCGCGAGACGGGTGAGCGCGCCCGACTCCTTCCAATCGCGCCTCACTCCGTGGACCTGCGCAACCGCCGGATGGAAGTCGAGCATGTCCCGAGTCTCGGCGTAGACAAGCGCGTCGATTTCCAGGGCGGGCGCGTGGTTCTTGAGGACCGAGAACACGGGCGATGTCAGAAGCACGTCGCCGTGATGGCGCAGCTGGATCACCAGCGCGCGCCGCAAGCCGGAAACGTCTATCGCATCCGCGGGGCCGTAACCCATGCCGCGCAAGATAGCAGAAAACCGTCTTCCGACGCACGCCGCAGCGTCGCTCAGAATCGGTATTCAGCGCTCGCAAGAAGCGTGCGGCCCGGCTGTGGATAGGCGTTGAACGAAGTGCCGGCGCCGTTGCGAATGGCGTAGCTGTAGTAGTGCTTGTTCAGAAGATTGTTGACCGCCAAGCTCAGGCTCCAGCTGCGGAGGACATGGGTTACTTTAAGATCGGCTGTCGTATAGGCAGGCATTCGCTCTGGAAAGGTGTTGGTCTGGTCGTTGTCGTAGTACTGCCTGCCCACGTAGCGAGCCACGCCGTTCAGACGCGTTCCTTCGAAAAGCTGCCAGGAGAACCCGGCGTTCGCGGCATTTCTCGGAACGAGTGGAATGGTATTCCCCGAAACATCGACCCCGCCGATATTCCCGTCGCGAAAGCGCGCTTGCGTCGCCGATACATTGCCGAAGAGGGACAAGGCCCGGCTGGCGCGCATGGATGCATCGAGTTCCACGCCTTTGCGGCGAGTGGGCGGCAGATTGATGTTCGAGAACGTCGGAAAGAAGAAGTAGATTTCATTCTTCAGGTTGATTAGGAAGGCGCTGGCGCGAATGCGAAGATCGCTGACGCGGTATTCAAGCCCGATTTCGTGTTCGCGCGATGTCTGTGGCTCGAGCAACGTGACGGTCGCGTCGAACGAAGGTCCGCCGAACTGGTTATAGACCTCGTCCACCGTGGCGATGCGGAAGCTCTCACCGACGCGGCCGTAGGCAGCCGTGGTCCGTGTCAGGTTTTGGCGGAGTGCGACGTCCCAAGCACGAGGCATACTCGTTTTAGATCCTGATGCGTAGGCTGCGGGGTTGACGACGTCCCTCGCCGTCGTGGTCACCCGTTGCTCTCGCGCTCCAAGAGTGAGCTTGGTGTCCTCGCTGATCGCCGTGTTCTGCTGCACGTAGACTGCCACGTTCCGCTGAGTCGCAAAAACGCGTGCGGTCGGATTCCCAAGCGTGTCCCTGCTCGTCGCCTTTTGAGAATCGTAGTCCCAATCGTCCGTATCGATGCCGACGACGAGGCTATGGCGAAAGCCCAGCGCTCCGTAGGGAATCTTCAGGCGTGGGGTGAGCGACCAAGTGCTCGTGCGCGTGTCGGTGTAGATATCGGGGAACCCGAAGCCGGAATAGTCCTTCAACAGCGACGTGCGCACTCTGTCGCGGTAGCCGAGTTCGGTTGCAAACTCCCCGAATCCCAGATCGTGGCTCAC
>Ga0070704_100002681_pt1 | contig 10059 bp, 18 predicted proteins | sample KBSK5252metaG_FD_65467 | JGI IMG/M metagenome (GOLD analysis project Ga0070704, IMG submission 65467) | Corn, switchgrass and miscanthus rhizosphere microbial communities from Kellogg Biological Station, Michigan, USA - KBS K5-25-2 metaG | ecosystem: Host-associated > Plants > Roots >... | reverse complement strand
GTCCACCCGATCCGGCGAGAGAAATCCCGTTCGATTGTCGAGGGGGGGTGTCCGAGGGCACCGATCCGAAGCAAGACTGCAGTCCACCCGATCCGGCGAGAGAAATCCCGTTCGATTGTCGAGGGGGGGTGTCCGAGGGCACCGATCCGAAGCAAGACTGCAGTCCCGGCCAGCCCGAGAGATTTTCCCCCCATCGGAGGAATCATGACTGACGAAGGCTATTCGGCCGCTCTGAGCTACTTCCGGGCCGTCGAGACAGACCCGATGACTGATGAGGCCAACAAACTCGCCGGGGACCTGGTCGAGGAGTTCGGCGAGGAGGAAATCATGATGGGCCTCGCCCTGGTCGCGGCCCTTCTGCGGGACGCTCTCTTGGAGCACGCCCACGGCGCGTGCGACTGTGGCAGCGACCAGTGGTTGGATCGGGCGATCTACGCCGCTGCCGTAGATGGCGCCGATGGTTGAGATGCCCACCACCTGTATCACCTGCGGGGCCCTAATCCCGCATGGCAAAAGCCGGTGTCCGCGCCATATGTACAAGAGCAGCAGCAGGTGGGCGCTCTACGCCGAGAAATACCCAGAACAAGCTGCCTACTACAAGTCCGCGGCCTGGCGGGAGCGTCGAGCTCGTCAACTCGCCGAATTCCCTGACTGCGTCGTTTGCGGCCACCCAGCCCGACACGTCGATCACGTGATCAGCGTCGCGGCCGGCGGGACCCTCGATGGCCCGCTGCAGTCCATGTGTGTGTCGTGCCATCGCAAAAAGACACTCGTCGAGTCCCACCTCGGCATGAAACGAGCAGCGGTCCGGAGACGGCAGCGTGGCTGACCGCTTCGACGGCGATAAGACTGCTCTGGCCGACCAGGTTGAAGCCACGGTCAGCGGGCACGGCCTGGAGATCGTCGGCTGGGCCGATATCTCCGCTGGCGTGGATGGTGCCGGTCCAGATGCCGCTCAGATGGCGCTTCTGGAGGCATACGTACGGCTGGCGGGCGAGGCTCAGGCTGGCGGCTCCCTCCTGGCGCTGATCGCATTCCCAACGGGGGACGGCCAAGGCATCCTTGCGCCTGTTCTGGTCAAGAAGTCCGATGGCTGATCCCAACACCCTTCGAAAGATCGTTCGCGGTCCCTGGGTCAGCGACATCCCACCAGAGGTCGTCGGGATCAAAGCCCGCAAGCGTCGGGACTACAAAGGCGAACGACGGGCCCTTACGGTTCGTCTGCCGGCCTCCCTCGCTGAAGAGCTCGAGGATCTGGCCCGCCGCGCTGGCCTGTCCAATTCCGAGCTCGTCTCCCTCCTCGTCTACACCTACCTCCATCGCCAGGCTCGGTGATTCAGGGTCTCAAGGCTAAGCCTGATGCAGATCGGAGGATGAGCCCATGTTCAAGCGCCGCCCCAAGCCCGAAGCGAAGCGGTACTTCTGGCCTCTGTTCAAGGATCCGCCGCCCCCGCCATGTCCGCTCCACGGCGACCGATGCGGTCAGTTCAACCTCATGGGCGACGTGTGGGTGGCCGACTACCGCCCCTGCCTGGCCCGTGAGGCCGCGATGAAGCGTGCTGAGTTTGCTCAGAGTCACCTAGCCGTCTTCAACCCGGTCACGAACGATTTCGAGATCCACCCGAGATAGGAGAAGTCATGGCAGACCTCGACAACTGGTTCGACGACAAGTTGATCGACATGGTGGCGAAGGATGTACGAGATCCGCACCCTGGATACCGCGACCGTGAGGGGAACGTCCTCCCCACCGTGCCGTGGGAACCATCGCCGCAGATCGACCCGATCCCCGATACCGCCTTAGGCGACGCAATCCAGCCGTTCAACGAAGAGCTGATCCGGGCTCAGCAATACGACGGTGACGTGTGGGACGGCGGACGGACCAGTTTCTTCAGGGACATGGTCACCATCGCGGAGCGGAATCACCGGATGGGCCAGGTAATGCGGGCTCAGGCCGAAGGCCGCGATTACATGCCGCCAACCGTGACCCCGTCGCGGCTCGAGGCACTCTCGGGTGGCGTCCAGGGTGCTATCGCCCGTTCATCCGAGGCCGCGATGAAGGTGGAGCGGCGAGTCCGTGAGGTTCGCTCCCGGATCCGCAAGGAAGAGCGTGCCGCGATCACCACGAGCTCCGGTGGTGTCGGCTTGGTGCCGGCCAACGGCGCACCTCGATATGTCGCGGAGCTATTCGCGGACCAGGCCAGGACGAAGGCTCGGCTCTCGCAACGGTTGTTCCAGGGCCAACTCCCCTCGTCGGGCAAGCTCGTGATCGTGCCTCGGGCGACCACCGGCGCGGTGATGGGCATCCAGACGTCAGAGGGCAACGCCTACACGACTTCCTCGACGGTCACCGACACGACAAGCTCACCCGTGGCAACCATCGTCGGTTCACAGGACGTGTCACGTGAACTGCTGGATCGAGGGATCAACACCGACGCCGACATCGCCGCATCCCTCGGCGCATCGTTCGCCGGCCAGCTTGAGGCTCAGGTGATCAACGGCTCCGGTGCTTCGGGACAACTCACCGGGCTCTTGGGCGTCTCGGGCATCACGTCGAACGCATACACAGATGCCACCGCCACCGCTGCCGAAGCATGGGGTGCGATCCAGAAGCTCCTGGCCGACACCGGCACGGCCTACGGTGCCCCAATCGACACCCTCGTCATGCACTCTCGTCGTGCCCGCTGGATGGCCGATACCGCGGTCTTCGGTGCAGTGGACTACGGGGCCGAGGTCATCGAGAGTCAGGGTGTGCCGACTAACCTCGGGGCCGGCACGAATGAAGACGCCATCATCGCCTTGGCGCTGCAAGAGACGCCGGTGTTCATCGGGCCGATCCGGTTCGAGGTCGACCCCGGCGTGTTGTCGGGGAACCTCCAGGTGCGCATCTACGCTTTCGCCTACGTCGCGTTAGTGGGTGCTCGCCTGCCGGCTTCGATTGGCAAGCTGGGCGGAACTGGATTGATTACCCCGGTGTTCCCGTAATCATGGCTGATATCAGTTCACTTCTCGGTTCCGCCGGCATCGGCGGCGCAATCGGTAAGGCCATCGTCTCGCTTGAGCTCGATACCAAGAAGTACCTCGGTGAGATGAAGGCTGCTGAAGGGCAGACCGCAGCGAGCACGAACTCGATGGCTACGGGCATGTCGAAGTTCGGGGCCCTCGCATCGACTGCGTTTGCGGGTGTCGGAGTGGCAGCCGTCGCATTCGCCGCAGTATCGGTCAAGGCCGCGCTCGAGGCGAACGAAGCCCACCTCAAGCTGCAAAATACCTTCGCCAACAACGCCTCCTTGGCTGACTCGTCGGTCGCCGCATTCGAGGCTCAAGCCAATGCCCTGCGTGACCTAACCGGCGTCGACGACGAAGCGATCATCGGTGCGCAAGCATTGCTCGGCCAGTTCCATCTCACCGGCTCGCAGGTAGAGAAGTTGATCCCATTGATCGTTGACCTATCGGCGAAGATGGGGATCGACCTGGAGACGGCGGCTAAGGCCGTCGGTAAGGCCACGCAGGGCAACACCGGAGCCCTGGCCCGTTACGGCATCATGATCGACGATACCGGCAAGGGCGTGAATAACTTCACCGCGACCCTGCAGGGTCTGGGGGTGGCACAGGGATTCGCCGCCGATAGGGCGAAGGCTGAGCCGTGGCTGGTACTTCAGGCTCAGTTCGAGGAACTGGAAGAAACCGTAGGCCAGGCGCTGATCCCGATCATGCAAGCGATCGTCCCGGTGCTGGAAGACCTCGTCACGGTGCTGCAGTTCGCCACTGGAGCAACCGAGGGTTTCGACAGGGCCGTGCAGGATGCGTCCATAAGTCTCGCCTCGGGGGAGCTCCACCTCGCCGGCTGGATCGAGAAGATGACGGGCCACATCCCATTCATTGGCCAAGCCGTCGAGGTCTGGGACCAATATCGGGCGGCCCAGGACGCCGCCAGCGCATCGATAGGACTCTCAGCTGACCAACTCGACACACTGAATACGGCGATCACTACCGGTGATCCAGCGGTCGCCCACTTCAGAGACCAAGCTGTGGGCCTGTTCGAGGACTTCCTCAACCTAAGCGAGATCGCCCCGGAGGTCCGTAAGCGTCTCAGCCATCTCACCGACGATATCCCGAAGGTTGCTAAGGCATTTAGGGATACCCGAGATGCTCTGATAGAGGAGATCCCCGCCATCCGTGGCACAGCCACGACCTGGAAGGAGACATTCACCCTATCGCCCAACGAGTTGAAGAAGATCACGGAGTCGTGGGCCAAGATCGCCCGCACCATTGCAAGTGATCTAAGGGAGATTGCAGACTCCGATCTCAAACCGAGGATGCGCGAAGCCATCGCCGCGCTCCCCCCAGAGATGCGTCACGCCTGGGTGGAAGGCAACGATAGGCAACGGGCGTCTATCGAGAAGTCGATCCAGACCACCTTCAGCGTTGAGGATCAGATGCCGAAGCTGGCGAGGGAAGCTCTGACCGGTGGCACCCTGGTCGGCACGAACATGGATCAGGGCATCGTTCGAGGTATCGAAAGTGGTATCCCGGCTATCACCAGTGCAGCGAGGAACGCAGTCGAGCAAGCCCTCGCCGCCGCACGTCGCGCCGCCCAAGCTGAGTCCCCGTCTAAGGTGATGCATCGTCTCGGCGTCGACATGATGGTCGGTCTGGCGAACGGCATTTCAGACGCTGAACAGAAGGCGATTGACGCGGCGAAGAAGGCCATCGAGAACTCCATCTCGAGTATCGAAGACCAGCTGTCGAAGGTCCAATCCAAAGCATCATCGTTCCGAGACGCAATCAAAGGTGGTTTCTCCTCATTCCTGGATATCTCCGGTGCCTTTGGTCTTGGGACCGAGGAGGGTGGCCCTGGTGGGCCAACAGGAGATGCCATCTCTGCGTTTATCGCTGCTCAGGTCGGCGGTGCCCAGCAGCTGGCCGATGTTCTGAAGGCCCTGAAGACTCAGGGGGCGGGCAAGGGACTGCTCTCACAGATCGCTGGAGGTGGGACGGAGGCTATCCCATTCGCCCAGGCCCTTCTACAGGGTGGCCCCGCGGCAATCGAGAAGATCAACACCAGTCTTGCGACCATCTCTGATCTGGCATCACAGACCGGTAAAGGACTCTCTGAGCGCTTCTTCGGGGAGAAGATCGACAAGCTTGAAGCGAAACTAGACCGCATCCACGATGATCTGCGCGAACTGAATGGTTATGAGCGCGAAGGCCACTCGCACGACATCATCATGGATGACCAGAAGGTCGCTACTGGTGTGCGCAAAGAACTAATCCGTACTGGCTCTCGTAACTCTGACATCTTCGGTGGAAGGGCCTGATGGGGAGGATACTGAGAAGCCGTGAGCTCCATAGACTCCACCGAGGCTGAGCGTGAAGCGGCCCTGATACTCGTTGACTTCATTGAGCTCGGTGAGCATGTCCCCGTCGAAGTCATGGAAAAGATCAAACAGGCCCATGTTGTCAAACTCACTGGTCAGATTGAGTTCCTATTGCCGGATGGAGCCCGTCTGTTCATGAAGCACGGAAAGGCATGGATCGTGCGGCCCATCGAAACCGGATGGAGTGTGACCATCTGGATTCACGAAGAGGCCTCGGAGACCGACATTCCCCGTTCCGCCTTCCCGTTTGGGGCGGAACCTTTTGACACGGAGTGATTGGCCGTAAGGCCCGAGAAACGTCTCAGGAGAGCCCAGCACGCCCGTAGGGGTTGAAAACGCAGAATCACCCGAACGCACGTTCGAGGGGCCTAGAAGCCCGGAGGATGCCTGAAACCGGTAGGGGGCCGGCCAGGATGGTCCCAGAACTGGTTGTCCTTCCAGATCCGATCACCGCATTCGGGGCACCGGAACCCGACGCCGGCATCGAGCTCCTCGATGCCATCGGCATCTGGGATCGGCGACAGGAAGACATCCCCATCCGGGACACTGACCTTGCCGCAGCGCGGGCACTCCATCAGGGCTGTATCCATGTGAAAAGGATGCTCTGGACGTTCGGTCAAGTCAATTGACAGTATTGGCATGTCAAAGTTGAGAGGTCCTGCCTGACCTCGACCTCGAGTTGAGGCAGGTTGAGGGTTGCTAACCACGGTTAGCAGCGCGTCTAACTGGGCGGCTCTCGCTCGCCGGGATCGTGCGTAAGGGTCGTCCTTAGCACGTCGTTTAGCCGGGAATAGCTGGGGGTCAGGAGGTCGCGGGTTCGAATCCCGCCGGCCCGACTAGCAGGGGAAACGCTTGGCATGCTTGACGTACACCGCTTGCACAGCGTATAACGTCGAGCGTGACCGAGGGAAGGTGGCAAACGATGGACCGCCAGCAATTACCCGCATCGCCGGACTTGCGCCTAACGTTCCAGGAGCAGCGGCTCGCAGAGCTTGTCGAGCACTCCAAGTGGATTCGCCGCTACGCGGGCATCTGTGCCCTGGTTGCCGCAGCGCTCGGGGCGCTCTACGCGCTCACGATTCTCGCCGCGCTCATCGTGGCATCGACGAACTCGTGAGGGCTGGCACCGAGACTGCCCTCCAGGTCGATATCCCCGCGCTGCTCCCGTCATGGCAGCGCAGCCTTAGGGCGGCCCGTAGAAGCCCGAGGACAGTCCAGTCCTACACGGAGTCCGCCGAGCAGCTGTCCGACTTCCTGGTCCGACAAGGGATGCCGACAGCCGTGGAGTCGATCCGGCGCGAACACGTCGAGTCGTTCATCGAAGACCTGGACTCCCGGTTCCGTCCAACGACGGTCGCCGTCCGCTACAAGTCGTTGAAGCAACTGTTCCGCTGGCTCATCGAGGAAGGGGAAATCACCAACAACCCGATGGAGCGGATGAGGCTGCCGTCGGTCCCCGAGGAACCGCCCGAGGTCTTGTCCGACGCTGAGCTACGGGCGCTGTTGAAAGCATGCGAGGGGACCACCTTCACGGCGCGGCGTGACCTGGCCATCGTCCGCGTCTTCATCGACACCGGGGCAAGGCTCTCCGAGGTGACCAACCTCAAGCTCGAGGACGTTGACCTCGACGACCAGACGCTCCGCGTGATGGGCAAGGGTTCGCGTATCCGCATCCTGCCGATCGGTGCGAAGACCACGGCCGCGATCGACCGCTATCTCCGTCTCCGGCGTTCGGACGACCCGCATCTGTGGCTCGGATCCAAGGGGCCGATGGGGACCAGCGGGATCGCTCAGATGCTTCGACGCCGCGCTGTTGACGCGGGGATCGACCACTTGAACCCGCACCGCTTCCGTCACACCTTCGCCCATCAATGGCTCGCCATCCAAGGCGCGGAGGGCGACCTGATGGAGCTCGCCGGCTGGCGGTCGAGGGAGATGCTGCGGCGCTATGGGGCAAGCTCGAGGGCGGAGAGGGCCCGGGATGCGCATCGGCGGCTTTCACCGGGGGACCGGTTGTGACCGACTTGCCGCGTGCTCGCCTCAGCAAGGATGGGCGCAACTTGCTCTGCGGCACGCCGGACTGCGGTGTGAAGTTCTGCAGGTTCTCGTTCGAGTTTGCCGACCGCGAGCCCGTTCTACGAGATGACCACATCCGTCTGGAACGGAAGTCAGGAGCGGTGCCCATGCTGTCCTTCGCTGGGGCATGGATCGAAGACGGCGAGCTCATGTACATGCCGCCAAGGGCATACCGGCGTCTTTCCCAGGGACTCCCGCCCACCTTCCGTTCGACGCCGGATGACCCTACGGGCAAGAGGCGTCGAAAGCCCGGGAACCGTCTCACCCGCGTACAGCCACCAAAACGAATTAGGTGCCCCGCTTGCCACGTCGAGCAGATAGCGGAGTACTCGGGTGCGTCTGACCGCAGTGCTAAGATGAGCGCAAGCGAATAGTCGGCAAAGGCTCCCCGACACAAAACAACGGAGCGAGAGCCGAACCTAGACGGCCGTCAACCGAACCGAGGCGCAAACGCAGCGGGGAGGCCGGAGGTTCGGCTATGTCTTTGAGTCCCGAGCAGCGATCTATTCGGGCTTCGATTGGCGGCTATGCGCAGAAGGCGAAGTACGACAGCCGCGAGCTGACCAAGAACGCTCGCACCAAGTTCCTGTCACGCTTCGAGCGCGAGGTCGATCCTGACGGCGTTCTTCCCGAGCCCGAGCGCGACCGCCGGGCGCAGGCCGCGCTGAGGGCTCACATGCAGCGGCTCGCCCTTGCGTCATCGAAGGCTCGTAAGGCGCGGAGGGCGTCACCGTGAGCCCCCACAAAGAGGAAGAGCCCCCGACATCCGAGGGCTCTTCTCTAAAGAGTGTCCGTGAGTCCGAGGACTCAGTAGTCCACCCACCACCACCTACCAGAACGAAGTATATCCCGGGCGACGATGGCGGTTCAAGCGGACAGTGGGCCAAGATGCCCGCCTCCGCACTCGAGCTGCGCCGACCTGAGATGCGGGTGCTGTTCGCCTACTCCCAGTTCGCCAATAAGTGGCGCATCAGCATGGTCGGGGAGAACAGGATCGCAGAGGAACTTGGCTGGTACTACGGGCCCAAGCGACTGCCGAACCGTCGCAACGTTAAGAAGGCTCGAGATCGGCTGATCGCGGATGGCTTCATGGTGGAGGCCGGCCCGCGCCGCGTTCCGGGGACGAAGAACACATGGGTCAAGTCCTACCTCGTGGCTCCCTACGACGATGCGTCGCGTATGAACGCATCGTTGGTTGGGACGATGCGTCGTTTTGGAGATGACGATGCGTCGTTTTCGAACACCACGATGCGTCGCCCAGCGACGCACATACAGAGGTTTACAGAACAGAAGATGTTTCAGGGAAGCGGCGATAGCCGCGAAGAAGATCAACACCTCAACGGCCAAGAGCGGTCGGGTGACGCTCCGTGGAAGGGCTACCAAGGTGGGTGGCCAGCCTGGCTCAAAGACGCAGCGAAAGAAGAAGCAGAAGAAACCCCTATCGAAGCGAGGGCAGAGGTGCCTATATGACCCTTGACGAGATCGTTGACCTGGCGGCTGCCCTGTACGTCGACGCATTGGCTCGGGGGGACGACGAGACCGCCGGCGCGGCGGCGTCGATCTGTTTCGACCTGACGGCAGAGGTTGCGTGGGCGCTGAACCTACTCGACAAAGCCGATGCCTGAGGCAGCCCCCGTCATCGTCTGGTCGCCCAGTGGCCGAGAGTCCGTTCCGGTGAAAGCCCGAAGGCTCTTGGCCGAAGGTCGCGTGACGGTCATCAGTCGCATCCCTGGTCGCATCTTCGCCAACGTCAAGGGAACCGAGCAGACCTACGCTGTGCGCTGGGAACCTCGCCACGGTTGGTCTTGCTCCTGCCCTGCTGGCGCACGCGCCTGCTCCCATCGAGTCGCCGTCGCTCTCGTGGTTGTGCCCGAGCACGGGGAGCGGCGATGAACGCCGAGGAGTACGTGGCGAGGGAAGAGTGGGCTGCCCTCGATAGGTATCGGGCGGGCATCATCCAGGCCACCCAGGAGGCCGGCCAGCAGGCTGCACTCAGCTTCGCTCGAGAGTGGGCAGACGTGGCTTGGGATGAACTGGTGGACCTAGCCCGCTCGAGGCGGCATTTCTGCGCCGATGACGTGATCGCCGAGGTTGGTCCAGCACCGAGCCCAGGTGCGGTCGGGGCTTTGTTCAAGCAGGCGGCTCGTCACGGTCTCATCGAATGCGTCGGTACGACCACAAGCCAGCGGATTTCCCGGCACGGTGGGCTCACCCGTCTATGGGTTGGGGTGGGCTAGGAGTGCCATGCCCACATCCCGGGATCCAGGTAGAGGGCAAGTGCTACATCTGCTGCAAACAGGCGGCGCTGAATGGCAGTCGATCCAAGCTCAGCGTCGAGCAGCTGGCGTTTGTTGGGTTCATGCCCGAGGTCGAGGGTTCGCGCACGGATACCGTGCGTGGAACGGCATGGCTCCAACCCACCAATCCCTCGAACATCGATCAGCAGCTAGAGGAACTGGCAAAGCGTCTAGATACCGCTCCGAACTGGATCACGCTGGCTCGAAGGATTGTCGGGGAATGAGACTGCAGTCCACCCGATCCGGCGAGAGAAATCCCGTTCGATTGTCGAGGGGGGGTGTCCGAGGGCACCGATCCGAAGCAAGAC
>Ga0070704_100002678_pt1 | contig 10066 bp, 9 predicted proteins | sample KBSK5252metaG_FD_65467 | JGI IMG/M metagenome (GOLD analysis project Ga0070704, IMG submission 65467) | Corn, switchgrass and miscanthus rhizosphere microbial communities from Kellogg Biological Station, Michigan, USA - KBS K5-25-2 metaG | ecosystem: Host-associated > Plants > Roots >... | reverse complement strand
CTTCCCCTCTTCCCCTCTTCCCCTCTTCTCCTCACTTCCCCTCCGCGAGCGGAGCGAGGCGGTCGAACCATGGCCGCGCTGCCTCGAGTTGCCCTGCGAGCCGGTACAGTGTCGCCTCATCCCCGTAGCGCCCGATGAAATGCGTCCCAATGGGGAGTCCGTCCCGGTTCCAGCAGAGCGGCAGCGACATCGCCGGCTGACCCGTGGCGTTGAGCACCGGCGTCCAGGGAATCCACTCGAAGACCTTGTCGGCGGTCTGCTCCAGCACGCCGAGCATTCGGAAGAGAGTTCCGCTGCCGAGACGGCCGAGGAGACCGAGGGAGCGTTGCTCGGCGGACGTGGGCTGCAGCGTACCGATCGTGAAGGGCGGAGTGCTGACCGTCGGGGTGAGCACCACGTCGTAGCGTTCGAAGAACGGAGCGATCTGCCGGCCCACGCGCTGGAGGAATCGCACCGCCCGGGCGAACTCCGAGGCGGGGATCGCCCCGCCCAGCCGGGAGAGCCCCCAGGTAGGAAGCTCGAAGTCCGCCATCTTCGCTTTCCTCCCGAGGAGGATCTCGGCATCGTCGATGTCCCCCCTGAGCTCGGCGCACACCATCGTGAGGAAGGCCCGGCAGAATCCCTTGCCGTCGATGACCGGCGACGCCTCCTCGACGTCGTGTCCGAGACTTTCCAGCAGCGCTGCCGTCTCATGAACGGCCGTCACGCAGTCGGGATGCACGGTGCTCCCGAGCCAGGGCGTCGCGGTGAACGCGATGCGCAGCTTGCCGGGCGCGCGGGTCACCTCCTCGAGAAAAGGCCGCTCCGGCGGCGGTGCCGCGTAGGGTGCGCCCGGATCGGGACCCTCGGTCGCATCGAGAATCGCGGCGCTGTCCCGCACCGAGCGGGTGACCACGTGCTCCACCACGGCGCCATGCCAGATTTCACCGATGTCGGGCCCGGTGGGAACGCGACCCCGGGTGGGCTTCATCCCGAAGAGTCCGCAGCACGACGCGGGAATCCGGATCGAGCCGCCGCCGTCGCCCCCCGTCGCCGCAGGCACCATTCCGCTCGCCACCGCCGCCGCGGAGCCGCCGCTCGATCCTCCGGTCGTCCGGGTTAGGTCCCAGGGATTCCGGGTGGGACCGCAGAGGGCGGGCTCGGTGAACGGCGTCAGCCCGAACTCCGGCGTATTGGTCTTGCCGAGGAAGATGAACCCGGCCCGCCGATACCGGCGAACCAGCTCGCTGTCATGCGGCGGCACGAACCCGCGGAGGAAGCGGCTGCCGCAGTGGAACGGCTCTCCCGCGACGGTGGATACCAGGTCCTTGAGGAGCAGCGGCACCCCGGCAAAGGGGCCCTCTCCCGCCGAAGCGCCGGCAATGCGCCTCGCGGCATCGTCCATGCGGTGAATGACGGCATTCACCCTGGGATTCAACCGATCGATCCGGCCGATGGCCGTTTCCACCAGCTCCGCGGAAGAGACTTCTCCCCCGCGAACGAGGGCGGCAAGCCCGGTGGCGTCGTGGCGGAGATATTCCTGATCGGTGAGAGGCGTCGGCGTCATGGGTCTCCCGCGTACCGAATGTCGGACAGCAGTGTCCCGAACTGTGGACCATGGCTGGTGGAAGCTTACCATCCTGCGAAAGGAACCGTCGTGATCTCGCGTGCTCTGCTCTCGTTCGCCCTGCTCGGTGCCGCGTGGACCCCAGCCACAGCGCAGCAAAGGGATCTGCATACCCTCGTCGGGATGGTGAAAGACACCGAGGGCGAGGCGGTGGCGGACGTGGAAGTCATCCTCGATGTGCCCCGGCGATCCACCCGGACCAACTCGGCGGGACGATTCACCCTCGACAGCGTACCGAAGGGAGATCGGAAGATTCTGGTCCGACGGATCGGGTTCGTCCCCCTCAATTACAGCGTGACCGTGCCGCGGGCGCCGGGCGACACACTGCGATTCACGATGCTCGCGGTCCCGCAGATGCTGGCGCCGGTGGACGTGCAGGTCGAGCGCAAGGGGCTCTACGGCGTCGTGGGCGATACCGCCTATCACGCCCTCCCCGGCACACTGGTCGAGATTCTCGGCGGACGTATTGCCGATACCACCGATGCCCAGGGGCGCTTTTCGTTCGAGGGGCTCAAGGAGCGGCAGTACGTGCTGCGGGTCTCGCGACCAGGGTACTACGGCCGGATGATTTCGGTGGATTACACCGGCAAGGGACGGGACTTCTCGGTGTTCCTCACACCGTACCGGGAGGGATCCTTCGACTGGGCCAACTCGCCCGAAGCGGGAATCGCCCTGCCCGAGCTCGCCATCCGGCTCGCCATGGAACCCAAGCGGTACCGGATGACCCGGGAGGAGCTGGCGCGCTACGGCAGTATGCCGCTCTGCGACATTCCCCGCATCAAGTCCCAGGTCGGCGAGGACCCCAACGTGGTCTTCCGCGGTTTCACGTGGTACCGGAACGTGGACTTCTGCAGCTGGACCGCCGATCAGCTCGACCTGATCGAGTGGGGGAGCGACCCCTGCAAAGAGACGTGGAAGGCGATCGCCGAGGTGCTGAGCGTCACTTGCGGCCCGCAACGAATGACGGCACTCTATTCGACGGCCCCCTCGAAACGCAAAGGGTACGTGGTGCTCTGGCCGAGGGGCTGACTCCTCGCGGGAGAACTGCTGATGTCACAGGCGGTGCGCGGCATCGTGGCGGTGCTGCTCGGGCTCGGATTCGCCCTTGCGATCACCTACCTGGTCGACTGGGTCAACCTGCGGATGTATCCGCTCCCCACCGGGGCCGACCTCGCCGATCCCGCTTCGATGAAGGCGGCGATGGCGACGTTGCCGCGCGCCGCGCTGGCAATCGTGCTGGGGGGATGGTTCGTGAGCGCGCTGGCGGGAGCCTGCGCTGCGGCCGGCGTTGCCCGCCCCGCCGGCTGGCCGCCGCTCGCCGTCGGAGTGACCCTCTTCGCGATCGCGGTGGCGAACATGCAGATGCTCCGGCGGCCGGTCTGGTTCTGGATCATCGGGGTGGCGATCTACCCGGTGGCGACCTGGCTGGGCGCGAGGCTCGGGGGGACGCCGGTGAAGAGGAGGGGCTAGGTACTGGGTGCTGGGTACTGGAAACAGCCCTTCCCCCCAACACCCAGCACCCAGCACCCAGCACCTAGTACCCAGCACCCAGCACCGCTTCTCTCTCAACCGCCCGCAGCATCTCCCTCCGAATCAGCGCACTCCCCGGGTGAACCAGCCGCCAGTAGCGGCGGAAGGTGCGGAGGGTGGCGGGGTCGCCGCATTTGATCCGGGTTTCCGTGGCCAGGAGGGTGCTTTCCCTCTTCGCGCTTCGCTCTTCGCGCTTCGCTACCTCAAAGCTCCACGCCACGAGCACCTCCCCCGGCGGCGCCCCCCGCCCGAATTGCGCTTCGTCGGCGGGCCGCCGCTCCCCGGATGGCTTCCAGAACTTCCCAACGACGCCCAGAACGATTTCCTCGCCCGGCCGCTCACCGACCAGCTTGAACCCAGCGTGGATGAGGCTATCGAGCGTCAGGGGGCCTTTCGGGATGCGGAGCGTCCGGATCGTCACGAGCAGCTTCACCAGTCCCGAGCCGGCCAGGTCGGCGGTGCGGAGCGCGGCGAAGACGCGGGCGGGAGGCGCGGTGATCAGGCGCTGGTGGCGCATCCGGATGTCCGGGTCCGCAAGGAGTCCTTCAATGAGGGGACTGGGTACTGGGGACTGGGTGCTGGGAGCAATCATTCAGACCCAGCACCCAGCACCCAGCCCCCAGCACCTAGCACCCAGCACCTAGCCCCCCCACAACCCGAGCCGCCATAAGACAAACGCGAAATCCAGCGCCACCTCCCGGAGCCGGTCGTAGCGCCCCGAGGCACCCGCGTGTCCGGCGCCCATGTTGGTGAGGAAGAGCAGCGGATTCCGGTCGGTCTTCAGGGTCCGGAGTCTGGCCACGTATTTGGCCGGCTCCCAATACATCACCTGGCTGTCGTTGAGGGAGGTGCGCACCAGCATCGCCGGATAGTCCTTGGCGGCGAGGTTGCTGTAGGGGCAGTAGGGCCGCATCCAGCGATACTGCTCCAGGAGTGCCGGATTGCCCCACTCTTCGTATTCCCCCACGGTGAGCGGAAGGCTCGCGTCCAGCATGGTGTTGATCACGTCCACGAAGGGAACCTGCGCCACCACCGCACCGAAGAGATCGGGGCGGAGGTTGGCGACGGCACCCATGAGGAGACCGCCCGCGCTCCCTCCCTCGATCGCGAGCATAGGCGCCGTGGTGCGTCCCTGGGCGATGAGCGCCTCGGTCACCGCGATGAAGTCGGTAAAGGTGTTCATCTTCCGCCCCATGCGCCCGGCATCGTGCCACCGGCGGCCCAGCTCTCCCCCGCCCCGCACGTGCGCCACCGCGGCGATGGCACCGCGGTCGAGCAGCGACAGCCGGTTGGAGGAAAACCCCACCGGATAGGAAATCCCGTAGGCGCCATAGCCGGTGAGCAGCATCGGCGCCGGGCTCGGCAGCGGGGGATCCTTCCGGAACATCAGCGACACCGGGATCGAGGTGCCGTCGGAGGCGTGCACCGAAATCCGCTCGCAGCCATAACGCGCCGGGTCGAAGTCTCCCAGCACCTCGCGCCGCTTCCTGAGCACACTCTCCCCGGTGGCGACGTCGAAGTCGTACACCGAGCTCGGTGTCACGGGGGATTCATAGCCGTAGCGAAGCGTCGCCGTCACCCACTCCGGGTTGGGCCCCAGGTACGACTCGTACACCGGCTCGGGAAAGGTGACATAGCGCACTCCGCCGGTGGCGCGGTCGGTGACCCGGAAGTTCATGAGCCCCGCCGCGCGCTCGCCGGCCACCCAGTGATCGCGAAAGGCGTCCAGCGTCTCGATCATCACCTCGTCGCGATGAGCCAGCAGCTCGGTCCAGCCTGCGGGATCGCTGTGGTCCTCGCGGAAGCGCACCACTCTGAAATTCGGACCGGTGTCGTTGACCTTGAGCAGCCACTCCTCGCCCAGGTGCTCCGCCTGGAGCTCGCGCTCGGCAACCCGCGGAATGAGCATGCGGGGAGGCGCGGTGGGATGATCGGCCCGGAGCAGGCGAATCTCCGAGGTCGTGTGGCTGTCGCTCTGCACCAGGACGTAGCTCCGGCTCCGGGTGCGCTGCACCCCGACCCGGAATCGCTCGTCTTCCTCCTCGAGGATCTGCTCGTGCTGACCGCCCAGCTCGAAGCGCCACACCTGGTAAAAACGCTTGGCGTCGTTCTCGACGGTGTGAAAGAGGGTCTTGTTGTCGGCGGTCCAGGACACCGAGCCGGTCTTCTTGATCGGGCCGGCGAGAATCCGGTTGGTGGCCAGATCCTCCACGAAGAGATCGTATTCCCGGTAGCCGGTGGCGTCGATCGAATAGGCGAGGAAGCGCCCATCGTCGCTCACCTCGAAGGCGCCGAGGGCGAGGTACGAGCGCCCCTCGGCCATCGCATTCAGATCGAGGACCACCTCCTCTTCGGCCTCGAGCGATCCCGGTTTACGACAATGGATCGGGTACTGCTTCCCCTCCTCGGTGCGGCTGTAGTACCAGTAGCCGCCGTCGCGATAGGGGACCGACAGGTCGGTCTGCTTGATGCGGCCCAGCATCTCCTGGTAGAGCGATTCCTGCAGGGCGGTCGTGGGAGCAAGGAACTCGTCGCCGAAGGCATTCTCGGCTTCGAGATACGCGGTGACCTCGGGATTGTCCCGCTCCCGCATCCAGAAATAGTCGTCCACCAGCCGCTCGCCGTGGAGCTCCACGATGTGCGGGTGGCGGGGGGCGATGGGGGGGGGAGTCATGCGGGAATCTAGGGGTCAGGGGTCAGGAGTCAGAGGTCAGGGAACGCCGTCACCTGACCCCTGACCCCTGACCCCTGACCCCTGATTCCTGACTCCTCAACGCCTTACCATCCCTGGCAGGGTTTCGAGCCGCCGCGCCGCCCCCTCCAGCAGATCCAGCGTCTTGCAGAAGGCAAAGCGAGTGAGCCGCCCGCCGTCTTCGGGGCGATTGAAGAAGCTGCTCCCCGGCACGGTGGCGATCCCGCCTTCGATGGTGAGCCAGCGCGCGAAGTCCGGCGACGGCAGGTCGCTCAGCGCGGAATAGTCGGCCAGGATGTAGTAGGCGCCCTCGGGAGCGACGGCCTTGAAGCCTGCGGTAGTGAGCGCCCGCATCAGCATGTTGCGCCGCGCCAGATACTCCGCCGAGAGGCTGTCGTAGTAATCGCGGCCCACCGTCTCCATCGCCACGGCCAGCCCCTCCATCAGCGGCGCCGGGGCGCCGACCGTGAGGAAGTCGTGGACCTTGCGAATGGCGTCGGTGACGCCGGCGGGCGCGACGATGGTTCCGATGCGCCACCCGGTGATGCTGAAGGTCTTCGAGGCGCCGCTGATCGTGATGGTCCGAGGCCGCATCTCGGGAAGGGTTGCCATCGGGATGTGTTCACCCTCGTAGAGGATGTGCTCGTAGATCTCGTCGGTGACCGCCCACGCATCGTGTTTCCGGCAGAGCGCGGCGATCCCCTCGAGCTCCTGGCGGTTGAGCACCCGGCCCGATGGATTGCCCGGCGTGTTCACCACGATCGCTTTGGTTTTGTCGGAGAACACGCTCGCCAGGCGGTCGAGATCGAGCGGCTGGCCGGGAAGCAGCGGGACGAAGACCGGCTTCGCGTCGCAGAGGATGGCATCGGGACCGTAGTTCTCGTAGAACGGTTCGAAGACGATGACTTCCTCACCGGGATTCACGATGGCAAGAAGCGTCGCGGCCATCGCTTCGGTGGCGCCGCAGGTGACGGTGAGCTCGGTTTCCGGATTCACCTCCATCGCGTACCACTCGCGGTATTTCCGGACCAGCGCGTCGCGGAGCCGCTTGGAGCCCCAGGTGATCGCGTACTGGTTGATGTCGGCCTGGATCGCCGCCGCGGCGGCATCCTTGAGCACCTGCGGCGCGGCGAAATTGGGGAAGCCCTGCGCGAGGTTGATCGCCTTGTGCTCGGTGGCGAGACGGGTCATCCCGCGGATGACGGATTCGGAAAAACCATGGGTGCGGAGGGCGGTGGGCATACTACAAAGTAAGCGGTGAGCGGTGAGCGGTGAGAGGGAAAGGCACCCCTCTCGTCGCTCACCGTTCACCGTTCACTGTTCACCGTTCACGCTGTATAGTTCTATATCCCCCCGACGGGTCCTGATGATGAGATCCATTGCCCTGGCCGCCCTCACCGCCCTCACCGCCCTCGCCGCCGTGCCCCTGTCCGCCCAGGGGATTCCCGCAGCCCGGTTCGACGGCCGCCCCGCCTTCGGCGAGGGAGTCGACCTCGGCTATTACCTCTGGCGCGACGACGGCGACACCTGGCACGTGCGCTGGACCACCATGGGAGTCCAGCGCCGCTTTACCGGTGCGGTGACTTCCGAGGGGGGCGAGCTCAAGAGCCTGAAGCGGATCGACGTCGAGAACGAGCGCAAGGTCATTTATGCCGGACGGCCGGCCCATGTCGTGCGGGGACCTCGCGGAAGAGTGCTTGGCGTCAAAGGCGGCCGCGCGCCGGTTGTCGTGAGCAAGGAGCAGGACCACATCGAGAAGGACGGCGACAACCGGATCGTCTTCGCCGCCCTGACCGACAACGACATCGACGGCTTCGATTTCAAGGTGGACAAGGACGTCACCATTCTCCGCTTCGTGCTCAACATCGATGGGCAGGAGCGTCCCGGCGTGGTGGAAATCGGAGCCAACAACACGAAGCCCGGACGACTGCCGCTCTTCGTCAGCCTGAGGTAATTGCGATGACCGTCGTTCCTCATACTTCGGTGGCACAGGACTGGAAGGAATTCATCATCCCCGCGGCGGCGCCCTACTACAAGGAGCCGCTGGTCCTGGTCGAGGGCAGCGGGTCGAGGGTGACCGACGCCGAGGGGCGGGAATACCTCGACTTCTTCTGCGGAATCCTCACGACCGGCATCGGGCATTGTCATCCCGAGGTGGTGGAGCGGGTGCGCGAGCAGGCGGGCCGCCTGGGCCACACCTCGACCCTCTACCTGAACGAGCCGCAGGTGAATGCGGCGCGGCGCCTGGCGGGGATCGCGCCCGGCAAACTCAAGAAGACTTTCTTCACCAACAGCGGAACCGAAGCGGTGGAGACCGCGGTCATGCTGGCGCGGATGTACACCGGGCGCGACGAGATCATCGCCCTCCGCTACGGATACTCCGGCCGGTCCACCCTCGGCACCTCGCTCACCGCGATGAGCGGCTGGACGCCCCTCGGTGCGTCGGTTCCCTGGGTCAAGCACGCGCTGTCGCCCTATTGCTATCGCTGCGCCTTCGGGCCGCCGCACGACGACTGCGCCGAGCGCTACGCCCGGGACGTCGAGGAAGTGATCGCGACGACGACCAGCGGGAAGCCGGCCGCGTTCTTCGCCGAGACCATTCAGGGCGCCGGCGGCTACATCGTCCCGCCGCCCGGATACTTCAAGCTCGTCGCCGAAATCATCCGGAAGCATGGCGGGCTGTTCATCGCCGACGAGGTGCAGGCCGGCTTCGGCCGGACCGGGGACAAGTGGTTCGGGATCGAGCACTGGGGCGTGGAACCCGACATCATGGTGATGGCGAAGGCGATTGCCTCGGGGTACCCGGTCGGGGCGACGATCGCGCGCGATGACGTCGCGGCGGCGTGGAAGGGGAAGACGATTTCGACCTTCGGCGGCAATCCCATCACCATGACGGCGATGGATGCGACGATCGAGGTCATGGAGCGGGAGAACGTTCCCGTGCGAAGCGCCGAGCGGGGGCGTCAGCTCCGGGCGGGGCTCGACGCACTGGGCCGGCAGTATGAATGGATCGGCGACGTGCGCGGGATGGGAATGATGCAGGCGCTCGAGCTGGTCGAGGACCGGAAGAGCAAGACGCCGAGCCCCGCGAAGGCGGGGGCGCTGCTCGAGGCGGCCAAGAAGGAAGGCCTGCTGATCGGATCGGGGGGCCTCAATGGCCACGTCATCCGGATCGCGCCCCAGATGCTGATGAGCGCGGCGGAGATCGATGAGGGGCTGGGGCGGCTGGAGAGGGCGTGTCGTGCAGTCGGGTAGTCTTCAGTCGTGAGTCGTCAGTCGTGAGTCGTGAGTCGTGAGTCGTCGATCTTCAGTCGATGCGGACTGAAGACCGACGACTGAAGACTCCTTACGAAATCCCGAAACAATAGAACAATCCATTCCCCCCCGTCGCCTGCAGATTCTGCTGGCCGCAGCCTCGGCTCGGGTGGGCCGAGTTCCACGAAGTCGGATTCTGGCCGCCGCCGGTGCGATCGAAGTGGCCGACCATCGCGCTGCCGTCGGCGGCGCTGCTGGTCCAGTTGCCGCAGGTCGTGTCGCCCTCCCCAGGGGCCAGCGTGCCATCGAGCGCCGAACCGGTCAGGATGTCGTGCATGTTCGGCGTATCGCCGCGGCCGTTCACCGTCCCGCCCTTCTCGGTGAGGGCGGTTTGCTTGTTCACCCTGCTGCTGTCGCCATGGAGGTCGGCCACGTTCCTGGCGACTTCGACGCCGGCCTGATTGTGCCAGGGGCCGCTGCCGATCCGGTCGCGGGCATTGACGGCCGGTTTACCGTCGGCGGCCTTGGCGCTCAGATACGCACGCCAGGTGGTGATCGCGGAACCGGCGGCTTTGGCGAGGGCCGCACAATGGGCGTCGGCGCCGGCCAGGCCGCCGAGCGCGGCGCCGTTTCCGGGGCCGGCACTGGTGATGAAGAAGTTCATCGTGCGGCTCTGGGCGGTCGGCGCGGGCGTTGCGGCTATCAGAAATGCTGCGGCTGCGAGCGAGAGCTTGGCCATTGAAATCACCTCTCCAGTCCTGTGGCCCACAGATTTCCCAGATTCCACGGAAACCAATCTGCGACAATCTGTGCAATCTGTGGGTAAAAAGTTATGACGCGCCGATCTTCTTCCGCGCGGCCGCGCGGGTGAATGCCGCCGGCGGGTTATGCGCCGTGGCGAGATCGTACGACTTCTGGAAGAGCGCCTTCGCTTTGTCGGCCTGGCCCAATTTCTCGTAGGTCATTGCCAGGAGATAGTGCTG
>Ga0070704_100002676_pt1 | contig 10069 bp, 7 predicted proteins | sample KBSK5252metaG_FD_65467 | JGI IMG/M metagenome (GOLD analysis project Ga0070704, IMG submission 65467) | Corn, switchgrass and miscanthus rhizosphere microbial communities from Kellogg Biological Station, Michigan, USA - KBS K5-25-2 metaG | ecosystem: Host-associated > Plants > Roots >... | reverse complement strand
CAAGCAGTGCGGACCCGACGGACACCTGAAGGTCCAGCTCAGTATTCCGCCGATCTGCGGTCGCGGGCAATCGCTCGGCTGCATCCAGCCCTGCAGAAAGGTGACCAAGACCTTCCGCATAAGCCGAGCGCGCGATGGATTTGCGTCCGGCGTGCAGAAAGTAATCCGCAGCCTTTCCCCAAAGCTCACCGTTGTATGCATGATGGGCAAGCCGGTCGGTTTGCTCGGAGAGCCGATCACCATGAAGACGTTCAATCCCCTCCATGATCAGAATGTGAAGGGCACGCCGCTTGTCCTTGAGCAACGTGCCATACGCCACCTCCTGCGTCAGTGCATGCTTGAACGTAAACTCTACTTCGGGAAGAACACTCGTTTCGTACAGAAACTCGGCGTCCTGAAGCCGCTTCATGAGCCCGCGCAGCGTGCTGCCGTCGCGCTCGGAAATTTCTTGGAGAAGTCTCAGGGGCACGCGCTTGCCGACGACCGAGGCAGCCTGCAGGACGCGTTTCTGCGCTGATGGAAGGCGGTCGATGCGGGCCGCAAGAATGGCTTGTACGGTCGCGGGAACCCTCATCTCCTGAACAGGCACCTCGAGACGAAAGTCGCCGGGCTCGCCCACCACCGAGCGTGTTTCTACCAGGGATCGAACGCACTCTTCCAAGAAGAGCGGGTTTCCCTCTGCGCGCTCGATGAACAACTCCCTCAGGCGCTTGAGACTCTGATGGCTGCCAAGTAGCGCATCAAGCAACGCTCCAGCGCCGCTCGCACCCAACTCTCCAATCCGAAACTCGCGGAAATGCGATTTGCCGCTCCAGCGGTGCGCGTATTCTGGTCGAAAATTGACCAGGAGCAGGATCCGCGCCGTGTGGATGCGGTCGACCAGCAGATCGAGAAAGATCTGCGTTTCGGCGTCAATCCAATGCAGATTCTCAACCACGAGCAGCAGTGGCTGGACCTCGGCCTGCCGGAGCATCAACTGTACAACGCAGTCGAGCGCGCGCTGGCGCCGCTGCGTCGGGTCGAGCGCTTCCCAATCCGGGTCGTCCGCTGGAATATCCATTAGCCACAGGAACGCCGAGAACGCGGGCGGGGACTGCAGCATGCCGTGCGCGGCTAGCCGCGCAGACATGTTCCTGCGAATCTCCCGCTCATCAGCGACTTCTTCGATTCCGAAGTAGATGCGGAGCAGTTCGGCAACGTGGAAGAACGCACTTGCCCTTGCATACGAAACAGACCCGCATTTCAGCATCAGACAACGCTCCGCGCCCAGGGACTGGGTGAACTCCCAGAACAGTCTCGACTTTCCGACGCCCGGCTCGCCGATGACTGCTAGCACCTGGCCCTGCCCCAGGCTTGCGCGCCCGAGCGCTTGACTGAGTTCGGCGATTTCCCGGTCCCGCCCGACGAAGCGACTCAGCCCGCGCGCGGTTGCGGCGTCGAAACGCGACCGAGCACCCGACATTCCTGTCAACTCGTACACGTCGACGGGCGCGCTCATCCCCTTAATAGGTCGTGGCCCTAGCCGCAGCGCGCTGACGTATCCCTCCACCAGCGACACGGTATTGGCGGTCATTAACGTCTTGCCGGGCGGAGCTTCTTGCTCCATGCGGGCGGCAAGATTAGTCGTATGTCCCACAGCCGTGTAGTCCATCCGCAGGTCGCTGGCAATTGAGCGCACCACAACTTCCCCGGAATTCAAGCCGATCCGAACGCGGATCGGAACCGGTGATTCATTGCGTACCTCATCGGCATACCCTTTGACCGAAGCATGCATCCGAAGCGCCGCGTGACACGCGCGTATGGCGTGGTCCTCCTGGGCGAGCGGCGCACCGAACAGCGCCATCACTCCGTCGCCCATGACCTGATTGACGATCCCTTCGTAGTGGTGAACCGCTTCCATCATCCGCTCGAGAACAGGATCGAGCAGCCGACGCGCTTCCTCGGGGTCGCGACCCTCCAACATTTCCATGGAGGCTTTGAGATCGGCGAACAGCACCGACACCTGCTTGCGTTCACCCTCCAGGGCAGCCCTGGAATTCAGAACCTTCTGTGCGAGTTCCAGTGGGGTGTACGGCTGCGGCGCTCCCCCATGCTGTGGGAGAACACCTTGGCCCTCAGAAAGCCGGGCTCCGCAATTGGTGCAGTACCCCCCGTTTTCGCGGTTCTCGTGAAAGCAAACGGGACACTTCATGTTCAGGTTCGGTGCTCCGCTCCGGGTGCGAATCACACTACTGCTGCGACCCCCGTGCAGTCAACCTCAGGGCGCGGGTCCGAAGCGTTTCTCAGCGCCTGTGCACCGGGCTGCCGAGATACGCCTCGATGACCTTGGGATGCGCCTGCACCTCGGCGGGCGTGCCTTCGGCGATCGCGGCGCCCAGGTTGAGCGCGAGCACCCGGTCGGAGACTCGCGACACGAGATTCATGTCGTGCTCGACCATCAGCACGGTAATCCCCAGATGCTTCTGGATGTCCTCGATCCAGAATGCCATGTCATCGGTTTCCTCCGGGTTCAGTCCGGAGGACGGCTCGTCGAGCAGCAGGAGCCGCGGCTCGGTGGCAAGCGCGCGCCCGAGCTCAACGACCTTGCGCACCCCGTACGGCAGGCCGGCGACGAGGGTGTCGCGCACTTTCGCAAGATCGAGGAAATCGATCACCTTCTCGACCGCCTCGCGATGCGCAATCTCCGCGCGGCGCACGGCGGGCGTGAAAGTAAGCTCCTGCCACAGCGACGTCGAGCGGTGCCGGTGCCGGCCGATCAGCAGGTTCTGCAGCACGCTCGCGTGCTCGAAGAGCTCGATGTTCTGGAAAGTGCGCGCGATGCCGATTGCGGCGATACGATGTGGCGAGAAGCCCGTCAGATCGCGGCCCTCGAACAGCATCCGGCCGCTGCTCGGCGCGTAGATCAGCCCGAGGAGGTTGAAGATCGTGGTCTTGCCCGCGCCATTCGGCCCGATGATCGTGAACACTTCGCCGCGGCGCACTTCGAAGCTGACGTTGTCCACCGCGACGACGCCGCCGAACCGGATGCCGAGGTTCTCGACCTTGAGAAAGCTCACCGCACGCGCTCCGACTTCATGTAGGTCTTCTGCCGGCGGAACATCCCCCTGCGGTAGAACGGAAAGAGCTCGAACCACGTGCGGATCTTGAGCCATCGACCGTAGAGCCCGAGCGGCTCGAAGATGATGAAGAGGATCAGCAGCAGTCCGAACACGATTGCCTGCAGGCCGGTCGGCGCCACGCCCTCCGGCAGCCATCCTTTTGTGATCGAGATGAGCTGCGGCAGCACGATGACGAACGCCGCGCCGAGGACGGCGCCGTGCAGGAATCCGATCCCGCCGAGGATCACGATCGTGATCAGCTCGATCGACTGGAACAGCGTGAACTGCTCGGGAGAAATGAACGCGATCTTGTGCCCGTAAAGACCCCCCGCGATCCCCGTGAGCGCGGCCGAGATCGCGAACGACATCGTCTTGCACTTGGCGAGATTGACGCCCATGCACGAGGCAGAGATCTCGGAGTCGCGGATCGCGACGAACGCCCGCCCGGTCGGCGAGCGCAGCAGATTCACGCAGGCAAGCGCCGAAAGCACGGTGAGAATCAGGCAGAGGTAGTAGAACTGCCAGTCGCCCGACAGATCGTAGCCGAGCATGCGCACGGGCTTGACCGTCATGCCTTCGTTCCCGCCCGTTAGGCTGTGCCAGCGCGCAGCGATCTCCTCGACGATGACGTTGAACGCGAGTGTCGCGATCGCGAGGTAGATGCCCTTCAGGCGCAGCGCCGGGAGCCCGACGATCACCCCGACCAGACCGGAAAAGAGCGCCGCGCAGCTGATCGAGACCACGAATGGAACGCCGGCGTTGTGCATCAGCGCCTCGGTGTAGGCGCCGACCGCGAGGAAGGCCGCGTGGCCGAGCGACACCTGACCGGTGAATCCGACCAGCATCATCAGGCCGAAGCCGACGATCGAATAGATGCAGATGAAATGAAGCTGCGTCATCACGTAATCGCCGGCCCACGCGGGCGCCGCGAGCAGCACCACCGCCAGCACGCCGTACCAGAACGCCTGCCCAGCGTGCTTGAAGAGGCGCACATCCTGCTCGTAGCCCGTCTTGAACAGAAAGCGCATCCGGCTACACCTTCTTCGCCGTGGTCTCGCCGAAGATGCCCGAGGGCCAGACCAGCAGCACCACCAGCACGACGACGTACGCGGCAACGTCCTTGAAGCCTTCCGGCAGGTAGAACCCGGCGAGCGCTTCGACGACGCCGATGATCAGTCCGCCGACGATCGACCCGGGAACGCTGCCGAATCCACCCACCACCGCTGCCGGAAACGCCTTCAGGCCGATGAAGCCCATGTTCGAGTGCACGAACGTCGCAGGCGCGAGCAGGATCCCTGCGATCGTCGCCACCCCTGCCGAGATGCCCCAGATCAGCATGTTTACGCGGCGCACCGGGATGCCCATGTAGTACGCGGCGAGCTGGTTCTGCGACGTGGCCTGCATCGCCACGCCGATCCGCGTGAAGCGAAAGAACAGGTACAGCGCGGCGCACAGCGCGGCCGTCATGGCGATCACCATCAGCTGCTGCACCGGAATGACGATCCCACCGATTCTCCATACGTCATCTGCGTACGGCGTCGGAATCCGATGGGTCTCGGTGCCCCAGCCCGGCACCATCGTGACAACGCCGCGCATCACGTAGCCGACACCGATCGTGATCATCACGACCGTGAAGGACGGGTGTCCTAGAACCGGGCGAAGCACCAAACGCTCGATGAGCATGCCGACCACCGCCATCACTGCGACCGCAAAGAAGATCGTGGCCCAGTACGGCCATCCCATCGTCACGCTGGCGGTGAGCGCGAAGAACGCGCCGAGCATCATCACGTCGCCCTGCGCGAAGTTGACCGTCTCGGTCGCCTTGTAGATCAGCACGAAGCCGAGCGCGACGAGCGCGTACACGCATCCCTGCGAGACGCCGGCGACCAGCAATTGAAGAATCTGACTGAGCAAACCCTCTCCCTCGAAGGGTTCGATGAAGCGCGGCGCATTCTAGCAAGCAATGGCTTCGGGCAATTGCTTTTAGCCGGGGAGGGAACTAGACTCGACGCGCACTTTTCCAATCGAGATGAGCGCGCAACTTCCGTCCTCGAACGACCCGGTCGGCGCGCCGCCGGCGCGGTTTTCGACGCACGACGTATTCAATCAGCCGGCGCCGCTCGAGAACTACAACCTGTTTCTCGGCAACGGCGCGCTCGACGCTGCGCTCGCGTTCAACCTGCCGCGCGAAAGGCTCGAGCCCGCGCGCGCGCGCCTCGCCGAGCTCGGCGCCGAGCTCGGCACGCGGGAATCGTTCTGGAAAGGCGCGGCCGCGAACCAGCACGCGCCGCGCCTGCATACGCATGATCGCCGTGGGCGCAGGCGCGACGAGATCGAATATCACCCCGCCTACCATGACCTGATGGCGCTCCTGATGCGCCACGGCCTGCACACCGGCGCGTGGGCCGACGGCACGCCGGGCGCGCACGTCGAGCGCGCCGCCGGCTACCTGCTCTACGCGGAGGTGGAGAACGGCACGCAATGCCCGGCGACAATGACCTACGGCTCGGTGCCGGCGATTCGCCGCGATCCTGCGCTCTCCTCCGCCTGGCTCGACAAGCTCTACTCGCGCGAGTACGACCCGCGCAACATTCCGGCTCGCGACAAGCGCTCGGCGCTCGTCGGGATGGGGATGACCGAGAAGCAGGGCGGCTCCGACGTGCGCGCCAATACGACGCGCGCGGTGCGCAGCGGCGATGCGTGGAGCCTCACCGGCCACAAATGGTTTTTCTCGGCGCCGATGTGCGACGCCTGGCTCGTGCTCGCGCAATCCGCGCGCGGGCTGTCGTGCTTCTTCATGCCGCGCTACCGCCCCGACGGCGCGCTGAACGCGATCCGCATCCAGCGCCTGAAGGACAAGCTCGGCAACCGCTCGAACGCGAGCGCCGAAGTCGAGTTCGAAGAGGCCTACGCGACGCTGCTCGGGGACGAGGGGCGAGGCGTGCCGATGATCCTCGAGATGGGCGTCTACACGCGGCTGGATTGCGCGATCGGCAGCGCCGGCTTGATGCGCCAGGCGCTCGCGTTGGCGCTGTGGCATGCCGCCCAGCGCGAAGCGTTCGGCAAGCTGCTGCGCGAGCAGCCGCTGATGAAGAACGCGCTCGCCGACCTCGCGCTCGAATCGGAGGCCGCGACCGCGCTGGCGATCCGCCTGTCGCGCGCCTACGATGCGCAGGTCGACGAACGCGAGCGCATGCTCGCGCGCGTGCTCACGCCGGCCAGCAAGTTCTGGATCTGCAAGCGCGGCGCGCATTTCGCCGAGGAAGCAATGGAAGCGATCGGCGGCAGCGGCTACGTCGAGGAAAACGCGCTCGCCCGCATCTACCGCGAGATGCCGGTGAACTCGATCTGGGAAGGCTCTGGCAACATCATGTGCCTCGACGTCTTGCGCGCGCTGAGAAAAGCGCCCGAGGTAATCGATGCGCTCGCTGCGGAGCTCGATGCGGCCCGCGGCGTGCATCCGGCGTATGACCGGTTTTGCAGCGTGCTGAAGGAGCGCCTGGCCGACGCCGCCGGTCTCGAGCCTGGCGGGCGCCGCCTCACGCAGGATCTCGCGCTCGCGGTGCAGGCAAGCCTCCTTGCGCGGCACGCTCCCAGCTTCGTGTCGGAGGCGTTCTGCGGCTCGCGGCTGCAGTCCGACCTGGGCGGCGTCTTCGGCACGCTCGCAGCGGACACGCCGTTCGACGCATTGATCGAGCGCGCAATGCCCGCCCCGCCTCCGCTGGTCTAGCGCCCCGCAATGATTTCAAACCGGATACTTTTTGCCGTTGGAGCCGCGGCCTGCGCGCTGCTCCTCGCGACCGGCTACTACCTCCAGTATTTCCAGGACCAGGACCCCTGCCCGCTTTGCCTCGTGCAGCGCGGCTTCTACTACGGGTTCGGTGCGGTATTTCTCGTCGCGGCGTTGCACGGCGAAGGCCGTCTTACCTACTCGATCCTGGGTTTCTTCCTAGCGCTAGGTGGCGCCGGGGTGGCCGGACGACAGGTCTGGCTGCAGCATCTGCCCGCGGAGCAGGTGCCCGCGTGCGGCCCGGACCTCTTCTACATGCTGGAGAATTTTCCGCTCGGCCGCACGATCGAGAAGCTCTTCTCCGGATCAGGCCAGTGCGCGGAGGTCAAGTGGCGGTTTCTCGGCCTGTCGATCGCCGAGTGGTCGCTCGCGTGGTTCCTCGCGCTCGCGCTGTTCGCGCTGTGGATCGGATTCAGGCGGCAAGCGCCGACGCGTTCGCTTCGCTGAATCGCCGGCGCACTCAGCGGCCCGCCACCGCCGCCGCGTGCACGAATTCCTCGAACCGCTGCTGCGACACGGCAGCAGCAAACGCACGCCCGAGAAGGATCACCGCGGGGCCTTCACCCCTCGCCTCGACAAGAGATTCGATCTCGCCAAGCGTCGCCCTCGTCGAACGCGAATCTTTGAGCGAAGCATTTTCGACCAACGCGACCGGCATGTCGGGTGCGACGCCGGCTTCGACCAACGCGTCACGCACGCGTGACGCCTCGCCAGCCGCCATATAGAGCACCGCCGTATCCGCAGCCGCGACGGCACGCGCCCAGCCGGACGGAGCCTCGCCTTCGCCCACCCGTGGCGTGACAAACGTGACGCTGCGTGCCACGCCGCGCTGCGTGAGCGAGGTTCCAAGTTCAGCGGCCGCCGCAAGCGCAGCGGTCACGCCGGGAACGATCTCATATTCGATTGCCGCCTTCTCGAGTGCGGCGATCTCTTCCTGCGCCCGGCCGAACAGCATCGGGTCGCCGCCCTTGAGGCGCACCACGATGCGATGACGGCGCGCCGCATCGACGAGGCGCTTGTTGATGAACCGCTGCGCGCTCGATTGGCGCCCGCAGCGCTTGCCAACCGGTATCTTTTCCGCCCGCGCGGCGAGCGCGAGCGTCTCGGGGTGAACCAGCGCGTCGTGCAGCACGACATCGGCCTCGCAAAGGAGCCGCGCCGCGCGCAGCGTGAGGAGGTCCGGTGCTCCGGGACCCGCGCCGACGAGGTAGACCTTGCCGCTCATCCGACCCTCGCCGCCTGCGCGTAGCGCCGGCGAAACAGCGGCTGCGGCTGCGTGCTCGACGCCTGGTACTCCTCGGAGAATTCGCCGAACGCCGCGATCGCTTCGCCCGGATCCTGGTCATCGCGCAGGCTGAACGAATCGAAGCCGCTGCGCTTCATAAAGAGCAGTTGATCGCGCAAAACGTCGCCCACGGCGCGCAACTCCCCTTCGTAGCCGTAGCGCTCGCGCAACAACCGCGCGGTGGAATAGCCGCGGCCATCGCCAAACTTCGGGAACTGCACTGCGACGAGCGAGAGCTGAGCCAGGATCTCCGCGATCGCCGCCGGGTCGTCCTGCGGCTCGAGCAGCACGCCGGTGCGCCCGGCGCGCCCGAGAAGCTCCTCGCCGCGCACGTTCAGCAGCGCAAGCGGCGCTATCAGATCGGCCTCTGCAACAAAATCGGGAACGAGGCCGTCCTCGCCCGCCGTCAGCCAGCGCGCTGCGCCGCCCTCAAGCAGCTGCCAGCTGTCGCTCGCGATTCTCTCGTCTTTCACCAGCGTTGCCATACACGCGCTCCTTGAAAGGTGAGACGCCGATGCGATGCACGACGTCGATGAAACGCTCCGCGTCCGAATCGCGTCGCTCCAGGTAGACCTCGATCAGCCGCTCGATCGCGGCAGGCACTTCCTCGGCGGAGAACGACGGCCCCATCACGCGGCCGAGCGCCGCGGGCGCGCCGGGAACCCGCGTCTGGCTGCCACCGATCTCGACCTGGTACCACTCTTCGCCGTTTTTATCGACGCCGAGGATCCCGATATGGCCGACATGGTGGTGACCGCAAGCGTTCATGCAGCCCGAGATGTTCAGGTCGAGCTCCCCGATGTCGAACACGTAGTCCAGGTCATCGAACCTGCGCTGGATCGCTTCCGCGATCGGAATCGAGCGCGCGTTCGCCAGCGAGCAGAAATCGCCGCCGGGGCACGCGATGATGTTGGTCAGCAGCCCGATGTTCGGCGTGGCGAGTCCGACGCCCTTTGCTTCGATCCAGAAGTCGTGCAGATCTCGCTGACGCACGTCGGCAAGCACCAGATTCTGCTCGTGCGTGACGCGCAGCTCGCCGAAGCTGTAGCGGTCCGCCAGAGCCGCCACCGCGTCCATCTGCGCATCGGTCAGGTCACCTGGCGGGACACCGGTCTTCTTCAGCGACAGCGTCACCGCCGCATACCCGGGAACGCGATGCGGATGAACGTTGCGCTTGAGCCAGGCCCCGAACCCGGGGCCGGTGCCCTTGATTTGTATGGGCTCATTAGAGAGCGTTTCGTATGGCGGCCGCGTAAAGCGCTGAGCAACGCGCGCGACTTCCTCCTGCGTCAGCGTCGCAGGACCATTCTCGAGATGCGCCCACTCGGCGTCGACCTCGTCGCGGAACGCTTCAGGTCCGCGTTCCTTGACGAGGATCTTGATGCGGGCCTTCTGCAGGTTGTCGCGCCGCCCATAGCGGTTGTAGACGCGCAGGATCGCTTCGATGTACGTCAGCAGGTGCCGCCACGGGAGGAATTCGCGGATCACGTGCCCGACGATCGGCGTGCGCCCGAGGCCGCCGCCGACCAGCACGCGGAATCCGATCTCGCCGGCGTCATTGCGCAACGCCATCAGGCCGATGTCGTGCACGCCGGTCGCGGCACGGTCGGCCGGGCTGCCGGAGATCGCGATCTTGAACTTGCGCGGCAGATACGTGAATTCCGGGTGGAACGTCGACCATTGCCGCAGGATCTCGCTCCACACGAGCGAATCAACGACTTCGTCCGGCGCGATGCCGGCGAAGTGATCGGTCGTGATGTTGCGCACGCAGTTGCCCGACGTCTGGATCGCGTGCATCTGCACCGTCGCCAGCTCCGCGAGAATCTCCGGGACATCCTCGAGCCTCGGCCAGTTGAGCTGCAGGTTCTGGCGCGTGGAAAAGTGGCCGTAGCCGCG
>Ga0070704_100002674_pt1 | contig 10073 bp, 6 predicted proteins | sample KBSK5252metaG_FD_65467 | JGI IMG/M metagenome (GOLD analysis project Ga0070704, IMG submission 65467) | Corn, switchgrass and miscanthus rhizosphere microbial communities from Kellogg Biological Station, Michigan, USA - KBS K5-25-2 metaG | ecosystem: Host-associated > Plants > Roots >... | reverse complement strand
GACATGCCGAGAGTCAGCAGCCGATCGATCGTCTGCTGCAGGGCGGCGGCGGCCAGGTCAGTTGAGGACGCCCCTTCGCCAGCGTCCTTTGCGCGCGCCAGCACGTCGCGCGCGACAAGATACGTTTGAATCGGACCGCGCGCCTCTGGCGTCGAGATCGTGGCAAGCCACTGCCCCTTCTCGACGCGGCTGCCGGTCGTGACCGCAGCGACTTCCCGGATGACGCCGTCGGTCCCGATGTTGATCCGGAAGAGACCTGTCTCGTCGGCCGCGACGCGACCGAACAGGCGCAGGCTCCCTGTTCCCGCCGCTCTTTCGACCTCGACAACGCGGATGCCGGCGATCTCCTGCATCTCGCGGCGGAGACGCGCCGTGCCACGAGCCGCATCACGGCCAGCCGATTCAATAGTCCGTGCTGCTTCACCTTCGTCGTAGATCGCGACGAGATCCATCCCGCAATCGGGTGCCTTGCCGGGCTTGTCGGACGTGTACGCCGGGTGCATCGGGTCGACGTAGTACAGGGGAGTGCGGGGCCGCGAGCTGGAAGCGCTCACGACCTCGCGACGCTCGAACCAGGCGCCGGCAATGAAGCCGGCGCCAAGCACGCCAACCAGCAGACCTGGCCAGATCGCCTTGTTCACGGAGTTTCTCCCGACCACGTTCAGGGTTTGCTGATCTCCCATCCGAACATCATGGTGTGATCCTCATGCGCGAGGTTGTGGCAGTGAGCCACATAGGGGCCGATGAAGGTCCTGAACCTGCGGAAGAGCACGACCGAGTCACCAGGCCCTAATGCGATGGTGTCCTCCTTGCCAAAGTCGTCGATGTCGGCGGAGACCGCTCCGTCGATCGGGAGCCTCGGTGTTGGTACCCCGTTTCGTGAGAGAACCTGATGCTCCTCCTGGTGAATGTGCATCGGGTGCACCCAACCGCCGCCCCCGTTCTTGACTTTCCATATCTCGCCTGCGCCCAGCGGATCGCCTCTTCTCGGTGCAGCCAGCGATACGCACGATTGGAACGGCATGTCGTTGACCAACCACTGGGTCTCCGCGACAAATGGATCGCTGCCGCCGGCACCACCACGCTGCAGTTCGAAGCTGCGTGGCTGTCCGGCGGCATTGATGTCGGGCAGATCGCGCAGCTTCGTCGGGATGACGCTGTGGTCTTCCGCCGCCTTGTTGTCGCGGATCACGAACTTGATCATCGGGACACGGTAGCCCGAACCGCTTTCCGGCTTACGGCCATCGGGCATGTTCAGGACGTTGACCCAGAAGATCTCGTCTCCTTCACGCGTCTGGTCGCCGTTCTGGTAATGCGTGAAATCGATGACGAGCTCACGGCGTTTGGCTGGCCAGAGCTTGATCGAGTTGCGGAGAACCGGATACGGCAGCAGTCCGCCTTCGCTGGCGATTTGCGTGAACTGCATGCACTGCTCTGCGTCGCGCAGCTGATACTGACCCTGCGTGCCCCGCGCCTCCGTCACGCGTCCCGTCATCAGCTTGAACTCGTAGATGCGTGCGATCGACGAGTCGAGCAAGCGGAAGCGGTACTTCCTGCGTTCGACCTCGAGGTAGGGATACGCAGTGCCGTTGACCGTGAAGACATCGCCAACGAACCCTCTGTCCGGGAAATGACGGAAGAACGTGGTCCCCCACGCCTCCCTGTTCCCGGCCGGGTACGCACAGGCCGCGTGGTAGTCCTTGTGTGGCGTCACCCCGTCATCGAACCGGAAATCAGAGAAGGCCAACGGGATGTCGTAGTCGACGCCACCCTCGGCATTACGAACGCCTGGCAGTCCGAGAGCAGGCCCGCCCATCGTTTCATCGCCGGGATCGAGTATCGGATCGTAGAGAGGATAGAGACCGGCAAGACCTTTGTACACATTTGCGCCGGTGAAACCCTCGTAGTGATCGTGGAACCAGAGGAACGATTGCTTCTCGCGATCGTCGCCGCCGGCAGGATAGTTGAGATAGAGGTTGTCCACCCATTCGCCGGTTTCATAACCCTGTGGCTTGAAATGCGGATTCCCGTCGCTCTCCGGCGCCGTGTGGCCGTTGTGCAGGTGCGTCAGGAACTGACGATTGGGAGCGCCGAAGTCGCCGACATCGAACGAATTCGGATTGAAGTCGAGGTTGTTTTCAAACCGGACGAGCACCGGTTTGCCGTATGTCGCATTAATCATCGGACCGGGGAATTGCCCGTTGTATCCGAAGATCGTGCTGGGCGGAAGGTTCTGCGGACCTGAAACTCCCGTCTTCGGGTTCAGGACCGAAAGACCAGCGGAATTGATCGGCTCCACCTTTGACGTCGTGAATGAGTGCTGCGCGACCATCAACCGAAGGTGGTAGACGGCGATCTCACCGGACGGCCAAATCTGATGCGTGCTCGAGCCGTGCGAAGACTGACGAAGGCGATCTGGAGGGTACAGCCACAGGTCGACCTCGGATTTGGGAATCGGACGGAGCGGCGGCGGGACGGGGAGTTTGTCCGTGAACGGACCCAGGATGAAGGGGCTCGTCGGAAACACCTCCAGAGCCTCATTGCCGGCGCACGCGTCCTGAAGAATTTCACTGAGCGATGGCTTGAAACACGCGTTCGACAGCCTGTCGTCCGCGAACGCGGGGCGGGCGGCGGCTCCAATGAGTGCCGCGCCGCCGAGCCTCAACATGTCACGACGGTTGAGACGGCGATGGTCCTGCGGATCCATAGCGCAACTCCTTGCTGAGCCGCGCATCGGACATCAAAGACAAAAGCCCGGTGCGCGCGTTGGGGCCTCTACGCGCAACGGGCCTCCAGGGAATCAGGCGTTGAGACGGATCGTCAGTGCGACTCTGTTCCGACCAGACTGTTGACGGTCTTACAGCGGCCGCACTTTATCTCGATGTGTTTGCCGGGGCGGAGACCGTGCTGCTCGATCTTTTGGAGCAGACGGCCACAGCCATGGCAACGAATTTCCTGCCACCGAATGCCGGACCTGTCGTCCGGGACGGCCTCACGCACGGGGAGCATGGGAGACCTCCAGGCGATGATCGCCGCAAGCCTGAGCGATCAAGGAACGGCGGTTACTGTGCGTCCAGACGCGCTGGCTGTCAAGACCCTCGTGTTCCGTCGGCGGCCCCGACAAAAGCGTCGCCCAACGTCAACCAGGCACGGGAGTTCACTCTGCAGATACCGGGCGTTTTTCCGCTTCCTGCGGGTTTCCTGTCGCCGGTACGCGCAGCGTGAGCGCTCCGCTCACTCCACTCACTCGACCACACTCGCTCCCTAGTCGCGTGAGCCAGCCAGTGACTCACTCCGCGATGTTGCCATCAACAATGCCGCACGCGGCGCGCGCGAGGGAGCGCGATCGAATCACGTCCCGATCATCCGATCGGCACAGCGTGTGCGAACGCGGCATCGATGTGTGCTCCCCATCACGCACGCCTCGTCATCACCTCAGACATTTCTCGATCGCTCGTGTGAGTGGCTCGACGGTCGCTGACGTCTTGCGAAAGGTACGCTCATTTTCCGTAAGTCGGTGTCAACACATGATCTTCGTGTTATCGTGCGCGGCGTTTCCTGGCTCTCCCCCAAGAGCCTCGCGCGAATGCGCGATTGACATGGATCGCAGGTATGGATAAGCGGTTCACTGTCGCTCTGGCCGACCGACACGAGCATCAGCGAGAGACTGCCTCGCGCTCGCCGAAGGTACTCCTCTACTCCCACGACACATTCGGCCTCGGCAACATCCGCCGCACGCTGCTGCTGGCGGAATCGATCGCCGAAGCCTACCCATCGGCGTCGCTTCTGATCGTCACGGGCTCGCCGATGATTCATGCGTTCCGCATTCCGGCGCGGACCGACTACATCAAGCTGCCGTGCGTCACGCGACCCGATTCGGATCGCTACGAGCCCGCGTATCTCCGGACGCGGTCCCTGGAGGTCGCGCACATCCGGTCGGGTGTGCTGGAGCGCGCGATTCTCGGCTTCGCGCCCGACCTGATGATCGTGGACAAGCGCGCCGCCGGCATCGGCGGCGAGCTGCTCGACCCGCTGCGCGCGCTGCGCCGCACGCACGCCCGCACGCGGATCGTCCTCGGCATCCGCGACATCCTCGACACGCCCGAGCGCACGCGGCTGTCGCTGAAGCGCGCGCAGGACATGAAGATCATCGCGCGCTACTACGACGAGGTCTGGATCTACGGCGAGCGGTCCGTGTTCGACGCCGTCGCTGAATACGGCTTCCCGCCCGCGGTCGCGAGCAAGACGCGATACTGCGGGTACCTGAAACGGCCGACGCACCGCACGCTGCGCCAGGACGGGCCGCCTCGCGTGCTCGTGACGACCGGTGGCGGTGAAGACGGCACCGAGCTGATTGAAACGTATCTCGAGGGGCTGATGGCCCTGCCGCGCAGCGTCGCGCTGCGGACGACCGTGGTATTCGGCCCGCAGATGCCGCTCGCCTCGCGCGAGCGTCTGTCGCGGCAGTTCGGTTCGCTGCCGGATGTGACGTTCATTGAATTCGAAGCCGAGCTGGCGGCGCGCTATGCCGCGGCCGATCTGGTTGTCTCGATGGCGGGCTACAACACGGTCTGCGAGCTGCTCTCGTGCGCCATGCGCGCCGTGCTCGTGCCACGCTGCCAGCCGGTCGGCGAGCAGTTGCTGCGAGCGCGGCTGCTGGCCGCACGCGGCCTGTTCGACGTCGTCGAGCCGGACGATCTGCGTCCCGATCGGCTCATGTCGGCCGTGCTGCGCCGCCTCCAGCAACCGCCGACCCCGCCATCGGTCGACCTCGATGGCCTCGCGCGCATCCATCGACGTGTCGAAGCCCTGCTGGAGCCGTCTCCGCCGTGACCGCTCCGCGCATCGTGGTCGTCGTGAGCGGCTTTCCGCGGCGGTCCGAGACGTTTGCGCTCGCGGAGCTCGCCGCGCTCGAGCGTGACGGCATGCTGGCGGCGATCTTCAGCACGAAGCCCGGCGAAGCCGGCGCCTGCCAGCCGGCCGCCGAACCGCTCCGCGGACGCGTCACGCTGCTGGGCGGTTCGACCCCGGCCTCCCATGCGGCCGACGCCGCGCGGCACCTCGCCGGCGTTCACGTGGCCGCCGTCCACGGATACTTCGCGCACACTCCGGCAGCCGTCGCCGAGGAGCTGGCACGGCGGCTCCGGGTGCCCTTCGGGTTCAGCGCTCACGCGCGCGATGCGCGAAAGCTCCCGCGCGACGAGCTGCACGAGCGGTCGCGTCGCGCCGCGTGCGTCGTCGCCTGCAACGCCGACGTCGCGCGTGAGTTCGACGGCAGCGGTGCGCGTCTCGCCATCGTCCCGCATGGCGTCGATCTGAGGCGCTTCAAAGCGCTCCGCCGAACGGCCTCGCCGTGCTTCACCATGCTGGCGGTCGGCCGCCTCGTCGAAAAAAAAGGGTTGCACGTCCTCGTCGACGCGGCGTCGCAGCTCGACATTCCCTGGCGGCTTCGCATCGTCGGCGACGGACCCGAACGCGACAGGCTGGCCGCGCAGGCCGGGGCGGCCGGGATCGCTGACCGTGTCACCTTCTGCGGGTCGCTCACCCACGGCGCGCTGCCGCACGAGTACCAGCAGGCAGACGTCGTCGTGGTGCCATCCGTGCGCGACGCGACGGGCGATCGCGATGGGTTGCCCAACGTCGTGCTCGAGGCGATGGCGGCCGGCGCCGCAGTCGTCGCGAGCGACACCGGCGCCATTGCCACGGCGATCCGTGACGCGGTTACCGGCGTCCTCGTCCGCGCCGGCGACGCGCACGGACTGGCGCGCGCCCTCACCGCGCTTGCCGGCGACCCCGGCGGACGCCGGCGCCTGGGACTGGCCGCCCGCACGTTCGTCGAGCGCGATTTCGACGCAGGACGCTGCACGACCCGGTTTGCGTCCGTGCTCCGCGAGGCCTATGCGTAGCCCCTCCGCCGCCGTCGAGCGCACGCCGCCGCGCGACCCGATGGTGGCCTACATCGTCAAGGGTTACCCGCGCCTGTCCGAGCTGTTCATCGCCAGCGAGATCTACCGGCTCGAACAGGCAGGCATCCGCCTGCGGCTCTTCGTCATCAAACGAGGCGACACCGCCCTGCGCCATGCCACCATCGACCGCATCCAGGCGTCGCCCGAATACCTGCCCGACACCGCGTCGGTCTCCGGCACACCGATCTGGCGATGGCTGCGGCAGCATCTGCCGATCTTTGCAGGCGCCCTCGCCAGAACAGCGCTCGCCTGGCCGCGCGGCGTGCTGCGCGCGGCCGCGGCCGCTGGCGCGCAGGCGGTGCGCAGCCGCGCGACGTTCTGGTCGCCTCCCCGCAAGGTGTACGTCAAGGAATTCCTCCAGGCGGTCGCCGTTGCCGATCGTCTTCGGGAGGCGCCCGAGGTGACGCATCTGCACGCCCACTTCTGCCACGGGGCAACGACCGTCGCATGGCTCGCCGCGATGATGTCGGGACGCACGTTCTCGTTCACCGCGCACGCCAAGGACCTCTACACCGAGTCGCTCAACCCCGCCGGCCTGCTACAGCGCAAGCTCGCCGCCGCGCGCTTTGCGGTCACCTGCACGGAAACCAACCGCTCGTTCCTCCTCCGGCACGCGGGTCGCACGCCGGTGTTCTGCGTCTATCACGGGCTCAACGCGGAGTTCGCCGAGCTGATGGCGCGCGGCCTCGCGTCACACGACGCGCCCGCGACCAGCGTCCTTCGCGTCGTCTCTGTCGGCCGTCACGTGCACAAGAAGGGCTTCGACGTCCTCGTCGCCGCGTGCGCCAATCTCGCCGCGCGCGGTGTCGCCGTCGAGGCGCGCATCATCGGCGAGCGCGGCGACCACACGAGCACCATCACGGCGGCGATCGAGCGCTTCGGCCTGCAGTCGCGCGTGACGCTCGTCGATCCGATGTCGCAGGCCGACCTGATGAAGGCGATGCGCGGCGCCACGGTCTTCTGCCTGCCGTGCCGCGTCAGCGACGACGGCGACCGCGACGGGATTCCAAACGTGCTGGTCGAAGCGATGGCCACTGGCGTTCCGGTCGTCACGACGGCCGTCAGTGGCATTCCCGAGCTGGTCGAACACGAGGCGACCGGCCTCCTCGTCGAGGCAGACGATGCCGGGCAGACCGCGGAGGCGCTGCTGCGGATCCACGGCGACCCTGGGTTCGCGCGGGCGCTCGCGGCGCGGGCGCGCGCGACGGTCGCCGAGCGCTTCGACGGCGACCGGCTGATTGTCGAGCTCTGCTCGCTGTTCCGGAGGGTCGCATGAGCGCGCCACGGCGCAGACCCTGGCGCGACGTGCTGCGATGGGCCGCACCGATTGCGCTCGAGCAGCGATCGCTGCTCGTCTCGGCGTACTCGTTGCGCGTCGCCTGCGTCGTGCTCGCGCTCGCGGCGCCATGGCCGTTGAAGGTGATTATCGACAACGTGCTGTCGCGCCGGCCGTTCCCGTCCGTTCTTGCCGCGACGGGACTGCGCGGCGCCTCGCCGGAAGCCGTCGTGCTGGTGATGGCGGCTGTGATGGTCGCGCTCGCCGCCGCCCGCGCGCTCGTGGAATCGCAGTACGCGGCGCGGACCGCGCGCTTCCGCGAGCGCCTCAACATCGAAGTGCGCGACCGGATGATGGTGCATCTGCAGCAACTGCCGCCCACGATCCGGACGATCCACCGGAGCGGCGAGCTGGCGCTGCGGCTCGTCGGCGATGTCGATCAGTTCGTGCGATTCCTGGCGCGGACCATGCCCACCATCGTCGAGTACGTGCTGACGACCGCCGCGACGCTGGCGCTGATGCTGTGGCTGCAGCCGGCGCTCACGCTGTTCGCGGTGCTGCTGATGCCGGCGCTCGCGGCCATCGTGCGGATATACGGCGCGCGCCTCGGCCGCGCGTCGCGCGAGCGCCGCCGGCGCGAGGGCGAGGTCGCCGGCCTCGCGCAGGAGATCGTCCGGGGTCTGCCGGTCATCCAGGCGCTCGGAGGCGACGAGCACGCGCGGCAGCGCTTCCGCCGCCTGAACGCGAACTGCCTGGCGGCAGGCGTGGCGGAAACGCGCGCGGCGTCCCAGATGGAGCGGACCATCCGCATCGCCCACGGCCTCGCGACGGCGGTGCTGGTCGCGGGCGGCGCTTTGCTGGTGCTGGAGGGCAGGCTGACGCTCGGCGCGCTGACCGTGCTCGCGTCGTACCTGACGCAGCTGTTGAAGCCGGTCGAGCGGCTCAACGATCTCGCGGAGACGACGTCCAAGGGGCTGGCCGCGGGCGAGCGCCTGATCGCGCTTCTCGAGGAGCAGCCGGCGGTGCGCGACGCGCCGGACGCGATCCCGATTGAGCGCGCGCGCGGCGTGATCGAGCTCCGCGATGTGTGCTTCTCGTACGGCGCGGGGCGCAGGACCGTGCTGCGCGGCGTGAACCTGCGGCTCGAGCCGGGCCGGCTGGCAGTGCTCGTCGGCGCGAGCGGCGCCGGCAAGAGCACGCTGCTCAGCCTGCTCGTCCGGCTGTTCGACCCGACGTCGGGCGACATCCTGCTGGACGGCCGTCCCTTGTCGGCGTTCACGGTGCAGTCGCTGCGGCGGCAGGTCGCGATCATGGCGCAGGATACGCACCTGTTTGCCGGGTCGCTGCGCGACGCGCTGACGCCCACCGGCGAGGAGGTCACCGACGACCGGATGTGGGAAGCGCTGGCGCTTGTCGCGATGGACGCCTTCGTCCGAAGCATCCCGGGCAGGCTCGATGCCCCGCTTGGAGAGGACGGCGTCAACCTCTCGGGCGGCCAGCGGCAGCGGTTGTCGCTCGCGCGAGCGTTTCTGCTCGATCGGCCGATTCTGCTCCTCGACGAACCGACATCGAACGTCGACCCCGAATCGGAAGCCATCATCGCGTCGGCGCTCGGACACATGCGATACAGCCGCACGTGCCTGGCGATCACCCACCGGCCGGCGCTCTTCGACCATGCCGACGTCGTCTACCGGCTCGACGACGGTCGCATCGCCATCCAGCCGCCCGGGCTCCGGCTGATCTCCGGAAGGGGCGCGCACGGTGCCTGAGGTGCTCGCTGCCGCGCCGCGCCGCCTGTTTTGCGTCTTCGAGCACCAGTACCGGAGCGTGGCCATCGCCGAGGCGGTCGCCGCGGGCCGCTTCCCCATCCAGGGCGTGACGCTGACGCTCGGCCTCGAGCCGGACTGGCTTGCCGCACCGCTGCCGCGCGACAGGGAGTGGCGGCTCGAATGGAGCAAGTTCTATTACGGGCTCGATCTCGCGACGGCCGCGGAACAGACCGGTGCGGCGAGGTACCTGTCGGCCTGGCAGCGGCTCGTTACCTCGTGGATCGCGCAGGTGCCGATCGATCACGACCCCACCGACGTCATCGGCCGCCGCATCCAGAACTGGCTGTACGCGTGGAGCCGGTTCGGCGAGCGCTTCGACGTCGAATCGTCGATGCCCGGCTTCGAGGCTCGCATCACAGCGAGCCTGCGCCAGCAGGTCGCGTATCTGCGCGACCATCTCACGCGCGAGCGCAACCACCGGACGCTGGAGCTCTACGCGCTGTTCGTCGCCGCGCTCGGCCTGCCGTCGCTCGATCCGGACGGCAGCCTGCTGCGGTTCTCGATGGCGGCGCTCACCGAGAACCTCTTCGCCGACGTGCTGCCCGACGGCGTCCATCGCGAGCGCTCGACGCATTACCACCACGTCGTGCTCCGGTCCTTCATCGGGATGCGCGAGAACACGCGCCGCTTCGACCTGCCGCTGCCGCCGGCCTTCGACGAGCGGCTGACGCGCGCGTGCGAGTTCGCGCTGCACTGCCATCGGCCCGACGGCGGCATTCCGGCGCTCTCCGACAGCGACGGGGGAAGCTACCTCGATTTGCTGCAGGCCGCCGGCACGTTGCTCGACCGTGCTGATTTCACCTACGTCGGGACGCGTGGACGGAGAGGTGAGCCGCCCGCGTCGCGCGCCGCGAGCTTTCCCGAGGGCGGTTACTTCGTGCAGCGCAGCGGCTGGGGCGACCGCGGCCGGGACATGGCGGACGAACGCTATCTCATCTTCGACTGCGGCGGCGTTGGAGACGGCGGTCACGGGCATTACGACGCGCTCAACATCGAGGTTGC
>Ga0070704_100002671_pt1 | contig 10075 bp, 8 predicted proteins | sample KBSK5252metaG_FD_65467 | JGI IMG/M metagenome (GOLD analysis project Ga0070704, IMG submission 65467) | Corn, switchgrass and miscanthus rhizosphere microbial communities from Kellogg Biological Station, Michigan, USA - KBS K5-25-2 metaG | ecosystem: Host-associated > Plants > Roots >... | reverse complement strand
GCTCACCTTCTTTCCCTTAGGCCAGGTCACCGAGTTGCGAGTGAACCATAGCGCAAAGCATTGAGGGTCACCGGCTGGATTGAACAGATTCCGTGAAACCGTTCGAGGACACACGACGCCTGTGGAGGACGACGCCGCCCGGTGCGCGGTTCCGTCGGCCGCTTCTGTTAGGATGCGCGACATCATGATTGCCCTGCGACTCCTCCTTCTGCCGGCGGCGGCCGCGATCGCGGCCGTGACGCTGCACGGTCAGACGGCGGCTCCACGCTTCGACGTCCTCATCCGAAACGGCCGGATCGTCGACGGCAGCGGCGCGCCGTGGTTTCGAGGCGACGTCGCCGTGAACGGCGATCGCATTGCGGCCGTCGGTCCGCTTGCGCGCGCCGACGCGGCGCTCACCATCGACGCGACGAACCTCGTCGTCGCGCCCGGCTTCATCGACCTGCTTGGCCAGTCCGAGTTCAACGTCCTCGTGGACGGGCGCGCGGCCAGCAAGATTCTCCAGGGGATTACGACCGAAGTGACCGGTGAAGGGTCCGCAATCGGGCCGGTCAACGACCGGATGATACAGCAAGCGAAGCCCGCCTACGCACACTTTGGCGTCGCGCAGGACTTTCGTACGCTCGGCGAGTATTTCAGGCGGCTCGAGGAGCGCTCGCGGACCTCGATCAACGTCGCGACGTTTGTCGGCGCCGGCGGCATCCGCAACTACGTGATCGGCAAGGACGATCGCCCGGCGACCGCCGCGGAGCTCGACGAGATGAAGCGTCTCGTCGCGCAGGCGATGGAGCAGGGCGCGCTCGGGCTGAGCACGTCGCTGCAATACGTCCCCGATCGCTTTGCGTCGACCGACGAGATTGTCGAGCTGGCGAAGGTCGCGGCGCGCGCCGGCGGCGTGTACTTCACGCATCAGCGCTCCGAGAGCGCGCGCATCTTCGATTCGCTCGACGAGGTGTTCGCGATCGCGGACCGCGCCGGCATTCCGGCGGAAATCTGGCATCTGAAGACGGCGTACAGACCTCAGTTCGGCAAGATGGCCGAGGTCCTGCGCCGTATCGAAGCCGCGCGGGCGCGGGGGCTCGACGTCACGGCGAATCAGTATCCGTACGACCGCGCGTCGAACGGGCTCGACGCCTGCCTGCCGCTCTGGGTCCGCGAAGGCGGTCTCGACAAGATGCTGGCGCGGCTGAAGGATCCGTCGACGCGGGAGCGGATCAAGCGGGACATGGACGACGTCAACGCGACGACCTGGGAGAACCAGTGGCAGGGCGCGGGCGGCGGCGACGGCGTGATGCTCTCGTCGGTGCTCAACGCGGAGCTCCGCAAATACGAAGGCCAGACGCTGTCGCAGATCGGGAAGTCGATGGGGAAAGACCCGCGCGACGCGGTGATGGATCTGGTCATCGCCGATCGCGGCGAGAGCTCGGTGATCATTTCAATCATGAGCGATGCCGACGTGCGGACGGCGCTGACGCATCCGCTGGTCGGCGTCGGCACCGATTCGGGCGCGCAGGCCGAGGAGGGCCGGCTGTCGGAATCGAAGTCGCATCCCCGCGCGTGGGGATCGTTCCCGCGGATTCTCGGGCGGTTCGTCCGCGAGGAGAAGCTGCTGACGCTCGAAGAGGCGATCCGCAAGATGACGTCGAAAGCCGCGAGCCGCGTGCGCCTGAACGATCGCGGCCTGCTGCGCCCCGGGCTGATGGCCGACATCACCATCTTCGATCCGGCGGCGATTCGCGATGTCTCGACCTTCGACGATCCGAAGCATTACTCGGTCGGCGTCAGGCAGGTGTTCGTGAACGGGCGCCGTGTCGTCGCGGACGCAGCGATCACGAGCGAACGGCCCGGGCGGCCGCTTCGAGGACCCGGCGCGCGTTAACCGTGCCCGATTGGATCATCGATCTCTTCGCGCGCTACGGCTACGCCGTCGTCTTCGCCGGCGTGTTCCTCGAGAACGCCGGATTGCCGGTGCCCGGAGAGACGGTGCTGCTGGCGGGCGCGGCGCTGGCGCACTACGGCCGCCTGTCGCTCGCGCGGGTCATCGTCACCGCCATCATCGCCGCGGTGCTGGGCGACAACGTCGGCTTCCTCGTCGGCCGCCGCGCCGGGCGCGGGCTCATCGAACGGCATGGATGGCGGATCGGTCTCACGCGCGCCCGCCTGGATCAATTCAACGGGTTCTTCGCGCGTCACGGCGCGAAGACCGTCTTCATCGCGCGGTTCATCACCGGTCTGCGCGTGTTCGGCGCCGTGCTCGCGGGCGCGAGCCGGTTGCGCTGGTCGACGTTTCTGTTCTACAACGCCACGGGCGCGGTCGTGTGGTCGACGACGATCGCGCTGGCCGGCTACGCTCTCGGCGAAAGCTGGGATCGGCTCGAGCGTCTGATCAGCCGCAGCGGCCTCATCGCGTTCATCATCGTCGCCGCGCTCGCCGTCTTCGCGATCGTCCGCGGCAGGCGGGCGGGCGATCGGCTCGGTCTTCCGGAGTGATCATGATCACACTCGCGTCCGGTGTGTCGTACCTCGATCTGCGCTTTCGTGGCGTGCCACGCATCATCGCGACGGCGGTGCTCCACGGGCCCGGCGGCGTCGCGCTCGTCGACCCCGGCCCGTCGAGTACGCTGCCCGTTCTGCGGCGCGAGCTCGAGCAGGCCGGCATCTCGATGTCCGACGTGCGGACCCTGGTCCTCACGCACATCCATCTCGATCACGCCGGGGCGACCGGCTCGCTCGTACATCAGCATCCCGGCCTGCGGGTATACGTGCACGAGAAGGGCGCGCCGCACATGGTCGACCCGGAGAAGCTGCTCGCGAGCGCGACGCGATTGTACGGCGATGCGATGGACACGCTATGGGGAGAAGTCCGGCCGGTGCCCGCGAGCGCGATCACGGCGCTGAAAGGAGGCGAGCGGATATCGGCCGGCGGACGCGACCTCGAGGTCGCCTACACGCCGGGTCACGCGTCGCATCACGTCAGTTATTTCAGCGCGGACTCGGGACTGGCGTTCGTCGGCGACACGGCGGGCGTCCGTCTCAATCCCGGCGGATTCAATCTGCCTCCGACGCCGCCCCCGGATATCGATCTCGAGATCTGGCGCGACAGTCTGGCACGCATCGGCCGCTGGGGCGCCGACACGCTGTTCGTCACGCACTTCGGTCCGCACCAGTCCGCGGCGGCGCATCTGAGCGACGTCGCCGATCGCATCGAGTGGGTCAGCGGCCTCGCGAAGGCGTCACTCATGCACGACGGCACCGACGAGGATCGGGAGGCATGGTTCGCCGACGAAATCCGGCGCGAGCTCGTGCGGCGTGCGAGCGACGCCGACGCGAACGCGTACGAAATCGCGGGCCGGTTCGATCTGAATTGGCGCGGGCTGGCGCGGTACTGGAGGAAACGCGGGAGCTAGAACAACAGCACGCGAAGGCCGCGAAGCGCGCAAAAGCATGGAAGGAAGCGTTCCTTTGCGCGCTTTGCGACCTTTGCGTGCGTCTTCACGCCGTGGCGCGCGTCTGTTCGACGGCGCTCGACCGGCGCGGGTCGACCATCAACCGCAGAGCAAACCCCTGCTTCAGCGACGGCGACGCCGGCGAGACGCGATAGACCGCCGACAGCACGCGGCCGTGGCTCAGCGAGCTGGGCAGGCGGTCGCCGTCGCGCGCCTCACGCTCGAGCTGGAACTGCACCAGGCGATACAGCGGAATCGACACCGCGGACTGGCATTCGACGTACACACCGAACTCGCTCACGTCCCGGGTCATGACCGTGGCGAACCGGGTCGCCCCCCGGTGATCCTTCCACGTCAACCGGGCCGGCAGCGCCAGCGGGCGCCGCTCGGACGTGCGCTTGTCTTGGTTGTTGGCAGGGCGCTTCGGCGGTTCGGGCGTCGTCCAGATCTGTTTCACGGGAGTCTCCAAGTAGGGATGCCCAGTCCCATATCAAGGTTCACGCCCTGTGCAGACCTGTGAAGTCGAGAGCTAGGGACGATGCACTAATCAACGATGCTTCAATGATTTACGAAGTTGTGCAGCTTATGAAAACAGCGTGCAACGCGACTACTTTGTATCCAATGCACCTGTAAATCGAGTATTCGGTATCCAGCTCAGTGCGTATCCACCTCGGCCCGCGAATCGAAGCCGAGACGTCGAAGCTTGAGGTAGAGACCTCGTCGGGTCAGCCCCAACGCCCGAGCTGTTTCTGAAATGTTGCCCCCGGCCCGGTCCAGCGCGGCTTGAATCATGTCGCGCTCGACCTGTTCGATGGCTGACGCGAGGTTCGCGACCGCCTTGGGCGGCCGCGCAGACGAGGTCGTCGTCGGAAGGCGAGCCGTGCCGATTTCCTGAGAGAGCTGCGCCGGATCGATAGTGCTTCCCGGTACCGAGAGCGCGACGGCGCGCTGAATTTCGTTCTTCAACTGCCGGACGTTTCCCGGCCACCAGTACTGCGAAAAGACGTCGAGCGTCTCCGAGCTCAGCTGAATCTCCGGCTTGCCGAGGCGCTCCGACGCCTCGCGCAGGAAGAACGTGCTGAGGTGGGGAATCTCTTCGCGCCGCTCACGCAGCGGCGGCACGTGGATGCGGATGACGCTGAGGCGATAGTACAAATCCTCGCGGAACTTGCCCTCGGCGACGCGCTGCTCGAGGTCGGCATTGGTCGCCGCGAGCACGCGGACGTCGACGCGCTGCGGCCGCGTATCGCCGATCGGCAGAATCTCCGACTGCTCGAGAAACCGCAGCAGCTTCGGCTGCACGTCGAGCGTGAGATCCCCGATTTCGTCGAGGAACAGCGTGCCGCCCGCGGCGCTGCGCACCAGGCCGGGCTGATCCGAGACGGCGCCGGTGAAGCTCCCGCGGCGGTGGCCGAACAGCTGACTGTCGGCGAGATCGCGCCCCGTCGTCGTGCAGTTGTAGGGGAGGAACATCGCGGCGCTGCGCTGCGAGCCGACGTGAATGGCACGCGCGATCAGCTCTTTGCCGGTGCCGCTCTCACCGGTGATCAGCACCGTCAGATCGTTCCCTTGCAACCGCTGAACCTGCTCGACGACCTTGGTCATCGCGGCGCTGGCGGAGAGAAATCCGGGCAGCAGCGGCTCGAGCGGGCGATCGACGGCGAGATCGACCGACGGCAGCGTGCGATCGCGAGCCGCGCAGAGCGCGAAGCCCTGGCGGGCGACGGAGGCAATCATCTTCAGACGGCGCATCACCGGATGTCCGACGGGACGCGGCGAGGCGACGAGGCCGAAGCGGGGCCCTTCGGGATCGCGCCCGAGCGGCTCGACGATCAGCGCGCCGCGGCCGTAGACGTGACCGAGGCCGGCCGAGCGGGCGAGCGATCGCGCCGCGTCCTGATCGCAGCCGGCCGACGCGACCACGCGCACGTCGCCTCCCGCGAGCTCGACGAAGACGACGCCGCAATCGGCGTTGGCGGACTCGAAGAGCGCGGCCGCGGTTTCTCGTCCGAGCAGATCGGGCAGCGCCGCCGCATCCACGATCCGCCTCACGATCGCGTCGTCCGCATCGGCCGGAGAGATCAAGTACTGGCCGGTGCCGATTGTCGTCAGCAGCGCTTGTGCGCTCCGCGTGTCTTCCAGATCGCGCTCCGCCCCGAGCTGGGTGAAGATCGCGAACGCCTTGTTCAGATGGCGCTCGGCAACCGAACGCGCGCCGGTTTCGGCGACGAGGCGTCCGAGCGCGAGATGGCTGAGCGCCGACTGATAGCGCTCGCCGAGCAGATCGAGCAGCGTCGCGCTCTGCGCGAAATCGTGATACGCGTCGGCGGCGCTCTCGTTCCTGGCGTTCAGCGCGCCGCGCAGCCTCAGATATTCGCCCCAGGCCGCCGGCGCGACCTTCGGGTCCAGCGCATCTGCGGCGGCGGCCAGACGCTTCTCGGCGTCTAGGAGGCGATTGGCCGTCGTCAGCGATTCGGCGGCAATCAGTGTCGCCTGCAGCGCATCGAACGGCGGCGCGCCCGCCTGAAGGATCTCCTCCGCGCGGAACAGCGCCTCGTCGAGCAAGCCGCGCCGCAGCGCGAGCCGCGCACCCAGCACACGGACCGACCACTCGTACCAATGGCTCGTCTGCCGCCCATACGCGCCATAGGCCTCGCTGGCGCGCCCCAGGAAATCGCTCGCCGTTTCGTACGCGCCGCGAATCAGGTGAATCTGGGCGAGCGTGTCGAAGACGGCGCCCGTCGTCTCGTGAAACTGAATGGGACTCCGCACGTCGAGCGCGCGGTGCAGCGCGTCCTCGGCGCGGACGAGGTCGCCGAGCCGCACACAGATCTGGCCGAGCGTCGCCAGCGCGACCGCGAGTCCGTGGCCGGAGCCGTGCGCTTCGTGCAGCGACACGCTGCGCTCGGCAAGCGCCAGCGCCTGCTCGTACCGGTGCTGCAGCATCATCACGTTCGCCTGGTTGCCGCACACCGTCGCGAGCACGTCGTCCGCGTGGACGCGTGCGGCGAGCCGCTCGGCCTGGCCGAGCGCGGCCATCGCCTCGTCGTACCGGCCGAGTTGCGCCAGCGAGATGCTGGAGAGGGAGTGGACCAGCGCGAGATGCCGGCGGTCGCCGGCGGCATGGAGCGCGGACGCCGCTTTCGTGATGTGCTCGCGCACGATCGCGATGTCGCCGACCTGGCGGTAGCACTGGCCGAGCTCGTAGTGCGCGAGGCCAATCGCGCGCGAATCGTGCGCGGTGTCGGCCGCCTTCAGCGCGCGGCCGTGCAGCGCGATCGCGCGCGACTGATCGCCGCGCGCCGACGCCAGCCGGCCGTGCAGGCGCCACAGCGTCGAGAGCCGTCCTGACGGAATCGTCTCGCGGAAGGTGTCCGGCGGGCGGCCGAGCGCGGCCGCCGCCTGATCGAGATCGTCCTGCAGCAGCCACGCTTCAGCCAGCATGGAGCGGACGGCGATCTCGTCGTCGCGCGTCAGCGTCGACGAGCGCGCCACAGGCGCGAGCATCTGCGCGGCTTCCGAACCGTCGCCGCGTTCGAGCGCTGCACTTGCCCGTGTCAGGAGCGCCTGCAGGGAGGACGACGGCACGTCGCGAGTATAGAACTTCGAACTGAGAACTGAGAACTGAAGTCTGCAGGCGGCCGATTACGGTTTGAAGGGCTTGCCTTTCGCGGCCAGGCGTGCTTCGAGACGCGCTGAGCAGTCGCACTCGCCGCAGGCCCACGGCTCGGCGCCGCTGAGATCGCGGCATCGTGTGCGCGCGTGCGCGTCCTGCACTTTGACGAGATCGAAGTATTCCTCCCAGTACCCGCGCTCTTCCTGCAGCGGCGTCGGGCAGTAACACACTTCGACCCACTGCACGCGGCCGTCGTCCAGCTGACGCGCCTCGTTCATGTTGCGGAGATACTCGTCGCCCGCGATCGAGCCGGTGCCGAGCGTGCCCTCGTCGATCGCGCGTGCGAGCGCGTTGGCCTGTCCTGTCTTCACTCGAGCTGTGACGAGATAGCGCACGTCAGCAATTGTAGCGTGGTACCTGACTTGCTCCGCAGTGGCTCGACGCCAGCTAAGGAGGAACGGTCGTGGTGCGAATGATGAGCGCATGGATCGTCGCCGCGGTTCTGTCCGGATCGCTCATGGCCCAGCAGCCAGGGGAGCCGGCCCAGGTACCGCCGCCGACGCAAACGCCGCTGACTGTCGCGGCGCCGAAGACGCCGCCTGCGCCGCAGCCGCCGGTCTCGCGGCCGCCGGCCGAACAGCAACCTGCGCCGACGCCGACGCCGACGGCGACGCCTGCGATTCCCGCGACACCGTCTCCGGCGAACGATCCGGACAGGAAGACTGCGCTGGGGCTTCTCGATCGCATCGACACGCTCGTGGAGGAGGCACTTCAGGACAAGTCAGACAGGAAATCGAAGGACGGAGCCGTCGGAACGAGCGGCAGTCTCGAAGGGAAGGCCGGCAAGGTCGTCGTCGATCGTGCGACGCTCGATGAGATTCTGGCCCACGTCGCTCAGGTGAAGATCATGCTGCAGCGCTGACGTCAGCGCGAGAAGCGGGCGACGAGCGCGGTGAGCGCGTCGCGCAGGCACGCGTCGTGGCCGAGATTTCTGAGCTCTGCGGCCACGGCGTCTGCCCGGTCCTCCTGAGGCACGCTGACGGTGAAGCCCGCCGCGCCGCGCCGCGTCACCAGGACGCGATGATCGTTGAGCGCGGCCGTCAGATCGGGACCCACGGCCATCGAGAGCGTCTCGTCATCGTGTCGCGTCTCCTCGACGCGCGGCGTCGCCTCGGGCGTCCACTCCATCCGAGCCGCCAGCCATCCCACGGCGAGCCACGCCAGCGCTTCGTCACCCGCCCGATACACGATCTGCACGTTGCCTCGACGCAGATGGTCGAGGTCGGCGGCGGTGCCCGCGTGCAGCAGGGCGTGCCGGAGCGGCGTCAGCCGTCGCCAATTGACATCCGCGAGATCGAGACGGCGCGGGCCGGTGTTGAGCAGCGTCGCCAGCGCGAGGATGCCGCGCCGCACGTCGCGCCAGTCGTGGCTGTGGTACACGAACTGCCGTGCCATCGACACGAGCGCGTCAAGCGGCGGCGCCTGCGAGAGATCCTCGGTCCACCACACCGACGTCGGGACATCGCCGCGCAGCAGGCGCCGCACGATCGACGGCAGCGACTGCTCGGCGCACGCCGACTGCACGCTGATTTCTTCGACGCCGTAGCGGGCCTCGGGCGGACCGAACGTCAGGACGCCGACGCTGACGGCGAACGGCGCGCAGACCGTCTGCGAGCGGTCGTGCTGGATGAGGATGACGCGCGAGGGATGCCGCGCGACCACCTCCTCGAGCGGCAGATCCTGCGCGAGCTCGTCGATCGTGAGCGGCTCGCCGGCTGTCGCAGCCGCACGCTCGCGAACCACGACGAGATTCGACATGACGGCGCGCGCGATCGGACGCTCTTTCGCGATCGTCCGCCACAGCTCGGCGAGGTCGGGCTCGATGTCGTCCGGTGTGGTCGGACGCCACGCCCGATCGACTACGGATTGCGCCATTTTCGTCCCGTCGCCTCGATCAGACGATCCGCTTCCGGTGGTCCCCATTCGCCGGCCGGGTACGTCGGCAGCGGCTCGGTTGTCTGTTCGGCCCAGCGATTCAGAATCGGCATCACCCAGCGCCACGCCGCCTCGACCATGTCTCGCCGCATGAACAGCGTCTGATCGCCGGCCATCACGTCGAGCAGCAGCCGTTCGTAGGCTTCGGGCGAGCTGCCGCCGAACGTGCTGCCGTAGTGGAAGTCCATCTGCACCGGATAGATGCGCACGCGCGGACCCGGAACCTTCGAGCTGATGCCGAGCGCGAACCCTTCGTCGGGCTGAATGCGAATCGACAGCACGTTCGGATCGAGCTTCGAGGCGGGATTCGCGTTGAACAGAATCGGCGGGACCTCCTTCAAATGGATCGAAATCTCGCTCGCGCGCTTCGGCATGCGCTTGCCCGTTCGTATGACGAACGGAACGCCGGCCCATCGCCAGTTATCGATCCAGATCTGCAGCGCGACGAACGTCTCGGTGCGCGAGCCCGGATCGACGCCCTTCTCCTCCCGGTACCCGGGAACAGGTCGTCCCATGTCGAAGCCCGGGCCGTGCTGCGCGCGGACGACGAAACGATCGACGTCGGCGCCCTCGATGCGCCGCAGCGATTGAATCACTTCGAGCTTCTCGTCGCGCACGACGTCGGCGTCGAGCGAGTACGGCGGCTCCATCGCCACGAGCGTGAGAAGCTGCAGCAGGTGGTTCTGCACCATGTCGCGCAGGGCGCCCGCCTGTTCGTAGTAGCCGGCTCGCGTGCCGACGCCTTCCGTCTCGGCCACGGTGATCTGCACGTGGTCGATGTACTTCTGATTGAACAGCGGCTCGAAGATGCTGTTCGCAAACCGCAGCACGAGGATGTTCTGAACCGTTTCCTTTCCGAGGTAGTGGTCGATGCGGTAGATCTGCCGCTCGTCGAACACCTCCGCGATCGCGTCGTTGATGGCGCGCGCGCTCTCGAGATCGTTGCCGATCGGCTTCTCGATGATGATCCGGGCCCACGGGCGTTCCCGGCCTTTGGCCACGAACCTTGCGCGGTGGA